>Ga0207433_10002215_pt1 | contig 39972 bp, 38 predicted proteins | sample YelNatPaOPGAMG01_FD_187559 | JGI IMG/M metagenome (GOLD analysis project Ga0207433, IMG submission 187559) | Hot spring thermophilic microbial communities from Obsidian Pool, Yellowstone National Park, USA - OP-RAMG-01 (SPAdes) (version 3) | ecosystem: Environmental > Aquatic > Thermal springs...
AACCAACTTTCGCCGCCCTAAGAGCGGTTGCAGCGGCCATGCTTGTTTTTCCCACACCACCTTTGCCAACGAACATGAGCACTCTCACTGCATCTTCACCCCCTTTTGGCTGATATTAACAAGCCGGTTAACATCTTGCCTGCATCATACAATTCGAACTATCCCGAAATTTATTTTAACCTACACTCCGCAAGAAGTCTCCACCTTATATAATGTGGAGATGAATTGCGGGTAATCAGGTTATGTAGTATCACCTGTAAAAAAGAAAAATTTTTGTAGAGTTATCAAGAAAGTATTTGACATTTTGGACCCTGTTGGAAACTTTTTTACAGCGTAAAGCAACAGAACAGAGAGCTGGAAAGAACTAATGGTAACAAGGAAAGCCTACAAATATCGCATCTATCCTACAGAAGATCAAATGGTATTCTTTGCCAGAGTCTTCGGGTGTTGCAGATTCGTCTGGAATAAGATGCTGGCGGAGAAACTTGAAGCATACAAAGAAGGGAAACCAATACCTCAAATTACCCCGGCTAAGTATAAGGAAGAATACTCCTTCTTGAAAGAAGTAGACAGTCTTGCTCTTGCTAACGTTCAGTTACAGCTTGAAAAAGCTTTTAGAGATCACTTCAAAAATCCTCGCCACTTCAAGTTACCGAGATTCAAGAGAAGAAGAGACAAACAGTCTTATAACACGAATAGCGTGAATAACTCTATCAGAGTAGATTTTGAAAACGGAATTTTGATTTTACCCAAACTTAAAGGTGGTGCGAAGGTAAAGCTTCATAGATATTTCAAAGGGAAGATAAAATCTGCTGTTGTAACCAAGACTAGAGATGGTAAGTATTACGTATCAATCCTGGTAGAAACAGAAGAACCGAGAAATAAGGTCAGAGAATCCAGAAGTAGAGCTTGTGGAATAGATCTGGGACTTGAACACTTTGTAACGATAACTACGGATTATGGAACCAGTAAAGTAAGACATCCTGGGTATTTAAGAAGAGCAGAGGAAAGATTAAAAAGACTCCAGAGGAACTTATCTAGAAAGCAAAAAGATTCAAAGAATTGCGAAAAAGCAAGACTGAGACTAGCTAAGCAACATACCTACGTATCTAACGCAAGAAAAGACTTTCTTCATAAATTATCCAAAGCCATCATAGACGAAAACCAAGTCGTGGTGGTGGAGGATCTGAATGTAAAGGGGCTTTTACAAACGAGACTTGCTAAGTCCATTTCCGACAGTGGATGGTCGAGGTTCTTGTTCTATCTCGAATACAAAGCCCAGTGGTATGGGAGAAGTTTTGTTAAAATGGGTCGTTGTTTCCCATCCTCTAAATTATGTTCCTGTTGTGGGTATAAGAAGGAGGATCTGACTCTATCCGATAGAACCTGGACCTGTCCTGTGTGTAGAGTAACTCATGACAGGGATATAAATGCATCTATAAATCTGTACAAAGTAGGGCTGGGACGGCCCGAATTCAGGCCTGTGGAGGGGGGCTCTGGTGGATGACCGTATCCCCCCTTCCGGGATACCTAAAAAGCCATCCCTCGTTGAAGCAGGAAGCCCTACCTTCTATAGGGTGGGGTAGTTCACTCGAGGAAGAAACCGAAAATCTACGGGCAAAAAGCTTTTAAAATATCCTCGCTGATAATCTCTGGGGACTTATTGGAAACATCCGCCGTGATGTGAGCAACCTCACAGTAAAGCGGTTCCCGAAGTGATAGCACATGAGAAACTTCCTCAATAAGTCCAAGTCCTGTAAGAGATGGCCTATAATCAGAGGATTTTTCGTCTTTTTCGAGACGATTCACTATTTCCTCCGGGGGACAATAAAGCCACACAACAATGAAGTTTTCCTTAAGCATATTACGATTTTCTGCTCTCTCGACCACACCTCCCCCCGTAGCCACAACAATATGTTTCTCTCCAGAAAGTTCTTTCAAAAGCCTGGTCTCCTCATCTCGAAAGGCATTCCAACCGTAAAGTCTTACCCAATCGTTAATTGTCATGCCCAAACGTTTTACAAGCAATTCATCCATATCCACAAAATCCCATCCTAGCCGGCTAGCTACTATTTTCCCAACGGTGGTTTTCCCTGTAGCTCTATATCCAACCAGAGCAATCGATTCCGAAAGCAGAGACTTGTCAGATTTGCAAATCCAACATATCATCTAAGTAAGCTCCTCATAGTGGGTTTTGGCTCTTGACAATGATAGACTGAAAATAATAAGGTTTCAACCTGTTAAGACAAGAAGTTGTGAGCGAGAGTGGCGGAATTGGCAGACGCGCTGGACTTAGGATCCAGTGGGAGACCGTGGGGGTTCGAGTCCCCCCTCTCGCACCACAAGCTATTTAGAAGTAGATGTGCGAAACGGGAGCAAAATTAGAAGCGTGACGTTGGGAGAGATGTCTGGAAAATACCAAGAGGAAAGGTCATAGAAGAGATGAGGGTACAGGTTAGCGACTGGACAGAAACTCAGAAAAAGGTAACGGTTGAAATCCCCGCTAATGAGGTGCAACCGGAAATTGAAAAACGATATCGACAGGTGGCAAAAAAAGCTTACATCAAAGGTTTTCGACCCGGTAAGGCTCCTATCAGTTTGATCAAGAGTCTTTACGGGAAGGCAATTGAAGGGGAAGTAGCTCAAGATTTTATCAACAAGACCTTCCCGGAAGTTTTGGAAACTCAACAAATTAAACCTCTTGCCCAAGCTGATCTGGAAGATTTTCATTATACCGAAGAAGGTGGGCTTGTATACATAACTACGGTGGAAGTGCCGCCATCCTTTGAGGCTACCGGTTACAAAGGTATAGAACTTGAAGCTCCTAGGGAACTCAAGGCAATAGACGAGCTTTTAGAGGAAGAGCTAGAAAGGCTCAGGAATGAAAATGCTGCGTATGTTCATCTAAAGAATGAAAGTGTTGCAGAGGGACTTGTTGCTGTATGCGACATAACACGTTCTGATATGGCAACTGGTCATAGCGAAGAAGACTTGCAAGACGGCGAAAAAGAACTCCAGGACATGGAAATAGAAGTTGGGAGTGGAAAGTTCAACAGTGAGATTGAACGACAAATAATCGGCATGAAACCAGGAGAAACCTGGCTTCTGGAAATAACCTTTGGCGATGATGCTCCTGTTAAAACATGGTGTAATCAAACCGTAAAATTGGAAATCACTTTAAAAGAGATTCTTAAAAAGCAATTACCTGACCTAAACGACGACCTCGCAAAAGAAATAGGCTATTCATCTCTCGACGAACTCAAGGAAGCTCTTAGAAATCGCATAGAAAAAATGCGAGAAGATAATCGAAGATACTTCCTAGAAACCCAGGTGCAGAAAAAACTTATTGAGATTCACAACTTCCCTCTTCCAGAAAAAGCGGTTGAGAGAAAAATCGAAGAGCAGATCTCTAACCTAAGACTCCAGTTTGAACGTCAGGGCATTAGGTTACCCGCAGAAGTTTTCCAATCCGCCGAATCTAAAGAGAGAATGAAACCAGAAGCCGAGATGGCTCTAAAGCTGGATCTCATTATGGACAAAATCGCTCAACAGGAAGGAATTACTTTATCACAGGAAGAAGAACAAGAAATTGTGGATTCGCTGGTCAAGATGCTCGGAGATTCTGGAGAAAATATGCGAGAAGAAATCCCGAAGCATCCTTACTTTGAAAAGCTAAAGGAAGCCAAGTTATACGAGAAAACCATGAACTGGATCATCGAAAATGCCGTAATAGTTGAAAATTCCAAAGGCGACGATACAGAAAAGGCAGAAGACAAGCTCGAAAATGATAATACCCAGGGGGAGGGACAGGAAAATTGAAACCCACGTCATCTTTAATACCGATTGTTATTGAGCAGAGTAGTCGTGGTGAAAGAGCCTTCGATATATACTCCAGGCTTTTACGGGATCGAATAATCTTTCTTGGAACTCCAGTTACGGATGAAGTAGCCAACGTAATTATTGCTCAAATGCTCTTTTTGGAATCTGAGGATCCCGACAAAGACATCTATTTTTACATCAACTCACCGGGCGGGTTGGTTACCGCTGGTCTGGCCATTTACGACACGATGCAGTACATAAAGCCTGATGTTTCAACCTTATGCATGGGACAGGCTGCAAGTATGGCAGCGGTGCTTCTTGCTGCAGGGGTTAAAGGTAAACGTTACGCCTTGCCCCACTCTCGGATACTCTTACATCAACCCATGGGCGGCTTTCAGGGACAGGCAACAGACGTAGAAATACAAGCCCGGGAAATCCTCCGCCTGAGAGAAGAATTGAACCGCATCCTTATGCACCATACAGGACGTCCTCTCGAGCAAATTGCAAAGGACACGGAACGGGATTTTTACATGAGCGGGGAACAGGCAAAGGAATACGGCATTATCGACGAAGTCATATATTCTCGAGACCCCAAGAAAAAACCTGCTCAGCCCGTAGCCAGCTAGCCATTCATCTAGGTTTATTCACTTTTTTCCTAAATCGCCCAAAAGGAGGGACGGCCGACAGTGGTAAGTGCCGATCTCTCCTTAACCTTTTGAGGGATTCTTCTCTTTGGAACATATCCTGCTGGATTTAACCAAAGAAAATGATTATACTACACTAGAAGATTTACCGAGGGATAATTTGTTAAGCCAATGAAGTAGGTTTAACAAATGCTCCCTTGGCAGGTGCTACATATAGGCACAAGGGCGTGTCTAAATTCACGCCCATTATAGAAGGAGGAAGTTATAATGGCACGGAGAAGAGATGACCGTATGGGAGAGCTGAGATGCTCGTTCTGTGGGAAAAGCCAGGATGAAGTGAAGAAACTCATTGCGGGACCAGCAGTTTATATCTGCGACGAATGTGTGGAACTCTGTAACGACATTATCGCTGAGGAAAACGAAAAAGAAGAGGCAGAAAAAGCTGCAAAACTCCCTAAGCCAGCCGAAATAAAAGCATTTCTCGATCAATACGTAATCGGTCAGGAAACAGCTAAGAAAATCCTCTCTGTAGCGGTCTATAACCACTACAAACGAATTGAAACTAAAACCGACAAACGTAAGAGCGATGTAGAACTTGAAAAAAGTAACATCCTAATGATTGGTCCCACTGGAAGTGGAAAGACTCTCCTGGCTCAAACACTTGCGAAAATGCTAAACGTTCCTTTCACCATAGCCGATGCCACAACTCTTACCGAAGCTGGCTATGTGGGAGAGGACGTGGAAAATATTCTGGTCAATTTGATCCAGGCGGCGGATTATGACATAGAGCGAGCTTCGAAAGGGATTGTTTACATTGACGAGATAGATAAAATCGCCAAGAAATCTGATAGTCCCTCAATTACTAGAGACGTATCGGGTGAAGGTGTTCAGCAGGCGCTTTTGAAAATACTGGAAGGAACAATTTCTAATGTGCCGCCGAAGGGAGGCCGAAAGCATCCTCAACAGGATTTCATAAAAATCGATACTACCAATATTCTATTCATCTGTGGAGGTGCCTTTACCTACCTGGAAAATATCATCCAGGCTCGGATAGGTGTACGCGGTCTGGGCTTTGGAGCTCAGGTTACGAGTAAAAAAGAGAGAAGAGTTGGTGAGATTCTTGCCGAAGTCCAACCAGAAGATTTGATAAAATTTGGTATGATTCCAGAATTTGTGGGACGTCTTCCCGTTATCGCTACTCTCGATGAACTTACCGAGGATGAACTGGTTCGTATCCTGATAGAGCCTAAGAACGCACTTGTTAAGCAGTATCAAAAGTTATTCGAGATGGAAAATGTAAGGCTTAAATTCACGGATGCTGCTTTACGAGCAATCGCTCAGGAAGCTTTGAGAAGAAAATCCGGCGCTCGAGGCCTCAGAGCTATCATGGAAAACATCATGCTTGACGTCATGTATGAGATTCCATCTGTCAGGGGAGTAAAGGAATGCGTTGTTGATGAAGATGTGGTTCTGAGAAGCCAAAAGCCTATGCTTATTTTCGAAGGGCAAAACAGAGAAATAGCCTAATGAATAAGGAAGGGGAAAGGAATATGTTTAAATTGATCCGCCCCAAGGGGAGAGATCAAGAATCACCACAAACGCTAACTTTGCCTCTTTTGCCACTAAGAGACATTGTTGTGTTCACATCCGTCCCTATGCCTCTCTTCGTAGGGAGGGATCGTTCAATAAAAGCTCTTGAGAAGGCCATCGGGAAAGACAAAAAAATCTTCCTTGTGGCTCAAAAGCAAGCCAAACTTGACGCTCCCAAAGAACAGGACATCTACAAAGTAGGAGTAGTGGCTAATATTTTGCAAATTCTTCGCCTCCCCGATGGAACTGTAAAAGTGCTGGTTGAAGGAGAATATCGAGGTCGCATTGTCAGATATTTGCAAGACCAGGAATGCTTTGTTGTGGAAGCAGAAATCATGGAGGAAGAGGAAATCCCGGAAGATAAAGTCATTGAAGTAGAGGCTCTCTGTCGAGGAATTTTAGAAGCCGTCGAAGAATACGCCAAGTACAATAAGAAGATAACAAGCGACGTTGTGGAATCTATCAAATCGGTTGACGATCCCTACCGCCTCGTGGAAATAGCAGCTACCTATCTACCCTTTAAGCTGGAGGCAAAGCAAAACATTCTGGAATCTTCAAACCTGTTGAAATGCCTTGAATTAGTACTGGGTTATGTACGCGCTGAAATCGAAATATCAAGGACAGAGGAACGAATTAAAAGTCGCATAAAAAAACAAATGGAAAAAACCCAGCGAGAATACTACCTGAACGAGCAGATGAAAGCCATCCAGAAAGAGATGGGGGAGAAAGACGACTTCCGTTCGGAGATAGAAGAGCTGGAAAGGCGCATCAAGCGAAAACAACTTCCTAAGGAAGCAGCGGCGAAGGTTCGAGCCGAGTTCAAAAAACTCAAACTCATGTCCCCTATGAGCGCAGAAGCAACGGTGGTGAGGAATTATATCGACTGGATACTTTCCGTTCCGTGGTTTGAAAGAACCAAAGATAAAATTGATATTAAAGAAGCGGCCAGAATATTGGAGGAAGATCACTTCGGTTTGGAAAAACCAAAGGAGCGTATTCTGGAATACCTTGCTGTCCAATCTCTTGTGGATAAAATGAAAGGACCTATTCTTTGCTTTGTAGGCCCTCCAGGAGTGGGTAAAACATCTCTCGCTCGATCTATAGCTCGTGCTATGAACAGAAACTTCGTTCGACTGTCGCTGGGTGGTGTACGCGATGAAGCAGAAATTAGAGGTCATCGCCGGACTTACATCGGCGCACTTCCAGGGAAAATTATCCAGAGCATGAAAAGGGCAAAGACAAAGAATCCTGTGATGTGCCTTGATGAAGTGGATAAATTAAGTTCGGATTTCCGGGGCGATCCTTCCGCAGCATTACTGGAAGTGCTCGATCCAGAGCAAAACTACGCCTTTAATGATCACTACCTGGACCTTGACTATGATCTCTCCGAGGTCTTCTTCATCACCACGGCGAATACGCTCCATTCTATACCATTGCCTCTTCAGGATCGTATGGAAATTATCCGAATCCCAGGCTATACCGAGTGGGAAAAACTCCAGATCGCCCGTCACTTCCTTGTAAAGAAACAGTGCGCTCAGCATGGAATTTACGATGAAAACGTGGTCTTCTCCGACGATGCAATACTTTTCATCATAAGACATTACACAAAAGAGGCAGGTGTTAGAAACCTGGAGCGAGAAATTGCTTCAATATGCCGCAAAGTTGCTAGAGAAGTCGCAGAGAAGGGACGTTCAGTTAAAGTAGAGCTGGATGATAAGCTAATCCAGGATTACCTTGGTGTACCGAGATACCGTTATGGCCAGGCTGAAGAACAGGATGAAGTAGGACTAGCAATGGGACTTGCCTGGACAGAGTTTGGCGGAGAAATACTCGGCATCGAAGTGGTAACTATGCCGGGCAAGGGCAAAGTAACGATTACCGGCAAGCTTGGTGAGGTTATGCAGGAGTCTGCCCAGGCCGCTGTAAGTTATGTCAGATCCAGGGCTAAAGACTTTGGCATCAATCCTGACTTTAACGAAAACTTTGATATTCACATTCACGTTCCAGAAGGAGCAATACCAAAAGACGGTCCTTCGGCTGGCATAACGATGGCAACGGCTATAGTTTCTGCTCTTACCGGTATTCCTGTAAGACACGACGTAGCTATGACTGGCGAGATCACTCTTCGAGGAAGAATTCTACCCATTGGAGGACTCAAAGAAAAAATACTTGCGGCTCACCGTGCGAAGATTTCCACAGTGCTTATACCAAGGGAAAATGTAAAAGATTTGAAGGAAATTCCAGATCAGATTTTAAAAGACTTACATATAGAACCGGTAGGCGTTATGGAGGAAGTCTTAAAGCTCGCACTCGTGGCTCCAGAAAAGCTTACTTCCTCGGATAAGCCGCAAGATATTGAGGAAACTGCTATATACGAGCGCAAGGAAGAATCGAGCGTGGTAACAGATACCATTTGTTGACGAGGAGCTGTCACCCCGAACGAAGTGAGGGGTCTCCTCAGTATATTCCTCGGCACTTCATGCCTCGGAATGACAGGACGAAAGGTAAAAAACCAGACTAACCCGGGGGTGGATTGCAAGATCCACTCCCTAAACATAACAAAACGGAATGAAAAATGGGTTCTCAACGTTGTGTTCTCGTAACAGGAGCTGCAGGCTTTATTGGAAGTCATTTGGTCGAACATCTTTGCAAGAAACGCCAATATTTGGTAGTTGGTATAGACAATTTCAACGATTACTACAGCCCTTATCTCAAACGTAGAAACATCCAGGAACTAAGAAACACATGCAAAGATAGAGTTAAGATCTACGAAAAAGACATAAGGGATAGGGCTTTCGTTAGAAACATCCTCGAATCTTTCAACTTTGAAGCAATATTTCACCTTGCAGCCATGCCCGGTGTTAGAGCATCTATCGAGCAACCAGAACTTTATTATGATGTGAACCTGAGAGGAACTCTTATTCTGCTGGACGAAATAGCAAAAATAAGTTCTTCGCGCTCCAAAATAAAACCTCCGAAGTTTATTTTTGCAAGCACATCATCAGTTTATGGGAAAACGAACATCATTCCCTTCGTCGAAGATGATCCATGTTCAACTCCCCTCGCCCCCTACCCTGCTTCAAAACGAAGCTCTGAGCTGCTTGGCTATACATACTCTCACCTTTACAGCATCCCTTTTATAGCTATAAGATTCTTCACCGTTTACGGACCAAAAAACCGTCCGGATATGATGGCATACAAGCTTATCGACAGCATATACCATGGCACCGAAGTGCCGCTTTACAATGGCGGGATGATGTATCGAGATTGGACATACGTGGAAGACATTGTCAAAGGAGTTACAGCAGCGCTGGATGCGGAATTTTCCTATGAAATAGTAAACCTTGGACGCGGGGAACCGGTTCTATTGCTCGATTTCATCAAAATGGTGGAAGCTCTTACAGGCAAAAAGGCATACCTTGCACCCACTCCCGCCCCCTTATCAGATATGCCAAAAACCTTTGCCAGCATCAAAAAAGCGGCTAGTTTGCTAGGATACCTACCTGACACTCCACTGGAAAAAGGCATTCAGGCGCTTATCAGGTGGTATGAAGAAACATCAGCGCAGTCTGTGGTCTCTGATAATGCGACTGATATAGTCCCTCGTTCTGTCAAGATGAGCAGAGGGTAAATGTGGAGCTTCCAAATAATACCGGCACTCTTCTTCACCAAACAGATCGCATACAACGGGACGCCATGGGTAAATAGCGCAAAGACTTTTTCCTGAGCCTCGCCATTCCCACAAAAAAGCACAAAAGAGATGGTCTCGCCCAAGCCCATCGGTAAAAAATCGTTTCCACCGAACCGGAAATGGCCACGGTTCAGGAAATACTCCAAGCCCTCCAAAGAAAAAACAACACTGCCCGCAATGGTTGCAGTATCCTCCTCCGGTGTTGTCAGGTGAAAAGCCCTTTACAATTTTATCTATATCTAGAGGAAATATCCGCTTGTAAATAGCGGCAAAGCAAGAAATCCTAGTCCTGAGATGGCGCTTAATAAAGCTCCTAATCCAACCATGGTGCTTATTTTCAAAGATCCCTCTTTCCTCAAGCTCCAGTATGTTTAAAAGCCAGAACGTCAGAGGGAAAAACCGGTTAAAGACAAAACGCTTTACAGAAGGATCGGTTAAAATGGGAGTGCACAAAGAAAGAACGTCTAGCGATCTATGATTTTGCTTCTGTACTTCCACGTTTTAGTTCAGCCTCCGATGGTCTAACGTAAAAAGGAACCAGTTCAAAAGGGGAAGATGGAGAAATACCAGAACTAAGATGCTTCCAGGCAAGCATGCCTATAAAAGAAGCCCGGATAGAATGAAAAACTTCAGGAGGATCGACAATCCGACAGTTTAAAGACTGAAAAAAATGGCCTTTGTAAATTTTCCATCCATCGCCACAGAGAACAATTTCCTTTATGCCCTTTTCAACAATCTCATGCTCCACAATACTTGGAGCACCAACTTTATACATGCTCTCTCGGCGAAAGTCCCCTGATCCATCCGCTTCATAAAAGGCATAGTAAACTTCTCGCTTGCGAGCGTCTATCATGGGACATATATGTACCTTCCCAAAACTAAAGGGAGCGGCTAGAGCATCGAGCGATGAAATACCCACAACGGGTTTTCCCAGACTCCAGGCCAGAGCTTTTATTGTGGTTATACCAATACGAATACCGGTAAAACTTCCAGGACCAACTCCTACAGCAAATGTTTCAATATCTTTAAGAGAGACTCCAGCATCGGAAATCGTTCGATCTATTGTTGCAAGAAGCCGACGATTGTGAGTTTCTCTAACCACTACAACCCGTTCAGAGAGGAGTTCACCTCCATCAAGCACTGCCACACTTTCTACGGATGTGGAAGTGTCCACTGCCAGTAGTTTCATTTAGGCTGAACTCCAGAAAACCCGAAAAATCCTGGAATCCAGGGGAAGATCCTTACAATATCGTTGTAGAACACCGCTATCATAAGCACGATAAGCAAAGCAAATCCAATTTTTTGTATGCGCTCAACAATTCTTTCGTGAATTCTTCGCCTGGTTACAGCCTCAATGGCAAACAACAAAATGTAGCCTCCGTCCAGAGCCGGAAAGGGAAGCAAGTTAATAACAGCAAGGTTTAGGCTCAGGAGAGCAATAAAGTTAAGAAACGGGAAGAAACCAGCCTGAGCCTGTTGCCCCGCCATTTGAGCAATAAGGATAGGGCCACCGATAGTATTAAAAGGCAGGATGCCCTGAATAAGCTTTCCGAGAGTTACAAAGAAAAGCCATGTCACACTGACGATTTGTTCCATGCTTTTCCCCAAAGCTTTAAAAGGTCCTACCTTCTCGATGTTGACCCGTCCCGATGCCATTACACCGATCATAGGTTTAAAAACCTTCTCGCCGAACAAGTTGGTAGTCTGCTGAACTCTGGGAGTAATCCTCAACGCAATGAGTTCCTCTCCTCGCTGGACTATAAATTCAATTGGCTCATCACCTTCACGCCACGCCTGAATCTTATCAGCCACCTCTTGCCATGTTCGCACATCCTGGCCATTCACCTTAAGTATCAGGTCTCCCTTCTGGATTCCGCCCTGCTGTGCAGGAGAATCAGGAGAAACTTCCCCAATCTCTGGAAGTATGTAAGGCATGCCGGCAAGGGTATAAACAACCCAGAAAAACACAACTGCCAAGAAGACGTTTGCCAGAGGTCCCGCTGCTACTATAGCCATACGCGCCCAGATGGGCTTATGAGCGAAGCTTCTATGATATTCCGAAGGATCAACTTCCTCGGCGTTCCCTTCTCCAAGCATTTTTACATAACCGCCAAAAGGAACGGCTGAAATACAATATTCAGTTTCCCCTCGGTTAATGGCAAACAAAACAGGCCCAAAACCTATAGAAAAACGCTCTACTTTAACTCCAGTCCTTTTGGCCACGATGAAATGTCCGAGTTCGTGAACCAATATCAACAACCCGATTACAACAATGGCAGAAAAAATTGTTACCATCATTTATTGTCACCTCTCCAAATAACTAATAATCGAAGCTATAACACTTCGCTTTGCATTACTTAAACTTCCTGGCAATGTACGTTGTTGCTTCATGTCTCGCCCAGGCATCCATCTGCAAAATTGTTTCGATGTCCGTAGCGGGAACATTACCGTGAAGCCTAACATGCTCATCCATGACATATTCTATCACTTCAGGGATACCGTAAAAACTTATTCGTCCATCCAGAAACGCTTCCACCGCTACCTCGTTCGCCGCATTAAGAACTGATGGCAGTGTACCCCCCTGTTTGCAGGCTTCTTTAGCAAGGCGAAGGCAAGGAAATCTGGTTTCATCTGGTGGAAAGAAAGTAAGCCGCCTTACCTCAAAAAGATTTAATCTCGGGACTTGAACAGGAAGGCGATCAGGATAGGACAAGGCATAAGCTATAGGGATTCTCATGTCCGGAACTGCGAGGTGAGCCAAGACCGATCCGTCTATATATTCCACCATAGAATGGACGATACTTTCTGGATGAACATGTATGTCTATACGTTCTGGCGGAAGTCCAAACAGCCAATGAGCTTCGATCAGTTCTAACCCCTTATTCATAAGAGTCGCCGAATCAATGGTGATTTTTTTACCCATTGACCAATTTGGATGCTTCAATGCTTCCTTCGGGGTTACACGTTCTAACTCCTCACGACTAGAATGCAAAAAAGGCCCACCAGAGGCTGTAAGAAGAATTCTACTAACGTCGCGTTTATTGTGTCCTTCCATAGCCTGAAATATGGCGTTATGTTCACTGTCCACTGGAAGAAGTTTTACGCCAGCTTTATTAACTTCCAGAGAAACTATAGCTCCAGCAATAACCAAAGTTTCCTTATTTGCCAGGGCAATATCTTTACCGGCTCGAATAGCATAAATTGTGGGTAGCAGTCCTGCTGCACCGACAATTGCAGAAACAACCATGTGAGAGTCCGGAAGAGATGCAATATCGCAGTATCCTCTATCATCCCATAAAATATCGGGTTGATAGTTCATGCGAATTGTTTGAAGCATATCCTTAAGTTTATTAGCGTCCTCTGAGGATCTCACACAAACCGCGGATGGTTTAAATTCTACCATCTGGTTTAATAAAACAGGCAGATTTTTACCAGCAGCCAGACCAGTCACATTAAAACGATCTGGAAATTGGCGCACCACATCGAGCGTACTCTGGCCAATTGACCCAGTTGATCCCAAAATAACGATATTTTTTACCATACTAACCACCTGTAAAACCACACAGCGGGAAACACCATAATGTAGCTGTCAAGCCTGTCAAGGACGCCGCCGTGACCTGGAAGTAAAGTCCCGGAATCTTTAACCCCCCAGTATCTCTTAAACATTGATTCGACAAGATCTCCAAAGGGGGCAACAATGGCCACGATTAAGGCAAAGGAAAAGGCTTTCATAAGGGAATGCTGATCGGCAAACATCATGGCAGATATTGTTCCAATAACAATACCCGCTAGAGTTCCTCCCACAAAGCCTTCCACAGTTTTCTTGGGACTTACTCGAGGATACAAAGGATGAGCTCCCCATTTTCTACCGCAAAAGAAGGCTCCAGCATCACTTGCTACAACTGTAAGTATTGTAGAGAAAAGAAGTCCACGTTCAAGCGAGCCATCCGAACGAGTATATAGGAGTATGTAGCTTAGAAAGTAACCTGAGTAGACAGAACCAAAAAGAACGAAGGCATGACGAACCGGAAGGTCACGATCGGAAGGATAGAAGAATAGGCAATGAGCCATAAGAGCAAGAAAACCAGCAAAAAGAACCATATGAAGCCCTTCTGTCCTGAAGAAAAAGGCCGCAACAGGGAAAGAGGAAGCCATAAGAACCAAAACCGTTTCACTTTTTTTGCTTAACTGTTCTTTAAAAAGGTTGGAAAACTCTTCTGCAGCAATAAACGACACAATCACAAGAGCCAAGCACCACATCCAGCGGGTTCCAACGGACAACAAAATAACAACTGGCAAGGCAATAACGAGAGCTGTAATCCATCTGGTTTTTAAATTAGGATTCATGATCTTTCATAACGCCGACGCGCACCGCTCTAGCTGAACCTGCTCGCTGGTTTTACCAAAACGGCGCTCACGTTGTTGATAACTTTCTATGGCTTTTCGAAATTCTTCTTCCTTGAACTCGGGCCAATAAACATCGGTAACATAAATTTCTGCATAAGCGATCTGCCAAAGCAAAAAATTGCTAATACGATGTTCACCACTTGTTCTTATCAGCAAATCTGGGTCAGGAACATCTTTTGAGAAAAGAAAGGAGGCAAACACTTCCAGAGTCAAATCTTCAGGGTTGAGCCTTCCCTGGCGAGCTTCTTCTGCTATCATCCGAGCAGCTCGAACGATTTCATGGCGTCCTCCATAATTCAGCGCCACGTGAACCTGAAGCTTGGTACAAGACAATGTTTCCTGCTCTGCCATGTCAATTGCTTCGCATACATCCTGTGGCAATCCTTCTCTATCTCCCCAGTGAACTACACGCACCCCGTTTTTCACCAGATCCGGCAAGTCCTTATGAATGAAGGATATGAGAAGACGCCAGAGTGCATTAATTTCGGACTGAGGACGACCCCAATTCTCCTTCGAAAAAGCGTAGAGCGTAAGGTACGGAATGCCCCATTTCAGACAACAAGATATAACTTGCCGAACTGAATCTATTCCCTTTTCGTGCCCGTAGACTCTATTTTTCAGTCGTTTTTTAGCCCATCGTCCGTTACCATCCATAATGATAGCTACATGACGAGGCATATTTTGTAAATCCACTGAATTAAATCCCTCCTTAAAACTCCATAATTTCTTTCTCTTTTTTCTCGAAGATCTGGTCTATTTTTTTAATGTTATCATCTGTAAGTTTTTGAATCTGCTCTTGAGCTCGGAATTGCTCATCTTCAGATATTTGTTTTTCCTTCTTCAGATCTTTGAGCATTTCATTGGCATCACGACGTATGTTTCGCACAGCCACTTTGGCTTCCTCCGCCATTTTTCTTATATGTTTTACAAGTTCCTGACGTCGCTGTTGAGTAAGGGGGGGGATGTGCACTCGAATGATTTTTCCATCATTTGATGGATTCAACCCCAGGTCGGATTTAAGAATTGCCTTTTCTATTTCCCCAATAACATTTTGATCCCAGGGCTGAACTACTATTGTCCTAGCCTCTGGCACACTAATGGTAGCAAGTTGATTAAGAGGAGTCATGGTTCCATAGTATTCAACCTTAATGCCTTCAAGAAGGGCTGGGGATGCTCGCCCTGTCCTAAGACGCTTATACTCTTGTTCAAGAGTTTTTAAAGTTTTTTCCATTCGATCTTTCGCATCGTCGAATACCTCATTGAGCATTGTTATCGCCTCCTTCTACTACAGTTCCAACGGCCTCTCCCAAGATGACTCGCTCAATATTACTAGGAATTTTCACATTGAATACAATAATTTTCAACCCCTTATCTCTTGCAAGAGAAATTGCTGTTCCATCCATAACTTTCAAATTTCTGGCAAGCACCTCATCGTACGTAAGTTTATCAAACCTTCTAGCCGAAGAATTTAAAACGGGATCAGAATCATAAACTCCGTCAACCTTAGTGCCTTTAAGAAGAGCTTCTGCCCCAATTTCAATAGCTCTAAGAGCTGCCGAAGTGTCTGTTGTAAAAAAGGGAAGACCGGTTCCGGCCGCAAAGATAACGATACGTCCCTTTTCTAGATGTCTTATGGCACGCCTCCGTATGTACGGTTCGGCAACCTCTCTCATAGTGATAGCGGACTGAACACGAGTCGGAACACCGTATTTTTCTATCGCCTGCTGAAAAGCGAGGGCGTTTATTACCGTAGCGAGCATACCCATATAATCTGCCGTGGCTCGATCCATACCATAGGCAGCACCGGAGACTCCTCGAAATATGTTTCCCCCGCCTATAACAAGAGCTATTTCTACTCCCATTTCGTGAACCTGGACAATTTCCCTTGCGATTCTATCAATGGTGGTAGGATCAATACCATATTGTCTATCACCCATAAGGGCTTCCCCGCTGAGCTTTATGAGAACTCTTTTGTATAAAGGGTGACTTCCCACTTCGAATTTCCTCCCACGTACGGTAGACTTCTAGGGAATAGGGATAAGATATTAGGAAACTTCCCACCACAAAGAACACGGAGAGCACAAACAGAACGCTCGTGAACTCCGTGCTCTCTGTGTTCTTCGTGGTAAGGCAAATAGCATTCTCTCCAGATACATCCAATCTACCCGCGCTGTAGCCTTGGTTTTGACTTATATGATCAGCTTGCACCAAAAAACCAACCAAAGCGAAACGAAACTTCGTGCGGGAGAAGCTCCCGCACGTCTTTTACCAATATCTTATAGATCTTCCCCAAGCTGGAATCGAACAAATCTCCTGATCACCACTTTTTCCCCTATCTGGGCAATCAATTCATTAAGGTAATCTTTAACCTTCTTATCGGGATCTCTTATAAAATCTTGCTCAAGCAGAGCCGACTCTTCAAAAAACTTTCTCATTTTACCTTCTATAATTTTTCCTAAAACCTGAGCTGGCTTGCCCGATTCTTTGGCCTGAGATTCATAAATAGCTCGTTCTCGCTCAACAATCTCCTGAGGAATATCCTCTGGAGTAATACCCAAGGGACTGGTTGCGGCAATTTGCATGGCGATGTTTTTTGCAAACTCTTGAAAAGCATCACTTTTGGCGGCGAAATCGGTCTCGCAATTGATTTCCACAAGCACCCCAATCCTGCCACCCCCATGAATATAAGCCTGCACCGTACCCTCTTTTGCAACCTTACCGGCTCTCTTCATAGAAGTAGCAAGACCTTTTTTCCTAAGAAGATCAATAGCTTTTTCCATATCACCACCGGTTTCTTCCAAAGCCCTCTTGCAATCCATCATACCGGCATTTGTCTTTGCTCTCAGTTCTTTAACTTGTTCTGAGGTAATCACTGCCAAGGCTATCCCTCCTTTGTCTAATCTTCGTAAAGATCATTATACTTATCACTGTGTTCGCTCACATCATCACCATTCGAAGAAACTGGATTAATAATTTCTACAACAGGGCCTTTATCTTCACCCTGCGCTGCAACGCTAACAACGCCCTCCGTCAGTGCTACCTTATCGGTCTCAGCCTGGAGAGACTCCTCATACTTCTGTCGTCCCTCAATACAGGCATCAGCAATGCGGGATGTAATCAATTTTACAGCCCTTATAGCATCGTCGTTTCCAGGAATGGGGTAATCAATTGGATCCGGATCACAATTAGTGTCAACAATCGCCACAACGGGAATTCCAAGCCGATTAGCCTCCGCCACGGCGATTCTTTCTTTCTGAGTATCAACCACAAATAGGGCACCAGGAAGATGAGACATTTCTTTGATACCGCTTAAATTCTTTTGAAGCTTATCACGTTCTCTAGCCAGCCTGAGAACCTCCTTTTTTGGAAAGCGGGATGTAGAGCCGTCCTCAAACATGGCGTCAAGTTCTTTTAGACGATCAATACGGAGACGAATGGTCTTAAAATTGGTCAACATTCCACCAAGCCACCTGTGATTCACATAATACATGCCACATCTTTGGGATTCTTCCCTAATTATGTCGGCAGCTTGAGGCTTGGTGCCAACAAAAAGAACCGTTTCCCCTGAGCTTACCGCCTGAACCACGAACTGGTAAGCATCCTGAAAAAGTCGCACTGTTTTCTGAAGGTCGATAATGTAAATTCCATTTCTCGACCCGAAAATGTAAGGTTTCATTTTGGGGTTCCAGCGTCTCGTTTGATGCCCAAAATGAACGCCGGCTTCTAAAAGCTCTTTCATCGTTACAACAGCCATTAGATCAATCCTCCTTTGGTTTTGCCTCCACTCCCGCCACGCATCCACAATCCTGTGGACACCCAAGGACTTCAGGGAGTGTGCGAATTCGCTGTTAACAAACCCGTAAGCCGAGTATCCTTACCATAATATGAAGAAATCCTGCAATCAGAAAAATTTGTCTTAAGAAGCTAATTAGTTTCAGAACGATTGGGTAGGAGCATATCCCGCCGTGCAAACCGTGTCACAATTAGTGCGTTTTTATGTATTGTTTAGGGGGCCTGCCTTCGCGAACAGCCGCTAATCCCGTCTGGGGTGGGATTTCCCTCCCCCCTGCCCCTCTCAGACTGTGTCATAATCACGTTCAAAGGATCATTATCATTGTGGGATCGTAGGTGCGACCGGCCGTGCGCCACTACTAATTACCGGCTTTTTCGAACATCTCCTGTTTTGGTACTTGAGTTTTTCACAATAATAAGCTAAAAGGTGGGCAATCTCTTTACGAGACCAGAAAAGAGCCTGGGTGGCGGAACAGGCAGACGCAAAGGATTTAAAATCCTTTGGAGCTAGTCTCCGTGCGGGTTCGATTCCCGCCCCAGGCACCATTTCAGGTTTTCCTTTTCTAGCCAAAAAACTTCTTGTAAGATAAACCCTCCATTTTCTAGAATGACATGCCGCAGAAAAAACGGCCATGTTGAAACTAAAATGGTTAGCAAAAACGTGGGAAAAAGATAAATAGCGCTAAAGGAGTAAGACACTTATGATACTTAATCGACTTCTAGGATGGTTTTCAAACGACTTGGCAATTGATCTTGGGACTGCCACAACTTTAGTTTACGTAAGGGGTAAAGGAGTGGTGTTAAATGAACCTTCCGTGGTAGCAATTCGCAAAGATGCTCATGGAGCTGGAAGAGTTGTCGCAGTAGGCACAGAAGCCAAGATGATGCTTGGCAAGACTCCGGGAAACATTGTGGCCATTCGCCCAATGAAAGACGGGGTTATTGCAGACTTTGAAATCACTGAAGCCATGTTGAGATACTTTATCCATAAAGTTCACAATCGAAGAGCTTTCGTTAGACCTAGAGTAATAGTGGGCGTTCCATCCGGAATTACTCAGGTTGAAAGAAGAGCTGTCCGGGAATCGGCAGAATCCGCCGGTGCTAGAGAAGTTTATCTGATTGAACAACCAATGGCTGCAGCAATCGGCGCAGGACTTCCCATAACCGAACCTGTTTGCAATATGGTGGTTGATATTGGAGGAGGAACAACAGACGTCGCTGTTATTTCTCTTGCGGGGATTGTTTACAGTAAGTCTGTAAGGGTGGGAGGCGACAAAATGGACACCTCGATCCTTCAATATATCAAACGCAAATACAATCTATTGATCGGAGAAAGGACTGCAGAACAAATTAAAATTGAACTCGGAAACGCCTATCCAGACGAAGGCGAACCAAAAATCGCGGACGTTAAGGGTAGAGATCTGGTAGATGGCATTCCCAAAACTATACAGATTACTTCGGATGAAATCAGAGAGGCCATTCAAGAACAAATAGATACCATTGTAGAAACGGTGAAACAGGCTCTGGAGCAGATGCCCCCAGAACTGGCAGCCGATATTGTTGATAGAGGCATAGTGCTTACAGGAGGAGGATCTCAACTTCGAAATCTGGATTATGTGATCCGGATGGAAACAGGATTACCGGTAACACTTACAGAAGACCCTGTTTCTACCGTTGTCCTGGGTTCAGGGAAAGCTCTGGAAGATATTGACTTGCTCAGAGATGTGCTCATGTGACCACCTCGTAGCTTGCCAGGACGCTTTCTATGTGGAGTCTAATTAGACGGATTAGAGGTTTTCTGATTGTCTTGCTCATCCTGAGCCTGACCTTTTATATATTTTCCCTAAACTACAAACGCCACACAATAGATTCTTTTCAACAGGCTATACTAAACCTAACAATGCCCCTTTTTTCGGCATGGACGGAGGTATTCCATAGCGTCCAGAATCTCCTTTCCAGATACGTTTGGCTTGTGAAAGTCGAGGAAGAAAATGAAGCGCTTAGAAAAGAAATAGCTCGCCTTGAAAATGAACTCCTTGCCTATAAGGAAGCATACGTTGAAAATCATAGACTCAGGAGAATCCTCGAGTTCCGCAATACCATAGAATGGAAATCAGTTCCCGCATTAGTGGTTGTAAACGACCTAAGTGGATTCTTTCAATCTGTGATCATAAATAGAGGTAGCCGGGATGGTATCTTTGAAAACACGCCGGTGGTAAACGAAGAAGGAGTGGTAGGGCGAGTCCTCAATGTAGGCAAAAGTTTTGCTCGAGTGATGCTTATAACCGATCCCGCAAGTGCTGTAGATGTATATGTGCAACGCAATAGAATTCGCGGCATTGTTGTGGGAAAAGATTTTCAAAGCTGCGCTCTTAAGTACGTCCGAAACGATGCAGATATAAAACCAGGCGACTTACTAATAACATCGGGAAAAGACGGCATTTTCCCTGAAGGACTCAAGGTGGGCATTGTTAAAGTAAACTACAAGGATCCTTTGAAGATATTTCAGCAGGTTGAGGTTACTCCTCTGGTCAGGCTGACTCACATTGAGGAGATTCTCATTCTAATCCCTTCTGAATCCCCCCACAAAGAACTAAGTGAAAAAAATGATAGCAAGAAAACCTCGCTTTGAATATCGATACATTCTGCCTAGGTTGCTACTCAGTATGTTATTGCTGTTGTTCTGTCAGTGGTTTATGGCGTATCTAGCTTTACCTCTTTATGCCCGTATAGACCTATTCCTTTATCTCATAGTAGGAGTAGCACCTGTACTCACCCCCATATATCACCTGCTTTTTGCTGTTTTAACCGGCTATATCCTCGACACACTATCAGGACGATTATGGGGATTTCACATTGCAACCTACATATGTGCCGTGGCCTTTGTACACCTAGCCGCAGATGAAACAGAAGTGAAATCCCTGCCCTATCAAATTATCCTAACAGCGGTATGCGTAGCTATCCAGGAAGTATTTATTTTAGTTTATGCGGTAAACTCTTACGAATCCTTTTCTTCTTTAACAGACTTCGTAGTATCAGTTCTGATTCCTCGACTCGGGATCACGGTTATCGGCTCTATTCTCTTTTTGATTCCAATTTCAGCTTGGCTCACAGGAGGATCTGAATGAGAATAACTCTGTCCGGGACATACAAGCCATGAAGTTTAAGGGGTTTACAGTAAAAAGCGAGGATAATTTTGTAAAAGCCAATGGATACATCCTGACAGCTTTTTTCATTTTTTTGATCACTCTATATGGCCTGAGGCTATACTATCTCCAGATAATCAAAGGCGATTTTTTTCTTAATCAAGCCGAAAATAACCGAATCCGCATAGAACCGGTTTCTGCACCTCGAGGCATCATATACGATCGTCATGGTACAATTCTGGTTGATAATAGACCAGCTTATCACGTCTATCTTGTCAGGGAGAAGGTAAACGTTCAAGAAGTAGTTCAAAAGCTTTCTACATTCTGTAATGTCCCGGAAGAAAATCTTAAGACGGTTCTTGAAAAAAATCGACGCATGCCACTTTTCAAACCTATTAGGCTACTGAGCGACATAAATTGGGATTGTCTTGCAAAGATTGAAGCAAACATCTATCGACTACCTGGCGTGTATGTGGATGTCGAACCGGTAAGGAGTTACCGTTTTCCTGGGATGGCCTCCCACATCCTGGGCTACCTAGGAGAAATTACCGAGGAGGATCTAGCAAAACCTGAATATGCGGACTATAGTAGCGGGGATGACATAGGACGAACGGGAATAGAAAAATCTTATGAAAAGGTGCTTCGTGGATCTAGAGGAATTAGGGAAGTTGAGGTGGATGCCCTGGGACGAAAACTAAGAGTGATTGATGAAAAAGATCCAATTCCCGGTCACGCCATCTGGCTTACAATAGATGCTCATATTCAGTATAAAGCCGAAGAACTCATGAAAGACCTCGAAGGAGCCATAGTCGCGATAGACGTAAAAACAGGAGCAGTAAGAGCGATGGTGAGTAGCCCCACTTTCGATGAAAATCTTTTTGTAAAAGGCATAAGCCCGGATGACTGGAAAAGGCTTAACTCTGACCCACGCCATCCTCTTCTAAATAGAGCCATTCAATCGGCATATCCGCCTGGGTCTACAATAAAACCTTTCATCGCTCTTGCAGGACTTCAGGAAGGACTAATCGGAAAAACAGATCGAGTAAACTGCCCAGGTTTTTTCCACTTTGGGAATAGAGACTACCGATGCTGGAAAAAAGGGGGACATGGAGGTGTGGATCTTTACAGAGCCATAGCCGAATCCTGTGATGTTTATTTTTATAGCCTGGGAAATAGATTGGGAATAACCAAACTCAGCACTTACTTTAAAATGTTTAACTTTGGAAGTCTTACAGGCATAGAGATTTCAGGAGAAAAATCCGGTATAGTTCCAGATCCTGAATGGAAACTTAGATTTCTCAGACAACCATGGCATAAAGGAGAAACAATTTCTGTGTCAATTGGTCAAGGCTATCTGTCTGTTACACCTCTTCAACTTGCTGTAGCTTATGGAGCTATAGCAGGTGATGGGGTACTTAGAAAACCCTTCCTCGTTGAAAAAATCGAGGGAGAAGACAAAAGCAAGAGCCATGTTTCTGAAACAAAAAATATTCCTATCAAATCAGACTACATTAAGCTTGTTAAAGCAGGACTTGAAGGAGTTGTAAAAGACCCGAAAGGCACTGCGCATAAAATCTGGAAAGAAACCATGCCTATAGCTGGTAAAACTGGCACAGCTCAGGTTATTAAGTTCGCCGAACGTGTAGAAAATGAGTCCAAAATTCCCAAACAGTTTCGGGATCATGCATGGTTTGCAGGATACGCACCATCATCAGATCCCGAAATCGCCGTTGTCGCACTTGTAGAACACGGCGGACACGGCGCTTCTGCTGCCGCTCCTATTGTAGCGTCTATTGTAGAAGAATACTTTCTCGTTTCCAAAACCAAGGATTCCCAATGATAGACCGAAGACTATTGACCAACTTCCATTGGCCACTTTTACTAACGGTCTTTCTTTTAATCGCCTGTGGTTTAATAAATCTTTACAGCTCAACTTACACGGTCAACATCTCTCAGGATAGTGGCATTAAAAGCTGGTTTAGCCCATTTTTCCTGAAACAACTGATATGGACGATCGTTGGCCTTGGTGCCATGGTGCTAGCTACAACCTTTGATTATCGTCGCCTACAAACAATCGCACCGGTTATGTATATGGTGGGAATCTTTCTTCTGGCGCTCGTGCTGGTTGCAGGCGAAGAAAGTCATGGAGCAGTTCGGTGGTTAAAGATTGGACCAATACAAATTCAGCCGTCAGAATTTGAGAAAGTTTTTCTTGTTATTGCCGTAGCTGCTTGGGGAGCTTCAGACCGGGTAAGGCTTTATCCTTCCATAACCCAGATTTTAGTTTTTATTTTGATTAGTATTCCGCCGTTTCTTTTGGTTTTTCTGGAGCCAGACTTGGGAACGGCTTTGCTCCTGTTGATCACATCCTGCACAATTATTTTTTGCCTGGGCATTAGGTGGCGATTGATCCTTGCCTTTTTAATACTTGGAATTATGATCGCTCATCCTTTATGGAACTATGGTCTTAAAGAATATCAAAGAGACCGCATCAAAACAGCCATCGATCCAGACAGAGATCCTAAAAAGCGAGGCTACCACATCCGTCAAGCTCGAATTGCTATTGGCTCTGGAATGTTATGGGGCAGAGGATACCTGCAGGGAACTCAAAGCAAACTCCGATTTTTACCAGAACGCCATACAGACTTTGCCTTTGCTGTATGGGCAGAAGAATGGGGATTTGCTGGAGGTATTGTTCTGCTCTTTCTCTTCGGGTTATTTGTTTATTTCTGTTTCCAGGCGGCATTCCTTGCAAAAGACCGATTTGGAAGTCTCATTGTGATCGGCTTAAGCGCCAGCATTGTTTGGGAAATCGTTATAAATATAGGCATGATACTTGGTTTTTTCCCGGTGGTGGGGGTTCCGCTTCCGTTCATAAGTTATGGAGGTTCCGCTCTTTTGCGGTGCCTTGTTTCAATTGGTTTAATTGAGAACGTATGCATGAGACGCTTTGGATCCATGAAATGAAGAAGCCATAAAACTTTACCTATCTTGTTACACTTTTCGCTTGCAATGTTTTCTTTCTTGTGGTACAGGCGTACTTGCTGTGAATATCAGAAGATAAAAGTTTTGTGACAATTTTATCTGTTGCGTTAATCAAGAAAGCTGGGCAGTTTTTAAGGCATTGTGATTTTTATCTCAACTTTTACAAGAAAAGGGGTTTGCCATGATTGCTATTGATGTAACCCTATGGGTGCAGATGTTAAGCTTTTTAATTTTCTTGTTCATCATGAACATCTTGCTTTACAGACCTGTTCGCCAAATGGTTGCTCGGAGAAACCAATTGGTGATGAATCAAAAGCAAGAGATAGACCGAGCAAACCAGGAGGCTGAGCGGGCGCTGAAGGAGTTTGAGGAAACCATCAAAAACGCCAGGATTACAGGCAGGATAAAGCTAGAGGAACAAAAAGAGGTCGCTAGAAAACAAGAAAAAGAGCTGGTACAGAAGGCATACCAGGAAGCCTCTGAAGAGTTAACTCGAATAAGAGAAGAAATCAAAAAAGAAAAGGGAGTAGCTCTCCAGGAACTACGAGAGCAAATCCAGGTATTTTCCGTTGAAGTTGCCAGTAAAATCCTAGGGCGAAGTCTATAGAGAAGAATCGAGGTGAATCCCATGAGAAAGAATAAATTAACAAGGTTTCTTGCAGCAGGAATGTTTTTAGGTGTAACTTTAGGGGTAGGAGTTGTTTGGGCAGCTACAGAAGCTGAAGGCCATCACGGGCTTAACTGGACAGATTTTTTATTGAGGTTAGTCAATACTGCTATTCTAGCGGCAGTGCTTTATAAACTTCTCAAGAAACCTATAAGCAATTACTTCAAATCCAGGCGGGAAAATATCCAAAGCCTGCTTGAAGAAATGGAAAAAAGTAAAGAAGAAGCAGAACGCAAGGCCGCTGAATATAAAGCAAAGCTTGCTATTTTGGATCAGGAAGCCGAAAAGATCCTCCAAGAGTATATTGCTCAGGGTGAACGGGAGAAGGCAAAAATCTTGGAAGCTGCCGAGCGGCAGGCAAACTACATTAAGCAGCAAGCTCGCTTGGCAATTCAACAAGAGGTAGAAGCGGCTAAAACCGAGCTTCGAGAGGAAGTCGCCGAACTTACTGTCAAGGCGGCTGAAGATATATTGAGGCAAAGGATGGATATGGGGGATCAGGAAAGATTAATTGAAGAATTCCTAGTAAAGGTGGTGGAGGCGAAGTGAAAAGTCAAGTCGTTGCCAAAAGATACGCAAAAGCTCTCTTTGAGCTAGCTCGGGAGGATGGCAGGCTCGAGGGGTGCTTGGAAGAGTTAAAGGCTCTGGAGCGCCTCCTAGATGAGGTGCCGGAATTTGAAACGGTGTTAAAAAGTCCCATATATCCTGAGGAGGCAAAAAAGCAAATTCTCAGGACTATCAAAGACCAAACTGAAATGTCGGATCTTCTTTTCAGATTTTTAGGACTACTTGTGGAAAAGAATAGAACTGACTATTTTCGTGACATCGTGCGTGTCTATGAAAAGCTCTGCGATGAATACAACAACATCGTTAGAGCAGAAGTTACGGCTGCGACAGATCTCGATGAAAGGATAATCGAAAAGATAGCTTCATCAATTAAAGAAATGACCGGAAAGACTGTAATCGTCGAATTTCGCAAAGACCCTGACCTGATCGGTGGGGTTATAGCGAAAGTAGGTGATTTAGTATTGGATGGGAGTGTGAGGACGCAACTGAGGAATATTAAAGAAACATTGAAGAGAGGTGAGTTGGGTTAAATGCAGATCAGAGCCGCAGAAATCAGCCAAATTATTAAAGAACAAATTAAGGGTTACGAAACGTCGGTAGAGCTCAGCGAAACTGGTCGTGTACTTTCCGTCGGTGATGGTATTGCCCGTGTTTACGGCGTGGAAAAGTGCATGGCCATGGAATTGCTTGAGTTCCCGACTGATCACGGCCCAATTTACGGCCTTGCTCTAAACCTTGAAGAGGATAATGTGGGTGTGGCGATCCTAGGTGAAGACATCCACATCAAGGAAGGGCAGATTGTCAAAAGAACAGGGCGAATTGCTCAGGTCCCGGTTGGAGAATCAGTCCTTGGTCGTGTGGTTGACCCGGTAGGTAATCCTTTGGATGGTAAGGGTCCTATTGAAACTAAGGAATCCAGACGAATCGAAGTAATTGCTCCTGGTGTTATCGCCCGAAAACCTGTTAACGAACCAATGTACACAGGACTTAAGGCAATTGACGCAATGACCCCAATTGGTCGTGGACAACGTGAGCTCATAATCGGTGACCGTCAAATCGGTAAAACAGCAATAGCTATTGACGCCATTATCAACCAAAAAGACAGCGGCGTTAAGTGTATCTACGTTGCCGTTGGACAGAAGAAATCTACGGTTGCACAGGTTGTTGAAACGCTTCGTCGTCATGGTGCAATGGAATATACAACGGTTGTTGCGGCATGTGCTAGCGATCCTGCAGCGCTCCAATACATTGCTCCCTACGCCGGATGCGCAATGGGAGAGTATTACAGAGACAAGGGTGAACATGCTCTGATCATTTATGATGACCTTTCCAAACAGGCGGCAGCTTATCGTCAGGTATCGCTCCTTCTGCGTCGTCCACCTGCTCGAGAAGCCTATCCTGGAGACATTTTCTATTGCCACTCCCGCCTTCTTGAGCGAGCTGCAAAACTTAATGACGATCTCGGTGGTGGTTCCTTGACCGCTCTGCCTATCATTGAAACTCAGGCTGGAGACGTATCTGCATACATCCCCACAAACGTTATTTCAATTACAGACGGGCAGATCTATTTGGAAGCAGGGTTGTTCTTCGCTGGTATCAGACCGGCAATAAACGTAGGTCTTTCGGTATCTCGAGTCGGTGGTGCAGCCCAGACCAAAGCCATGAAACAGGTAGCAGGACGACTCCGTTTGGAACTCGCTCAATATCGAGAACTCGAAGCTTTCGCAAAATTCGGAAGCGATCTCGACAAGGCTACGCTTGCACAAATTAACCGAGGTATGAGACTAGTGGAACTTCTCAAACAGCCTCAGTATCAGCCTATGCCTGCTGAGAAGCAAATTCTATCCCTTTATGCAGGTACTCGAGGATTCCTAGATCCTATCCCTGTAGAAAAGATTACAGAATACGAAAAGCAGATGCAAGAATTCATGGAAGCAAAGCATTCGGATATTCTCCAAGAAATTAAAGAAAAGAAGCAACTTACGCCTGAGCTGGATGAGAAGATCAAGCAAGCCCTTGAAGAGTTCGCTCAGATCTTCCAGGCTTAGAGATTAAGAAAACCTCAAGTGGAAGGAAGAGAGTGAGCCTATGCCCACGCTAAGGGATATAAAAAGGAAAATTGACGCCGTCAAAAAAACAGCTCAGATTACCCGCGCTATGAACATGGTAGCTGCGGCAAAGCTGAGGGGCGCTCAAGCAAACATGGAGCATTTCCATCCATATGCTAACAAGTTTCGCGAAGTTATTAGCAGGCTTGTAGCAAGAGTGGAGAAAGGCGCCAAGTTTGAGTTGGTCATGCCCAGAGCGGAAGTAAAGAAGGTTGAGCTGGTGTTGTTGACGGCTGATAGAGGTCTATGTGGTAGTTTCAACAATAACCTTATATCGCTGGCGGAACGTTTCCTAAAGGAAAGGATGGCTGAAGGTAAGCAAGTCAGCCTTATAGCCGCAGGGCGTAAAGGTAATGAATATTTCAGAAAGCGGAAGTATCCTCTTAGAAAAGTTCTTACAGGGCTTCTTAATAAACCAAGTTACGATGATGCTTTCAGATTGGGAAGTGAACTGATAAATCTTTTTGAAACGGGAGAAGCGGACGAAGTGTATATAATCTATTCTCAATTTGTGACAATGCTTCGTCAGGTTCCCACTCTAATCAAATTGCTCCCTGTAGAACCGGAACCATCAGCAACCTCAGTGCCAACAGTTGAGTATCTTTTTGAACCATCTCATGAAGAAATTCTTACCGACATTCTCCCAAACTATGTCTACGTACAGATTCTTGAATGCTTCTACCAAACTGCTGTTAGCGAACATGCAGCGAGAATGACAGCGATGGATAACGCCACCAATAACTGTAAAGATATGGTGAGAGATCTAACGCTCGTTTACAACAAAGCTCGACAGGCATCGATTACTAAGGAACTGATGGACATAGTCGGTGGCGCAGAAGCTCTTAGGAAAAAATAGAAAAGTAAAGGCATAGTAAAAGATGCCTTGACTCACGTAAGGAGGCATTAGGCAGATGAATATAGGAAGAATTGTTCAAGTCATAGGTAACGTAGTTGACGTTGAATTCGAAGAGGGGAAGCTTCCCCCGCTTCTAACGGCACTTCTTGTAAGCAACCCGGGAATTAGCGATGAAGAAGATAACCTAGTCCTGGAAGTTGCTCAACACCTCGGAAACAATGTCGTCAGAACTATTGCTATGGATCTTACGGACGGCTTGGTCCGAGGAATGCCTGCAAAGGATACCGGAAAACCAATTATGATGCCGGTAGGTAAGGAGGCTCTCGGACGTGTTATTAACGTTGTAGGCCGTCCTGTTGATGGGCTTGGTCCTGTAAATGCTAAACATTATATGCCTATCCATCGCCCGGCTCCTGCATTTACTGAGCAGGATGTGCGAATCAGCGTTCTGGAAACTGGCGTTAAGGTTATCGATCTTCTTGTTCCGTTCCCCAGAGGCGGTAAGATGGGAATGTTCGGAGGTGCTGGTGTTGGTAAAACCGTTATCATGATGGAAATGATCCATAATATCGCCATGCAACACGGTGGTATTTCGGTGTTCGCCGGTGTGGGCGAAAGAACTCGTGAAGGAAACGACCTCTACCTTGAAATGAAGGAATCAGGGGTTCTTCCAAGAGCCGGTCTTGTTTATGGGCAGATGACAGAACCACCTGGAGCTCGCGCCAGAGTTGCTCTCTCGGCTCTAACCCTCGCCGAGTACTTCCGAGATGTAGAAGGCCAGGACGTGCTTCTCTTCATAGATAACATTTTCAGATTCACTCAGGCAGGAGCAGAGGTATCGGCACTTCTCGGCCGTATGCCATCCGCAGTTGGTTATCAGCCCACATTAGGAACAGACCTAGGAGAACTTCAAGAGCGTATTACATCCACCACTAAGGGATCTATTACTTCTGTTCAGTGCGTTTACGTTCCAGCAGACGACTTAACTGACCCAGCTCCAGCAACGACATTCGCTCACCTTGATGGAACGGTCGTTCTTTCTCGCCAAATTGCAGAGCTCGGTATTTATCCAGCAGTGGATCCGCTTGACTCTACATCACGAATTCTTGACCCCAATATACTTGGTGAAGAACATTATTATACAGCTCGTCGAGTCCAGCAGATTCTGCAGAAGTACAAAGACCTGCAGGATATTATCGCCATTCTCGGTATGGATGAACTTTCTGAAGAAGATAAAATTATCGTTGCTAGAGCAAGAAAGATCCAGAGATTCCTGTCTCAGCCCTTCCATGTGGCTGAAGCCTTCACCGGTACTCCAGGTCGCTATGTGAAGCTGGAAGATACTGTACGCGGATTCAAGGAAATCTGTGAAGGTAAATACGATGATCTGCCAGAACAGGCATTCTACATGGTTGGAACCATCGAGGAGGCCATAGAAAAGGCTCGCCAGTTGGCGGCGGCATAAAGTAAATGAAATGATGCGGGGAAAATATGGCAGATAAAATCTTGTTAGAAATAGTTACACCTGAAAAAAAGGTGGTCAGCGAAGAAGTGGACATTGTGGTTGCCCCTGGAGAATTAGGAGAATTTGGCGCTCTTGTTCGACATGTCCCCTTCCTGACCAAGTTGAAAGTTGGTGAATTGCGCTTCAAAAAGGACGGCGCGGAACGTTACATTGCTATTATGGGAGGATATGCGGAAGTTCTCCCTGATAAGGTAACAATCCTTTCACCTGCTGCCGAAGAAGCAACCGACATTGACGTAATGAGAGCTAGAGCGGCTAAAGAACGGGCAGAGCGACGTCTCAGAGAAGCTAGGGACAGGCTGGAGTTTGCCAGAGCTCAGGCAGCACTTCAGCGTGCATTGGCACGTTTGAAAGTTGCAGAGCGAGGCATGGGTAGAAGCAAATAGTTCGACATAAACATAAACATAATCTTCAAAAACCCTCCTAGCATCTAGGAGGGTTTTTTATTTTTTCACTCCAACACACACCAGTTTTTTAGACTCGATTTTAGAAAAGTCTCGAGCTATGATACCGTTTCGATTAAACGAAATCCTTATCAATTAGAAAGGACACAGATACTATGTGCGGTATTACAGGCTATGTGGGCGAACAAGAGGTTCTTCCCATTCTCGTAGAAGGACTAAAACGGCTTGAATATAGAGGATACGACAGCGCAGGTATCGCTTGCTTCAACTTAAACACAAATAAAATTGTTCGAATAAGATCGGTGGGGAAAATCCTGGAATTAGAAAAAAAGCTCCAGAACATCAAAATAAATGCTACGATTGGTATTGGTCATACTAGGTGGGCTACCCACGGCATCCCAACAGAAAATAACGCCCACCCTCACCGTTCCGGATCATTTGTCGTGGTTCATAATGGAATTATAGAAAACTACCATAGTATCAAAAAAAGCCTTCTAGAAGCCGGTTGCGAATTTACATCCGACACTGATACGGAAGTAATCGTTAAGCTGACAGATTTTTTATGGCACCAAGGAATGAATGAATGGAACGCTTTTTTGGAAACAATTCGTCGGCTTAAAGGAACTTACGCTATTGCTATGATCTGTGAACATCTCCCAGATAGAATATTCATTGCCAGACGTGAAAGCCCTATAGTTATAGGCATTGGTGAAGACGGTAATTACGTAGCATCAGATATTCCAGCTCTACTCCCTTTCACTAACAAAATCGTTTACTTAAATGACGGCGACGTTGCCGAGATTAAAGCCGATACCATAAACATCTACGACATCAATGGTCTGAAGGTTGATCGTTCCATCGAAATAATCAATTGGAGTCCAGCTCTCGCGGAAAAGGGTGGTTATAGACATTTCATGCAGAAAGAAATTTTCGAACAACCGCGAGCTATATCAGACACGATCAAGCCTTACATCCACATGGAAACTGGAACAATCTTCCTTCCCAACGCATCGTATCTTGAAAACATCTTCAAAGATATAGAAAGAATCGTCTTTGTTGCCTGCGGAACATCCTATCACGCCGGCCTTACAGGGAAGTATCTTTTTGAAAAACTTCTTAAAATACCATGCGAGGTTGATGTCGCTTCTGAATTTCGTTATAGACCTGTTTTGCCAAACAAGAAAACGCTTCTTGTAGCCATAAGCCAGTCAGGAGAAACGGCTGACACTAAAGGTGCTGTAAAAATCGCCATAGAAGCTGGAATTCCAACGTGTTCCATTGTAAATGTCTTGGGAAGTAGCCTTTCCCGAATAACCGATGCGGTTATATACACTCACGCCGGTCCTGAAATTGGTGTCGCATCGACAAAGGCCTTTACAGCTCAACTTGCTGCATTAGTAATGATGGCAATTTTTGGAGTACAGATTCGCTACGGAAAAGCTCCAGATGAGAAAATTGTGACAGACCTTTTAGAGATTCCTCACAAAATATCCCAGGTTCTTGGGAAAGCCTCAGAAATTGAAGCATGGGCACGTTCCATCGTAACAGCTCAAACCGTTTTATACCTTGGAAGACATATCTTATTTCCTATCGCTCTCGAAGGAGCTCTTAAGCTCAAAGAGATTTCTTACATCCACGCTGAAGGTTATCCCGCAGGTGAAATGAAACACGGCCCTATAGCTCTAATTGATGAAAAGGTTCCCGTTATATGTCTTGCCCAACGGGGAGCGCTATTTGAAAAAATGAAGAGCAACATAGAAGAAGTAAAAGCAAGAGGCGGCAGAGTCTATCTTATCACGGAAGAAGAACTAGAAAGAGAAGTCAGCGGACTGGCTCACGCTACCTTTTTTGTTCCCTCAACCGATGATCTTCTCAGCCCATTCACTTTCATCATACCCTTACAGCTCCTTGCCTACTACGTTGCTGTAGAAAAAGGGACAGATGTAGATCAACCAAGGAATTTAGCTAAAAGTGTAACAGTAGAGTAATAACATTTTTCGATTTTGTTTTAGTCAACTTTTGGCGAGATCAATCGATCCCCTACTAGAAGAACAGAAAATGGGTATTAAACCATTATAACGCCGGTCAATAGGAGGGAACCATGAAACGGAAAAAGTGTTTATCGGTTTTTCTGTGTATTCTAAGCTTTGGACTGACTTTCGCTACTTATGGAGCGTCAAATGTTGAAGCAATTGAACTCTCAAGCCCCGCCTTTGAAAATGGTGGGAAAATACCGATACAGTATGTAATGCCTGGTGCTGGAGGAAAAAACATTTCCATTCCTCTTATATGGAAAAACGCTCCTGCTGAAGTAAAATCCTTTGCTATTTCAATGGTTGATATCCATCCGGTAGCCAAAAGCTGGGTTCACTGGTTGATCATAAATATTCCGGCAAGTGTAAACTCTCTCCCTGAAGGAGCATCTAGAAGTGCCATGCCTGCTGGATCCAAGGAATTGAAAAACTCCTGGGGGAATATTGGATATGGAGGCCCCCAACCACCCCCAGGAACAGGGGAACACACTTACGTAATTACTATCTACGCTCTAAAGGTGGAATCCCTTGATTTGCCAGTAGAAGCTTCTCTCGATGATTTCCGAAAGGCTATTGAAGGCAAGGTGCTGGATTCTGCATCCATCAGCGGTAAATATGGTCGTTAAAAACTCAAAGGGGGCTTGATAATTAGCCCCCTCTGAGTTTTTAGCCTACAATCCTAACCACTTACTACTTTGCTGGTTTGGCTTCCTTGATTTCCATTACCTTAATGGTATTGGTCGCTTTATCAAGCTGGCCTTTAACCTCTACTTCTTTTCCAGCGTAATTCTTGAGGTCTTTTCCATCCAGCTTGAACTCTTTCTTGTCTTCGGTCTTGATCACGAAATGATCACCAACAGCTTCAACTTTCCCTTTAACCGTCATCTGCTCTCCAGCGGCTTCTTTCTTTTCAGGAGCAGCCTGAGTTTGAGCGGGTGGAGTAGGAGCAGGTTTCTTGGCTTCATCAGCAGCCTGAGCTAATGTAAAAGTAAGTCCCACTGCAACCGCCGTGACAAGACCCATCAAAGCTTGTTTCTTCATAAAGTTTCATCCTCCATTTTATGAGTTTTATCTCATCGGTGCGGCCGTTGATCTAACGACCAACCTTCCCGCTACCGTCGCTTTTTCTTTAGAGCATAAACCATGCCAAGTGGGCATCATACTCTGAAAACCTTGAAAAAATCTGACGTCAGAAAAATTACCTGGTATCACCAATTGCTAATTAGGAACTTAACGTTCTCACAATACAGCAACATGAAGAGAAGATGAAGTTCCCATTTGTTCAGTCTGGTAGACGGACAGGGCCACTGTGTCCCAACCCCGCTACCGAGAGCGACCAGATAGCAATGCGAAGCGATTTGTTGTTAGAAAAAATCCTAGAAAAGCAAAAACGGTCAAAGCGGAGATGACGACATAAAGGACAAGAAGATTCGAATGGGCAAGGACAAAGGTAGCAAGAAGAGGGCCTAAACCATTTCCTGCGAACCTAGCGGAATTAAGAAAGCCGATTCCGGTTCCACCTAACGTCACGGCAAATCTAGCCATAACAAGAGGCATTGTAGCAGCAACAACTCCTGTCTGAAGAGCGCGAATCAGAGTAAAATTCAAAGGGTTATGAGCAAAGAAGAGAAGTATTTGGACCACAGCAGCAGTTACAGAAACCATTCCAATCCCTAAATTTAGACTTTTCCCAGCCATAATGTGACTTATAGCATAATTCCCGACTATAGCTGCTGCCGTATAGCTCATCATTATGAATCCGGCAGTTTTGATGGCTTTTTGTCCTGAAATCCCAAAACCATCAAGTATATAAGGAAGAATGCTCGGCAAAAACGTGAGATGAATGGTAGCAACCAAAATAAGTCCCCACCCCCATAAAACAGCTCCATAGGTCTTGGGTTTAGACTGAGGAGTGTCGATGGGTGTAAGGTTATTTACGTTCACGTCTGGAACTGTAAATTGACACAAAATAATGGAAGCAACTATGAGCAAAAATGAAAATACAAAGGGGCTTCTATAACCAAGATGAGCTGCAAGGTAGGCACCCACGGGAGGACCTATGAGCTGACCGGAGGTCATGGATATTTGATAAAAACCAAGGTTTTGTAAAAGATGCTCCTTGGACGAAATTCTGGACATCATGAATAGCCCAATAGTCGATGCTCCCCCGAGAATTCCTTGCATGAGACGAAGAACCAGGATTGTCGGAAGGTTTGTAGCAAACCCCATCAGAAGAAACACCACAGCATTGCAACAGAAAGCCATCTGAAAAAGTAATTTTGGCCTAATCTTTACTGTAAGGCTTCCCCAGAATGGAGCAGCAATAGCGGCCAGGAACGAGTTAAGCCCCATAATAAGACCGATCCAGATAATAGTCTGAGAATAACTGTAAGGGCTAATGTGAATGATATAGAAAGGCATAAAGGACATAACCACATTGAAGCAAAAAGCTAAACCGAACTGGGATAATGCAATAGGCGCAACCCCCTGTGATCTCCTTCCAATCGAAGCTAACCGTTTGAACAATGAGACCGTTTCCATTGTCATGATTTTTTATTTCCCAAACAATAATCAAACGCTCTAACAATAACATAGGTCGAAAACTTCACCGTAACTACCCAAACACATACCACACTGTAAGTGTTTTATGACTTCTTCTTTTTCCTGTCAGCGAGAGAAATAACTTTATCGGGTTTGGTAGTACCGTTTTTCTTTTCTTCTAGCTCTAAGAATTCTTCCTCTTTGCTTTCCTCTTCCCCAGCCCCAGATCCGGATTCATCTTCCTCTGCTTCCCCCAATTCGTCAGGGGGTGCTACGACAGGCATAATTCTTATAGGACGACCGCCCATGGTAAATTCATCGCCGTTAATATAAGCTTCTCTCAAAATCCAGGTAATAACAATCATCGGAATTTGAAGAACAAGCATTTTCACTTGAAACCACCCAGGCTTAACATCTGGAGTAATCGCCTCAATACGGGCAAAAAATGCCGGCTGATTTTCTACATAAACAAGAACCACATCACCTTCTCGAGCCATACCAACTCCCTCTCACAGAAGTCCCTGAAAAATTTTTCATGCTTCACTCACTTTTTTATCACGTCTTGCATTAAAGATTCAAAAGATTTAGATTGTCTGACCTTCAGTAGAAACGAAAAAGATCATGGAAATTAGAGGAGTTAAAACCTGAAAAATGTTGATGGAACTTCATCATGCTGGTCAAGCGGTAGCCGATCATGCAAAAGAAACTCTTATAATTGTGGCTTTTTCTCTGTGCTACATAGGGATGATCCTTGGAAGATTTCCACGGCTTAAACTCGACAGAACAGGCATAGCTCTGCTCTGTGCGCTCCTTCTGCTAGGAAGTAAAGCAGTCTCTGAAAAAGAGGCTCTTAGGGCTCTCGACATTCCGACTCTTGCCTTGCTGTTTGGCCTTATGGTTGTCTCTGTTCAATTACGCCTTGGCGGGTTTTATACCAAAATTACTATCGCATTCGCCCGGTTGCATCTATCCCCGCCTTTCCTCTTATTGGGCATAATGGTCAGCATGGGATTTCTCTCGGCTGTCTTTACAAACGACGTGATTTGCCTTGCAACATCTCCTGTAATTATTGGCATCTGCCGCCGAAAAGGCATTGATCCCCTACCCTACCTGCTAGGCCTTGCCTGTGCATCAAACATAGGGTCAGCACTAACTCTCATAGGCAACCCTCAAAACATGCTAATAGCTCAGACATTACACCTTCCTTTTGCTCGATATATTGTAAAAGCCTTCCCGGTAGTGTTAGTGTCCCTCGTTGCTAGCTGGGCTATTATAGCCAGTCGATGGAAGGGAAAATGGCTTCTTCCTGAAGATCCTTCTGTATCCCTTGAAGAATCGCTTTTTAACCCTTTTGACCGATGGCAAACAACAAAAGGCTTGATAATTGCCGTTCTGCTCATGGTTCTTTTCCTGGGTGAATGGTGGCCTCGAGAATTGTGCGCTCTTGCTGCAGCAGGAGTTTTGCTGACAAGCAGACGTTTTCGATCCTGCGATATTCTCAGCCTTGTGGATTGGCAACTTCTCGTGCTCTTTATAAGTCTTTTCGTAATAAACGACGCCTTGTACAGGACTGGCTTTCCCCAGAGCGCCGTAATAAGCCTCGGCAAACTAGGAATAGATCTGCATCATCCGGATATGATCTTCGGCATTTCTGTGGTTCTTAGCAACGTGGTTTCTAACGTGCCGGCTGTCATGCTGCTTCTTCCCTGGGTAAAACACCCAGAAACGGGCTATCTTCTGGCTATAGCCAGTACTTTCGCAGGAAATCTCCTGATCGGAGGAAGCATAGCCAACATCATAGTAGTAGATCAGGCTGCTCGAGCCGGCATAACAATCTCATGGCGGGAGCATGCAAAGGTGGGGGTGCCTGTAACTCTTACAACACTTGCCATCACCGAAGTTATTATGCTCTTACACCGCCTATGATGGTTTTTCCTTGGAATGTATTTTCGATTATGTCTAGAATAGCGCTACTTTTCTAAACCATGCGGGAGTTAAAAAAATGGTAGAGGCGACCTGGTTGTTTTTATTTGGGGGAGGCACCCCACCGCCAGGAGATTCCTCGGCACTTCGTGCCTCGGAATGACAGGAAGGATGTGCCTCGGAATGACAAGGAGAAGGTAAGCTGTCACCCCGAACGAATTGAGGGGTCACCGCCGTAGCCGAAGCCCCTACCAGTAAGCCCGTGATTGGTGTAATTTGTAGGGTAATTTCGGGTAATCCCACTGTGGGAGGGATTTTGAGAAAAGTTATTCAGGAGGGGAAAATGACAAGAGATCCGCTTTTTAAACCTATTCTTATTCATAATCTTGAAGTGCGAAACCGTATTCTCATGCCAGCCATGCACCTGAATATGGCTAAGAATTTTGTTGTAACCGATCGAATCGTAGCCTTCTACGAGGAAAGGGCTAAAGGAGGCGCAGGACTAATTACGGTTGGTTTTGCTACAATTGATGAGTATTCAGGTCCTCCTGGACACATTGGCGCTCACAAGGATGAGTTTATACCAGGCCTGAAAAACCTTGCTTCAGCCATAAAACGCCATGGAGCCCGTGCTGCCGTTCAGTTGAACCATGCAGGAAGATATAATCTCTCCGTTTTCCTCGGCGGCAAACAGCCCGTAGCCCCATCACCTATTCCTTCAAGGCTGACAAAGGAAACTCCCAGAGAAATGACCATTGAAGAAATTAAAACCACCATTGCCAGATTTGCCGATGCGGCAAGACGAGTTAGAGAAGCCGGTTTTGATGCCGTGGAAATACTCAGCGGAACCGGCTATCTTATCAGCGAGTTTCTCTCGCCCCTAACAAACCAGCGAACGGACGAATACGGAGGATCTTTGGAAAACCGTATGCGCTTCGGTATTGAAGTCGTTCAGTCTGTTCGGAAAGCCGTAGGAGACGATTTCCCAATACTTGTCCGCGTCAACGGTAACGATCTTATGCCAGGGGGCATATCCCGAGAAGAACTTACAGAATATGTAAAGCGCATTATAGATAACGGTGCAAACGCCATAAACGTAAACGTAGGGTGGCATGAAGCTAGAGTGCCACAAATTATCGCTGAAGTACCACGAGGAGCCTATGCCTATCTGGCCAGATATTTCAGGGAGTTATTTTCTGTGCCAGTAATCGCCGGCCACCGTATAAACGATCCTCACACCGCCAGGGAACTAATCGGAAATCATCTATGCGACATGGTCGCAATGGGGCGAGCTCTTATAGCCGATCCATTCCTTCCGGAAAAAGCTCGCTCAGGCAGAGAACATGAAATCGTCCACTGCGTTGCCTGCGCTCAGGGGTGTTTCGACAACCTATTTAAAATGAAATCCGTAGAATGCCTTTGCAACCCTCGAGCCGGTCATGAACAAGAAAGAACTATCGAAAAAGCACCCCAACCCAAGAAAGTAATGGTTGTGGGCGGTGGAGCGGCAGGTATGAGCGCAGCTATTGCCGCTCATGATAGAGGCCACACTGTAACGCTTTATGAAAAAAGCAATCGTCTTGGCGGACAGCTTCTCCTTGCCGGAGCACCTCCAGGACGAGAGGAATTCTTGCAGCTTGCATCAGATCTCGTTCGACAGGTCTCTGCACGCCGTATTCCGATAATGTTAAACAAGGCGGTTACTCGAGAAGTCCTGGATCAAGAAAAACCTGACTTTGTCGTATTAGCAGCAGGAGCCCAACCTGCCGAGCTTCCCATCCCGGGCATAAAAAGCGATCATGTGGTTCATGCTTGGGACGTGCTGGGGGGAAACGTATGGACAGGACAAAAGGTTGTTATAATTGGAGGCGGCGCCGTTGGCATTGAAACCGCTATATATCTAGCCGAAAAAGGAACCATAGATCCTCAGTCACTAAAATTCCTGCTTACTCATCAAGCAAAAGACACCGAGCTAATACTCCGAATGGCAACTCAAGGCACTAAAAAGATCACCATAGTTGAAATGCTCCCAGAAATCGGAAAAGATATTGGACTTTCAACGAGATGGTGTTTCATGCAGGATCTGCAAATGCATGGTATAAATGCTCTCACTTCAGCAAAAGTTTTGGAAATCACTCCAGAAGGCGTTGTGGTTGAAACTCCTGATGGACAAAAACCTGTCAAAGCCGATACTGTAGTGGTAGCAACGGGTGCTAAACCAAACCAAGAACTCGAAGCTGTCCTTCAGGAATTGAAGATACCATATCGCATTGTGGGTGATGCATTAAGAATTGGTAAAGCTTTCGACGCTATACACGACGGGTTTGAAGCTGGAAGGACAATATAACAAAAAACCAATACCACATCCGTAGAGGCGATCCGTGTAGAGCCTTTACGGATGTGGAGATGCCTTTGACAACAGAAAATTATCAAAACACACCCAGATCCAGGTGTTCCTTGATCTCATCCCACAACCAGAACAAACTCCTAGACTTAGGAAGGTTTCCTTCCCATGGCCATGAAGCTGGCACGGGAGAACTTAGAGAAATCGGAATCTTTTGAGTTGGATGAAAAAAGGTTATTCGGTGCGACAGCAGAGCCACAGCCCCACCTGGAAGGCTAATCGACGAGCCGTATAAGCGATCGCCAACTATAGGATAGCCGATGAAGCTGAGCTGAGCTCTTATTTGATGTTTCCTCCCTGTGTGCAGGCCTATTTCTATCAAGGTTTTACGATTTCTACGAGATCGCCCTAACACCGCATAGTTAAGCTTAGCTTCCTGATAACCATCACTGAAAGAAGAAATTACGACGGTTTTAGGTTTTCCAGGTTTAACATAGTGAACCAGAGTGCCTGAATCTTGCTCCACCAGTCCTTCCACAACGGCAAGATACATTTTTTCTACCAGGTGATCCCTAAATTGTTCAGCAAGACGGGAAGCAGCTTTTGATGTGCGGGCAAAAACCATAATCCCGGCGGCTGCACGATCGAGCCTGTGGACAAGCCCAACAAAAACATTACCGGGTTTTGCATAAGTTTTTTTGATCCATAATTTAGCCAGCTTATAAAGGCTTGGCTGTTCAGATGCATCCCCTTGAGCGAGAAGCCCTGATGGTTTATAAAGAACAAGCAAATGATTATCTTCATAAAAAATAGGCCAGGAAGGATGAAAGAAAAACCTACCTCTATCAGAATCACCACAATTCAATCTGCCAGGAACGAAACATTTCGTCATTTTCTAAGTCTTCTTTCAGGACGAGGAGTCAAAAAATC
>Ga0207433_10002222_pt1 | contig 39916 bp, 34 predicted proteins | sample YelNatPaOPGAMG01_FD_187559 | JGI IMG/M metagenome (GOLD analysis project Ga0207433, IMG submission 187559) | Hot spring thermophilic microbial communities from Obsidian Pool, Yellowstone National Park, USA - OP-RAMG-01 (SPAdes) (version 3) | ecosystem: Environmental > Aquatic > Thermal springs...
TATTTATTATGATGAGAAAAGGAAGGTAGAAGCGAAAGATGAGTTAATAAAGCGAGTTTTTGAAATAGAGAAAAAAATAAAAATGAATAAGTGGAGAGAAGAGGATGAACTTAAAAATTATTTAAATGGGGCATTTAATGGTTGGAAGAGATTGTTTGATATAGAGAAGAGAGGAGATGTTTTAATGTTAAGTCGGAAAGAGGAAGAGATAAATGAGATAATAGATTTACTTGGGTATAGTGTTATAATAAGTAATAATGAATTTGGGGTGGAAGAAGTAATATCACATTATCGGAAGAAAGATGTGGTTGAAAAAGTTTTTGATGTGATAAAGAATGAGTTAAATGGCAAGCGGTTAAGGGTTCATTCTCGTGAAGTGATGGAAGGGCGATTATTTATAACATTTATAGCAGTGATAATTTATTCGTGGATAACAAAGAAAATAAAAGAGAAAGATTTAGGTAGCAAATACACTTTTGAAGAGATTATGTATGAAGTTAAGAAGATAAAGCGGATAGACATAGGAAATGGAAAGGTATTATTTACAGAGATTTCAAAGAAGCAAAGAGAAATTTTTAAGGCATTAGATATCAAATTGCCCACCACATAGTTATAACTTACGGAATTTTAGGTTTATAATCTCCCTGAATGTGAGCCTACTTTCATAGAAGAAAGGGGGTTCACAAAGATCCTCGTAGATGGTTTTCATTTCATAAGAAAACCAGGTCACCCAGAAATACCTTATAAATCGCTCATATTCCTTCTTCCACCAGATGGAGGATTGAATAAGATATCTTATGAAATAATAGATTCTGTGATAATGATTCTGAATAAACCTGTTTTCCCCGCACAGAGATACATACCTTTCATAAAGAATGCGAAATTTGAATTTATTGAACCCGATAGAATGATTTATGAATCAACTTCTCATTATCCTGAGATTTTCATAAAGAATTATGGTATACAGAAGAAAGGCTGTTTCAGGATGCTAAATATGGATGTGTATCCTTTCCATTATATCCCTTCTCAAAATAGGTTGATTTACTATAAATTGAGAATAAAGATTGAATACAATATTACGAATGAGTATGTGAAGATAAATGTTCCTCAATACGAAATGCATAAAGAAGGTGTTGAAAAAATGGTTGTTAATCCAGAGATGATTGATTCATACAGGAGGTAAGGATGAAAAAATTATTAATATTTTTTATCTCTATTTCTCTTTTCTCACAGGGATTGAAGATAACTTATGAACCTATTGAAGGTGTTCCTATCTTCCCTTCAAAAATAAAACCTGTTAGATCAGAAGAAATCCTTAAGCCAATGAGAATTCCTGTTCACAAAGATAAGACACCTTTTGTTTTTAATAAAATCTATGGGAAACCTTTTTTGTATTCAGGATTTGAAGGTTCAAAACAGTCCTATGATACACTCTATTATTGGAATACAAGTGCTGAAGACTTTTTTTACTGGGATCAACCCGATGAATATGGTGATATAAACTATTCTGTCCGTTTCACACCATTACATAATGGAACTCTCAAAAGTGCAATATTCTGGTTTTATCACCTCGTTGGAAGCGGAAATATCAGGATACATATTTGGAATGACAATGGTGGTTATCCTGGGACTGAAATTGGTTATGTTGATTTTCCTACATCTGGTATACAACCCTGGCCTTATGGAACTATCATAGACCTTTCTTCACTCGGTATCTCTGTCTCAACTACTGCCGATTTTTATATTGGTTATTCACTCCTTTCAGGTGTAAATACATTAGGGCTTGTTTATGATACAGTCGGTCTTGCACCTGAAAGATGTTATGACTACTGGTCAACATATGGAAACTGGGAAACCTCCGATTGGATTCATTCTAATATCACATGGCTTATAGAGGCGGTTGTTGAATATGGTGGAACCACTACTCAACCAAATCTCACTTACTATACACCATCAGGATGGGATGGGCCTATTGTTCCATCATCTGTTGCTGGAACACATACCATTGGCCCAAATCTTCAGGGTGATTCAACAACATACATAGACTGGGCTATAATAAATAATGGCTCTGATACAGCACTTGCAACATTCTATATATATCTTTACTCTGATGGAACACCTATAGCAGGATGGTACACAGATTCTTTACCACCAAACTATTATGCCTATGTTGAGGATTATGCTTACACATTCTCTTCAGGAACACATACATTAAAGATCTTTGCCGATTCAACAAATACAATTGCCGAGAGCAATGAATCTGATAATATCTATTCACAGGGATTCACATGGGGAGGAGGAGGTGGTGGTGGAGTCTTGGGTGCAAGATACATTATCATAACAAGTTCAAGTTTTGTTCCATACTTTGAACCACTTGCATGGTGGAAGACAAAGAAAGGTGTTCCTGCAAAGATTGTAACAACTGACTATATATATGCAAATTATTCAGGTTCTGATAATCAACAGAAGATAAGAAATTTCATCATTGCACAGAGGGATTCAGGTGCAAAATATATTCTTTTAGGTGGGCAGGGAGACCAGGAACATGGTGAAGGGATAGTCCCAAGAAGGGATGTATGGTGTATGCAGAGTGGCGGAGGTGTATATCCTGATGAAGATACTATCCCCTGTGATATGTATTATTCAAATCTTGATGGAACATGGAATGGTGATGGTGATAATGTTTATGGTGAGATGGGTGATAATGTTGACCTTTATTCTGATATAACGGTTGGAAGGGCACCTGTAAAGAATACATCACAGGTTCAGAATTTTGTTAATAAGATACTAACTTATGAGAAGAACCCACCAACAGGTTATATAAAGAAGATACTCCTACCATCTGTTAAACTCTTTGATTATTATTATCATGGTGTAAACTATTACGGTTATGTTGTGAACAATGCAATTTCAAATATCACACCATCAGGATGGCAGGATTCAAAACTTGAAGATAATAATGTTTCACAGACTTGGAATCTAAGGCAGGCTGTGATAGATTCTCTAAACAATGGCTTCCATTTCTGCCATCATGCAGACCATGGTGATGAGTATGGTCATTATTATTTAGGAGGAAATACTGTTTATAATTATTCTGATGCTGATGCTATGACAAATGGGACAAAATATTCCATAATAAATGCAATATCCTGTTTTACAGGTGCAATAGATGAAGCCTCTTCATCTGCAAGTTATGATTGTGTTGCAGAACATTATGTGAACAGGGTTTCAAATGGTGCAGTTGCAACTATGATGAATACAAGGTATGGACTTGGTTATCCACCTGATATGGGCCCTTCAGAGGTCCTTGATACAACATTCTACCATCTTTTATTCTCAGAAGGTTATTATCATCTTGGTGAGGCATTTGCAGAAAGCAAGGATAGATGGGCTTCTTCTGCACAATCAGATGAAGGATTCAGATGGAGTGTTTATGAACTAACGCTCTTTGGTGACCCTGAAATGCCAATTTGGACAGATACACCTCAGAATATGTCCATTTCTATAAATCTTGATTCGCTCCTTGTGAATCAGGATAATAATCTCCAGATTACAGTCCAGACTGCAAAATCACCAATATCAGGTGCACTTGTCTGCATTGCAACGAAAGACTATGATGTTTATGATACATTATTAACTAATAGTAGTGGTATTGCAAGTTTTACAGTTCATCCATCAAAAGAAGAAACAATATTCATAACAGTTACAAAACATAATTATATTCCTCAGGAGAATTACAGGCTTGCAAAGAATTCTGTAGGTATAAATGAAGAGATTATTGAACCATTCTTAGAACTATCAACTGGAATAAATAAACCTATAAAGATAAGATATTTTATCCCTGATAAAGACGATGTTTCCATCTCTGTTGTTGATATATTGGGGAGAAATTCCGTTTTGTTTAAAGGGATAAAAGAGAAAGGGATATATGAAATCACATATAGGCCTGAAAAATCAGGGATTTACTTTATTAAACTAAAACTTAAAGAGAAGGAGATAATCAAGAAAGCAGTATTTTTTTAGGATAATAGACATAATTTCTCCTTGACATATTAAATTTTTTTGTTAAATTTAAAAAAAAGCCGGAGTGGCGGAATTGGTAGACGCAGCGGACTTAAAATCCGCTGCTCGTTTAAACGGGCGTGCCGGTTCGAGTCCGGCCTCCGGCAGCAAAATTAAAAAAGATATATGGCTATTTTCAGAAGAAAAGAGATTAAGGACATAGAAGAAAAGAAACCTGTTGCTGATGGTGCATGGATAAAATGCGAAGGTTGCGGTGAGATACTTTACAGGAAAGAGGTCCTTGCGAATTATAACATCTGCCACAAATGTGGTTATCACTTCAGGGTTAACTCAAATTTCTACAGGAATTTGATCCTTGATGATGGTTTATTGAATGAACAGGATAGGAATCTAAAACCAGTGGACTTTTTAAAATTCAAGGATTATCCTTCAAAGATAAAGAAATCAATTGAAAAAACAGGTATTAATGATGCAATAGTATGTGGTGAAGGTAAGATAAGTGGTATTGATGTTGAGATATGTTTTATGGAGTTTGAATTCATTGGTGGAAGTATGGGTTCTGTTGTTGGAGAAAAGGTGAAAAGGGCTATATACAGGGCAAAAGAGAAGGATTTTCCACTAATAATAGTGAATGCAAGTGGTGGTGCAAGGATGCAGGAAGGGATTATATCCCTGATGCAGATGGCAAAGACTGCAACTGCACTGAATCTTCTCACAAAACCATACATAAGTATATTAACAAATCCTACAACAGCAGGTGTTATGGCTTCTTATGCCTCTCTTGGTGATATAATAATATCTGAACCTGATGCATTGCTTGGATTTGCAGGACCAAGGGTTATACAGCAGACAATAAAACAGGAATTACCTGAGGGATTCCAGAGGTCTCAATTTATGCTTGAACATGGCATGATTGATATGATAGTCCCAAGGAATCAAATGAAAGAGACTATAACAATTTTATTAAGGCATCTATTGTAATGTTCTCAAAGGAACTTGTTATTAAAAACTCACTTGGTATACATGCAAGACCAGCCTCTCTGATAGTAAAGGCTCTATCAAATTTTAAATCAAATGTAACGATTGAAAAGGACGGGATTGAGGTGAATGCAAAAAGTATAATGGGTATCCTTATGCTTGCTTGTGAAAAGGGAAGTAAAATAATTGTGAAGGCAGATGGGGTTGACGAAAAAGAGGCTGTTTTAAAGGTAGAAGAGATTGTGGAGAATAAATTCTATGAAGAATAAGGTATTAAGAGGAATAGATGCATCTCCAGGGATTGCAATGGGTAAGGCGTATGTCCATAAGAAAGAGAAACTCTATCCAAAATTAATTAAAAACAGGACAAAAGAAGAAGAACTCGCAGTCTTTTATAAGGCTTTAAATGATACAAAAATTGAACTTCAGGAGATATTATCAAAATCAAAAGAAATGGGTAAGAAATTGTCATCAATTATTGAAGCACAGATCCTATCTTTAAATGACCCTATGTTCATTCATACAATTGAGGAAAAGATAACATCAGGGAAAAATGTTTCAATTGCAATATATGATTTTATACAGGAAATGAAGATTAATTTTGAAAACATAAATGACCATTATCTAAAGGAAAGGTTCTTTGATATACAGGATGTTGCTATGAGGGTCTTATCAAAGGTAGAAGGAGAGACGAATAATTCTATAAAATTAAACGAACCATCCATAATCGTTGCTCACAATCTCACACCAACAGAGACTGCTACACTTCCAGTTAAAAATGTCCTTGCATTTGCAACTGAGATTGGAGGGAAAAACTCTCATACTGCGATAATAGCAAAAGCACTTGGTATCCCTGCTGTTGTGGGGATAAAAAATCTCCTTGAGGAGATTGATACAGGTGATGAGGTGATTGTTGATGGTATGAGGGGGATTGTGATTGTAAATGCGGATGAAGATACAAAAAGGACATATGAAAAAAGGAAGTCTGAGTATGAAAGTTATGAAAAGGAGATGATTGCTTCAAGTTTGCTTCCCTCAACAACAATGGATGGAAAACTTTACGATATAACTGCAAATATAGAATTCCCTGTTGAAATAGAATCTGCAAAGAGAAATGGTGCAAAGGGTATTGGACTCTACAGGACTGAATTCATCTTCTTTATGAAGAATCAGTTACCAGACGAAGAAACCCAGTTCAATATTTACAAGAACGCAGTTGAATTCTTTAATCCAAATCCTGTTATAATAAGAACACTTGATATAGGCGGTGATAAGATATTAAAATGGGAATACCTTGAAGAACATAATCCATTCCTTGGTTGGAGAGGAATAAGATTCACACTTGATAGATCAGAAATTATGTTAACACAATTTAAGGCAATATTGAGGGCAGGTGCAAAAGGGAATGTGAAGATAATGCTTCCAATGGTTTCTAATATTGATGAGGTTATTAAGGCAAAGGACCTCTTAGAGGAGGCTAAGAAGTTATTAAAGAAAGAAGGGAAGGAATTCAAAGAAGATATTGAGATGGGGATAATGGTTGAAGTCCCATCTGTTGCTATACTTGGAGATATATTTGCAAAAAATGTTGATTTCTTCTCAATAGGTTCAAATGACCTTACACAATACACACTCGCAGTTGATAGGGGGAATGAGAAGGTATCTTATATCTATGACCATTTAGACCCTTCGGTATTAAAACTTGTAAAGATGGCAGTTGATGCTGCGCACTCAAATGGTATATGGGTTGGGGTTTGTGGAGAACTTGCGAGTGACCTCCTTGCAATCCCATTACTTGTAGGTTTAAAAGTGGATGAGTTTTCTGTATCCCCATCACTTATTCCACAGGTTAAGAATATTGTAAGGGGAATAACTTTTGATGAGTCTGTGATAATAACAGAAAATGCACTTTGTATGGAATCAAGCAAAAAAGTGAGGGAGTATTTAAAGGATGAATTACTTAAAAGATTTCCAAATCTTAAAAACTTTTTTATGGAGGTTGAAAGATGATTGAAATAATAGATAATCTCCCAGATGATGTTTTGAATTCCCTTGATTTATCCGAAGGGATAGATGTGAAATTTAAAGGGATTAAGAATGTGATAATTGGGGGAATGGGTGGTTCAGCAATAGGTGGTGATATTGCAAAATATTATGCCTCTCAATATGGTAATCTTCCAATAGAGGTTGTAAGAGATTATGAACTCCCAAATTATGCGAATGAAGAAACACTCCTTATATGTATCAGTTATTCAGGGAATACTGAAGAAACAATCTCACTTTACAAAAAGGGGAAAAAGAAGAAGACACAGATATTTGTGATAACAAGTAATGGTGCACTTGAAGACATCTCAAAAAAGGAAAAAACTCCTTTTATACTTATCCCAAAAGGTTATGCACCAAGATGCGCAATAGCATATCTTTTCTTCCCTGTTTTAAAAATACTTGAGAAATCAGAAATTATTGAGGTGAAACAAAAAGATATAAAGGAGGTTGTATCTGTATTAAAAGAAGGGAAGGAATCCGCAAAAAAATGGGCTGGGGAATTGAGTCTGAAATTAAAAGAAAAATTCCCATTTGTTTATAGCGAAGAAAGATTTGCACCAGTTGCAAAAAGGCTTGTAACACAGATTAATGAGAATAGTAAATCACTTGCACATTTTGCAACATTCCCAGAACTTGACCATAATGAAATTGTTGGATGGGAGAATCCAAAGGAGATAATGAAAAGATTCTTTATCATTACTATGAGGAGCAATTCAGAATCTGAAAGGATGAGGAAAAGAATAGATATTACGATTGAACTTATAAAAGAACTCGCAGGAGAAGTAACATCTATCTTTGCAGATGGCGATTCATATCTCGCAAACATTTTCAGTTTCATACAGAAAGGTGATTATCTCAGTTATTTCCTTTCACAGAATTATGGTGTTGACCCTTATCCTGTAAAAAGGATTGATGAATTAAAGAGGAGGATGAGCGAATGAATGTTGTTATACCTGCAGCAGGTGAAGGGGTGAGGCTCAGACCACATACACACACAATACCCAAACCATTGATAAATGTTGCAGGAAAACCAATAATTGGGCATATAATTGATTCAATAATACCTTTGAATCCCGAAAAAATATGCATCGTTGTTGGGCATCACGGAATAAAGATAGAGGATTTCGTTAGGAAAAACTATCCTGATATTATAGATAAATTTCTATTTGTCCATCAGGAAAAAAGGCAGGGTTTAGGGCATGCTATTTTTGTTTCCCTTGAGCATATCGAGAAAGAAGAAATTCTAATAATTCTTGGTGATACAATATTTGATGTTGATTATAATGAGATAATAAATGCAAATAAAAACATAATAGCAGTATCTGAGACTGATGAACCACAGAGATTTGGTATTGTTGAGATTGAAGGTGAAATGGTGAAAGATATGATTGAAAAACCACAGAACCCACCTTCAAACCTTGCTATAGTTGGAATATATTATTTCAAAAATGGCCTAAAATTATTTAATTCTTTAAGACATATAATTGATAATAATCTCAGGACAAAGAATGAGTTCCAACTTACAGATGCTATGAAACACCTTCTTAAGGAAGAAGAGATATATATAAAGAGAATAAAAGGATGGTATGATTGTGGAAAGATTGAAACATTACTTGAGACGAATAGATACCTTCTAAATAAATGTTCTCGCTTTAAATCTTACAAAAATACATCAATCATTCCACCTGTTTATATCCCTGATGATGTTGAGATATCAAATAGTGTTATAGGACCTTATGTCTCCTGTGGAAGAAAGGTGAAGATAAAGAATGCCATAATAAAAGATAGTATAATAAATGATGGCGGGAAGGTTGAGAATGTTCTCCTTTCAAATTCAATTATCGGAACAGATGCAGTTATTATTGAAAATTTTAAAGTCGTTAATATTGGAGATTCATCAATAATAGAACCTGTAAAAAAGGAGGTATGATGCAACTTATAACAAGTGAATCAGTAACAGAAGGACATCCTGATAAAATATGTGATCAGGTATCTGATAGTATACTTGATGCAATCCTTGAAAAAGATAAGTATGGAAGGGTTGCTGTTGAAACCCTTACATCAAGAGGATTTATAATGGTCGCTGGTGAGATAACAACCGAGACATATGTTGAAATACCAAAGATAGTGAGGAATCTTTTAAAAGAGATAGGATACACTGACTCCGATTATGGACTTGATTATAACACCTGTGCAGTTATGACTATGATACAAGAACAATCACCTGATATAGCAATGGGTGTAAATATAGGTGGTGCTGGTGATCAGGGTATGATGTTTGGGTATGCGACAAAGGAGACACCTGAACTTATGCCCCTTCCGATAATGCTTGCGCATAAGATAGTAAGAAGGCTTGCTGAGATAAGAAAATATGAAGGTTATAAGATGTTAAGACCTGATGGTAAATCTCAGGTCACAGTTGTATACGAAGATAATAAACCTGTTGGTATAGAAACAATCGTTGTTTCTGCCCAACACGATCCAAATATAAAAATGGATGAATTAAGGGAAATAGTGATTGAGAATGTTATAAAGAAGGTTGTTCCACAGAACTATTTAAGAAAGGATACAAAAATTCTCATAAATCCAACAGGAAGATTTGTGATTGGAGGTCCACAGGCTGATACAGGCCTTACGGGAAGGAAGATAATGGTTGATTCTTATGGTGGGGTTGGGAAACATGGTGGTGGATGCTTCTCGGGTAAAGACCCAACAAAGGTTGACAGGTCTGCTGCATATATGGCAAGATATGTTGCAAAAAACATAGTTGCTGCTGGTCTTGCAGAAAAGGTTGAATTCCAGTTAGCGTATGCTATAGGTGTTGAACAACCTGTCGCAATGTATATCAATACATTCGGGACATCAAAATATAAAGATGAAAGAATTTTGAAGGTTGTTAAAAAGATATTTGATTTCACACCAAGGGGGATTATAGAAACACTGAATCTTTTAAGACCTATATACAGAAGAACGGCAGTTTATGGACATTTTGGAAGGGAAGAAGAGGGATTTACCTGGGAATTGAAAGATAAAGTTGAACAATTAAAAAGCGAGATATAAAATGGATTACGATATAAAAGACATTAAATTAAAAGATGAAGGACTTTCAAGGATAAAGTGGGCAGATGGATTTATGCCTGTTCTTAAAAAAATAAGGGATGAGTTTAAGAGAGAGAAGCCATTGAAAGGATTCACTATAGGTGCCTGCCTCCATGTGACAACAGAAACCGCAAACTTAATGATAACATTAAAAGAAGGTGGTGCTGATGTCTACCTCACTGCCTCAAATCCTTTATCAACACAGGATGATGTTGCAGCAGCACTTGTCCATTATTACAAAATACCTGTATTCGCTATAAAAGGTGAGGATAATAAGACATATTATGAACACATAAAATCAGTTTTATCTTACAATCCTCATATAACAATGGATGATGGTGCTGACCTTATCTCCACATTGCACAGGGAGATGAAGGATAAGATTAAGAATGTCCTTGGTGGAACAGAAGAGACAACAACTGGTGTGATAAGATTAAAGAGTATGGCAAAAGAAGGTGTTTTGATGTATCCTGTTATAGCAGTGAATGATTCTGATACTAAACATCTTTTTGATAATAGGTATGGAACAGGACAATCCACAATAGATGGAATATTGAGGGCAACGAATATCCTTTTTGCAGGTCTTTATGTTGTTGTTGCAGGTTATGGATGGTGTGGAAGGGGAATTGCTATGAGAGCAAGGGGGATGGGTGCAAAGGTGATTGTTACTGAGGTTGACCCTGTAAAGGCGATTGAAGCAGTTATGGATGGTTTTATGGTGATGAAGATGATTGATGCTGCACCATTCGGAGATGTCTTTATCACTGCAACAGGATGTAAGGATGTGATAGGTAAATCTGTTTTTAATCTTATGAAGGATAATGCAATAGTTTGTAATGCAGGTCATTTTGATGTTGAGATAAATAAGAAAGAACTTGAAGAAATGTCAGTGGATAAAAAGAAAGTGAGGGAGAATGTAGAGCAGTTTGTAATGAAAGATGGAAGGAGGATCAATCTCCTCTCAGAAGGAAGGCTTGTTAACCTCTCAGCAGCAGAAGGGCATCCTGCAATGGTTATGGATATGAGTTTTGCAAATCAGGCACTTGCTACAAAATTTATAAAAGAGAATCACAAAGAATTGAAAAAACAGGTTTATAAATTACCACAGGAGATTGATAAAGAGATTGCATTCCTCAAACTCCAGACAATGGGTATTGATATAGACAATCTCACAGAAGAACAGAAGAAATACCTGAGTTCATGGGAGGAAGGAACATAATTGAAGATTGGGATATCAATCCTTATCCTTTTTTTATTATTCCTGTGGATTGATATTTTCACATCACAGCAGTATATAGGTATAAGAAATAAATCATTAATCTTGAAAGATGAGGTTCTGTTCCTTTCTGCAAAAAGGATAGAAGAGTTGAAAGGAATCAGTTATGATTCAATAGTTGATATTATAAAAAGATACAATCTAAAAGGTGTTTCTATATATAATAAAGAAAAAGAACTCTTTTTTGCAATAGGTGAACCTGAGACAAAACCCGATTTCAGTTTTGATTCATTAAAATTATATGCCTCAAGAAAGATTGGTTATAAAGGGAAAGATAAATATATATTTATCACAGCATCTGATGAAGAATTGAGAATTTTGAGGAATGCATTCTTTTATCTCTTCATAGTAAAAATATTCTTTTATCTTGATCTCTTCCTTCTATCATATTTTTTGTTCAGGGATAGAAGGGTAAAAATGGAATTAAAAAGGAAAGAGGAGGATTACATATTAGAATCTTTGAAAGAAAGATTGAAGGAACTCACAGAGGAGAACAAAAAACTTAAGGAGTTTAAAGAAGAGATGGAATCACAGAAATACCTTCTTGAGATAGGAAGGAATTTGAGCAGTATCCTCCATGAGATAAGAAACTCTTCAGGAACAATAATAGGTTATTCAAAATTGTTAAAGGATAAGGAAATAGGTTCAAGGATACTTGAAGAGGCTTTTATATTGAATAGGCTATCTGATAGCCTCCTCTTCCTTGCAAAACCACTTTATCTTAAAAAAGAGAATGTGAATCTGAAATCATTGTTTCTCTCAATATATGTCCCTGAAAGGATAAAATACATTGTAAAATGTGATGAAGATATAAATGTAGAGATTGATAAAGACCTTTTCAGGAAGGCAATGGAGAATATTATACATAATTCTATAAATGCGATAGAGAAAGATGGGAGAATAAAGGTTGAGGTGAAGAAAGATGATAAAATTTACATAACTATTGAAGATAATGGGAAAGGGATGAGTGAGGAAGAGATTTCAAGGTGCTTTGAAATATTCTACTTTGGAGATAAAAGGGGGACTGGAATAGGATTGTGGCTTGTAAAAAGGATTATTGAGGTTCATAATGGTGAAATAAATATTGAGAGCAAGAAAAATAAAGGGACAATAATAAGGATTGTTTTAAATGCCTAAGATAATACTCGTTGAAGATATAGATAATTTCAGAGATATGATTAAAAGGTATCTTGAAGAGAATAAATTTGATGTTGTTGCCTTACCTGATGCAGAAATGGCTATAAGAAAGATAGATGAAGAGATCTTTGATGCAGGTATCTTTGATATAAGATTGAAAGGAATATCAGGTATTAAACTCCTTGAAAGGATAAGGGATAAAGGTTTCAATTTCCCTGTTTTTATAATAACTGCTTATGGGGATATTGAAACTGCTGTTGAAGCAATGAAGAAGGGTGCAACAGATTTCTTACAGAAGCCTTTTGACCCTGATATTCTTGTTATGAAATTAAAAAAATGTATTGAAGAAAGAAATAGAGGGATACTTGGGGAAAAGACCTATGAGATTGTTGGAAGATCACAGGGGATTATTAGAGCAAAGGAACTTGCATTAAAGGTTTCAAAAACAGATGCGAATGTCCTTATAACAGGGGAGAGTGGAACAGGAAAGGAATTATTTGCAAGGCTTATACACAATATGAGTTCAAGGAGGGATAAACCTTTTGTTGTTGTGAATGCGAGCGCAATACCCGAAACACTTATAGAGAGCGAACTCTTTGGGATAGAAAGAGGGACAGCAACGGGTGTTGAGGGGAGGATAGGTAAGATAGAACTTGCAAACGGAGGAACTTTATTCTTTGATGAGATAGGTGATACACCTTTATCTCTACAGGCAAAGATATTAAGGGTGATTGAAGAAAAAAAAATAATGAGGGTTGGTGGTAGAAAGGAGATAACCGTTGATGTAAGGTTTATTTTTGCAACAAATAAAGAACTTAAGGAAGAGGTAAAGAATTCAAGATTCAGGGAAGACCTTTTTTATAGAATAAATGTTTTCCCAATAGAACTACCACCTTTAAGGGAAAGGATAGAAGATATACCGCTCCTTGTCCAGCATTTTATAAAAAAATATTCATTTGAATTGAAGAAAAAGGTCACAGGTATAGAAGATGATGCGTTGAAAAGACTTCAGGAATACAGGTGGGTTGGGAATGTGAGGGAACTTGAGAATATCATTGAAAGGGCGATAATAATTTCAGAGGGCGAAAAAATAACTGATAAAGATATATTTATCACTCAAAAAGAAGAAAAAATGGGGCTTCCACTTGATTTAAAAGAGGCAGGAAGGATTGGTGCAATGGAGGCTGAAAGAATTGTAATATTAAGGGCATTAAATATAACAAAAGGAAACAAATTAAAGGCATCAAGGTTATTAAAAGTAAGTTATAAGACATTACTTACAAAGATGAAAGAGATAGGGATTGAGGGGGATAAGATAGAAAAATTCAATGAAAAATGAGATAAAGTCTTTATTCCGAGGGTGGCTGCTAAACGATCCAAAGGGCTTATCCGTTAGTATGCGGATTTCCCAGCAATGACACACACCCTGAATGTCAAATATTTTTCTCATAATAAACGAGCAACCGAAGATTGCGTGGCAATCCCATTATTTGCTATAGATTATTTAAATTCATCATATATCTTGACAATATATTTTTTTATGTTATAATTTTTAAATGAAGATTCTGATAATAGGTTCAGGTGGAAGGGAGCATGCAATTGGATGGAAGATAAAACAGGAATTCCCTGATTCGGAATTATTCTTTTCCCCTGGAAATGGTGGAACTATAAAAATAGGGAAAAATATACAGGATGAACCTCTAAATTTTGCTAAAAAAAATAAGATAGATTTAACTATAGTTGGCCCTGAAGACCCTCTAATAAAAGGTATTGTGGATGAATTTAAAAAAGAGGGTTTGAAGATATTTGGGCCTGATAGGAAATCGGCAATGCTTGAAGGTGATAAAGGCTTTGCTAAAGACTTTATGAGGAAATATAACATTCCAACTGCAAACTACGAGGTCTTTGATGATTATAATAGTGCGAAAAGATTCCTTGAAAAATTAAATTTACCCATTGTTATAAAGGCATCAGGACCTGCTGCTGGTAAAGGGACTTTCATTGTTTACGAGAAGGAAATTGGTTTCAGTCTTCTTGAAGAGATTATGGTGAATAAGATATTCGGGAAATCTGGTGAGAAGATTGTGATAGAAGATTTCCTTGAAGGGGAAGAGGTTTCTATTATTGGTTTTTACTCCAATCACAAATTTTTACCTCTGCTTCCTGCACAAGATTATAAGAAATTGCTTGATGATGATAAAGGACCTAATACAGGTGGTATGGGAAGTTATTCACCAGTCCCGTTTGTGAATAAAAGGTTATTTGATGAAATAAAAAAAGTTGTTATAGATAAGGTGATTGAAGGGAATATAAAGGAAGGTATTGATTACAATGGGATATTGTATATAGGAATTATACTCACTGATTCAGGACCGAAGGTCCTTGAATTCAATGCAAGATTTGGAGACCCAGAAACACAAGCAATCCTACCTCTTATAAAAAATAATTTCCTTGAAAACATTTTAAGGGTCTCAAATGGAGATGAACCAGTAAATCTTGAATATCATAATCTTTATTCACTTTGTGTTGTTCTATGCTCAGAGGGTTATCCTAAAAGTTATAAAAAGGGTATCAAGATAGAATTTAATGATGAGCCCCTTCTCTTTTTCCATGCTGGGACTATATATAAAGATGGTGATTTATTAACGAATGGCGGAAGGGTTTTAAATATAATTGGACTTGGAGAAACACTCCTTGAAGCAAGTATAAAGGCATATAATGAGATAAAAAAAGTCCATTTTGATGGTATGTATTACAGGAAAGATATAGGTTCAAAACACATAAAAAAGGAGGTATTATGAAGTATCTTAAGTTTCTATTTGTCCTTTTTATTCTCTCTCTTCCTCTCTTCTCACAGGAACAGTCTTTTGGTTTTTTAGGTGAATTGGGTGGTGAGAAGATGAACGACACATTGTGGTTCTCCATCAGTTTGAAACCTGAAGTTGGTATAGGGCCTGTGGGTATTGGTCTTGATTTACCTTTAAGATTCTCAACATCTGGTGAATTCAGGGTTGAAGACTGGAATTCTATATCTGACATCTTTGGCCATTTAAGATACTTGAGGCTTGGGTATGAAAAATCACCTTTCTATCTAAAAGTTGGTGCACTTGACAGGGTGATCGTTGGTCATGGATTTATAATGGATAATTATTACAACACCATTGACGAAAACAACAGGAAGACAGGGATACTTTTCAAATCAGACCTTAAGAAGTTTGGTGGTGAATTCATCTACACAAACATTGGAAGACCTGAAATAACAGGTATCCGCGGATTTGTAAGACCTATAAAATTTGTTGCAGAAATACCTATCATCTCAAATCTTGAAATAGGTTCAACATATCTCACAGACCTCTATACAGATACAGGTTCAACAAAAGGTGCAATCGGATTCCTTGGATTTGATGCTGGTTTGCCTCTATTGAGTTTTGATATGCTCTCATTTGTTCTTTACTTTGATTATGCACATATGAATAATTATGGTAGCGGAAATGCACTTGGTGCAAGGGTTGATTTTAAATTCCTTATGAATCTTCTCAATTTCTCATTAAAATTTGAGAGAAGGAATATCACAGACCAGTTCCTTCCATCATACTTTGATCCATTCTACGAGGAACAGAGATTTGTGAAGGAAGATTTTGTGAAAACTCTTCATAGTTCATTCAATGGTTATGCAGGTGAACTCTATGCGACAGCACTCGGTAGACTACAACTAACTGGAAGATACTTATATTTCAATGATATGAAAAATAGCGGTGTCCTCACAATGATACTTGATATGACAAAATTCCTCCCTGATATGCCTATCCTTGTTTCATATCAGAGAAGGGGGATAGAATCATCGGGCGACCTTTTCGCTATAGACAGCAATACCATCTTCACACTTTCTGTTTCAAGAAAGATATACTGGAAACTTTATGGGACACTGAATATTGAACAGAAATATGAATACGATGAAGAGACTGTTTCTTTTGATGCATTAAGAAAATACGGATTTAAGTTAGGGATAAGATTGTAAAAGAACTCTTTTTTGAAGACGACAAAAGGAGAGTGGAGGAGGGATTTCCTCCACTCTCTTCAAGGGTTCGTCCAAAAAATCTATCTGAATTTGTTGGTCAGGAACATCTTGTAAAAGAAGGAAGACCAATATACGAATACATAAAAGAGAAAAAAATCCCTTCAATGATATTTTGGGGTCCTCCGGGAAGTGGAAAAACAACACTTGCATATATTATTTCAAAGAATATCGATGCATATTTTGAAAGTATCAGTGCAGTTTTAAGCGGTGTGAATGATGTGAAAGAAATTGTTGAGAAAGCAAAGATGAGGATAAAAAATAATAAAAAAACAATACTTTTCATAGATGAGATACACAGATTTAATAAGGCACAGCAGGATTTGTTGCTTCCTTATATTGAGAATGGAATTATCATTTTAATAGGTGCAACAACAGAAAATCCTTCTTTTGAAGTTATTAGGCCATTACTTTCAAGGGTAAAGGTTTATGTTCTTAATCCTCTCACACCTGAAGATATAAAAAGACTAATTATACGTGCCTTGAATGTTGATGAAAGGATGAAAGAGATTAAACCTTTAATATCTGATGAAACAATTGATTTTCTTGCGAACATATCAGGTGGTGATGGAAGGATAGCACTTGATACACTTGAGATAGCAGCAGAGACATCAAAAGGCGAAGAGATAAAAATTGATACGATAATAGAGATACTCCAGAAAAGGGTTCCATTTGATAAAAAAGGTGAAGAACATTATAATCTTATCTCAGCGTTTATAAAATCAGTTAGAGGTTCTGACCCTGATGCAGCACTATATTATCTTGCAAGGATGCTTGAAGGTGGTGAAGACCCTCTTTTTATTGCAAGGAGGCTTGTGATTCTTGCCTCAGAGGATATCGGTAATGCAGACCCAATGGGAATTCTTATAGCGGTTGCTGCAAAAGAAGCAGTTGATTTTGTTGGTATGCCAGAAGGTTTTTTAGCACTTTCACAGGCAACAATATATCTCGCTTCAACATTCAAGAGTAATTCAGCATATCTTGCTTATGAGAGGGCAAGGGAAGCAGTAAAAGAGTATCCTGACCTGCCAGTCCCATTACATCTAAGGAATGCACCAACAGAACTTATGGAAAAACTTGGATATGCAAAAGGTTATAAGTATCCTCACTCATCAAGATATGGTGTTATAAAACAGGATTATATGCCTGAGAAATTAAAAGGAAGAAAATTTTATATCCCTAAAGATATAGGTTATGAAAAGAGATTAAAAAATTATCTTGAATGGGTTCAAAAAATTTTGAATAAAAATCAGGATAAAGGATAAATAATAATTGATGGAAGAAAAGGAAATAATTAAAGAAGTTAAAAATGGTAAAAAAGAACTTTTTGGCAGTATCGTGGAGAAATATATGAAGAAGGCTTACGCAGTTGCATTATACTACACACACGATACACATTTATCCTGGGATATTTCACAGGAGGCATTTTACAGGGTATTTAAGAATATAAGAAACTTCAAAGAAAATGAGGAATTTTTTCCTTATCTTTATAAAGTTATTGTTAACATAATAGAAAGGAGCATTGGATGGATATTTCTTTCAATAGGTCTTATCATAACAATCTCTTTTGGTCTCATACAACTTGTTCAGGGACTTATGAAGGATACTGAAATCCCGTTGTATTTTAAGGTTGGTATATTCTCACTTGTTATAGGTTTTGTGATACTTATTGTATCAATTTTCAGGGAAAGGTTAATACTTTCAAAATATGATAAATACAAGGAGGTTGAAAGATGATTATAACAACAACGGATGATATTCCTGGATACAGAATTGTCGAAGTTTATGGTCTTGTAAGAGGTAATACAGTAAGGGCAAAACATATTGGAAAAGACATACTTGCGAGTTTAAGAAATATTGTTGGTGGTGAGATCGTTGAGTATTCAACAATGCTTGCAGAGGCAAGGGAAGAGGCGATAGACAGGATGGTTTCTAAGGCTGAAAAGATGGGTGCTAATGCAGTTGTTGGCTTAAGGTTCATAACAGCATCCATTATGCAGGCTGCTGCTGAACTTTTAGCCTACGGAACAGCAGTGAAGGTGGAAAAGATAAAATAAAAGTTCAGACCTTATCACTGCACTTTTATTCAGTGCAAAACGAGGACAAATTCCTCATTTTGAATCATTCCGAACGGGATTGATGAAACAATTATTAACTACTATGATAAATATGAATTACGAGGGAGAAAAGAGATTCCTCATTTCATTCGGGATGACAGAAAAACCGACATTGCGAGGCAACGAAGTTGTCGTGGCAATCCCATTATTTGCTATTGGCAGATGTTTAAATAAGATTCCTCTTGACAATTTTATTTAAAAATATAAATTTTTTCTATGCTTTCAAAGATATACTCCTGCTCGCTTGTAGGTGTAGAGGCAAAAAAGGTGATTGTTGAAGTGAACCTTGGAAAAGGTATCCCCTCTTTCAACATTGTTGGACTTCCTGAAACATCAATAAAGGAATCTAAAGAGCGTGTTGAGACTGCTATAAGAAATTCTGGATTTGTCTTCCCAAATAAAAGAATAACAGTGAACCTTGCACCTGCAGATATAAAAAAGGAAGGGACTTCACTTGATCTCCCAATCGCAATTGGTATCCTTCAAGCATCAGGTCAGTTTCCTTTAAATAATATGCAGGATTTTATCATCATAGGTGAACTTGCACTTGATGGTGAAATAAGGGGTGTTAAAGGTGCACTATCATCCGCTCTCCTTGCAAAAAACGAAAATATGAAAGGTATAATACTACCAAAGAAGAACGCAATAGAAGGTGCTCTCATAGATATACCTGTTTATCCTGTTATAGACCTGAAAGAAATCGTCCAGATATTTGAGAATGGATTGCCTGAACCTTTCACATTTGACAGGGATGAGATATTCAGGGTTTCTTCTTTTTACGATATGGATTTCTCTGATGTGAAAGGTCAGGAACTCGCAAAAAGGGGAATACTTATTGCAGCATCTGGTTCACATAATATATTGATGATAGGACCCCCTGGTTCTGGTAAAACGATGCTTGCAAGAAGGATACCAACGATACTACCTGACCTTGAACTTGAAGAAGCAATAGAATGCACAAAGATATATTCTGCAATAGGTTATCTTCCACCAGATACACCTATTGTATCAAAAAGGCAATTCAGGGCACCACATTCAACAATTTCTTATGCAGGTCTTATAGGTGGAGGTAATCCACCAAGGCCTGGTGAAGTGAGCCTTGCACATAATGGTGTTCTTTTCCTTGATGAATTCCCTGAATTCAAGAGGGATGCACTTGAATCTTTAAGACAACCACTTGAAGATGGATTTCTTACTGTTTCAAGGGCAAACAGAGCAAGCATTTTCCCTGCAAAATTTATGCTTGTTGCAGCAATGAATCCCTGCCCCTGTGGTTATTTTGGAGACCCATATGTTCAATGCACCTGTTCACCAGGCCAGATAGAAAGATATATTTCAAAGATCTCAGGACCACTCCTTGACAGGATTGATATACATATAGAAGTTCCAAGGGTGAAGTTTGAAGACTTAAAAGGGAACATACCTTCAATGACATCAAAGGAGATGAAGGAAAAGGTTTTAAAGGCAAGGGAGATACAGAAGGAAAGATATAAAGGAACGAATATCAGGAATAATGCAAGTATAACACCCCAGTATATGAAAAAATTCTGTAAGGTTGATAGTAAATCAGAAGAAATCCTTGAAAATGCAATGAAGAAATTCGGCTTTTCAGCAAGGTCTTATGATAGGATATTGAAGGTATCAAGGACAATAGCGGATGTTGAAGGTTCCGAAGATATAAAAGTTGAACATATCCTTGAAGCAATACAATTGAGAACACTCGACAAGAAGATATGGCAAAGAATGTGAAAAGAAGAGTAAAAAAGAAGATAGAACCAAAGGAGATTGAGATTGAAATTGAAAAGGAACTTAGTGAATATAAAAAGAGCACAAATATTAAGAAAAACAGGATAAAGATACTTATATGGGTTGGTTTTATTATCATCTTCCTTCCATTGTTTATCATCTTCAGATGGGATAAGGTTGTATTTGGTATTGCTGTTGTTATCGTTGGACTATTAAGCCAGGGTATAAACATACTATTTGGTTTTACATCTTCTATACCTGTTGTTGGTCCTGTTTTTGTTAAATTCATAGCATTACCCATAGTTCTTATTATGAACACACTCGGGAATCTACTCTCTTTCTTCGGTCTCAAACTTGGATATAAAAAAGAACTTACACAGGCAAGGACACTCACTTTAACATTCCTCACTGGTTTCTTTTTAGGTTATCTTTTAAGGGAGTTATTAAAATGATATTTTTCTTATTATCACAGGATATTTTTGGTCAGAACAAGGTTCAATATAGTGTTACTGATTGGAAATCTTTACAAACAGAGAATTTTATTATCTATTTTCAGGAAGGTTCTGAAAGGCTTGCAAGTTTTTCTGCGTCAGTCCTTGAAACCACTTATGTTTACTACAAAAAAATTCTTTCATTTAAAGAGGATAAAAATAAATCAAGGATAATAGTTGTGATATATAATTCAAGCAATGAATTTGAGGAGACAAATATTGTATTTGAAAGGCTCCCTGAAGCAGTTGGTGGATTCACAGAGGCATTTAAAAACAGGATTGTCCTTCCATATGATGGAGACCTTTCTTCCTTCAGGCATACACTTTCACACGAACTTACACACTATTTCCAGAATAAAGTATGGTATGGAACAGGTCTTGATGCATTCAATAAAAGACTCACTATCCAGGTTCCTTTATGGTTTATAGAAGGATTGGCAGAATTCCTTTCATCTGGCTGGACACCTGAATGCGAACAATTCATAATAGATGGAATACTCCATAATAAGATAATACCTCTTAAAAACCTTGATAAATATTCAGGCTATGTTATTTATAAGGAAGGTCAGAGTGTTTTATATTTCATTTCAGAACTCTATGGGATTGAAAAAGTAGGTGAGTTGTTCAATTCAATAAGGGAGACAAAATCCTTTGAAAAGTCCGTTGAAAAAGTTCTTGGTCTTACAATAGAAAGATTAAATGATATGTGGATTAGGGATTTAAAAAAGAAATATAGTTTCATATTCTCAGAGAAATCCTTTATAGATGAAAGATGTGAGAGACTTACTGACCATTCAAAAATTGGGAACTATCTTAACTATGCACCAGCCATATCACCAGATGGTAGCATAATTGTATATTACAGAGACAGGAAGGATGAGATTGAGATAGGTGTTATGAGCAGTATTGATAAGAAGGAACTTGGAACTATTGTGAGAGAAGGGAGGGGAAGAAAATTTGAATCATTACATATTCTTGAAGGTCATATTGGATTTTCAAGTGATAATGAGAAAATATGTTTCGTCTCGAAAGAACTTGGAAGAGATATTATATACATATACGATATAATAAAAGGTGAGGTTATAAAAAAGATAAAAACAGAACTTGACAGGGTTTTATTCCCTGAATTTTCAAATAGTGGTGATAAAATTGTATTCACCGGTGTTAAAGATGGATATTCTGATATTTATTTATACGAATTGAAAAAAGAGAAATTGATAAGACTCACAAATGATTTTTATTCAGACCTTTATCCTTCATTCTTCGGTGATAATATAATTTTCACATCAAACAGGAAATATCAGGAAGAATGGAACTACGATGAATACAATCTTTATTTGATTCACACAGATGGAAAGATTGAAGGTATTTTATCTTTTTCAGGCTCTGTGATTTCACCTATCATAAGGGATTCTATTGTTTATTTTATATCTGAAAGGAGTGGAAACAGGGAATTGTTCGGTTATGATTTAAGGAATAAAGAGGTTTACAAGATTACAGATTTTATTGAGCCAATACATTCCTTCTCCATCTCAATGGATAATAAGGGTGTATTCTCTGTCCTCACAAAGAGTGGTTATGACCTTTTCTTAATAGATGATATAAATTCATTAGGAAAAAAGAATGTTGAAGAAAAGAAAGAGTATCCTGTTTTCAAAACATCTGTTCATATTTCTGATGATATTGATTATAAAAATGCACCATTAAATTTTGGTGTTGATTACTTAAACCCTTATATTTACTATGATTCTTATTATGGACTTTTTGCACAATTCATTCTAATAATGAGCGATGTCCTTGGAAATAACTGGCTTTACTTCTATTTTAACAACACAAATCTTTTACAGAGCGACCTTTACTTACAATATTTATATTTAAAACACAGATTTGATTATGGTCTCATCTTCCAGAAGCAGTATGTTCTTTTTTATTCTTATGATAATAAAAATGAATATGAAAATTATGGTAATCTTTATGGGCTTGGTGGTCTTATAATGTATCCATTTGATACATTTACAAGAATTGAATTCCAGGCAGATGGTTTTTATTTCCCATACAACACTTATATTTATAATACTGATCAATACATATCATCTGATTATTTCTTAAGTTTATTCTTAAATCTTAGATATGTTATGGATATCACATTATGGTCAGGTTATGCACCGATAAAGGGTTTCAGGGGTTATGTAAGATTTATGGGAACACCTTTTGATTATGATAAATTCTGGGACCTCCAGGTATTTGAAACTGATTTAAGAAATTACTATTATATAACAAGGAATTACACCATTGCAGAAAGACTTTATTTATTTCATTCCTGGGGAAGAGAATCAGACTTTTTAGGAGAAGCAACAATAGGTGATATTGGTGGAATTAGAGGATATGATTATTTTGAACAATGGGGAAAATATGCAGGATTATTCAGCATTGAATTTCGTTTCCCATTAATAAAGAATTTATCATTGGGTTTCCCACCAATATCAATATCTGGTATAAAAGGTTCATTATTTTTTGACATTGGAGGTGCGACATCAGACCTCTCAAATTATAAATTTCTCCATTTTGAAAATAGTTTTCCTGTTCTTGATGACCTTCTTGGAAGTTATGGATTGGAAGCAAAGATAAATCTTGGTATCACTGATTTAAATTTCTATATAGCGAAAAGGACAAAATTGAAGTATCAATTAAAAAATATATATTTTGGCTTCTATCTTGGTTATGCATTCTGATGTCCAGATAATTGGATGCGGGCTTTCAGGTTCAGAATGTGCTATGTTCCTTATCTCAAAAGGGATTGATGTCACAATAAAGGAGATGAGACCTTTTAAGATGACAGAGGCACACAAAACAGGATATTTTGCAGAACTCGTATGCAGTAATTCTTTAAAATCGGATGAAACAAATAATGCACAGGGAATCCTGAAGATGGAGATGAAGAACATAGGGTCAAAAGTTCTTGAATTTGCTTATAAGAACAGGATTAAAGGTGGGAAGGCTCTTGTTGTTGATAGAGAAAGATTCGCAAAGGATATAACTGATTACATTGAATCAAATGCAAAGGTTATAAGGGAAGAGGCTATAAATATAGATGAAAGTAAGATAAATGTTATTGCCACTGGTCCTCTAACATCAAAAAATTTTTTGGTATTCTTAAAAAGATTGACAGGTGAAAAAAATCTCTATTTTTACGATGCAGTCTCACCAATTATCCTAAGTTCATCCATTGATTATGATTATGCATTCTGGGGTTCAAGAAATAAAGAAGGCGATGATTACCTTAACCTCCCACTCACAAAAGAAGAGTATGAGAAATTTGTGAAAGAGATAAAGAATGCAGAGATGCACCTTCCCCATATAAAAGAAGACCTTTTTTTCAAAGGATGTATGCCAGTTGAGGAAATAGCAAAAACAGGAAAGGATAGTTTGAGATTCTCTGTTATGAAACCTGTTGGTTTAAAGTTTCCCGAAAGATTCAAGGATGCTTATGCGTGTGTTCAGTTGAGGAGAGAGGATAATGAAGGTAAGGCTTTCAGTATTGTTGGATTCCAGACAAGATTGAAAATAAGTGAGCAGGAAAGGGTTTTCAGGATTATCCCTGCATTAAGAAACGCAGTGTTTCTGAGGTATGGAATGATACACAGAAATACTTATATAAATACACCAATTTTACTTGACAAATTCCTGAGATTGAAAGATAATATATTCATTATTGGAACACTCATAGGTCTTGAGGGGTATATGGAAGCGACATTAAGTGGACTTTATGCAGGAATAAATATTGAGAGAATAATAAGAGGGAAAAAACCTGTTCCCCCACCTGAAGGAACAATCTTTGAAGGTATCTTCTCTTATCTTTTTGAGAAAAGAGCATCTTTCAAACCAATAAATGCAAATTTTGGGATTCTGAAAAATTACAACAAGAAAGAGAAGGATAAAATATTGGAAAACTCAATAAAAAAAATAAAAGAATGGGAGGAATTTTATGAAATTTAAAAGAATAAGAAATCCTCTACCAATCGTAACAATACCAGAGGCATTCCAGAGAGCAGTTTTTGAGAATCCTGATAGAATAGCATTGATGATGAAGATAGGCGATAAATGGGAGAAAGTCACATACAAGGAACTTATGAAAAAGGTGAGGAGGTTTGCTTCTTATCTGAAAAAGATAGGTGTGAAAAAGGGAGAACATATTGCTCTAAGGGGTGCAAATTCATTTGAATGGATTATTTCAGCATTATCAATTTTATGGTTGGGTGGGGTAATCGTTCCACTTGATGCGAGGTTAACATTATCAGAGGTTCTTCACTTTATGAAGTTATCGGATACAAAATTCATTATAACAGATGATAGTGCGATAGATTCACAGGATGAGGTTAGATATCTATTTTTTAAAGATATTAACAGATTGATGGGTGAGACTGAGATAGAAATGACAAAGTATGAGCCTGAAGAACTCGCTGTTTTATTCTCCACATCAGGAACAACAAGTGATTCAAAGATTGCAATGTTAACACATAAAAATATTATCTCTAACATATCACAGATGTATCAGGCTCTATTTTTCAAACCAGGTGATACACAATTTCTCATTCTCCCATTACATCATGTTTTTCCATTCACAGTTGCATTTGTCCTTTCCCTTACATTGGGTCTCACAATCTCAATAGGAAGGTCTTTAAAACCAAATGAGATGAAAGAAGACCTTATTCATACAAAACCACAAATATTCATAGTTGTCCCATTATTACTTGAAAAGGTTGTTAAAGGGATAGAAAAAGAGATAAAGAAACAGAAGATTATAAAGAAAGGAATGTTGAAGATATTTGAAGGTATTTCAATCCCATTTTTAAGAACAAATTTCAAAGTTGCTTCAAAGACATTATTTAGACCGATAAGGAAAGGGCTTGGTCTTGAAAGATTGAGATACCTTATTTCTGGTGGTTCTGCTTTACCTGTTTGGGTTTCAAGAAAACTTGAATTATGGGGATTCCCTATATTACAGGGATACGGGTTAACTGAAACATCACCCGTTCTTTCAGTAAACCCACCATCAAGACCTAAAAATGCTTCTGTTGGTCTTCCATTACCTGATGTTGAGATAAAGATTATAGAACCGATTGATGGGATTGGCGAGATTGTTGCAAAAGGGGATAATATTTTTAAAGGATATTATAAAAACGAGAATGCAACAAGGAATGCATTTATTGATGGATGGTTCAGAACAGGTGACCTTGGATATATAGATAGATATGGGTATATCTATATTGCAGGAAGGGCAAAATCAGTGATTGTAACAAAGGGAGGCAAGAATATATATCCAGAAGAGATAGAAGAAAAATTACAGGATATAGAATATATTTCAGAAGTGCTTGTAACAATGGAGATAGATGAAAGAAGTAATACAGAAGAACTAACTGCAAATATATATCCGAACTGGGAGGCGATAGATAATTATTGTAAAGAAAATAATATTCCTGTTGATAATGATAAAATCTATGAGATCATATCAAAGGAAATACAGAAGAAAAATGAGCATCTTGCAGATTATAAAAAGATAAGGAGGATTGTTATAAGGGATGAGGAGTTCCCGAAAACAGCAGCAATGAAGATAAAAAGATATTTATTCATAGATAAAGGAAAAATATTGAAATGATGGGTTATGGAAGATTATGAGTTTATTTTAAATATACTTAAGTTATCTCAGGATGTAATCTCAAAACTTGAATTTGAAGGTGTAATAAAAGAAATTTTGAAAAAGGGTATTGAGGTTCTTGGTGTAAATCATATAAGTCTATTGATAATTGAGGAGGGAAAATCACCACCACTTGCTTATGAAATGTATAGAGGTGAAAAGAGACTTCTGAAATATCATTCCACTGCAAGATTAAATAAAGGTATATCTGGAATGGTTATAGAAACAAAAAAACCTATAACAATAAATGACCTTAAAAATTACCCTGATGCAAATCCTGTTGCTTTAAAAAAGGGGAGGAGAAGCGTTTTAGCATTTCCACTTACATACAAAGAAAAAGTTATCGGAATATTCTATGCTGATTCAAATGAGCCGAATTTCTTTAAAGAAAGTGATCTTTTAAAGGTCCAGATTTTTGCATTGAACGCAGGGACTGCTCTTGTAAATGCAAGGATATTTGAAGAAATAAGATATAATCAGGAGAAGATAAAACTTCTTTACAGGACGAGTGAATGCCTTATATCTTCTTTAAACATAAAAAAAGTTTTAAAGGTTCTCCTAAAAGAACTTAAAAAAAGTTTAAATATAAAATATTCTGGTGTTTTCTATTATGATAAAAAAAATAATAAACTTGAAATTATTTCGTGGGAAGGTTACAGGGATAAAGATATGTTTAATTTAAAACTTGAGGGTGAATCAATAACATTGAAGGCAATAAACACAAAGAGATACCATTATGCAAAGGATGTTACAAAAGATAAATTTTATGTAAAGATGATTGACGAAATAAAATCCGAGATATCTTTTCCTCTCATTATAGGAGATGATGTTATAGGTGCTGCAACATTTTCTAAAGATTTTATAGATGGATTTTCAGAAGAAGAGATAGATACACTTTCAACTATTTCAAACAACCTTGCAATATCTGTTCATAATTATATTTCTTTTAAAGAGGTAGAAAAATTTTCAATAACAGACCCTCTCACAGGTGTTATAAACAGAAGAAGGATTGAAGAAAATATAGAGAAAGAGATAGAAAGGAGTAAAAGATATTCAAAGATGTTTGGTATTTTATTCATTGACCTTGATAATTTTAAAGAATACAATGATAGATTTGGTCATCTTTCAGGTGATGAAGCATTAAAGAAATTAACCGCTATTTTGAAGAAGAATATAAGGAATATAGATACTATAGGTAGATATGGTGGTGATGAATTCATAGTTTTGCTTGTTGAGGCAGGTGTTGAAAAGTGTGAGAATATAGCAAAAAGATTAATAGAGAATATTAAAGATAAGATGAAGAATGAGAATATCACTATAAGTGTAGGAGTAAGTATTTATCCAATCCATGGTTTAACAAAGGGGAAACTTATTCAAGCAGCGGATTCTGCCTGTTTTGAAGCGAAAAGAGAAGGTGGATGCAGGTATAAAATATGGGGTCAGTCATAAACCGACGACGAAGTCGTCGCCCCGAGTGAAACGAGGGGTCTCATTTATTCATTTTTGAATAGCAAATAATGAGATCGCCACGCCTGCATTCTGCAGGCTCGCGATGACACCCTTTTTTGTGTTTCCAGGAAGGGAAAGTAGTGAGGAGAGAGGAGGGAGCAGTTCTGTAAAAAATCTTAACCAATTTGATAGGAGATTGTAATCTCTCTTTTCCCTGCTCTCTCCTCTCTGCTCTCTTTTCATATTCGGTTGTAGTCAAAAGGAGATTGCCACACTCACTTCGTTCGTTCGCAATGACACCCCCTTTTTGTCATTCCGAATGAAATGAGGAATCTCATTCTCTCCCTCGCATTTTAGTTTTGATTAATATTTATCATAGTAGTCGATAAAGGCTTACTCACTATCAATCTGAAAGAGGTTGTCCACGTTTTGCATTTTAATTTTTACATTTTACAATTTGGATTTGTGAATAGCAAATAATGAGATTGCCACGCAACCTTCGGTTGCTCGCAATGACGCCTTTTCGGTTGTAGTCAAAAGGAGATTGCCACACTCACTTCGTTCGCTCACAATGACAGCACAGATGCTATGCATCTAATTGCAAATTGATGATTGATAATATTGCAGTGGCGAAAAATTTTTCGGCACTATTTTAGAAATCTTTTTATTTAAGAAAGTGCGTTTTCTAAATCATCTTTTAAATCTTCAACATCTTCAATACCACAGGAAAGTCTTATTGTCCCTGGTTCTATCCCTATCTTTATCCTTTCTTCTTCACTTAAACCTGTATGTGATGTATTGAATGGCATTGAAACAAGTGATTCAACACCACCGAGGCTTGTTGCTTCTTTTATTATCTTTAATCTATGCATAAATCTTACTCCTTCTTCATCTCCACCCTCAATAACAAATGTTACCATACCACCAAACCCATTCTTTAATAATCTTTTTGCAAGTTCATATTTTGGATATTCTTCAAGACCTGGATAGAAAACTTTTTTTACTTTTTTCTTTCCTTTAAGAAATCTCGCTATCTCATAGCCATTCTTATTGTGTCTTTCCATCCTTATACCAAGTGTCTTAAGACCTCTTTCAAGAAGGAATGCAGATAATGGTTCCATTGAACCACCAAGTAATATCATATTTTCTCTAATTTTATCAATATACTCTTTTTTCCCACATACAATACCTGCTATAAGGTCTGAATGCCCATTCAAATATTTTGATGCTGAATGAATCACAATATCAACACCTAATTTCATTGGATTAAGATTATATGGGGTTAAAAATGTGTTATCAATTATCAGGATTTGACCTTCCCTTTTGTTCTTTGATATCTCTTCAATATCAATCAATTTTAGTAGTGGATTTGAAAGTGATTCAAATAGTATAACATCCACATTTTTCATTTTTTTTATAATATCCCCAGTATCAAATGGGTCTGAATGTTTTACATCAATATCATAATTTTTAAGAATATTATTCACAAGATATGTTGTCCCTCCATATATATCAATTGTTGTTAATAATCTCCCTTTAGGTTTTAAGAAAGTGAGAAGTGTTGTTGATATTGCAGCCATACCTGAAGAGAATGTTATTGCATCATCCGCAAATTCAAGTTCCTTTATCTTTTCTTCAACTGCTCTCCTTGAAGGATTGGAATACCTCGTATATAAATTGACCTCTATCGCCTTACCTTCAATAATCTTTTCGTAATCTTTATCATCAAGTAAAAAATTGCTTGTCTGGAATATCGGTGTATTCACAGATTTTACTTCTGAATGAAATGTTCCTTTATGAACACATTTTGTTGAAAAGCCTTTCATTTTATCCTCACTTTTCAATTATAAATTTTAAACCACCATTTATCCATCCTATCTCTTCACCACTTGAGAAAAGATACCAACCATCGTCTCTTTTCAAAACCTTCCCTGATAAACCTTCCTGGAATTCAACTATCTCCTGAAAATTTTCTCCGGGACCGCTCCTCCCACTTGTGTTTTCAATTATTACACATTCATTTGAATTTATTCTCGTTATCCAGTATAAAATGTTTGGAATAAAGACGAAAGAGAGAATAATAAATAAAATTGAAGTGATTAGTAAAGATTGTAATCTCTTTATAAAGAATATCGTTAATAAAATACAGCCAATCCCGTATAATAAAATAAAAATTAAGAAAGCCTCATTTAAAGAGAAAGAGGTCAAAAATGAATAAAAGAAACCTGCTATGGGATTTTCAAATCTTCTTTTTCCTTCTATTATCTCTATATTGTTTCTTATATCCCTGTCCCTTGGGTTTAGATAAAATGCTTTTTTATAGTAAAGTAATGCAAGTCCCTTCTTTCCTAATCTGTAATAAGAATTGCCTATATTGTAATACAGATAAGGATTCCTTTTTTCTATTTTCAGGTATTCATTTAAAGCCTCTTCATATTTTCCTTCTCTATAAAGATTGTTTGCATTCTTTAATATATCATCGTTCATTAAGATGATAATGTTAAGAAAGAACATTTAGTATCTCCTTTGTCTTTTTGAAAATCCTTTCAATATCCGCATTTTCGCTAACAGGTGAGTATCTCCTCAAGTTACATAAATTCAGTATTTCAGCGAACTCATCAACATATCTTTTCTCTATTCCCTTTTTTATCATATTTTCCTTCAACTCATCTATCGTTATTCCGTATGATTCTATATTATACCTGTGTTTAACAAAATCAAGGAGTAGTTTGTGAAGTTGATCAAAGAATGATTTATCATCCTTTTTCTTCATTGCAATTTTAAGTTTCTTCAGTCCAATCTTTGTTATCTTTGGCAGATTTTTGAGCCTTGAATATCCTATATCTTTCATCCTTCTTGTATTTTCAATGAAATAGAATAATCCAATTAAAGGAAATATCGTGAGGAAAAATGTGAGTGCATAGAAAAATTTATTTAAAAATTTGTAATCTTTCAATTTGAAATCTGTTTTTATAAAATAAATATCTTTCCCTATTCTTTTTATCTCTTTCTCCTCTTTCATTTCTCCAGGTATAACTATAAGTTGAGGAACCTTTATTGTGTCAACGACATAGATATTCTTTTTAGGGTCAAAGTATGAAAAACGGAAACTTTTTAAACTTTTGAATCCATCCTTCAATGGGACAACAAGGTATTTAAATCTTTTTACACCTTTTTCTATATCTGTCTTTGATTTTATATTCACCTGTTCTTCAGGCTTATACACATTTATCTCATTATCACCTTTAATCTCTGGTGGTGTTATAAATCTAACATTACCTGAACCTTCGACCTCAAAAACAAGGTTAGTTCCAACACCTGATAAAACAGTATCTTTCTCAAAATATATTCTTGTTTTAAAATTTCCCACACCACCGCAGAATCCTTCTGGTTTTGGTGATGGAAGAGGTTTCACATTCACTGACTTCTCTTCAGATAGTATCTCATAGGTTGAGCCAAAGAAATCAAAGAAATCGGATGATGGAACCTGAACATACAAACCTATCTCAGGTATCGTTAAATTTCCGCTTCTTAATGGGTATAATAGAACCTTATAAAGCGTCATAGTGTAATATTCAATACCATTCACTATCTCCCTCTTGAATGATACCTCTTTAGGAACATAAATCTCATCCTTCCAGAAATTAGGGAAATCAGGTCTCTTTGAGAAATCAAGCCCTGTGATTCTTCTTCTTGTGAAAAGTTTGTATTCAACCATTATCCCTTCACCTTCATAGACATTGTTTCTTGAAACGATTGTCTCTATGAAAATACTTCCTTTCTGTTTTATTTCTTTCTTCTCCTTCTTTTCCCCAACAACCGTTAAATTTATTTTATTTGTATAATATGTTTTACCTTTGTAATTCAATGTGAATGGCGGTATTTCAAAATCACCTGCTTTTTTTGGAATATAAGTAAAAACATAACTTATTGTGGAACTCTTCTCCATCTTACCATTTATTATCGTTATCTGGCTTGATGTATATGTGCTTCTCCCTGAAAGTGTGAATTCAGGTAAATCAGGAGGAACAGGCTCCTCTTTTATATTCTCCCCTGTAATTTTAACCTCTATATTAAAAGGTTCTCCAAGATTCACAACATTACTCTCAACTGAGGCAGTAAATTCAAATGAAAGAATGAAAAATAATAAACTACCAATCCCTTGCACGGGAACCACCTTTCTTTTGCTGTTTTAAATAATCCTGAAGCATATTTTTCATTTCATCCTTCAAAACCTGAAGGTTCTGCTCAACACTTTTATCCTTTTCTTCTTTCTTTTCCTCTTTTTCCTTCTTTTCTTTCAATCTCATAATAAGTTCTATGTTCTTTTTTGCATCAATATCATCAGGGTTAATCTTCAATGTATTTATATAAGATTTTAAAGCATTTTCAATATCTCCTTTCTTAAAATATGAATTACCAAGGTTATAAAAACTTTTAGACTTCACATTTTTTTTCTTTGTGTTTAACGCGTTCTTAAAACATTCAATTGCCTCATCATATTTTCCAAGTTTATAAAGTGCAGCACCTTTATTAAAATTCGCATAAGGATTATTTGGTGAAAGCATTTGTGCTTCGTTATAATAAATAAGCGCAGAGTCGTATTTACCTTCTTTGAAAAACTTGTTCCCTTTATTGATAAGGCTTGAGACATTCGCTATTATAAATATTATCATACCTCCCTCACAATTAATCCAGCAATAAGTGTTAATATACTAACAAAAAGAAAATATTGGTATCTCTCTTCAAGTTCAATACTTTTTTCACCTGAAAATTCACCCTTTTTCATCTTGTTAATGAAACTCACAATAGGTGATGGATCCCTGTTAAGTCCAATGTATCCTCCTTTCCCAATCATACCTATATTTGCAAGGAGTGTTTCGTTTGGTTTTGAAAGAATAACCTCTCCTTTCTCATCCTTCTTATACCCTGTTATATTTCCCAATGAATCTATTTCAGGAACAGGTGCACCTTCCTTTGTTCCAATCCCTATCGTGAATATCCTTATCCCTCTCTCCACATATGCACCTATGGGCAGATTCACATTTCCTGTCAAATCCTCACCATCTGAAATAAGTATCAATACCTTTGAGGATGTTGATTTCTCATCAAATAATTTTAATCCTGTCTCTAATGCCCTTCCAATATTTGTTCCATAATATGGGAAAAATTGTGGCTTTAGGAGGTCAAGATAAAGTGTAAATACACTTATATCGGTTGTGAGTGGACAGAGTGTATATGCATCTCCTGCAAATGCGACAAGACCAACCCTATTACCTGTTAGATTTTCAGCCATCATCCTCATAACAAGTTTAGCAAGTTCTATCCTGTTAGGCTTCACATCTTCACATAGCATACTTTTTGAGACATCCACACAGAATACGACATCCACACCTTTCCCTTTAGTAACCTCTGCCTTTTCACCCCATTTTGGTCTTGAAGCAGAGATAATTAAAAAGAAGAAAGAAATAATGAGAAGAACGAATCTTATATTTTCTTTCACAGGGTTAAGATTGAATAAATCATATGTCTTCTGGAAATATTTTTTTATCACCATTTTCCTTCTATACTTCTTAATAATAAAAATAATTATGAATAAAGGAATAAAGAAAAGAAGATAGAGTAAACGAGGTGAACCCCAGTTCAAGTGAGCCTCCAAGTTATCAAAGGTTCAAGGAAGTAAAATATGAACAATATAATTGCTGGTATAAGAAATAAATTAAATCTCTCATAATAACTTTTGTATTTGATAACCTTAAATGTTGTTGGTTCAAGTTTATTTATTGTTTCCATCACATCTTTAAGCATATTCTCATCGGTTGCAGCAAAATATTTTCCACCTGTTGAATATGCAATCTCCGAAAGTTCACTATCATTTATCTCAAAATTTGTCATAACATACCTTTTTATCCCTCCCTGATAAACAGGATAAGGAACTTCGCCTTTTTTACCTATCCCTATTGTGTATATCTTTATTCCCATTTTTTTTGCCATTGATGTAGCCTCAAGTGGTGTAATCTTCCCAGCATTGTTTATCCCATCCGTTATAAGAATGATAACCTTTTCTTTTGCTTCTGAATTCTCAAATAAAATCAATGATGTTGCAATACCCATACCTATTGCAGTTCCATCAGGTAAGAGACCAACATTCACATCTTTTATCATTTTAATTATTATGTTTCTATCTATTGTGAGAGGGCATTGCATAAGTGCACCATTTGCGAATACAACAAGTCCAATTCTATCTCCAGTCCTCTTCATTACAAAATCCTTTGCAACATCTTTTGCAACCGTGACCCTGTTTTGTGGTTTAAAATCCTCTGAAAGCATAGAACCTGATATATCAAGTGTAATAACAATATCAATCCCTTTTGTTTCAATCTCTTCCTTCTCAACACCTTTTCTTGGTCTTGAAATACCAATTATCTGGAAGAAAAGAATTAAAAGGAGAAGGATTAAAGGGATCTCCCTTAAAAATCTATATATTTTCTTCTTCGGTAATAAAAATACGAGTGAATATGTTAGATGTTTCTTTTTCCTGTTATATAGATAAAGAAATGGGATTATTAATAATAAAAGAAGATAGATTGGCTTATCTATTAGCATTTATAAACTCCTTCACTTTATTAAAAGATTCTATAGCCCTTTCTCTCTCAGGCATTATTTCTGTAAATTTATAAATATCCCATTCCCTTAAAATTGGTATGAATTCTTCAACATTTTTTAATTTTAATCTTTTCGCATAGTAATTTATCTCTGTTGTTGTTGATTCAATTGCTGGGAAGTTAAATTTCTTCTCAATGTATGTTCTGAATATCTCTGATAGACTGAAGAAAAACATCTTTATATCATTATCAATAAGTTCCCTTGCAATTTCAAGAGATTTTAGTGCCTCATCTTCTGGTGGAATAAAGATAACCTCTTCCTTTATCTTCTTCTTTTTAGGTTTACGCAGAACAATAAATAAAATGAGTATTGCTGGTATTATCAAAAGTAAGAAAAGCCAATATGGATTGAAAACATTTAAAGGATTCTTTATATCAACAATATCAGTTTCATCACCTTTAATAAGACTCTTCACTTTAAAATTTATAATTCCGATTGTATCGGTATCTTTTAGAAGATAAACATTCTTTTCACCAGGGAGATATGATGTTAGTGTGTATGTGTATTCATAAAGATTTTTTTTCTTTTTCACCTTTGCATCCATTATCTCAATGAGTTCGGAATCATTAAAACTTATTCTGAGATTAAGACTATCATTGAGTGTGAAATTCGCATAAATTTTTTCACCAGCAGTTATAACATCCTTTGATATGTTCAATTTTGTTATTGATAAAAAAAATAGTATCATATTGCCATTCTCTTTGCTCTTCTTAAAAAGAATTTTTCTATCTCTTTTATATAATCTCCGTCTGTCCTTAAATATATCCAATCACAATCATTTTTTTTGAATAGTTTAAAGAGTTCCTCATCGTTTCTTTTTCTGAGAAAACTCATTATCTCATTAGAAGGTATTGCAATCTCTTCACCTGTTTCAGGGTCTTTGATATCTATCAATCCTCTCATATTAAATTCCTCTTCAAACCTATCACGAACTATAACAGGTATTAAGTCGTGTTTTCTCGAAAGAATTGAGAATGTCTTTTTTATCCTTTCTATTTCAAAGTTTTCTCCTAAGAAATCAGATATGAAAAAGATAATGCCCCTTCTTTTCAGGATAAACAAAAGATATTCCATTGCAGGGATTGGGTCTGTTTTCACATCTTCAGGTTTAAAGAATAGTATCTCCCTTATTATGAGAAGTGCATGTTTTCTACCTTTTTCAGGTGGAATGTATTTTTCAACCCTGTCTGTAAATGGAAGTAAACCTACCCTGTCATTATTCCTTATTGCTGAAAACGCAAAAAGTGCGGATATTTCCGCAATCTTCTCCCTTTTTCTTTCAAAACTTCCGAATATAGTAGAACCTGAAATATCTATAAGAAGAATGATATTAAGTTCTCTCTCATCTATGTATCTTTTAACATAAGGTGAACCCATCCTTGCTGTCACATTCCAGTCTATTGTTTTTATATCATCACCAGTAATATATTCACGAACATCGTGAAATTCTATTCCCTTCCCTTTAAATGAGGACCTGTATTCACCACCAAGAACTGTATCAACAATCCTCTTTGTATAAATCTCTATCTTTCTTACCTTCTTCAATATCTCGGATGTGTTCATGGAACTTCAATCGTATTAAGTATCTTCTGAATAATATCCTCTGTTGTTATATTTTCAGCCTCTGCCTCATATGTTAATATTATTCTATGCCTTAAAACATCCTTTGCCATCTCTTTCACATCTTCTGGTATAACAAATCCCCTTCTTTCTATGAATGCATGTGCCTTTGATGTTTCAAGAAGGTATTTTGATGCCCTTGGTGATGCACCATATTGTATCAAAGATTTTAGTTCATCTAATTTATATTTTTCAGGTTCCCTTGTTGCAAAAACAATATCAAGTATATATCTTTTTATCTTATCATCAACATATATTTCAGAGACAAATTTTTTAAGTCTTAATATATCATCAGGTTTTATAACAGGTTTTATCTCTTTCATCTTTTCATCCGCATCTATCTCCATTATCTTCAATTCATCATCATACGAAGGGTATGTTATCACTGCTTTCAGTTTAAACCTGTCAACCTGTGCCTCAGGTAAAGGATATGTTCCTTCCTGCTCAATAGGGTTTTGAGTTGCGAGGACAAAGAATGGTGAAGGGAGTGGGAATGTCTTATCACCTATTGTAACCTGTCTTTCCTGCATTGCCTCAAGTAGTGCTGATTGAACCTTTGGTGGTGCCCTGTTTATCTCATCTGCAAGTATAATATTTGCGAACACAGGACCTTTCTTTGTTGTGAACTTCCCTGTCTTGCTATCGTATATCTCTGTTCCCATAACATCAGCAGGAAGAAGGTCAGGCGTGAACTGAATCCTCTTGAATTCAGCATCTATTGAATGTGCAAGTGCCTTTACAGAGTATGTCTTCGCAAGACCTGGAACACCTTCTATTAAAAGGTGTCCATCTGTAAGAATGCATATTATCTGTCTTTCAATCAAATATCTTTGATTTACAATAACTTTGCCAATCTCTGCAAAAACCTTCTGTATAAAACCACTTTCCTCTTTTGCCTTTTCATTTATTGCATCAATATTCATTTCCATCTAACCTCCTTTTAATTATGATAACAAAAATAAAAATAAAATGTTACATAAAAAATTCAAAAAACTTTCTAATTTTTAGGTAAAGATATGCACTTGCAGAAACTATGATAGTTTGCACATATCCCTCCAAAGAGTGAAAGAAGACCCCAGAATAGGGGCATTCCAAATATACATGCTATTTCTGGCTTTGCAAAAGGAAGAAGGTAGAAACCCCATGTGATTAAAAAACAACCCATTATAATGCAGGTATGTCCGAAGATGGCAAGTGCAGTGCGTGACTTTTTTAATCCAAGGTAAGTAATAGAAATTCCATAAATTGCTGTTATTAAGAGAAAGGTATTCTTGTTGAGTAAAAAATTTGTTACTCCAGCAATAATAAGGATTATTCCTAAGATAAATATTATAACACTTTTCGGTCTCATATTACCTCCATTTTTGTTTTATTTTTATTTTAAGGTCTTGGTGGTAGTCCTGGAAGTTCTCCCCCAGTATTCTTTAAAATAAAATATGTAAATCCACCACCTAAAACAATTGATGAACCAACTATTATAAAAAATGGTTTCTTACTACTTTTTCCCTTTTTAATATTTATCTCGTAATAATTTCCATTATCATTTGATGTTGACCTGTTTCCATTCATATCAATCGCATCAATCTCATAATAAATTTTCTTATACTTCAAATAATCCTTTGGTAACAACAATGTGTATATATCACCTTTCTCTTTCTTCATCCATAATTTATATTGCTCACCTTCTTCTGTTTTTATACCTATATTTACCTCTTTTATTCCACTTTTATCAGTTATTTTTGCTATTATCTTTACCGGTTTATCACTCCTCGCAAATTTTATCGGTGTATGTTCAATTAAAGGAGGTTCTATATCAACCTTTGTTCTATCTATCCCAACATACTCACCTTTTCTTGCATAATCTCCTTTCACTATATCCTTTAACTTACTTATGATTTCACAAACAGCACCTTCTTCCTGCACTGAAACAACTTTTATCTTCCCTATAACCTCTTCATTCTTAAAAATCACCTTTCCTTCTTTATCCTTCACAACATCTTTAATCCTTGTCACAGTAAAAACATCGCCTATCTGGATACCAAGATTTCTCCCAACATCAATAACAGGTTGTTCACCAAGAAAACCAACTATCTCTGGTATAACAGGTATATTATTCTCTATCTTACGAACAATCTCCCTTGAAACAATCATAAACTCATCAACACTTTTTGCCTTAACAGGACCTATTTCAGATTCAATTGAACCAAGAGTAACATCAACAACCTTAACACTGATAAGATATAAACCTTCAACCTTTGATATAATACCAAGTATCACCTTCTCAGCCCCTAACATCCTTCCAACCTCAACCTGACACTCTATTGATGTGCAACCTGATAATTGTATTGCCTGTTCTTTTAAAATCTTTTCTATCTCAGCCCTCTCAATATTCGTTATCCTTTTTGAATTTGTTAATTCTGAAGAAAGAGACATAAGGAGTGCTGTTGATACACCTTCATCAACATTTATACCCTGAACTGAGAATATCGCTATCCTCTGTTTTTCAAAACAAAAGAGAATTAAAGAAATGAAAAATATCAATAAAACCTTTCTATTCATCCTTTCCTCCCTTTGAATTTTCAATTATATTTCTGACAATTATCTTCCTTAATGTATCTTCAAATGCTTCTCTTTCTTTTTCATCGTATCCTTCTTTTTTATATAAAATTTCACCATCACCATAAACAATGAAAATATGCGGTATCTCTTTTACACCTAACATTTCCATCACACTATTATCCCAATCCCATAATGGTGTATATGAAAAATTATTCTTATTCCAGATTGATTTAGCAAGTGAAATACTTTTCTTTGTATCAACACATATACCGAATATTTTTAAATTACTATTTTTATACTTAATATAAATGCTATCAAGAAATGGCATCATCTTTATACAGGGTTTGCACCAACTTGCCCAGAAATCAATAATCACAACATTCCCTTTCAACTCCTCTTTAATATCATAACTTTTTCCATCAAAATCTTTCAATGTGAAGTTTTGTATATTGAATAATAAAAATATCATTCTCACCTCATCTTTATAACTTTTCTTATAATTGATTTATTTCCGCAACTCATCATCACAAAATATATACCTGATTTAATCTCTTCTCCTGAATAAAAGTATCCTTCACCTTTTGCAAGTCTTCCTTTAAAAATCTGTTCTATCTTTCTGCCGGCAAAGTCATATAAACTTATGTCAAAATCACCTGTAAAATCAACTGAATAGTGGATCTTTATGGAAGATGTGGAGATTAAATGGACATCAAGAGAAAATAATTCAAGTGATTTCTTTATCTCCTCTTCTGTATATCTCTCATCCCCTGCTATAATGGAAAAATGATGAACAAATCCATCATTACTATAATTATATTCCATATTATCTTTCAATCTTATCACATCACCATTATCCCTGTGAACAAGGGTTATATTATCAACATTAAAACCTGAAATATCAAAACGAATTTTCACCTGATCCTTTATCCCTGTGAAAAT
>Ga0207433_10002224_pt1 | contig 39899 bp, 45 predicted proteins | sample YelNatPaOPGAMG01_FD_187559 | JGI IMG/M metagenome (GOLD analysis project Ga0207433, IMG submission 187559) | Hot spring thermophilic microbial communities from Obsidian Pool, Yellowstone National Park, USA - OP-RAMG-01 (SPAdes) (version 3) | ecosystem: Environmental > Aquatic > Thermal springs...
AACAAGTGGCAGAACTATCAGGAATAGAGACATAAACAGTGTTTAAAGAGCCTAAAGAGGCATCGGGAAATGAGGTTTGGAAATATTGAATGGCATTATTTAAGGATTTTAAGTCAGTGATTCTTCGGGTGTCTCTGGTTCGTTTAAGGATTTCAGCTGGATTAATAGCTAAAACAATCACTGACATTAAAACAGCTAAAATAGCTACAACAATAAGGAGTTCAATAAGAGTAAAAGAGGAGTGATGAGAGGAGGATTTGATTTGAGATTTAAAAGAATAAGGAAACATATTATATATAATATGGGAAATTATTATAAGTTTAATTAGAAAGATAAATAAAATAGCTAGATTGGATTCTAGTTTAAATTATATCTTTTTTTTATAAATAGATAAAAGGTAGTTTTGTGAATAAGTGTATTCTTATGGAATTTGGGGGTTGGTTTTTAATTCTTGTGTCCCTGGCAGGAATTGAACCCGCATCTTTCCCTTAGGACGGGATTGCTCTATCCATTGAGCTACAGGGACTTTTAAAACTAATATTGGTAAACATCAACCACTAAACCATTACTATCCCTTAAAATAATTTTATCATGATTATTATCAGCTAAACTACCGTTTAAAAATACATACCACTCCTTTTCAAAAAAATCCGAAGAATTTTGATAGCGATTAACGCAGGATTCATAATTATAAAAATTAGTCAAAAATTGCTGGCAAGAAAAATCATTAGCAAAACGATTTAAATCATTAACGGTCGGCTGTTGGCAAGTTCTTAAATCATTAATAAATCTCTGACAATTAGAAGATAAATATGATATTTCGTAATCGGTTGGTCGCGGACAATTTTTTGAAAAAAGATTGTTAAAATTATAAGAATTGGTTAAATAACCAAAACAGCGATTTAAATAAAAATTAACTGAAATTGGGCTGGCGCTGTTTAAAATAATTAAAGAGTCATTGGGTTGTAAACTAATATTTTGCCAAATGGTATTGCCACTTAAACGAAAGACTTTAACTGCCGCTGGAATATCAAAAGAACGAATTTTATTTTCAATTTTCCAACCATTTAAATCAATAATATCACCACTATTGTTAACTAAAACAATTTTTTGAGGGGAACTATTTAGATTAACCGAAGTAATTTTAATTTGGCCGGTTTTTTCAGAAATTTCTGCTTTGAAAGTACGATAGACCGGGGAATAATCTTCTATGCCGTTTGTTGTTTTAGCCCGAACAGAAAAATGATAAGTATGCGTGCCTGGTAAAAGTTGAATGGCGCGGCTATTGCCATAAACTGGCACCCAATCTTTATCAATCTCATCAACTTTTGTCTCAAAATATAAACGCTCGGTACCACTCCAAATGCCCACAAATTGAAAAACAACCACGCTGCTATCCTTCACTGTCTCCCAATCTGTTGGTCCGGAAATAATCACTGTCTCGGGTCGTGGACCAGTATAAGGCGTTGGATAGCTTGTGGTTGTTTGATTAGGACGAGAAGTGAGAATACCTGGAATATCAACTTTAACTGGACTATAATTGGCCAGAACAAAAATAATAATTCCAAAAGCAATGAGTAAAAATACGATGGGTAAAGTTTTAGGCATTAATCTTTGGATTTAATTTTGATTTTCTTCTCTTGGGATTGAGGAGAATTTTTCTTTGGCATTATAATTTTTAAAACTCCTTTCTCATAATTCGCTTCAACTTTATCTTCATTAATTTCAACTGGAATATGAACTATTCTTTTAAATTCACCTCGACGAATTTCTTTACGCCAATAATCTTTTTTCTTCTCCTCCTCTTTACTTTCTGTTAAACCTCTAATAGTTAAAGTTTGATCTTTAACAGAAACGTCGACTTTATCCGGATCGATATCAGGTAAATTTACTTCAGCAATGACTTCTTTATCAGTTTGATAAAGATCCATTGCCGGCTCTTTAAAGAAAGAGCTGGAAACGACTGGCAAAAACCAATCGTCATCAAAAAATCGATCTAAATCTCGAAAGGAATTCCATTTTATTAAACTCATATTTTAAATAAAGCTTATTTCGACCTTTACCCCGCACCATAAATATTTGATGCAAGGCAAAAAGTGCGGGACTTAGCTTTATTAAAATATATTTATTGATATTATACCAAAAACTGCCAATTTATGCAAGATTAAAATTTATCCAAACATTAACCAAGAAGGTTTAATAATTAAAAGCAAACCAATAATAATCATTAAAATTCCGCCGATGAGATGGGAATAGTGAGTGTATTTATTAGTTTTCGCCACAATTTTTAAAGTCAGCATAGCAACAATAAAAACAATTATATCATCAAGCATATACAAGAAAATATAAATCAGCATATAAAGATAATACTGCCAGGTTTGTAAATTGCTTAAAGCTAAAATCTGGGTAAAAACAACTGGCAAACCAGCAGAACAAATCAACTCTACTAGATTAACTGAAAACGCCAAAAGAATGATGCCGACGATGGCTAAAAGAAAGGATTTTTGGCGAACAGCATTTTTTATTCTTTCAATAATTTTTTGTTTTTTGTTTTCACTCGTTACATCGCAAACACCTGATTTATTTTTGAAAAATTCCTTTAAATTATAAATTCCAGCGCCAACTGCTACAGCCGCAATCGCTAATCTTACCCAGAAAATAGCGCCAACAAATAAAATAAGTTTTAACCAGGCAGCCATAAAAAGAAAATAAGCTAAAGCAGAAACAAAAAGAAAAATACCTCCTAAAATCCACATTCGTTTTCTATCTTTCATTCCCAAAAGAAAACTAATCAAAAATACCAAAACCCACATCGCGCAGGGATTAAAGCCATCAAGCGTACCAAAAACAACTGAAAGTACAGGTAAGGATAAATTTTTAGTTTTTATCTCGCCAAAAATAGGCAGTTTTAATGTTTCGGGAATGGCCGATTCGTTGGTTTTAAAACTCACTGAAGAAATTAACTCACCCACCACATCGGGGCACCCGGTTTCAATAGCGCATTTGATGGTTTCTTCAATAATAGGGCAGGTTTTTTCTTCGCTCCTCCAACCTAAAACATATTTCTGACCAATCACTAAAAAGGGCACGGCTGAATTTTCAACATTTAATTTTTCTAGTGTCTGCTTAAAAATTTCTAAATTTTTCTTGTCAGATAATTCTAAATAATCAATTTTCAAATTAGGATATTTAGTTTTTAAATTTTCTAAATATTGCTTCTCGGCGTTGCATAAAGGACAGCCGCTGCTCCAAAAAAGATAACCTTTAATTTCTGCCTCGGAAACCGGGGTGATTGTTGGAGTGATAGGAGTAGGAGTGGGCGAAGGAAATGGTGTAATAACTGGCGTTGGTGTTTTAATCGCGCTTAAATCTAAAAGCTTCGCGACAGGATCAATACAACTAGATTTAAGACACTGATTGACATAATTTTCAATTTGAACGCCAGTGGTTTCGTCATTTAAATAACCAACAATGGCATTCGTGCCAATCACAGTGAAAGGAACGCCTCCGATATCCTTGTTTAAAATTTTTCCAACATTCATCAATAAATTTAAATTGTCGCGATTATACCAAACTTCAAAAGCATAAATTTTCACCTCAGGATATTTTTTTGTTAATTGCTCTAAAAATGGCTTTTCAGCCGCGCAATGCGGACAGCCATCGCCCCAGAAAAAATAAATATTAACTGGATTGTTGGCTGCTAAAACTTTTTTTTGAATTCCTAAATTAAAAAATAAACCTAATAATAAAAGACTACTTAAAAAAATAAAAGAGAATTTTTTAAAAATTTGTTTCCACATATTAATCAGTTAATCTATTCTAACTGATTTTAAATTTTTTGCAAAACATATTTTTTATCTATCCCATTGAAAGCCGCGTCCAAAATGTCCCCATGAAGCAGTTTTTAAAAAAATCGGATTGCGTAAGTCTAATAATTTAATAATTCCTGAGGGCGTTAAATCATATCCTTTTATTTCATCTTCACTACCATCAATAACTACTGATTTCATTAAGGGCTTATCCTCGCCAATTGCATATGCCAATTTAACAAAAACTTCTTTAGCTTTATATTTTTTTAAATAATCAACCGCAACTTTTCGAGCCATATAAGCAGCACTGCGATCAACTTTAGTGCCGTCTTTGCCGCTAAAAGAACCTCCGCCAACAGGAACTCTTGGCCCATAGCTATCAATAATTAATTTACGACCTGTTAGCCCGCTATCAGCTTCAAATCCTCCAATTTCCCAGTCACCAGATGGATTAATAAAATATTTTTCAGCTTTAATGGCCGCGCGTACCAATTTTTCTAATTTTTCCTTGGGAACATTTTGGAAACTTGCCACTACTGATAAAACTTTTCGACCGGCAATCGTCACTTGCGTTTTGCCGTCATAAGGATATTTTTGATAAATTTTCTGACAAAGATTTCTTGCTAATTCGTATTCCAAAGGCATTAGATTTTTTGTCTCATTAGTTGCGTAGCCACTCATAATTCCTTGATCGCCAGCGCCACCCTTTTCTACTCCTCGGGCAATTTCCGGACTTTGCTCAACAAGCTTCACCTCTAATTGAAATTTCTTACCTACAAACTTTTGGATAATTCTTTTCATTTCTAATTCGCCTAATCTCGCTCGACTTTTAACTTCCCCAATAATGGCTACTAAATTATGACCAGCTAAAATTTCAATAGCTGTGCGAGACGTTGGGTCTTTTTTTAAATAAGTATCCAATAGCGCATCAGCTATTTGATCACATAATTTATCTGGGTGTTTTGGTGAAACAAATTCTGCTGTTTTTATTTCCATAATTTTTAAATTAAAAACTCTTTCCCAAAAAAGAAAGAGTAATGACCAGTTATCTTTCCCTTTGGGACTGGATTTAGCACCTTCTTTAAGGAGTCATCTTAAAGGGTTGTTGGCGGATCATTAGGCCAGTTCCCTCCCCGCACTCTCGATAACTTTTTATTCAATTTTACTTTTTATTATATTAAGTTATTGTTTTTTTGTTTATCTCATCCTGCTTCACAAAATTACTCTCAAAAATTTTGACCCAAAATCTTAAAACACAATATTTAAACTTTAAATCTTTCTCCTAATTGTCCTAAAACAGGAATTGGGTCTTTTTTGCAATTGATAACATTCATGATGCCGAAAATAGATAAAACCAACCAAAAAATCCCGCCAAGAGTAAAAATCGTCCATCCTACAACTGGAATCCATCCCACCATCATAGTAGCAATTTCAGCAATCAAAAGAACCAATCCTTGTTTAGCATGAAATCTTACAAATTCATCTTTTTTCTCGGTTAGAAGCGGAACTAAAACCAAAATTCCTAAATAACTAAAAATAGCCAAAACATTAATTTTTTCTTTTGTTTCTTCTTTTTTCTCTTCGGGTTTTTGTTTCATATATTTATATGTGTTAAAATAAACGACCTTTAATTTTTAAAATGTTCCTCTTTTTTTCTCAATTCATAATAACTGCAAAAATCGCATTTAGAGCTGGCCAAAGGAAGTTTTTCTGAATCTAAAGTTTTTTTAATTTCAAATAAAATCGGCTCGATCCAGCTATCATTTCCTTCATAAGGCAAAACTGAAATATCAAACTCAAGTTTTCCATCAAACGCCTCACGGTCAGTTTTACCATTGCAATAAACAAAAAAACCAGTTTTGGAAACTTTAAAACCATTTTTTCGAAAAAGCCACTGATAAATTTCCATCTGCCGTTTATAAGAATCCTTCCATTCATCATCCAAATTCACCTCATTTGAAGAGCTAGTGCTTTTGAAATCAACAATATAAATTGTTTTTTCATCATCAACCCAAACATCATCAATGGCGCCGTAAATTTCCAAATTCGTTGGCAGATGATAATAGCGAATGCCCACTCGATTATTGCGCCACTTATGAATTCTTTCATCATCTAATGGTCTTAATTTAATTCCATAGCGCTCAAGCAAAGGATATTTTTCTTTTTTAGCGCGATGAATATCAAATTCCTTTTTTAATAAAGTATCAACTGCTTGATTTAAACTAAAAGGAAATCCCGGCGGCCGAGAAATACCGAGTTTAACATCCAAATAAAAGCAGCGCGGACATTCAATAAATAAATCAATTTTTGAACGGCTTAAAGAAAATGGTTCGTTTGATAATAAGTTATAAACATTTTGTTCTCTTTTATGCATTCCGTTGCGCATAAATTTATTTTACCAAATTAATTCCATAACCCAAACTAATGGGATCTTGAAAAAGAAAAACTCGGGGCGGATAAAATGTGAAAACAACAAAAGATAAAACTAAAAGAATAAGAACAACTACAGCAATTGAATTATAAATTCTTTTGACTGGCGGCCAAAACATGATCCAAAAACTAACAACTTGGCCTATTAAAACCGCCACCACAAAGGTTAAAATATCAAAAAGTAAATAATTTTTTCCAAGAATCGCTGTATAAGAATAAAAGATGACAATAATTAAAATGGGCATCAGAAAAATGCTTTTAACTTTGGCAAAAGTAAAATTAGGTAAATCAATTTTAATAAAACGTTTTTCAATTAAAAGCCAAACAACCGCTGGAATCACCGCCAATTTTAAATGTTCCCAAACGCTTTCATTCACAGCCGAAAAAATACCAACAAGCCAAAAATTTTTAAACCAATCAAAAGTAAAATGCAGCAAACTGCCAAAAATAATAATGAAAAGCGCGCCAATTAATTCTAATTTAAGAATTTTTAATTTCATCTTGCTGAGATTGGTTTGACTGGGATCTTTTTAAATATTTTTTACTGATGACAAAAAGATAAATAATTTCCAAAATGCCCATCGTATTTAAAATCAAAATAACAATAAACCAAATTTTTTGTCCTAAGCGCGCCGCGCGCCACAAAGCCCAACCCTTCCAAGGCAAGACCCAAACAATGATGATAAAAATTAAAATAGGGTTAAATTGTGAAGACATAAAATTAAATTCAAACGGCCTTTTATTATTTTATTATAGATGTTTAAATAAAAAATAAAAGAAAGTAATTTAAATTATTTTAGTATTTATTTTTTCTTATTTTTTAACTAATTTATAGCTTTTTATAATAAAAAAGAGCAGTTTAAAGAGTTGCTCAGCTCTTTGGTTGTGAATAAGCGAATAGCGATTTAAAGATGCAACTTTTTCTTAAGTCTGTCGACTTGGGTTGCTATCTCCAACTCTATCTCGGCCGGCTTGGCTATGAATTCTTCATGCTGACTGATAGATACTCCCTTAATCATTTCAACTACTTCTGGTTCTCTTAATATTGCTTCTTTATCCACCTCTTCCCTGATTCTAATGAAACGCCCTAGTCCAAGCAATTTAAGATTTTTCAGAACAGTTGGAATATCGCGAAGCGATACTGCCGGCGGAGTCATTCGCCATCCAAAAGTACCAGTAGGTACTTTTACCGTTTTAAATTTGCCGTTCTCGGTTAATTCATCACGATGAATCTCGGCAAAAGCAAATAGTCCTTCGATAAGTTGGGAGATCTTTTCTTTGTGCGGCTTAACATTTTCCATTGCTTCAGCCTTTAATCTTTCTATTTCTGTATTGATCTCCATTTGAATCTTATCAATAGCGCGTTGTTCTTCCCCTATTTGGGCCAGAAATTGAGCTGCCTCATTTAAGCTTTTTGGCACAGCTACTACCACCTTTTTAACTACTTTTTTTGACATAACAACCTCCTTTTTTAATGTGCATTTACCATGATTCCCTCACGGCAGGGTATTAATTATTTCAATAATATTTATTTTAATAATTTAAAATATTTAAGTAAAAAGTCAAGTATTACATTATGATGATTTTTAATTAATTTTGAATAAATATAATTCCGAATGAAATATATTACCAAAAGATTTTTATTTAAAAAAAATCCCTTGTTTTAAAAACAAGGGAGTTATTAAAATTAAATAAAAATGAGGAAGGGAATTTTTATCTGCGATAAAAAACCACATCCCCCCTTAGCCACCATCCAACTAAATCACAGATATAAAATCCCCACTGACGATTATCATAATAACATCGAGTTAGAACTGCCGCTTGGTGACCTTTTGAATTGTTGCCAATTTGAAGATAAAAAATATTGGCATAACGATTTTCTAAAAGATCTCCTTTTGCGCCATCTTTTTTCCTTTCCAATAAAGTTTTTATAATTGCCGCAAACTCTTCAATTGAAAATGGAGAAGGATCACGGAGTTCAGTTAGAATCTCTGAATCATACATTTTCTTCGTCAGTTGAACTTTAAAAAGATTACCTTCAAAACTCGGGATTTCCTCAGGTATTGGGTTAAGAATTAAACTATTAAACCCAGACCAGAAATAAAATTTAAACTGCCCATTATTAAAAAAACTTCTTTTAATAAAAGGCTCTGTTCTTACAGGAAGACCGCTAATAAACTGCAGGTGTTTCAGGGCTAGATTCTCGGCTTCGCTAGCCTCAATTTTGTTAAACAATGATGATCTTTTCATAACTTTTTCTTTTTTTAATTTTTAAAGAACTATTTAGTTTAATTTAAAGTACTTTAAATTTTAGCAGAAAAATAAAAAAAGTCAAGTTTAAAAATAAAAGGGTAAATTCTTTATAATTACCTAAAATTAAATCTTAAAATCACCAGCTAATTAAAAAATCCTTTGGGTTTTAAAGCCAAAGGATTCAAATAAATTATTTTTTCTCGCGCCTCTTTAAAATAACTATGCATTTAAATTTTAATCCTTAAAGTTCAAAAAAATAAAAAAAATTAGACGGTGCGAGAAAAAACACAACTATCCTCACGCCAAGTGTAATCTCCAAGATTGAAAAGGCGTATATCCCGTTCATTACAACGGAAATTCCAATGCACATCTACAGTAACAATCTGCTGATTTTTTAATTGAATATAAAAAACATTAAAATAACCAGCAAGATTTTTTTCCAACAAATGTTTAATAATAGATGCGAATTCCTCAATTGAGAACGGAGAGGAATTAGGGAGTTCAGCTAAAATTTCTGAATCAGACATTCTTTTTAAAAGCCGATTTTTCAGGATTTTTCCTTTAAAGGCAGGAATTTCTTGAGGCAGATTTTCCAAAACCAAATCGTTAAAATCGTCCCAGAAATAAAATTTAAACTGTCCCTTTTTGAAAAAATCGTCTTTAACAAAAGGGTCTGTTTTTAATTCTAAACAGGCAACAGGATAAACATTTGTTACTCTGTCTATTTCAAATAATTTTTTCATAGTACCTCCTTTTAATTAAATTTTTAAAGAGCTTATAATTAATTTATAATTTAATTATAGCAGAAATTATATAAAAAGTCAAGCTTCTTGGCAATATTTAATATAATTTTTAATAATTTTAACTTTATAAAAATTAAAGAAATATTTCTCAAAGCATTATTTTAAAAACAACGAACCGATAGCAAAAATCATTATTCTAAATATAAATGTTATTAAATTTTTAAAGAATAAATTTTATTAAATTTATTTATAGTAAAAAATAAAAACAAAATTTATAAAAAACACATCTGAGAAAATTAATTTCTTATATTTTAAATAAAATTTTAATTAATTTATCAAATAATAATAAAAAAATATTGAAAATAAATAAATATTGTTGTATATTATTCTCTATCGGAATAAACAAATATAAAATTTACTCCTCATTTTTTAAAGATTGAAAATTGTATTTAATTTTTTCTTTGTTAATTATTTGCGGTCGTAATTTTAAAAATAAAAGAAGCAAAACAAAAGATAAATAATTATATTTTTAAATGATTATATCTTAAAAATATAAAAATTTAATAATGCTAATGTTTTGTTTCAAATTATTATTTAACAATAAATATTGGTATGGTTCCTAAAAAAATTTTTTTAACAAAAGGAGTTGGCGTCCATAAAAATAAATTAAATAGTTTTGAATTAGCTTTAAGAAATGCAGGAATACAAAAATGTAATCTAGTTTATGTTTCTTCGATTTTTCCTCCTAAATGTAAAATTATTTCAAAAAATGAAGGTTTAAAATTATTAAAACCGGGGGAAATAACTTATTGTGTTATGGCAAAAAACGAAAGTAATGAACCTAATAGATTAATTTGCGCTTCAATTGGATTAGCTATCCCCCAAAATAATAGTCATTATGGTTATCTTTCAGAACATCATGCTTTTGGATTGACAGGAGAAAAATCAGGTGAATATGCTGAAGATTTAGCGGCTACAATGCTCGCTACTACACTTGGAATTGAACTTGATCCTGATGTAGATTGGAAAGAACGAGAACAAGTTTATAAAAAATCGGGTCATATTTTCAAAACAACCAATATTACTCAATCAGCAGAAGTAAATAAAATGGGACTTTGGACTACAGTCATTGCAGTAGCAGTTTTTATTGAAGAATAATATAAATAATTTAATATGTATCAGTAAAATGACGCATAAATTAATTCTAAATATAAAAATTTACGAATTATTTCTGTTAATTTATAGTGTTTTATTTTAATTCAGAACTTATCCTATTTACTGCTGCTTAATTTTTCCTTATTTATTTTCTCGGCGAAAAAATTTTTAAAACCCTCTCAAATTTGACAGAGGGTTTTGTTTTTAATGTCTAAAATCTCTAGCATAAAATTAAACGAATAATCCAAAAATCAAGCCAGCCAGTGTCGCGTAAATAATAACTAAGGAAATATAAACTAATGTTTTTCTTGTGCCTAAAATTTTTCTAATAACCAGCATGCTTGGCAAACTCAAAGACGGTCCCGCCAATAATAAAGCCAAAACTGGTCCAGAAGACATCCCTTTAGCAATTAACGCCTGCAAAATTGGAATTTCTGTTAAAGTAGAAAAATACATAAACACGCCAAAGATTGCCACAATTAAATTGCCAAAAATAGAATTAGAACCAACGATTTTTTCAATAATACTCTGAGGTAAAAAAGGCATAATAAAACCAGCAACAAAAACTCCCAGAAATAACACCGGCAAAAGCGTTTTAACAAAATTCCAAGTTTCTTTTAACCATTCTTTTGTTGTTTCCTGGTGAAATTTAAAGATGGCTATAGCCGCAGTGACCAGCACTAGAAAAATCATTAATCCAAATTTAATCATTTTGTTAATTTGCAAACCATTAACCACTAAAATTCCCACCATTGCAATAAAAAACAATATTAAAAATTTCTTGCCAATTTTTATTTCTTTATACTCCTCAACAAAAATTCCGCCCTCTTCTGGTTTTTCTTTAAAAATAAAAGCCATTGTTAAACCGATTAATATTGATAAAAGAATGGAACTAATAATTCGCGCTAAACCAATTCTAATTCCCAAAACAGAAATGGTTAAAAACATTGCAGCGATATTAATCGCTGGACCAGAAAAAAGAAAGGTGATTGCCGGCCCCAAACCAGCGCCCCTTTTTCTAATTCCAGCGAATAACGGCAAAATTGTACATGAACAAACTGCTAAAATGGCGCCAGAAACTGAAGCTAACCCATAAGCAATATATTTTTTCGCTTGGCCGCCTAAATAGCGCAAGATAAAATCTTTTTTAACAAAAACAGCAATCGCGCCAGCAATAAAAAATGCTGGCACTAAACATGTCAAAACATGCTGCCTTGCATAATCATTCAACATTTTTAATCCAGAAAAAATCGCATCAACAAAAATTTTTGAATTAAGCGGCATAAAATAAAAAAACAAAAACAATCCTAAAAGTAAAATAAGTGTTTGTATGTCTTTTTTATTCATAATTTTTTATTGAGTTAATAATTTTTTAATTTCCACAATAGAAGGAATACGACCAGCGGATTTGACTTTTTCGTCTATCACCAATGCCGGCGTTGCCATTACGCCATATGAAATAATTTTGTCGATATCATAAACATGTTCAATTTGAACATCTTTAAGATCTAGTTCTTCTATGGCTTGTTTAACCATTTCTTCTAATAATAAACAAGATGGGCATCCTGAACCTAAAATTTTTATTATCATATTAGTGAAGTAAATATTTATTTAATAACTTTAAATATTTTTCGACTGTTTTATATTTAAGCTGATAAAAAATTTTAAGACCTTTGCGATAAGAAGAAACCAAACCAAAATCTTTCAAAACTTTTAAATGGTGGGAGATTAAATTTTGAGGCAATTTTAAACATTGGCTAATTTCACAAACACATAATGGCCCATTTTTCAAAAGGCAAAAAATTTTTAAACGATTTTCTTCAACAAAAACCTTTAAAAATTTATTCAGAGAAGTAGCTTCCCTAGAGATTTTTGATTTTGAGCAACAGGAAAAATTATTTTTGGACATAATTTATAAACTATATCAATCTTGATTGATATAGTTTATTCAAAAAATATTGTTTGTCAAGTTTAATAAAGAAAGATGGCGGCGCGGAGCGCCGCCATCTTCCCAATTTCTTTTCTATCTATTCAAATAAGTGACTGTCATTTGTAAAACAGTGGCAAACAGTCCCCATAAAAGATAAGGAATATTCACATAAACAACCCAGCGCAAATCAGAAGATGCGTTCCAAATACCAACCAAAGCCCAAATCAAAGTTCCAACAACAAGAAGAATATCAATCAGAGCTAAAACATTATTTTTCAAACCAAATTGAATGGGCGTAAAAGCCAAATTAAAAACCAGATTTAAAAGAAATGGTAAAGCAATCAGCCAGGAAATTTTATGAGTAATGGCTTTATAAAAAACCATACCAAAACTGATAAAAATAATTATATACAAAACCGTCCAAACAGGACCAAAAAGCCAGCTCGGCGGCGCCCATGAAGGTTTTATTAATTGTGAATACCATTCTGCATTAGGCATAATGAGATGAAATGTTAATAATCGACTGTTCCTCCTTTTATTATAGCTTGAAATAAAATTTTATTAATCCCTGATTAAAAAACCCAGCCATCAGCTGGGTTTTGTTTTGAGTCGGGACGCCGGGATTCGAACCCGGACTAAATCCTCCCAAAGGACTCGTGCTAGCCGTTACACTACGTCCCGCTATTATTTATTATAAAAATTTTTGAAGAGCTGTGAACCAGCGCCGCCACCGGGAATCGAACCCGGATTTACACCTTGAAAGAGTGTTGTCCTAGCCATTAGACGATGGCGGCTGATGTTTTTATTTTATCGATTTGAAATTTTTTTGCAATATTTCTTGCGAAATTTTGAAATTTTATTAAAATAGAGATGTTCTTTATAATGCATTGAGATCTCTTCTGAATCTACCTTTAAAATGCCCTCGTAGTTCAATGGACAGAACAGCTCCCTTCTAAGGAGCGGATGGGGGTTCGATTCCTCCCGAGGGCACATTTCAACTATTTAATAAATCTTTCATCAAATCCCAAATTTGGGAATTGTTTTGCGAAGTTTTGAGCCAATACCACCATTCTGCTCCCCAAAAATAAAATTGATTTAATCCAGTATGCTGAGCAAAATTAATCGTTTCTTTGAGTTTTTCAAAATCCATTGTCCGGCTTTGTTCTTTTGCTGAAGTAGTAAAGGATTTTAGCCAGGATTCAGCTTGAAGTTCAGCCACAATCACTGGTTTATGAAAAATTTTTTCAATTAATTTAGCTTTAGCATAAAAATATTTAGGCGGAAAAGGATAAGTTAAATAAAAGCCTTCGGGAATAAAAGGAAAAATTTTGTGTAAGAAACTAAAAGTGGTTGAATACACGCGGCGATATAAACTAATGCCAACAACATCGGCTTTTTTTGCCATTTTAAACCACATTGACCACTCGCCGCTATCTGTTAAAATTACTGGCCGGTTGTCTAATGATTTAACTAATTTTATTTCCTCATCTAAAAAGCCACTTGCTCTTTTCGGACATTCACCAAAAGGAAAGTAAGCTTCATTTTCTATTTGCCAAGCAACAATATTTTTCTCATTTTGATAATGCAAAACGATTTGTTTAATAAAATCATTAATTTTTTCCTGTTGCTCTTGAGGAGATAAGTTACTAGCCCAGGTTGGCAAGTGGCATTCTGGCCAGCGCGGTGTTTTTAAACCAATCGCTAAAATTAATTGGGCGCCTCTTTTAATTGCTTCATTAACCTGCCAATCTAAATCTGAAAAATTATACTTCCCATCCTCTGATTCTAATAAATCCCAGTAAGTGGCAATTCTTAGATGTCGCACTTTTAAATCATCTAAAATAGCCAAAAAAGTTTTTTGCCAATCTAATCCTAAAGAAATTGCTTGTTTTTGAGAAAAATTAACACCCCAAACAATATTGCTTTGCGGCTTTGGTTGGCCAATAAAAAGATAAGCCAAAAGAATAATAATTAAAATTAAAAAAATAAGAAAAAATTTTTTAAAAAAATTTTTCATTATTTAAAGAAAGCAATAATTGCCAAGCCGACACCAATAAAAATAATGCCAAAAATTTTTTGAAGCAAAGTTTTTCGAGAAATTTCTTCTTTTAAAATTTGCGGCGATTTTAAAGAAAGAAAAATAGTAAAAATTAAAAGAAAAACATACTGTATTCCTTGTAAAGCATTAATAACAGGAAGATAAATAATTGGCGCCAAAGCAATAGCCCAATTTTGAAGCAAACCAGAACCAGCGCCAAAAATTTGATTCAAAACAAAAAGTCCTTTCTTTTTTTGCGGAAAATTGGTGGCTTGAAGATTTTGTTTAATTTCCTTTCGCGTTTTTAAAGAAAAAATTAAAATTACTAGGGCTGGAAGAACACCACCTATTTTCATCCAGATTAAAGCATTTAAAAATGGCAACTTAAAATAAGCGTATTTGCTTAAAACACAAAAGAGCGCAAAAGCAAAAGCTGTTAAAAAAGAAATTTTTAAACTTTGCCAAGTAATTTTTTTCTCCCGTTCATAAGTCATTAAAACACTACCAATGATTAAAACAATAAAAGCTATTAATACTGATAAAGGAATTTTTTCAGCGCCAAAAGAAATTAAATAAATTAAACTAATCACTAATACCGGCTCTAAAGCACCAATTGCTGGTACAATCCGTGATACCTCAAAAATTTTAACTCCTTTGTAAAAGAAATAAAGGCAAGCAGTAAAAGAAATACCAGCAGCAAAACAGAGCATTAAAATATTAAAAGAAGGAAGGTAAAAATGAGTGAAGGGCGCAAGTAGAATAATAAAAAGAGAAAGAATACTGACATAAATAGTGTAAATTTTAGGATCAGTAATATTTGAAGTTAAAAGATGTTTATCAATAAGATAAACAATCGCTAAAGTAAAATAAGCAACTAAAGTAATAATTAGCCACAACATAATTGAAGCACTTTTTGAATTTTTAACACGCCGATTTTTTCGACTTCAACAAAACCCTGCATCGCGGCCTCGGCAAAAAATCCGCTTTCCAAATAATCAAAAAGCCATTGATGAGTATATTTAGGATTTTCCTGAGGCAAAGCAGAGCCAGTTTTTAAAAGCCATTCGCGATTAAAATCTTCTTGCGAACCAATGGTTGGCGCCATAATAATTGGCAAACCAAAACCACTATAAAAAGAAAGCTCGCTCGGTTTAGTCCATAAAATATCAGTGCGCCGCAAAACCTGATTAAAATTTTTAAAATAATCAATTAAATTCTCGCCGGTAACAAGCTCAATATTTTTTTGATTTTCTAATTTTATATTTTTTAATTCTTTTAAAATAAATTCTTTAACTTTTGGTTTTATACCAATGGCTAAAATAACTTTAATCTCGCCATTGATAATTTTTTCTCTTAAACTTTTAATAATTTGAATAGCCAATTCCTTTTGCGCGCCAGCGCCGCCAATGGAAAACATTAAAGATAATTGATGATTGCTTTCTTGAGGGACATTGCCTAAATATGATTCCACTAATTTTTGATATTGGCTTAAATATTTTTTGCGCGGATCTAAATTAAAAAGACGATTTTTTAAATCGGATTTTAGAATTTCCATTTTCTCATCGCCGATATTTTCTAAAGGCAATGGATAGCCCGTATAAAAAATATTTTCTTTTTTAACACCATATAATTTTAATCTTTCTAAAACTCTTTCAGTGGGCGCAAAATATTTAATGCGACTTTGAGAAGGATAAAGCGGCGCCCAAGTGCGGGAAATATCGCTATCACAAACAACACAAAAAATTTCACCAGGATAATTATGTACCTCGGCCATAAAAGCTGGCGTAAAAAATGTGGAAATCAAAGGTAAATTTTTTCCAATTTTTTTATTTTGCTCTTTTAATTTTTCAATTAAATCTCTGCCCCAACCTTTTTTAATTAAACGATAAATATTTTTTAAAACGAGATCCGGCTTACTCAAATCACGTTTGGGATAAAAAGTGGGGATTCTTTGAAAATAATCAAAAATCGAAAAACCAATTTTACCAATTACTGGCAAAGTATAAAAATTCGAAATAAATTCATAAAAATTTTTTGAACTTTCCCAAGTTTGTTTATCTTTTTTAGGAATGTTTTCATAATTATTAGCATTAATAAATTGATTATTATAACTCAAAGGCAGAAGCGCATAAGCAGTACGCTGATGCCCATAACCCATACTCACCGCCACCAACCAACTTTTTATTAAATTTTCCTTCGTTAATTTGCTCATTACCTTTATTATATGGCAAAAAATTTTTAAAAAGAAATTTTGACTTTTATCTTTGAAGCGATTAAGATAATTAGCGATGAAAATTTTAGGAATTGAAACTAGTTGCGATGAAACTGCCATTAGTATTTTGGAATATGATGCCAAAAAAAGAAGATCTCGCCTTTTGGCTAATTTTGTCTATTCCCAAATTGCTGTTCATCAACCTTTTGGTGGTGTTGTCCCAAACTTAGCCAAAAGAGAGCATCAAAAAAATTTAGTGCCAATTTTAGAAATGGTTTTTAAAAAAGCAGGATTATTAAGAAAGCAAGCTAAAAACACTAGATCAGAAGCTCAACTAGAAAAAATTAAAGACATTTTAATTAAAGAGGAGGATTTGGCTCAAAATTTAATCAATTTCTTAAAAAAATATCAAAAACCAAAAATTGACTTAATTGCCATAACAAAAGGGCCGGGTTTGGCGCCAGCTTTATGGCCGGGCGTTAATTCTGCGCGAGCTTTAAGTTATTTTTGGAACATTCCTTTAATTGGTATCAATCATTTGGAAGGCCACATTCTTGCTAATTGGTTGCCTCAAAAAGAAAAAGAATGGACTAAAATTAAAATTTCCAATAACATTTTTCCAGCTATTGCTTTAGTAATTTCTGGCGGTCATACCCAATTAGTTTTAATGAAAAAAATAGGACAATATCGCGTGATTGGCGAAACCCGCGATGATGCGGCTGGTGAATGTTTTGATAAAACAGCCCGATTATTAGAATTAGGTTATCCAGGCGGTCCCGCAATAGCAGCTGAAGCGGCTAAATTTAAAATTTTAAATCTCAAATCTCAAATTGCTTTACCTCGTCCAATGTTACACTCCAATAATTATGATTTTTCTTTTGCTGGACTCAAAACAGCAGTTTTATATTTAATTGAAAAATTAAAAAAAGAAAAAATTAATTGGAAAAATCTTCGACCGGCAATTGCTTATGAAATTCAAAATAGTATTAATGAGGTTTTGATTTTTAAAACCTTGAAAGCAGCTAAAAATTTTCGGGCTAAAAGCATTATTTTGGGCGGAGGCGTTTCGGCTAATCAATCTTTAAAAGATTTATTAACCAGTGAAGTTAAAATAAAATTACCCAATATCAAATTAATTATTCCCAAAACCGAATACACTGGTGACAATTCTGCCATGATTGCTTTTACAGCTTTATTTAAAAAAGAAAGGGATAATTGGCAAACTCTTGAAGCTGATCCTAATTTAAGATTAGAAAAATAATTTAATTAGATATATTTATCACTCTTTTGTCAATAAATTAATTCACAAGATCCCCATGTTATTCACAGGGGATTTTTAAATGTGGGAATAATAAAAATTTTAGAAGGCGGAATTAAACTAATACCTTCCTTCTGGATAAAAATTCTCAACTACCCCCCTCTTTCCAGCCGTTCAATTATGATGCGTCGCACAATTTTGTTTCACAAAAATTGTGTGAAACATTATTGTGCGACGTATGACCAAATCTGGCATAAAGTGTTTCACGTGAAACATTTTGTGCCAGATTTTGACCTTCTAAGCTTTGCAAAACAGCAAAAATGTTTCACGTGAAACATTTTCCGGAAATATTTTCCAGCCGGCCCAACCCAATGTCCACCCAAAAGTGTTTCACGTGAAACACTTTTGGTTAATTTGAAATGCCCGCCAAGAAAAAATGTTTCGCGTGAAACACTTTCAACTACTTTCAACTGCTCAAAATGTTTCACGTGAAACATTCCGGGTATAGAAATGGTCTTGAACCGGCCAAAAATGTTTCACGTGAAACATTTTTAGCCAACTTAATCTTATCAGTAACCTCTGAAAATGTTTCACGTGAAACACCTAAAAATAGCTAAAATAAAAAAATTAAGGAAAAAAGCTAATTTTTTAATTTTACCAATTTTGACTTGACAAAAATGTTTCACAGTGTGTAATTAATTTTGTGAAACAATATTGTGCGACGTATTCTTAAAGTTCTTCTGCTGAGTATAATATATAATAATGAAAGCAACCATCCCTTTTCATTTAAAAGTCGGCCGGGTCGGCGAGCTTTTAGCCCAAAAACACCTTCTTAAAGAAGGTTATCAAATAATCCAAACTAATTACAAAGAGAAGTGGGGCGAAATTGATATTATTGCGTCTTTGAAAAAATTGTTAGTTTTTGTAGAAGTCAAAACTATTATTAATTATAACTTCCATCTCAAAAATGCTTTTTTAAAACCAGAGGATCAGATGACTTTTAAAAAATTAAATAATCTTAATAAAACTGTTCTTCATTATTTAAATAAAAACCATTTAGAAAACGATTATCGTTTGGATCTTATTGCTATTGAAATTAATCCGGAAACGAAAAAATACCGATTGAGACACTTTAAGGGTATTAATTAAAAAAATCGCTTTGATGGCGATTTTTTTAATTAGCTAATTTTATTTTCTGAACTTTGTATTTTTGTAAATAACGAAAAGTTGATGGTGTCCGAAAAGCTAATTTTCCTTTTTTCGCTCTTCGGCAAGAATATTTTTTCATAATTACAAATTAATTTTCTCCGCCCATTTATAAATTAATGGTATCCGCCAATATTCACCCGATAAAGTTTTTAAAATGGCGGTAAAAGTAATTACTAAAACAATGAAGGCATAAATAATATTAATCACAGGAATAAAGAATAAAATAGAAAAAACTAAATTAATTGCAAACCAAACTAATCCTTGTTTAGCATGTTTCTGGCAAAAAAGGCTTTTACGTTTTAAAAAGAGTGGAATAATAAATAAAAAGGATAAATAAGCGAAGGCGGCTACATATTTATTTTCTTGAACATCTCTTTCTTCTAAATCATTTTTATTTTCCAAAGAGTCTTGATTTTTTTCTTTTGTAAAAACTTCTGGTAAATTTATAGTTTCTGATTTTTTGCCTTCTTCAAATTGATTTATTTGTTGATCGTTTGTTAAATTTGGATTATTTAAAATAAGATCTTCTTCAACAATCTTTTCTTTTTTAATGGGAATAGAAGTTTCTTGATTTTTAATTTTTTTAGAAGAGATGGGTTTTGATTTTTTTGTTGATTGAATTTTTTTTGACATAGAATTATTTTTTTAATTGACTTATTTTTAATTATAAGAAAAAAATTGAATTTTTCAAAAAATCCATTTATACTTATTAATAAATTATGTCTGGACATTCAAAATGGGCACAAATTAAACATAAGAAAGCGGCAACTGATGCAAAAAAAAGTAAAAATTTTTCCAAATTAGCTGCAGCTATTACTGTTGCCGCGCGTGAAGGAGGAGGCGAACCAGATAAAAATCCAAAATTACGCTTAGCAATTGAAAAAGCGCGCTCTTTTAATATGCCATCAGATAATATTGAAAGAGCTATTAAAAGAGGAACTGGCGCTTTAGAAGGAACACAATTAGAAGAATTACTTCTTGAAGCTTATGGTCCTAATGGTCATCCTTTATTAATTACAGCTATTACTGATAATCGCAATCGTACTTTAGCTGAAGTAAAACATATTTTAAATAAATATGGTGGCAAGTTAGGAATGGAAGGTAGTGTTAAATGGATGTTTGAATTAAAAGGTAGAATTATTTTAAATAATCAATCTCTAACAGAAGAGGAAGAATTAAAACTTATTGAAATAGGAATTGATGATGTTAAAAAAGAAGATACTAATATTGTTATTTATACCCAACCGGAAAATTTATATAGCACTCAACAAAAAATTTCAAAAATGGGTTTTTTAATTTTAGAATCGTCTTTAGATTTTATTCCAAAAAATATTGAAACTATTTCTGAAGAAGAAAGAATTATTTATGAAAAATTATTTGAAGAATTAGATGAGCAAGCTGATGTAAAAGATATTTTTTCAACTATCGAATTTTAAAATTTTATCATTTATGAAAATTTTAGGTTTTGATCCAGGAACAAAAAGATTAGGTTACGGAATAATTAAAATTGAATACCAAAAAATAAAAATTATTTATGCTGATTGTTTTGAACCAAAAAATTCTAAAGAAGAAAAAAACTTGGAAGAAATTTTTAAAAAAATTAATTTATTAATTAAAAAATATAAACCGGATTTAATTTCTATTGAAAAAATTTTCTTTGCTCAAAATCAAAAAACTGCTTTTCAAATTAGTCAGGTAAGGGGAGTGCTTCTTTTAGCTGCCAGCCAGAATAAAATTCCTATTATTCAACCAACGCCTTTAGAAATTAAAACTTGTTTAACTGGTTATGGCCGGGCAGATAAAAACCAAGTTGCTTTAATGGTAAAAAAAATTTTGAAATTAGAAAAAATTCCTAAAAAAGATGATACGAGTGATGCTTTGGCATGCGCTATTACTGCTTATTATTTTGTAAAAACAAATTCAAAAATTAAATTATAAAAAATTAACTTGTTAAAATAAGAAATCCACAAATAATCCACATTTGCTATAATAGTGTTTTTTTATTATTTTTTATAATAAATATTGAATAATTTAATTTTTTCTTCATAATAGTTGTGAATATGGATAATAAAGAACTCTGGCAATCAGTTTTAGGAGAATTAGAACTTCAAATTTCGAAGCCTAATTTCCAAACTTGGTTTAAAAATAGCTCCATTACCGAAAAAGGAGATGATTATGTTGTTGTTAGTTTAGAAAGTTCCTTTGCTCAAGAATGGGTGGAAAATAAATATGACAAATTAATCCTTAAATTAATCCGTAATTTTGAACCAGAAATTAAAGAAATTCACTACCAAGTTCAACCTCAAAATAAACCTGTGGTTGTTATTACTAAGAAAAAAACTGAATTACCTTCTGAAATTGATAATTTAAATATTTCAGAGTTTTCAATCGACCAAAAAACAAATTTAAATTCACGTTATACCTTCCAAAATTTTATTGTTGGTTCTAATAATGAGTTAGCTTACTCAGCAACAATGGCTGTGATTCAAGAACTAGGTAAAAAATATAATCCGCTTTTTATTTATGGTGGTGTAGGATTAGGTAAAACTCATTTAGTCCAAGCTGCTGGAAATGAATTAAGAAAAATTTATAAAAATAAAATTGGAATTAGATATGTTTCAACTGAAACATTTGTCAATGAAGTAATAAACGGGATTAAAAATAAAAGAATGGATGATGTAAAAAATAAATATCGAAAGGTTGATGTTTTAATTATTGATGATATTCAATTTATTGCCGGTAAAGAAAAAACACAAGAAGAATTTTTCCACACATTTAATACTTTATATGAAAATAATAAACAAATTATTATTTCTTCTGATCGTTCTCCTTATCTTTTATCCACTTTAGAAGAGCGTTTAAGATCGCGTTTTGAAGGAGGAATGGTAGCTGATATTTCCTATCCGGATTTTGAAACACGAATGGCTATTTTAAAATTAAAAATACAAACTCAACATAGTAGTATTTTTCTTTCTGATGATATTTTATCTTTAATTGCTGAAAAATTTCCATATAATATTCGCGAGTTAGAGGGCGCTTTAACACGGTTATTAGGTATTGTAAAAATTCGAAAATTAAATCCAACAAAAGAAAATATTGGGGCTTTATTAAATGAAATTACTAATCAAAGAATTATGATGATTGCACCAGAATTAGTAATTAAATCAGTGGCAGAATTTTATAATATTCCTGAAAAAGATTTAATTAGTCATTCTCGAAAAAAAGAATTAATAAAACCGCGTCAAATTGTAATGTATTTATTAAGAGAATATCTTAAATATTCTTTTCCAACAATCGCGCGAAAATTAGGAGATAGGGATCATACAACAATTTTACATGCTTATAATAAAATTAATCAGGATTTAATTAAAAACCATTTATTAACTCAGGAAATTAATTTAATTAAAGAAAAAATTTATAATCGCCATTAATCCAATAACTTATCCAATAAATTATCCACAAAATACAAAAGTTATTCACAATTAATTCAAGTCAATAAAATCAAAAATTATTAATAAATAAGAAGTAAAATTAAAAATTAAAAAAATTTATTTTTAAAAAGTCGCGTCTATTACTATTATTACTAAATAAATATATGAAAATTATAATTATAAAGGAAAATTTAAAAAAAGCTTTTTCGGATGTTGAAGGTGGAATTGGCGGAGGAATAATGTTACCAATTTTAAAAAACATTTTAATTAGTTCTGAAAAAGGACAAATTAAAATGTGCTCAACTGATTTAGAAATTGCTATTACTAGTTGGATTAATGGAAAGATTGTGGATGAAGGTGGGATAACTGTGCCAGCAAATATTTTTGGTTCAGTTTTAAATAATATTAGTGAAACAAAATTAGAATTAGATTCAACAGATTCAAAATTAAAAATTAAAACTGAAAAATCAGAAAATGTTATTCAAGGCATTAAAGATTCAGAATTTCCTATTATTCCTCAAATTAAATCCGATAATTATATAGAATTAAAAAGTGAAGTTTTAAAAAAGGCATTAAACCAAATTATTAGTGCCGCAGCATCATCTGATCGACGAATAGAATTAAATGGTATTTTATTTTATTTAAATAATGAATTAAAATTAGTAGCCACTGATACCTTTCGATTAGCGGAAAAAACTTTAAATAATAATGAATTTCAAACTAATATTACTGAATTAAGAGTAATTGTCCCATTAAAAGTAATTCAAGAATTTTTAAAGATCTGCAAAGAAGATAAAAAAATAAGAATTTATTTTGATCCTCATCAGATTCTATTTGATTTGGATAATGTACAAATTATTTCTAGACTAATTGAAGGTAATTTTCCAGATTATCAATCAATTATTCCTCATGATTTTCTAACCACTGTTTTAATCAATAAAGAATCTTTAATTGAAGCAATTAAATTGGCTTCAATTTTCTCTTCAAAAATTAGCAATGTTAATATCAAAATTAAATCACCAAATAAATTAATTATTTATAATCAAGAATCTTCTGTAGGTGAAACAAAATCTGAATTAGATGCAGAGGTTAAAGGAGAAAATCAAGAATTAATTTTTAATTGGAAATATTTATTAGATGGATTAAAAGGAATTGAAAGCGAGGAAATATTTTTAGGTTTTAATGAAGATTTAAAACCTTTATTGATTAAATCACCTAATGATAATACTTATTTTTATATTTTAATGCCAATTAAAAATAGTTAATTTATGATTAGACAAGAAGCTCTGGATTTATTACAAAAGAAAATTAGTGATCAAAATATGATCAAACACTCCTTGGCAGTCGAGGCGTGTTTAAGAGAATTAGCAAAATATTTTCAGCAAGATGAAGAAAAATGGGGATTAGCCGGATTGCTTCATGATTATGATTATAAAGAGATGTTATCTTATCCTGAAAAACATGGATTAGTAGCGGCAGAAGAATTAGAAAAATTAGGATTAAAAGATCAAGAAATTTTACATGCGATAAAAGCTCATAATGAAAAAAATGGAACACCGCGAGAAAGTTTATTAGATAAAGCAATTCATTGTGTTGATCCAATGACTGGTTTAATAGTAGCAGCTACTTTAGTATTACCATCTAAAAAGATTAAAGATTTAACCATTGAAACAATTCTTAATCGTTATAAAGAAAAAAGATTTGCTGCTGGCGCGAATCGGGAAATTATTACTCGTTGTTATGAATTAGATCTTTCTTTAGAACAATTTACAGAAATTTGTTTGAAAGCAATGCAAAAAATTAGTGATACTTTAGGTTTATAATTAATGAATTAATTCTAAAATTTCCTTTTTTTGCTCTAATGTCTTTTTAATTAAAGGATAATTTTTTAATTCCGGATCATTTTGAATAATTAATTCCGCTTCATTTTTAGCAATTTGGACTAAAGAAAGATTTTTTAAAGCCATCATTAAATTATCAGGCATACCTGATTGATTAATGCCTAAAAATTCACCAGGACCTCGAATTTCTAAATCTTTTTCAGCTAATTCAAAAGAATTTTTAGCTATTAATAAAGCTTTTAATCTTTTTAAAGTGTTTTGAGAGTTGTTTTCAGTAAAAAGAAAACAATAAGATTGGTATGGTCCTCGACCTACCCGGCCACGAAATTGATATAATTGAGCTAGACCAAATCGTTCAGCTCCTTCAATTAATATTATAGAAGCATTTGGTATATCAATACCAACTTCAACTACCGAAGTTGAAACTAAAATATTAATTTCATTTTTTAAGAATTTTTGCATAATTTCTTCTTTTTCTTGATTTTTCATTTTTCCATGGAGATAAGCTATTTTAAATTCAGGGAAAATCTGATTTTTTAATCTTTCATATTCTTGTAAAACACTTTTAACTTCTAATTTTTCCGAATCATTAATCAAAGGACAAATCACAAAAATTTGACGACCTTGTTGAATTTGTTCTTTAATAAATTGATAAATTTTTTTTCTTTGATTAAGAGAAATAATTTTTGTAATAATTGGTTTACGATTCTTTGGTAGTTCTTTAATTGAAGAAATATCTAAATCGCCCCATAAAGTTAAGGCGAGAGTACGAGGAATGGGTGTAGCAGTCATTGAAAGTAAATGAGGAATAAAATCAGTTTTAGATTTTAATAATTCTTTTCTTTGTTCTACCCCAAAACGATGTTGTTCATCAATAATTACCAACCCCAAATTATTAAATTTTATATCTTTTTGAATTAAGGAATGTGTTCCAATAATAATATTAAGTTTTTGTTGCTGGCAATCTTTAATAAAAATTTTTCTTTTATTTTCTGAAATTAAACCATTCCAACTAATTTTCGTTTTATTACCAGTGAGTAGACCAATATTAATATCAAAATCTTTAAATAAACGAGAAAAAGTTTGAAAGTGTTGCTCGGTTAAAATTTCAGTTGGCGCCATAAAAGCTACTTGGTAGTTATTTTCAACAGTAATTAAAGCAGCAATTGCCGCAACAATAGTTTTTCCTGAACCAACATCTCCTTGAAGCAATCGATTCATTGGCTTTCCTTTTTGTAAATCTTTTAAAACATCGAGTACCGCTTTTTTTTGATCATCAGTTAATTGAAAATTTAATGATGCGGAAAATTTTTTTAATGATTCTAAATTGGTTTTAATTAGAAAACCTTTGTATTTTTTAAATTGTAATTTTTGTTTTAAAATTATTAATTCTAAAATAAATAAATCTTCAAATAAAAATCGTTTGCGAGCTCTCTCGGCTTCAGAAAGATTTTTAGGAAAATGAATTTGTTTTAAAGCTGTTTTTAATTCAGGAAGATGATATTTTTGGTGAATATAAGAAGGTAGCCAATCATTAGGAATACGCGTTTGTTTTAAACATTTTTTTATAAAAAATCTTAAAGCGCGGGAAGTTAATCCTTCAGTTTCTGAATAAACCGGAATTAAACCGGATGTTTCCCTTCTTTCTTCTGAATAAAAATCAATAATTTTTTCGTAATGAGAGGGAGAAAAATAAGTACCATTTTTATCTTCTACTAATTTACCAGCAACGCTAATAAAATCACCCACTTTTATATTTTTGGTTAAAAAAGGTTGATTAAACCAAATAATTTTTATAGGCGCTGTTTCATCCTGGATAATAGCTTCTGTAATAAAAAATTTTTTTCGCCAAGTTCGAAATGTTTTAATTTTCAAAATTTTTCCTTCAATTGTAACAACTTCATTTAATATTAATTGGTTAATTTTTTTTACTACCGAAAAATCTTCATAACGAAATGGAAAATAAAAGAGTAAATCCTTAACTTTTTCTACTCCAATTTTTTTGAATTTCTTTAAATAATTATTACCAACACCTTTAACTAACTCTATTGGTGTTTGAAAATCTAACATATTTTTATTATAACATTTTTATTGGTACCCCCACGAGGAATTGAACCTCGATCTCAGCCTCCGCAGGGCTGCGCTCTATCCGTTGAGCTATGGGGGCGTGAAGAATTATAAGATATTAGCAATTAAATCGATAAGAGAGGGTTTAATTTCCTTTTCTTTAAGAAAATTTTTAAGAAAATCTCTAATTTTTTCAGTTTTATCTTTTTTAAATGGTAGAAAAAGATGTGTTTCTAAAAAACGGTTAGTGGCAAAAATAATAAAATTTTTTTCTTTTATTTCTAAAATCCAAAAATTTGTTATTTCATTATAACTATAAAAAGATTCATTAATATAAATACCATTTTCAGTTAGACGATAAATAGTTTTTTGAGTTTTTAAAAAATATAAAATAAATAAAATATCCGCTAAAATAATAATAACAAAAAAAATCCAATTTTTTTCTAAGATTGCTACAATGAGAAAAATTAAAGAAAAAATAAGAATAATAATAGATAGCCAAGAATTAGGATAATATCTTTCTTGCATCGTCCACCAAAGCGGTTGAATTTTTAATTTAGAGCTTAGTTTTGGAGAAATTTTAATCTCTGCTGGTTCCGGTTGTTTTTTAGTTTTTTCATTATCAATTTGTTTAGGAGCCAGGTTTTGATAGACTCTTCTTAAATCAATAATATTTTCTTTCTGATTTTTTTTATTATTAGCTATAGGATCTAATTTTTTAGCCATTTTATTTAATTAATTCTAGATTAATACGTTTTTCATTTGTATTAATACTTGTAATTTGAAAATCCATTTCTTGGTTGAGAGAGATTTGTTTTTGCATTTCTTCAACACCACCAAATTCAGAAGAATGAATAAAACCAAAAATGTCTGGTTCAATTTGAATTAAAGCGCCAAATGGTAAAAATTTATAAACATAACCTTTAATTATCTGGTGTGGTTGATATTTTTTTAATTTTTCAACTATTGGGTCTTGTTGTAAAGCTTTTAAAGAAAGAATAATTTCTTTATTTTTGTTGATTGAGGTAATTTTAAACTGATAAATAATATCAGGTTTTAAAATATTATTTAGATCATCAGTTGGATTCCATGAGGCTTCTTCTAAAGGAAGGAAAGCTTTGATTAAAGGAAAATCTTTTAAACTAATAATAGCGCCGCCACTGGTTATTTTAAATAAATACCCTTCCACAATATCTCCAACTTTGTATTTATCAATTACTTCTTTAATTTTGTCTTCCTCAATTTTTTTCTCAGAAAAGATAATTTTGCCGTCAGTAGGATCAAAGGATAAAATTTTAACCTGAATTTCTTTGCCATTTAATTTTTCTAAAGCTTCTAAAATTTTTTCTTTATCACCACCTTCAACTTTTGGAAAATGATTTTCTGACATTTGCGAGGTGGGTAGGAATCCTTGATTATCATTTACTTTTAATAATAATCCTCCTCGATTAGCGCCGATTACTTTACCAGTAATTATTTCATCTTTATCTATTGCTTCTTTTGTCCATTGATATTGATTATGTTGGACAATATCTTGTAAGGAAACTTCTACCATTCCAAATTCATTTTCAGGATCTAAAACTTTTACGCGGATTTTATCCCCCTCTTTTAAATTATTAATAGCATCAACAGCTTTATTAAATTCAGCGCCCCAGATTAAACCAGCGCCATAATAATTTAAATCCAAATAAAGAGCTTTTGGGGTTTTCTTTAAAACTTTTGCTTCAATAATGGTGTTGGTGTTTAATTTTGGTATGTCATTAATATGCCACCAACTTGGTTTTTTTCGGATAGAGGATGAATTTTGGGTAATCATAATGTTATTAGATTAGCAAATTTCTTTAAAAATGTCCAGAGTTTAATCCTTTTTAATAATTAAAGTGATATCCAGGTTCAGATAGATGTTGACCACCTACGTTTGTAAATTAATAACATCTTTTATTAGAATTCGGATATTTGATTTTTAAAAAAGTATTTAAAAAATAACCACCATATTTACTCTTCATTTCTTTTAAAATATCTTAAGTGAATAATATTATATAAACCAGCGCAAGTGGTTGAAAAAAACTTTTAAAAGATTAAAATAAAATTATGACTATTGAATGGTTTGGTGAGGGTTGTTTTAAAATTACCGAAACTGGTAATCGTTTTTCTATTTTAACAGAAGTACCTGAAAGAGAATCTGGATTATCAGCGCCTCGTCATAAAACAGATGTGGTGCTTAATATTTTTTCTGATTTAGCTGACAGTTTATTTGAGAAGAAAAATGAGAAAGACTCTTTTATTATTAGTAATGCTGGGAGTTATGAATTAAAAGGTAATTTTATTCGCAGCCATGTTTTAAGTATAAAAAATGGCATTATTAAAAGTGCTTACACTATTAAAATGGAAAGTATTAAAGTAGCTTATTTAGGTTTAATGAACGAAAAAGAAATGACGCCGGAATTTGGAGATTTTTTAGGGGAAGTTGATATTATGTTGACACCCATTGGCGGAGGCGAAATACTTGATGCTGAGGGTGCAATAAACATTATCAAACAAGTGGAGCCAAAAATTGTTATTCCAATGTATTATAAGATTCCGGGTTTAAAAATAAAAAGAGCAGATTTAGAAACTTTTTTAAAGAAAATGGAAGTGAAGAAAACTGAGGAAATGGATAAGTTATTAATTAAAAGTAAAGATTTGGAAAATTTAGGGGAAGAAACGATAGTTTATATTCTTCAAAAAATATGATTATTCAAAAATTTTTTCAAAAAATAAAAGAAATGATTAAAAATATAAGGGTTTTACCGTACGAAAAGCGTTTGTTTATTTTGAGAGTTTCTCTGGTTAGTGTTGCTTTAGTTTTATTGATTTTATGGATAGGAATTTTTAAAAACGAGGTTAGCTCAAATCATCCTTTAGTAACTAATGAAATGAAAGCAGAAGAGAAAATTCAATCAGTCAGCAAGTTGGAAATTTTTAAAAAAGGTCTTTATTTAACTTATAATGAGCATTTTTTACCAATCTTAAAAATATTAAGTGAAGGATTAAGCGGATTTTTTTCTTTAATAGTTAAGGTGGTAATAAAACTTTTTAATATAACAACATATGTTTTTCACCAAATCTTTATTCAGTATAAATCTTATGCTCAATTAATTCATTATATTTTTATTCGTTAATTATTATGCCTAAAAAAACAGACGAACCAAAAAAACATTCACAAAAAGATAATAATGAAAAAAATAATTTTTTAAATAAAAGAATTATTCCGCGAGAAATTACGGAAGAATTAAAAACCGCTTATTTGGATTATGCGATGAGCGTTATTGTTTCGCGCGCATTGCCTGATGTGCGTGATGGTTTAAAACCGGTGCAGCGAAGAATTTTATATGCAATGGGTGAGGTTGGTTTTTGGCACTCAGGAAAATTTCGAAAATCAGCGAGTATTGTTGGTGAAGTATTAGGTAAATATCATCCGCACGGCGATGTGCCAGTTTATGATGCTTTAGCGCGTATGGCTCAGTCGTTTTCTTTAAGGTACGCTTTAATTGAAGGTCAGGGCAACTGGGGTTCAATTGATGGAGATCCACCAGCAGCTATGCGTTATACTGAAGCGCGTTTGGCGGTTTTAGCCGAAGAAATGCTTCAGGATTTAGATAAAGAAACTGTGCCATTTCAGGATAATTATGATGGAACAAAAAAAGAACCAATTGTTTTACCAGCAAAATTGCCTAATTTATTGATTAATGGCACTTCTGGTATTGCGGTTGGTATGGCCACTAGTATTCCACCGCATAATTTAGGTGAAGTTTGTGATGCAATTGTTTATTTAGTTGATCATTCAGACGCAGAGGTATTAGATCTTTTAAATTTTATTCAAGGTCCGGATTTTCCAACAGGAGGAGTAATTTATAATAAAAAAGCTTTAGAAGAAATTTATATTACTGGTAAAGGCGCAATTACTATTCGAGCGGCGGCTGATATTCAAGAAAGAAAAGCCGGTCAATATGATATTGTTATTACAGAAATTCCTTATCAGGTTAATAAATCAACTTTATTAGAAAAAATTGCCGAATTAATTCAGGATAAAAGAATTGAGGGAATTAAAGATATTCGGGATGAATCAGATAAAGAAGGATTACAAATTACGATTCAACTAAAAAATGATGCGCACCCTCAAAAAGTTTTAAATAATTTATTTAAACATACTGATTTACAAAAGGATTTTCATGTTAATTTTTTGGCTTTAATTGATGGCATTCAGCCGCAAACATTATCTTTAAAGGGATTATTAGAACAATTTATTAAACATCGTCAAAATATCATCCGTAAGAGATCAGAATTTAATTTAGCTAAAGCTAAAGCAAGACTTCATATTCTAGAAGGATTTTTAAAGGCTTTAAAGAATATTGATGCAGTTATTAAAACTATTAAAACTTCCAAAACACGTGAAGAAGCTAAAGAAAAATTAGTTAAAAATTTTAAATTAACGCCAATCCAAGCTGATGCGATTTTAGAAATGAAACTCCAAACTCTGGTGGGATTGGAACGTCAAAAAATTGAGGAGGAAGCTAAATTAAAAGAAAAAGAAATTAAGGAGTTGGAAGAAATTTTAAGAAATCCGAAAAAAATTTTACAGATTATTAAAGAAGAAACTTTGGAATTAAAGAAAAAATATGCTGACGAACGAAAAACTAAAGTAGTTCAAGCGGCAATTGGCGAATTTAAAGAGGAAGATTTAATTGCTCAACAAGATGTGGTGATTATGATGACTCAAGACGGTTATATTAAATCTTTTATACCAGAGACAATTAAAGCGCAAAAAAGAGGAGGTAAAGGAATTATTGGTTTTGATGTTAAAGAAGAAGATAAAATTCAGCATGTGATTGTTGCTAATACCCATGATAATTTATTGTTTTTAACGACACAAGGAAAAGTTTTTCAATTGCGCGCTTTTGAAATTCCGATTGTAGCGCGGACAGCGCGTGGCAAGAGCATTTTTAATTTTATTGAATTGCCTCAAAATGAAAAAATTGCCGCGATTGTTAATTATCCGTTAAACAAAAAAGAACCCGCTGGCTTTTTAATGATGGTGACAAAAAAGGGAATAATGAAAAAAACGCCTCTCAGCGATTTCTTAAATGTGCGGCGTTCTGGATTAATAGCGATTAAATTAAAAGATGATGATGAATTAAAAGATGTAAAAATTGTTCAAAAGAATGATGAGATTATTGTTTTATCTGCTTATGGACAAGCATTAAGATTTTCGGAAAAAGATTTAAGACCAATGGGGAGAGCAGCAGCTGGGGTTTTAGGTATTAAATTAAAAAAAGAATCTGGCAATGAAGTACGAGGTTTTGATGTGATTAAACCAGATTTAAAGAATGGTTTATTGTTAGTTGTTACAGAAGGGGGTTTTGGTAAAAAAACGGCTTTAAAAGAATATCGTTTTCAGCATCGCGGCGGTCAAGGAATTAAAACAGCAAAAATAACAGAGAAAACTGGCAAAGTAGTAGCAATTCGAGTTTTAGATCCAGAAGATAAAGAAGTGTTATTAATTTCTAAAAATGGTATTTTAATTAAAACAGATTTAAGCAATATTTCTAAACAATCACGTGTTTCCCAAGGGGTACGTCTGATTCGTTTAGAAGCCGATGATTTAGTAGCCGGTATTGTAGCATTATAATTTTATTTATGGTAAAATAAATTTAATATGCCCGAAATGTTTAATCCTAAAACCGTAGTTCTTCAATTAAACATTTTTTCTGGCGCGGTAGTAGCTGATTTTGGGTGCGGGAGCGGTTATTTTGCTTTAGAATTAGCTCAAGCTGTTGGATCACAAGGTAAGGTATTTGCAATTGATGTGGTGCCGGAACAATTGGAATCAGTAAGATCCTTAGCTCAGATGCGCAATTTTAATAATATTGAGACGCGCTGGACAAATTTAGAAAAAACCAGTACTTTAGATAAAGAAAGTTGCGACTGGGTAATTGCTGCTAATTTATTTTTTCAAATTCCAAAAAATTCAAGAGAAAAAGTTTTAACCGAAGCTCATAATGTTTTAAAAAATAATGGTAAATTAGTGGTGATTGATTGGAAACCAAATTCAGTATTAGGACCGCCTAAAAATGATCGAATTGCCGAAGATGAAATGACCAAATTAGCCACTAAGCAAAAACTTAAATTTTATAAAAAAATAGAAATTGGCGATACACATTGGTGTTTAATTTTTATTAAATAAGTAATATGCCCCAGACATTTACCAAATCGCAAAAAATTATTTTTTTAGTTATTGGCATTATTGTTTTTTTATTTATTTTAATGATTTTGGGTATTTTGCCAGGATTAAAATCAACTTCAAAAAAATCAGCTTCACAGCTACCAAAAATTACTTTGGAATTTTGGGGATTTGATGATGAAGAGGCATTTAAATCCGCTATTGATTCATATACTGCTAGCTATCCCAATGTTTCTATTAATTATCATCAAATTAACCAAGATAATTACGAAAATCAATTAATTGATTCTTTAGCTAGTCAAAAAGGACCCGATATTTTAATGATTAAACATAATTGGGTTTATAAACATGGCAATAAATTATATCCAACTGATATTAGTTTAAGAGATTTAAAGTTAAGTTTTGTTGATGTGGTGGCGGATGATTTGTATGTTAATAACAAATTATGGGGTTTGCCCTTATGGGTAGATACTTTAGCTTTATATTACAATAAAGATCTTTTTAATAGCGCGGGTATTGTCCAACCGCCTCAAACTTGGGATGAATTTTTAAAAGATGCTCAATTATTAACAAAGAAAAATCAAAGTGGTGAAATTATTCAATCGGGCGCGGCTTTTGGCGCAGTAAAAAATATTACCAATGCAGTTGATATTATCTTATTATTAATGATGCAAAATAATCAAGAGATTGTTGATAAAAATGGTCGAGGAGCTTTTGATACTGATAAAGGTAGCGATGCTTTAAATTTTTATCTTAGTTTTTCTAATCCCGCTAGTCCTAATTATTGTTGGGGAAATTCATTAGCTGATGCATTAGAATTATTTGGTCAAGGTAAGGTAGCAATGATGATTGATTATAGTTCAGCTATTAAAAAAATAGAACAACTTAATCCCTATTTAAATTATGCGATTGCTTTTTTACCTCAAGTAAAAGATAGTACCATCAAAAAAAATTATGCTGATTATTGGGCATTGGCGGTTTCCGCGATTTCAAAACATCCCAAAGATGCTTGGAACTTCATCCACTTTTTAGTGGATAATCAAAATAATTCTTTAATTAATTATCTCAATTATACTTCGCGGCCAACCGCTAATCGTGTTTTTATTCAGACGTGTAAAACAGATGAAAAATTAGGGGTATTTTGTGAGCAGGCTTTAACAGCTAAAACTTGGCTTCAGTTAAATCCTGAAAAAAATTATCAAATTTTAAAAAATATGTTAGAATCTATAATAAGCGGTCAAAGCTCTGTTTCAACCGCTCTTAATCAAGCCGCCCAATTAATTAATCAATAAAATATGAAATATTTTATCTATATTTTTACGATTATTACCCTGATTTTTTTCTTTGTTTCTACTGCGCAGGCAATATCATTAGTAGAGGGTGTGGGTTGTATTGATAGTGGCAATTGTGGATTTCAAGATCTTTTAGCAGTTGTTAAAAATCTTTTTTTGATGTTGCGCCAGATTGGTTTTTGGGCGGCAATTGGTTTCGGAATTTATGGTGGTATTCGTTTGACTTTATCCCAAGGCAATCCTAATAATATTAAACAAGCCAGAGGAATTATTATTGCTGCTTTTGTGGGATTGGTCATTGTTTATGGCGTGAGCCTTATTTTAAACACTGTTCTTTTAATTATAGCTGGTCAAAGTATTAATTTTTCTAATATTTGGAGCGGTAATTTTCCTTTACATTAGTATGTTGAAAAAAATTCTTCTTTTTGTTATATTAATATTAGCTTTTGGCTTGGCTTCAAGCGTTTTTGCACAAGGTTTTTATGATCCTTTACATGGGCAAGAATTAGAAGGATTTGCTAATACAATTATAAATGGCTTAATGACATTAGGTGTACCATTAATGGCTATTATGACGATTTGGGGAGCGATTAATTTAGTAATGGCAGCTGGTAATCCATCAAAAATTAAAGAAGCCCAGCAAGCAATTACATGGGCAATTGGCGGGCTGGTAGTAGTGATGCTTGTTGAAGGTTTATTTAAATTTGGAATGCAAACTGTTTCCGGTGCTGGTAGCTTGACTCAACTTTTAAATACTATTCAGCGATATCTTTTATTAATTGGTGGTCCTTTATGTATTGTGATGTTTTTATACGGTTCATTTTTAATGGGAACAGCCAATATGGAAAATATTAAAAAAGCAAAAAATATTTTTATTTGGACAGCTGTAGCGTTAGCAGTGATTAGTGTCGCTACCGTCGCTAATATAATTAGCTTAATTAATAATTTAGCTAAATAAAATTATGAAAAAATACTTTATTACTTTTTCTTTTCTAACACTATTAATAATTACAACTAGTGGATTGGTTGTTTTAGCGCAAACTGATAATAGTAATAATATTAGTTCTATTAAAATTAGTAGCATTGATGATATTTTGAGAATTATTCAAAATATTAGCCAATGGATGTATCGAATTATTTTAGTATTAGTAGTGATTTTTGTTTTATTAGCGGCTTTTACTTTTTTAACCGCTGGCGAAAAAACGGAAAATGTCAAAAAAGCCAAACATCAATTAACTTACGCAGTAATTGCAATTATTGTGGCAATTTTAGCTTTTAGTATTTCAACAATTGTTCAAAATATTCTTACAAAATAATTTTAAAGGTCGATGAAAATTAAATAAAATGAAAAAAAATCTTAATAAAATTGTTCTAGCTGCTATTATTTTAGGTCAATTAATACCTGCTATTTCGGCTTTAGCTCAGTATAATGCTCCTATTTATACACCTGCTGCAAGAAGTGCTGAGAGATGGATGGATACTATAAATTATATTCTTCGATGGTTTTATACAATTGTTTTAATTCTTTCGGTGCTTATGGGTTTGTATGCAGCATTTTTATATGTAACAGCTGGAGGTGATAGTGCTAAAACTAAAAAAGCCAGTCAAGTATTGATTTATGCGGTGATTGGTGTTGTAATTGCTATTTTAGCCTTTAGTGTTACTAAGATAGTGGGTAGTTTAATTCAAGAGAGTGCTGTTTAATCTTTATAGAAAAAATTTTAATTTTTAACTAAATTAGAGACGATTGCTATTCGTCTCTAATTTTTTTGTGAAATCTAATTTTTTGTGCCGAGGGAGGGATTCGAACCCTCAACCCCAAAATGGGACTAGGTCCTAAGCCTAGCGCGTCTGCCAATTCCGCCACCTCGGCAATTTGAAAAAATTATAATTAAATTTTATTTCATTAAAAGGGTATTTAAAATTGTTTCAAAAGCTTCTAGGCTGGTGGCGATAATGAAATAATCATTGTTAAGCGAATCAGCATGGTAATATCCATAATAAAATTCTTTACCAGTTGTAAAAGAAAGATATCTTGCTTGGATTGATCCGATTGATTTTGGTTGGAAAATGCCAGATGGTTTTCCCACATTTTCTAAATATTGAGGGGTTAAAATCTCCGGATTATTTTCAATAAGATTTTCAAAAGATAATCCAAATTTAGATTTCAGTTCTTGTAAACCAAAGACATTATAACCAGAGGAATTAATTTTAAAAACATAAGCAATTGATTTTTGGCTCTGGATATTTGAATGAACGATAAAGGAAAAATTAGCCATTAAAGGCAATTGTTCATTAGGAGAAATATTTTTGAAATTATTGTATAAAACTTTCAAAAATTCGTCTCCTTTAACAAGTTCACCATTGTTTTTCATAAAAATTATTTCTTTAGTAATTTGAGGGCCAAGAATTGTTTGTTTGGCTAGAATTTGAGTGATAGAATTAATATCATTAATGTCAATTGTTTGCTGTTCAGAAGCGCCATTAAAATTTGTTAACAAAGAAACATATTGTTGAGAAGTGGGTGTGGGTGTATAAGTAGTTTGATGTTTTGATTTTGAAGAGAAAAATAAAACACCGCCAATAATAAAGGCAATAACGATAATAGTACTAATAATAATTAGAGGGATTTTCTTTTTATTAATAATATTCTCAGATTCACTTTCGGTGGGAAAGAAAGTAATAGCTTCTTGTTGATTAATTTTTTGGCTTACTTCTTCAAAATCTCGGCCCAAAACTTTGCCGGTAATTATTCCACCGCCGCTTTTTCGCATGTCTTCAACATCAGTTTCAAGAGTTCTAATTTTAATTTGAGATGGTGGTCTTTTTAAAATTTCCGCCATACATTTTTATTATATAAATTTTTTCTTACGAAACAAATTAGAGATTGTTAATGATTTCAAAAACAGCGCCGCAAATTAAAAGTGTGATTAAAATAATTCTTATTACTCTGGAAATTTTTAGACTATAAGGTGGAATTTGATTGCCTTTTTCTTGAGCTTTTTTATGAATTAAAAAATTTAATAAACTTTCAATACCTAAAATCGCGGCACCTAAAAAACTGATAACCTTAATAAAATTATGAATTCCTAATTGATAAAGAATTAGAGGTAAAAACACTGGAATTAACCAAGCCAACCCCTTTTTTATTTTTAAATCAAAAATTAAAGCATTTTGAAAATTTAAAGCGAGAATAAAGTAAGAAGTTAAAATAAGCAGTATCCCCAATAAATCAGTAGCAAGACCCAAAAATAGTTTTTTGTTTATTAACTCTGGGATAACATCCCAGGAAATATTTTGATGGCCTAAAATACCAATAACACCCAAAATAAACATTAAATATAAAATTGCCGGGATAATACTTCCCCAAATTATTGGTTTTTTAAAATTAATTTCATGAGGAGTTAAAGATTTTTTTCGGAAATAATTAAAAATTTCTGGCACTGCTGAACCACCAGATAGAGCAAAGAGTAGAACTCCATAAGGCAAGAAAAATTCTTTAAAATTTACCGCAGATAAACTATTTATATTTAAATGAGGAATACCTAAAGCGAAAAAAACAAAAATTAGAAAAACGATTAATATGGCGCCAAGTGCTTCGCCAATGCTAATAAATCTTATTCCTAAAATAACACCCAAAGAGCCAATAATCCATAAAATTAAAACAGCTAAATTTAAATCAATAGGTTTTTGAATGATATTGGAAAAATTATAGATAAATTGACCACCCAAAATTAAATAAGCTAAAAGACAGCCGCCAATACTAATAAAAGTAGTTAAAGTAACTAATTTTTTAGCCCAAGGTCCGAGATAAATTTCTGCCAGACCAATAAAACGATGTTCTCCTTTGGTTCTTAAGAGCGACTCCCCAAAAACTAAATGAGTGATAGTGGAAATGAGCGTGGCTAAAATGAGGTAGAAAAGAAAAATGTAAGAGCCGGACTTCAGAAAAACATAAGGTAAAGAAAAAATGCCAGCACCTAAAATAGTGCCAGTCAAAATTGTTGAAGCTGAAAAATAAATTTCAAATTTTTTAAATAGATTCATCGGGTTCTTCAAAACCTGCTTTGTTGGGAGGCAGGTCTGACTTGGTGGTAGATAGACGTTTATTTAAAGATTGCTCAATAAAATAAAAAATAATTAGAACAATTAAAACTAAACAAGTAGCAATTGTTGCTAGACTATATAGTTTGAATCCGATTGCCATGCCAATAGCAGCCGCTACCCATAAACTCGCAGCCGTAGTAATTCCGTAAATTTTTGAACGGTGAAAAATAATAACACCAGCGCCAATAAAACCAATACCAACAATAATTTGCGAGGCTAACCTTGAAGGATCTAATGACAAGCCGCCACTCACTCCTTTATATTTTAAAGCTATTGTTTCAGAAATAATAGTAAACATTGTTGATCCCAAACAAACTAGAGCGTAGGTGCGAAAACCTGCTGGTTTTTGAGCTATTTGTCTTTCTAACCCAATAAGTGATCCTAAAAATAAAGATAGAAGCAATTGTCCTAAAATAATTAAATCGTTATTCATTGATATTCCTGCCTGTCTAGTGTCATGGAGACTTATCTAGCGGTAGGCAGGTATTAAATTATTCGACTAAATAAACTTCATTGCCCTCATGAACTTTTTGATCAACTTTAATTCCTATTTCATCACCTTTTTTAGCTTTTTTTACAGATTCATGCTCAATTTGTATTGAGCTGATTTCTTGTTCAAATAAATCACCTAGATGACTACGGAAAAGCACTTTGTCTCCTACTTTTAAAGGCGCTTTTAATTTTAAAGCTGCTACGTTAATTTTATCAAAGTAATGTGTTACGACTGCCACTAATTTTTCTTTATTCTTTTTTGTTGAATTGTTTTTTTGAGGCATATTTTTTTATTTTAAATCGACCTTTATTTTCCCCGCACCTTTTTTATTGTACACTTTTTTGTGATTCAAAAAAAGTGAAAGATGCGGATTTATTCCTCTTTCTTTTCTTTTTTGATTATTTCGACTAATTGCTCGACTAATTGTTTCGGATCATTATTAAAAATAACTTCACCTGGTCCGCGATGACTTTTTTCAATAATTTCTTTAAGCATATCAGCTATACCGCCTGTTCCCTCAAGAATCCCAACTAATTTATTTTCTTCAAAAGCAATTGTAAATTCATTTAAAGTACCCATTCGACCACAGATGGTGATTACAGCATCAGCGGCTCTAGTCAATAAAAGATTACGACCAGCATAACCAGAACCAGTATAGATAATTAGATCATGATAATCAATTGGAAGGTGGTATTTTTTAATGTGTTCTTGTTCAGAAATAGCCGGAGAAAGTCCAATTACTATTCCTCCAATTTGCTTGGCGGCTTTTGCCACCCAATAGGGAGCGCCAGTTGTAGCGCCAGTGACCACAATACAATCATGTTTAACTAATTCTTCTCCTAATTTCATTGATAATTCCATTGCTTGCGGGCTGCAATGGCCAGTTTCTGCTGCGCCAGAAATGGCAATTTTGATTTTAGGTTTAAAAATTTCCATATAATATTATTATATTTAAAAAAAAACAAATGTAAAAATTCTAGCAAGAGCAAATTATCTTGAAGAATTCATATTTTTATATATGATAATTTAAAACCGCCCATAGCTCAATCGGCAGAGCAGTTGCCTCTTAAGCAAATGGTTGCAGGTTCGAGTCCTGCTGGGCGGACTTAAATTTTATTTGATAACATTGCAAGTCATATATTTTTATGTTTTTGACTTGCGATGTCAGTAATTGGTTTTTGTCGTTCTAAACCTATCTGCTGGTAGGTAGGGTGGGCTGGATAAGTAGGGAGCGAAACTCTGGACTTGTTCCAGATATCCGAAATCCAAAATCTAAACTCTATATAAGAATACACTTATTCACAAAACTACCTTTTATTTATTTATAAAAAAAAGATATAATTTAAACTAGAATCCAATCTAGCTATTTTATTTATCTTTCTAATTAAACTTATAATAATTTCCCATATTA
>Ga0207433_10002226_pt1 | contig 39871 bp, 38 predicted proteins | sample YelNatPaOPGAMG01_FD_187559 | JGI IMG/M metagenome (GOLD analysis project Ga0207433, IMG submission 187559) | Hot spring thermophilic microbial communities from Obsidian Pool, Yellowstone National Park, USA - OP-RAMG-01 (SPAdes) (version 3) | ecosystem: Environmental > Aquatic > Thermal springs...
GGGTGGGGGCTTGAGAGAAGAGAAAAGATAGGCTAAGGGTTTTGCCTGTAGTGCCTTATCTTTGGGCTTTTAATCCCTTTATATTGGCTTTTCCCTCTCCAGCTTTGCTGACTTTCTCAGCACTCTCAGGGAAGGGGGGCGAGTAGCCCACATTAGCAAACCCGCCACGAGTGGGACCCAAAACCCTGGCGAACCCTAAGCTCACGAGGGTGGGCAAACGGGGGTCCAGGGGGCGCAAGCCCCCTGGCAGGAGGCCGTGGGGGGTGTCCCCCTTCACGCCGACTGAAGTCAGCCTCTTTGAAAAAGGTCGGCCTTCGCCGACCTTGATTAAAGCGGGGGTGGAGGGGGCGCAAGCCCCCTCCCAGGGGGTTTGGGGGATGTGCCCCCAAAAACCAAAAGAGGGAGCGAGTTGCCAACCCTTGCAACCCCGCCACGAGTGGGGCCCAGAATCCAGGCGAACCCTAAGCAAACGAGGGTGGGCAATTGGGGGGTCCAGGGGGCCGTAGGCCCCCTGGCAGGGGGTTTGGGGGATGTGCCCCCAGAATAACAAGAGGGGGTGAGTAGCCCACATTAGCAAACCCGCCACGAGTGGGACCCAAAACTCTGGAGAACCTAAAGCCCACGAGGGTGGGCAAACGGGGGTCCAGGGGGGCGAAGCCCCCATGGCGGGGGGCGTGGGGGGGGTCCCCCCACAAATTCAAAAGAGGGGGCGAGGCGCCCACATTAACAAACCCGCTACGAGTGGGACCCAATACGCTGGCGAACCTTCAGCCTACGGGGGTGGGCAAAGGGGGAGCCAGGGGGCGAAGCCACCTGCAGAGGGTTGGCCGGCTGGGGCAAAGTGCCGCTTCGCCCTTAAATCTTCCGGCGTTTGGGGATTTCGGCCAGCACTTTTAAGCCAAGAGCTTCCAGTTCCTCCCGCGACTTTACGGTGTCGTCCAAGTAATCCAGAAGGAAAGCCAGCGCTATCCCAGCCCCCAGAGCTAAAGCCAGTTTCAGCGGGAGGTCAAGCTTTTCCCGCAAGCTTGGCCCAATGGGGTAAACCACTGGAGGGTCTATGAGGACAAGCCGGGCTTTCTGGGCTCCAAGTTGGGGGAAAAATTCCCCAGGCTCTTGAATCAAATCGGCCGCCGCTTTGGCTATTTCCTCCAGCTTGTTGGGGTCATGCCAAGATAGGTGTACGGTGAGGATGCGGTGCTTTGATTCCGAGGCTATGGAGCCGTAAAGGCTTCCGGAGGGTAAGGAAAGCTTAGAGGCCACTTTATCGGCAAAGGCTCGGCTCCTAACCACTTCCGCCATGTCGTCCACCAAGTATTCCGAAGCAAGCCAAGTGTAGTATCGGTCGTAGGCGTAATAGTTTCCGCTTGATTGTGGGATTATCCCCACCACGAAGCGCATGGAAGCGCCATAACGAGGCGGGCGAGGGGGCTTGGTCAGTAGGCTACCTACGAGGACTACCAGGAATATGAGGGCGATAAGCCAGAGGTAACGCCTTAAAATTGCCCAACATCTTCGTAGTTCCATGCCTCTTCCTCCTCCGAAGTCAATCCCCCCAGTTCTTCCAAGGCTTTAAGGACTTTGCTCATAGCCTCAGCTGGGGATTTGAGGATTAGCTCCGGCTCCAGGTGTATGGTGGTCCAGCCCAAGGCGGCCAATTCGTAATCTTGGGCCGCAGATTTTTCCCGCACTAAGCCCGAAAGCAAAGGCTCCTCATCGCACATGATTGCCAATTTCCCTTTCCGGCAGAAGAAAGCAAAATCTACCTCCTTCTCCTCTTCTTCCCTTTGGATTAAGAAGCGCCTCTCAGCGGGGAGGCCGTTTTCTCGGAACAGCTCCCATAGGCTTTCCTCAGCCTCGCCCCCAATCCAGAGGTCATTTATTTCCTGGGCTTTGAGAAGCCTGCCGAGGGTTGTAGGGATGAATGTTATGCGGCGTAGCCTCCGGCTGGGGATTGGTCTGGGAAGCTTCTCAAGGGGGCCTATCTCAACCTTGTAATACCACTCGTTGGCTCTGGGGTGCTCAGGTTCCTCTGGCAGAAGCTCACAGCGTCGGGCGAGGCGATAGGCTTTAACCGGGGCGTAGTAATTTATGGCCAAGCCTTCAGGCCCGAAGATTTTCGTCTGGTAGAAAGCTAAGTATTCTGCCCCAAGGCGCGATGGCGCACTCTTCACCGGTATCCTGTACCACCCTTCCCGGCGGGCTATCTCCATATCCCTTGGGTTGTTCATGATAACTACGAGCACTGGGGCCAGTTCGTCTATTTCCATCATTCTACCTCCAAATCCGCTGCAAATTTTCTGACGTTTTCCCTTAGCTCAAGCAAAGCCAAATCCTTGGCCTTTGCCTCCAGCATTATATCAAAATCACGCTGGCTTGTCATCAAAGCTGTTCGGCAGAAGGCAATGAATTCAAATGGGTCCACAAAATCGGCATGCTCCGATGGATGCGGGGGGTAAGCTCTTCTTTTGCCCGCCTCTTCCACCAGCTTCATAGCCGTCCGAGGCGAGCTGAAGTGGACCTTCGGGGTTACTCCGGCGGGCCAGGTTCTGAGGCAAAGGCTGAGGGCCTCCCCTTCCTCAAGTTCATCCCTGTTGTTGAGGAAGTGGAGGTGGTCAAAGACCAAAGGTATGCCTGTACGGTTGTGGACCCACAATATGTCTCTTACGGAGAAAAGGGCATCATCGTTTTCCAATGCCAAGCGCGAACGCACCCACTGCGGTAGCTTTTCCAAGACCTTGCATAGCCTATCTAAGGCGGAGGGTTTATCCCCGTAGGCTCCTCCGGCGTGGATTACTACCACTGCCTCCGGCCCTAAACCCATGGCTTCCAAAATCCGAGCTAAGGCGTTTACCTTCCTCAGGCTATGTTCAACCATTTCTTGTTGGGGTGAGGTTAGGTTTACGTAGGGGGGGTGGAAGGAGAGGCGGATTCCCCTTTCCAGGGCCATTTTCCCTACCTCTGCCAGCTCTTTAGAGCATTCTTCTATCTGGCGGTGGAAGGAGGGGAAATCGTTGTGGGCAATGTAGGGGGCAAGTTCGGGAGCGAGCCTGTAAAACCTTATCTTCTTGCGTTCCAGGTAGAGGATTATATCGCGCAAGTAAGCCAAGCTAACGCTCAGGTGTGGGCTATTTTGCCACCGGCGAGAATCGTATGGCCTCAGGCCGGGATGGCCCAGGATTTTAACCGGGAAGCCTAAGCGCAAAGTCCCTCCTAACGGGAGAACATACCCATGACTTCGGCCTCGGCCAGGATGTGGCCTTCCATGGCCTTTAATACCTGTGCTTTTTTGGCCTTCGGAGGGACGTTAAGGGTTGTATCTAAAGCATAGAGCCTGAAGAAATAGCGGTGGGCTGGTCCCGGTGGCGGGCACGGCCCTCCATACCCTATCCTCCCAAAGCTGTTGTAGCCCTGCAGAGAGCCATCGGCTAAGGAGGGAAGGGGAGGAATCCCTTCCGGCAGAGAGGAAGTAGAGGGGGGGATGTTGTACAAAAGCCAGTGGTTGAACACTCCCCCTGGCGCATCGGGGTCATCGCAGATTAGGACGAGGCTTTTGGCTTCAGGTGGGACCCCGGTCCAATTCAGGGGCGGAGATATGTTTTCACCTTCGCAGGTATAGCGTTTGGGGATTATCCCTCCGTTTTCAAAGGCCGGGCTGGAAATGGCCAGCCCTTTGAGCGGCGCAGGAAGGGGTGAGGGAAAAGCGGTTGGAGTTGGCAAAGGCGTGGGGGATGCAGGCGTGATGGCTGGAGAAGCTAAGGGGGAAGCAGGCAAAGGGGTCGGCTTAGCCGGTTGGCATGAAAGGGCTAAAAGCGCTATCATCACGAAAAGAAGGCTTTTCTTCCCCATGTTTACCTCCTTACTCAAGGAGCGGGCCTTTTGGCCTCTCGCTTAATATTTTACCCTCTTTTCACTTGTAGCACCACAACCCCGCTGATTATGAGGGAAGCTCCGAGAATTTGAGGCCACTCCATCCTCTCCCCGAAGAGGAGAGCTCCGAAGGCTGCTGCTGCCAGAGGTTCAAGGTTAGCGGTTATGCTGGCCACGCTTACGGGTATAAAGCGCAGGGCCGTTATATAGCAGAAGCCCCCGCCAAGGGATGGTATTATGCTCAGAGCTAAGAGCCAGAGCAGGAGCTTAAGGTTGCGGAAAGGGAGCACAATTGCCTTCACATTAAGGGGCAACAGGAAGATTGCCCCTAAACCCATGGAATACATCAAAGTGTCCAGAACACTGTGGCGTTGCACAGCCAGCTTGTTGAAGATGTTGTAGAAACTGTAAGTTAAGCCGGCTCCGAGGCCCAGAAGTACCCCGTAAAGGTTAAGCCTTAAAGTTCCAGGCTTGTAAATCCCTGCCACTAAGGCACTTCCCGTAAAGGTTAAAGCTATGGCTGCAATTTTAAAGGCGGTAAGTTTTTCCCCGAAGAGGAAGTGGGAAAATATCGCCACCCACGCTGGAGCAGTGTACATGAGTATAGCAGCCATCCCCACGCCTATAGCATCAATGGCGTAGGCGTAAACGGGGTAGAAAATGGCTATGCCCAAAAGGGCGTATCCCAGGAAAAGGGCCCAATCAACCCTTTTAGGGGACAATTTCCCTCGGAAAGCCTGGGCCAGGAATATTATGAGGGAGGTGAAGGCGATGCGGAAGAATACGATGTTCAAGGGTGTAAAATTAGGCTCCAAAGCCAGGATTGTCTTGTAGAAAAGGCCGAGAGTAGCCCAGAGAAGCGCTGCTGTCACCACCAAAGCAAACCCCAAGAGTTCACGGTTCAATTTGGCCTCCTCTGCGGGATTGTAATATAATCTTCGTTAGAAAACGGAAGGAGAAGGCCCCGTGGAACTTTTCCTGAGACTGCTTTTAGCCCATATGTTGGGCGATTTTGTGTTCCAATCGGCAGGGCTTGTGGACTTGAAGAGACGAACCATTAAGGGCCTCGTTGTGCACGCAGGAGTGATATTGTTCTGGAACCTGGTTTCGGTCTGGAATTACCCCCGCGGCTGGGCTATAGGCCTCCTCCTTTCGGCAATGCATTTTACCATAGATTGGGCTCGCTATTACTGGCGCTATCACAGTGCGCTGGAAGAGCTTGCCTTTTTCCTCGGTGACCAGTTCCTGCACTTCGGCACCATAATGGGCACGATGGCGGCCTTCGGCGTTTTCATCCCTTGGGGGGAGTTCAAGAATCCGGCCGATATGGCCTGGCCCCTCAAACTCATCCTCGCCCTTATCCTCCTAATCTTTTTGATTTGGGTTGTGCCACTTCTGGAGAAAATGGTGGTTGAAATAAGCCCTTATTGCTCCCACCCAAGGCGCCAGACGAAGGTTAACCCCGTTCAGCGTTTTGCGGGAGCTATAGAAAGGGTATTGGCTTTGGTTATCTTCGTAAAAGTCAGCCCTTTCATTGCCATCCTGGCGTTCATCCCCCGCATTTTCAGCGATTCTAAGAGGCGCTGTGCCCTCTACCGGGCTATCTTGAGCTTGGCCTTTACTTTGCCGGTGGCGTATTACTTGGCCAAGTTCTAATTTTTAAGGAGGTTTGCATGAGCGCTAAGGCCGAAGGAACCGAAGAGCTTAGGAAGAGGATTGAGGAGCTGGAAAAAGAGATAGAGGAGCTGCAAGCCCGATGGCCTGCCCATTCGGTGAAACCGGCTATGCTCATGCAGTTGGAAGAGCTGGAAGCAGAACTGGAAAGGCTCAGGAAAGAGCTTAAGGAAAAAGAGGACATGTGAGCCCGAAAGGCAGTAGCTGCCTCCGAGAAGCGTTTTCAGTGGATTAGCCTCGCTATAGGAGCGTGCCTGCTCAAAGCCATATAGCAAGATGCACCCTCCGAATTGGCTCCGGTGAAGCCTCAGCTTTCCTCAATTATGGTGTAAGAGGTGTAGATTGGGGCAGCTTTCTCCAACATTGCCCCCACGGAGCAGTATTTTTCCCTGGATAATTGAATGGCCCTTTTGAGCCCTTCCTCCGAAATCCCTTGCCCCTTCACAATGTATTCCAGGTGGAATTCGGTGTAGACTTTGGGGTGTTCCGGGGCCCTCTCCGCCCTCACTTTGACCTGGAACGATGTAACCTTTTGGCGCTGCTTATTCAAGATGCTTATCACGTCCATGGCCGTGCAGCCGGCGAGGGCAATGAGGACCAGCTCCATGGGTGCTGGGCCGAGTTCAGAACCACCGACTTCTTTCCGGCCATCTAAGACAATGGCCTTGCCTGAGGAAGACCAGCCTATGAATGTGAGGCCATCAACCCAAGTTACTTGCGCTTCAACCATGGCTAACCTCCTTTGAGCGAAGATATTGCTTCCCTCACAGCCTTTATATCCGGCTCCACAATTATCGGGTTGCCGGCGACCTTCATCGCCGCTCCCACATCTTTGAGCCCGTTGCCCGTCACCAGGACCACCACCTTCTCCTCAGGGCCGATGAGCCCTTCTTTCCGTGCTTTCAAGAGGCCAGCAAAGGGAGCAGCCCCGGCTGGCTCGGCAAAAATGCCCGCTTCCCTTCCCAGCAACCTCATGGCTTCCAGGATTTCCTCATCGCTTACCGTGATGAAAGCTCCACCGGTGTAGCGGACGGCTCGCAAGGCCTTTATCCTATCCCGCGGCATTCCCACTGAAATTGAATCGGCTATGGTGTGCGGTTCTACTGGCTTGACTTCTTCCGTCCCCTCCTTCCACGCATTGTAGAGAGCAGCCGACCCCTCCGCCTGAACCCCCATAAGCTTGGGTAGTTTATCAATCCAACCCAGCGAAACGAGGTCCCTTAGCCCTTTCCCCAATCCGCCGATTATGCACCCATCTCCAACCCCTACCAAAATCCAGTCGGGGGCTTTCCAGCCCAATTGCTCGCATATCTCGTAGGCGGCCGTTTTCTTCCCCTCGGAGAGGTAAGGGTTATAGGCCGTGTTCCGGATGTACCAGCCGTATTCTTTTGAAGCCTCAAGGCATAGGTCAAAGGCTTGGTCGTATGTTCCATCCACAGCCAGAACGGTGGCTCCATAGATTAAAAGTTGGGCTATTTTGCCCTGGGGGGCAGTTTTGGGGACGAAGATTATGCACTTAAGCCCGACACTGGCGGCAAGGCCGGCCAAAGAAGAGGCTGCATTTCCGGTGCTGGCTGCGGACATAACTTCTTTCCCCAGCTCCATAGCTTTAACAATGCCCACTGCACTCGCTCGGTCCTTTAGGGAAGCTGTCGGCTGACGCCCGTCGTCTTTGATGTAGAGGTTGGGCATGCCGAGCTTCTCACCGAGCCTTTTGGCATGGTATAGAGGGGTCCACCCGACCGTAAGGGGCGGGACGGGGCTTTCTGGCTTCACCGGGAGGAGAGGCTTGTACCGCCAGATGGTAAAATCCTGGCTTGAGGCCAACCGCACTGGGTCAATGTGGCGGGCTATCTCTCGGTAATCGTAAACCACATCCAAAATCCCATCATCTCCGTGGTGAGGGCAGACGTAAAGCACCTCGTCCACGCCGTATTCTTGCCCACACAATACGCACTTTAGGCCTAAGACATGCTTCATCGCCAACCTCCGCAGGATTTTACGAAAGCTTCAAAGATTTTGGCCATGGGCGGGCCGGAAAAGTTCTCCGGGTGCCATTGCACACCCAAGGCGAAAGAGCTCCCGTCGGCCTTCTCAATGGCTTCAACGAGCCCATCTTCGGCCCAGGCAACGGCCTGAAAACCCGGAGCGATGTCCTTTACCGCTTGGTGGTGGCGGCTGTTAACCCCTATGGATGAGCACCCCAGGATTGAGGCCAAGAGCGAATCCGGCTTCAACGTGACTGCGTGGGCTATGTGGTCAGGAGGGAAAGCGGGGGGCATAAAACTGTGGGGGCTGGAGCCTGGCCTTTGGTGCGGGAGGTCCTGGAACAAAGTTCCTCCAGCAGCTACGTTGAGGACTTGGAGGCCACGGCATATCCCCAAAACTGGCTTCCCTAATTCCAAAAATTTCCGGGCCAGGAAAACCTCAACTCTATCTCTTTCCCAATCCACCCACATAAGCCACTCTGTTGGCTCCTCCCCGTAGAAAGAGGGGTGAATATCTCCACCACCTCCCAAGAGGAGGCCATCGGCAAAACCGGCTATTTGTGCCAGGCTCTCTTCTCCGAGAAGGGGGATTATCAGCGGGATTCCTCCGGCCTTCTCCAAAGCCTCAATGTAAGCCTGGTATTGCCCTTGGAGGCGGGCCTTGTAGCCGGGCAAGATTTCGCACTCAGAGTTCACGGCCGGAAAAGCTACCAAAGGCTTGCTCATCGGACCGCCAGAGCCAGCAATACTGAAGCCACGCCGGCCATCAGAGCCCCGAAGTAGAAGGGGGCGGAAGGGGAGAAGGCCTGCCACAGAACTCCGGCGATGAAGCTTGAAGGAAAAGCCATTATCCCCACGGCACTGTGGTAAAGGCCATATGCACTTGCCCTTAAGGGGGATGGGACGAGGTCGGCAACCAGAGCTCTGGCTACCCCTTCCGTAAGGCCGTAATATATTCCGTAAGCTACGTAGAGGAGCCAGACATGCCAAGCTTTAAAAGCCAAGGCAAATCCGAGGTAAATCAGCGCATAAGCCATCCAACCAGCTATTATCACCCTCCTGCGGCCGATGCGGTCGGAAATCTCTCCTGCGGGCATGGAGACAAGGGAGTAAAGGACGTTGAAACCGACCAGCATTACCGTTATCTGGAACACGTTCAGTCCCACATTCTGAGCCCTCAGGATGAGGAAGGCATCGCTGGAGTTGCCCAAGGTGAAGAGGACAACGGCCAGGAGGAAGAAGAGGAACCTCTTGTCAAAGTTTCGGGGGGAGATAAGGAGGGGGGCGGAAGTTTCCCTCTTAGATGGCTTTACTTCGGTGACAAAGAGTATGGCGAGGGCTACGGCGATGAAGCCGGGTATCATGGCCAATATGACGATTAAGCGGTAGGTTTGGAGGGAGAGGGTCATAGCCCCTTTTTGGCTCAGATACACTACCAAAGCAGCCAAGGCTAAACCTGTGACAGCGCCGGCGGTATCGGCAGCGCGGTGGAAGCCGAAAGAGCGCCCTCGGTTCTCCAGAGGAGATGAATCGGCTACGAGGGCATCTCGTGGGGAAGTCCTTATTCCCTTGCCTACTCTATCGGCAAAGCGAATGGCCAGGACTTGAGGCCAGGAATTGGCAATGGCTAAGAAAGGTTTAGCTATGGAAGAGAGCCCGTAGCCCAGCACCACGAGGCCCTTCCTTTTTCCGAGCAAATCGGAGAACCATCCCGAAAACAGTTTCAGAAGGCTGGCCGTGGCCTCAGCTATGCCTTCTATAAGGCCGATGATGGAGGTTTTCACCCCCAGGACGTTGGCCAGAAAGAGCGGCAAGAGGGTCAAGCTCATCTCAGAGCTTATATCCGTGAGGAAGCTTACCAGCCCCAGGACCAGGACATTGCGTGTTAGGCCTAAAGCCGTTTTTGCTCTTGTCACTGCAGAATTTGACTTCATTTTCCAACCCCCGAGCTTTTGGGCTTATTATACACTCTAACCTTTGCCTGTCAACCTTTCCTAAATGGGGGCTCCGCCCCCTGGAGCCCCTAATTTCCCGCCCTCGTGGGCTAATGGTTCGCCAACGTTCTGGGTCCCACTCGTGGGCGGGTTCCAGGGGTTGGCAACTCGCCCCTCTTTTGGTTTTTGGGGGCACATCCCCCAAACCCCCTGGGAGGGGGCTCAGCCCCCTGGACCCCCTAATTTCCCGCCCTCGTGGGCTAAGGGTTCGCCAACGTTCTGGGTCCCACTCATGGGCGGGTTCCAGGGGTTGGCAACTCGCCCCTCTTTTGGTTTTTGGGGGCACATCCCCCAAACCCCCTGGGAGGGGGCTCCGCCCCCTCCACCCCCATTTGCCCACCCTCGTTGGCTGAGGGTTTGCCGGCGTTTTGGGCCCCACTCGTGGCTGGGTTGCTAATGTGGGCAAATCGCCCCCCTTTGGTTTTGTGGGGGGCACCCCCCACGGCCCCCCGCCAGGAGGCTCCGCCCCCTGGACCCCTGTTTTCCCACCCTCGTGGGCTTTGGGTTCGCCAGCGTTTTGGGGGTTAACTTCTCCCCCGACCCCTCTCCGAGGCGGAGATGGGAGAACCCTGCCAAATTTTCCCCCTTCCCTCGCAGGGAAGGGGGCCAGGGGGTTAGGTCGGAAAGGGCACATCCCCCACGCCCCCTGCCAGGGAGGCTTCGCCCCCCTGGACCCCCTTTGCCCACCATCGTGGGCTTAGGGTTTGCCGGCGTTTTGGGTCCCACTCGTGGCGTGGTGACAAGAGTTAGCTACTCGCCCCTTTTTTGAAATTTTTTGGGGGCACATCCCCCACACTTGCAGAGGCTGCGGATTGGCAATTTGCCATTGGGCGGTAAAGTGGGTAAAATTAAAGGTGGCGGTCGTGCTAAGCGGGGAGCTGGCGGTGCCCTGTACCCGCAATCCGCCATAGCGGGGCCTAATTCCCCCCTCGAGGGCCTGGGTTGGGAAACTGGCCGGACTGGAAAGCGTTGAAGGCTGGGTCCTGTGCAACGGGAGCCCACGAACCCCGCCAGGCCCGGAAGGGAGCAACGGTAAGTGGTAACTCCTGGGTGCCGCAGGGGCGCCTGGCCGGAGCCCAAGGTCCGGTTAAGCCCTGGGCTTCAGGTTCGAAAGGGGGGTGCACGACCGCCTTTAAATTGCCACTCTAAGCCTTGAGGCGCTTTCCTCCCTGCGGCATTCCGGACAGAGCCCCTTCCAATCGGGTTCGCCTCCTAAGACTTTGGAAACCTTGGGCAGGACAAAGGCCATCTCTTCCCTGGTGGCAAAAGGCTTGCCACACTTGGAGCAGGGGATAAGTTCAAATTCCAAAGTTAGAGGCTTCCCAGGCCCTGCTCCAAAGGCTATAGCCCCAGTGGGACAGGCCCTGAGACAAAGGTCGCAGTCCTCCTCGCAAGAGGCTGGGAAGGCAATGGTTCGGCGGTTGCCAACATCGGTTAGGGAAATGTGGAGGGGAGCACATATTGAGGAGCAAGCTCTGCATCCTATGCACTTCTCTCCGGCTACTTCAAGTGTCCTCATTTCCCCCTCCTCTCGTATCCCATGGCCCAGCTCAAGCCGGCAATCCCTCTCTTCCGGTGGGAAAAATCGGCTACGCACGAGTAGCTTATGGCCCCAGCAGGACAGGTAAGGGCACAGGCAGGCATTAGGCCTTCCTGGCGCCTATGGGAGCAGAGGTCACACTTGTAAGCGCGTTTCCCATCAAGCCCTATCGCTCCGAAGGGGCAAGCCAAAAGACAGAGTTCGCAGCCTGTGCACTTTTCCCTGTGGAAAATAACTTCACCATCCCTCTGCTCAAGTGCACCGGTGTAGCAGACTTCAAGGCATGCGGCGTTCTGGCAGTGGCGGCAGAGTATCGGAACTCCTTGCGGAAGGACCCAAACATTGCTCAGGCCGCTGTGTTCCCTGGCGCAGGCAACCTCGCAAGCGTAGCAAGATATACACCGTTCGGGGCGAACCAGGACCTCATACCCCATGGCTTCCTCCTTTCTCTACCCGACAAGCACTCACCTTGTAGGCTGGGATGCGGGCTTCTGGGTCAAGCTCCTTAAGGGTTAAGAAGTTGACTCCAGGGAAATGGAAGGGGAGGAAAATCAAGCCAGGGATGACTTTCTCGCTTATCCGCACTATTGCCTCCACTTCTCCCCTGGGTGAGCTTATCCGAACCCTCTCGCCTTCAACCAAGCTCATCTCCTCCGCATCTTGAGGGTTGATTTCCACCCATAAGCTTGGAGCATAGCGGGAGAGAGGCGGGATGTTTCGGCTTAGGGCTCCGGAGTTGTAATGAGCTACCATGCGGCCGGTGGTCATAATCAAGGGGAAATTGAGGCTGGGCTCTTCTTTAGGAGGTTGATGGCTTACAGGGTAAAAATTGGCTTTGCCATCAGGGGTAAGGAACCGATCTCGGTGAAGGATTGGCGTTCCGGGATGGGATTGGTCTGGACAAGGCCAGAAGATTCCCTCGGTGCTGGCCTTTAAACGTTCAGGGGTTATGCCGCGGTAGGCTGGGATTGCAAGGCCTATCTCTCTTAGCACTTCTTCAGGGGAAAAGGTCTTGTCCCAAAGCCCAATCTTTTTGCCCAATAGGCCGATTATTTCCAAGTCCGATAGCACCCCTTGCGGCTCCACGGCCTTTTCCGACCACTGGACCCGGCGCTCGGTGGAGGTGTAGGAGCCGGATTTTTCGGCCCAGCAAGCTACGGGGAGGACCAGGTGAGCCAGCTGGGCAGTTTCAGTCAGGAAGAGGTCCTGGACAGCGAGGAATTCCAGTTTCTCCAGTGCTTTCAGAGTATCGCCTGCCTTGGGGTCCGAGACCGCCGGGTTTTCTCCCATGATGTACATGGCCTTGATTTTGCCCTCAATGGCCGCTTCCATCATTTCCACCACTGTTAAACCAGGCTTAGGGGGGAGGTCTTCCCGGCCCCAGAGGGAAGCGAGCCTTCGGCGCCCCTCTTCATCCATTGTGAGGACATAGCCTGGCAGTAGGTCTGCAAGGGCACCCATATCTGATGCGCCTTGGACGTTGTTCTGGCCCCTCAAGGGGAAGAGGCCAGTGCCTGGTCGGCCTACTTGCCCGCACATAAGGGCCAAGTTAGCGCAGGCCAGGACGTTATCGGTCCCGGTGGCATGCTGAGTGACACCCATGCAGTAGATTATGGCCGAAGCTTCGGAGCGGGCATAAGCTCTGGCCGCAGTCACGATGTCGGCGGGATTGAGGCCGGTGATTTCAGAGGCTTTTTCTACAGAGAAATCGCTCAAAGAAGCCCTCAGCGCTTCAAACCCTTTCGTCCTTTGAACGATGAATTTGTAGTCCGCCAGCCCTTCCCGCAGGATAACGGCCATCATCCCATTGAGAAGGGCGATGTTGGTTCCGGGACGCAATGGGAGGTAAAGGTTGGCGAGCTGAGCTGTTGGGGTATAGCGTGGGTCGGCAACGATTACGAAAGCTCCTCGGTCCTTTGCCTCCAGGACCCAGCGGGATACAATGGGGTGATTTTCGGCAAAGTTGGAGCCCAGGATGAAGATGCAGCGGGAATTGGCCAGGTCTGGGATGGGGTTGGTCATCGTGCCGGAGCCCAAGGCTTTCCTTAGCCCCACCACAGAAGGGGAATGGCACAGGCGGGCGCAGTGGTCCACGTTGTTAGTCCCGAGTAGGCGAGCCATCTTCTGGAAGAGGTAATTCTCCTCGTTGGTGGCCTTGGCCGAGGAGAGGAATCCGAGGGCATCAGGGCCATGCTTTTCCTTGACTTCCATCAGTCGCCCTGCCAGTAATTCCAAAGCTTCGTCCCAGCCGATTTCTCCCCATCCCCCTCTTTCCCTGACCATTGGGCTGCGGAGGCGGTTGGGGTGGTAGAGAATTTCCAAGGCGGCGTTCCCCTTTGGGCACAAAGCTCCATTGGTAAGTGGGTGGTCGGTTATGTATTCTATGCCGATGGCTTCTCCGTTGGAGACCTTGACGCCCAGAGGGCAACCCGCCCCACAGTAAGGGCAAATCGTGGGAACTACCCTCATCGTCTCCTCCTTAGGAAAGGACAAATGGAGGGAGCGGTTGCTTTCCCGCCCCCTCCACTTTAGGCCATCGTCCGGCCTAACCGGCAATTCTGTAGCTTTTTGCTACTTCTTCCGCTGCTTCCAGCCGGGTGAGGCGAGCAAATTCTTCTTGTTCCATGAAGACCAAGGCTTTGGTCGGGCAAGCTTCTACGCATGCAGGGATTTCCCGGCCTGGGCAACGGTCGCATTTGAGGGCAATCCGGCGCTCCCACTCCCGCCCAATGACTCCGTAGGGGCAGACCATGGTGCACATCCAGCAGCCAATGCATTTATCGGGGTTGTGGGTGACGATACGGGTAAGTGGGTCCTGAGTGAGAGCTCCTGTGCGGCAAGCTCGGACGCAAGGGGCGTCCTCGCAGTGGCGGCAGAGGAAGGGCATCTTGCGAGCCATGACGTATTCCACGTAGAGCCGGCGGCGAGGTCGGGGGGTCTCAGAAATGGCCTCAAAGATGTTTTTAGAGCGGGAATGCTCCACAGCGCAGGCCAGCTCGCAAGAGTGACATCCAACGCACCGGTCCAGCCTGACAAATATCTCCTTCATGGCTCACCTCCGTTAAATCCCCAACCCCTTCCGCCGCTCGCGGATGGCGTCCAAGAGCTTCTCGGCCGCTTTCTTGGGGTCGGTCTCCACGATGAAGTAGCCGCCGAAGAGGTCTTTCACATCCTGAGTCAGCACCTTGGCGATGAGCGGGCTTCCCAGGACCGGAGGGACAACGCCTACGTGGGTTGGTAGGCCGGCTGTGACCGCCCAGGTTCCAATGGCTATGGCCTTCTCGGTGGTAGCTTCGGGGGCACTGGCTACTACTGGGAGCTTGTCTATGTCTACCCCAAGCCTATTGGCCACAGCTACTGCCACATCGGCAGCGCGGGAGTTATCAACGCAGGAGCCCATGTGCAGGACGAGCGGAAGAGGCCCTTCCAGGCCAGCCGCCTTGCCTACAGCGGTAAGGACGGCCTTCAAGCCCTCTCCGGCATACTCTTCGGTAGCCTCAGGAGTGAGGAGACCGTGGCGGGCAAAGGTTCCAGCCCCACAACCGGTGGCTAAGAGGAGCACGTTGTTCCGGGCCAGCTCTTTGGCTATGGTCAGGAACCCCGAATCCTGGGGGACCTTGACGTTGTTGCATCCGGCGAAGAGGCAGACGCCCAAAATGTTGCCGGCCACGATATTGTCAATCAGGGGCTTGAGGGGGTCTTCTTTGTTCACCTGAGATAGAGCCCAGATGATGGCCTCAGTGGAGAAGCCAGCGAAGGCTTTGTGGGTGTAATTGGGGATGCGGACTTTGGCTGGGTCTCGCTTCTTGAAGGCTTCAATCCCCATCCGGATTATCTGGCGTGCCGTCTCCCGAGCCGCTTCTTCGCGGAATTCAATGTGGGTGGCTCCGGGTATCTTAGCTATGGGGATGGTGGTGATGAGCTTGGTATGGAAGCACTCGGCAACGGTGGCCAGGGAGGGCATTATGCACTGATAGTCCACCACCATCGCATCCAGTGCCCCGGTTAGGATGGCCATCTCCTGGCTTACGGAGTGGGTGATTGGGGGGATTCCATGGCGCATGAGGACTTCGTTGCCGGTGCAGCATATTCCTACCAAGTTAATTCCGCTGGCCCCGGCGGCCTTCGCTTCCTCCTCCATCTCCTTTGCTACCTGCACAATGATATCGGAAAGGACAGGGTTGTGGCCGTGCAAGGCGATGTTCACAGCATCGGGCTTGAGGGCTCCCATGTTGGCTATGGTAACCAAAGGTTTGGGGGTGCCAAAGAGGACATCGGCCAAATCTGTGGCCATGTGGCAGCCGGCGAAATCAGCCAAGGCGCATTTTACCCCACCCAGGAGGATGTTGATGGGGTCGGCATCTACCCCGTAAGTAGTTCGGTGCATGACCTCGGAGATGGCGGAATCAATTCCTGTGGGCACTACTCCGTATTGGACGGCTTTTTCCGCTCGGCCTTTGGTAACGTTTGTGACCAGCCAGGCGACCGGGGTTTCTTTTTCGGAGAAATCCTCCAGTGCTTTTTCGGCTACTTCCTTGGCTATCTCGGGGATGTCTTTGCCTTCGGTGGGTATGCCGAGGCGTGAGGCTATAGCTTTGAGCTTAGCTTCATCTTTGACAGTGTAATCGGGTGCTTTCCCTTCGGCCCAGAGGAGCAAGACGTGGGCAAGGTGTTTGGCGTGGCCGGAGTGGGCAGCTGCGCCACCGGCGATAGCGCGGGCAAGGTTGCGGGCAACGATTGTATCGGCAGTGGCGCCACATACTCCCTTCTGGGGCCCCTCACCGAAGGGGTCAATGCGGCATGGCCCTTGCATGCAGTTGCGGCAGCAGGTTCCAAGCTCGCCAAAACCACACTGTGGAAGCTGCGCCTCATAGCGGCACCAGGCGGTTTCTATGTCCAACTTCTCCGCTTGGCGGAGCATCTCCTGCACCGCAGGACACCAACTGTATTCTTCCAGCGCCTTCATGGCTACCCCCTCCATCGGGTTTTGAACCCTTCTGGGTTCAATTTAATTTTACCCTAAACCCTGGCAAACCGCAAACAAAGAATGGGAAACTTAAAGTAAGGAGGGACCTTGGTTAAGCCCGGGGTCCAGTGGGCACAGCCACTGATGGGGTGTTCCCTCACAAAACCTTAAAAGGTGGCGAGCTATCAACCTCTGCAACCCCGCCACGAGTGGGGCCCCAGAACGCTGGCGCACCCTAAGCCCACGGGGGTGGGCCAACGGGGGTCCAGGGGGCGCAAGCCTCCTGGCAGGGGGTGTGCCCCCAAAAAACCTAAGAGAGGCGAGCTCTCTACCCCTGTAACTACTTCCCCAAACGGCTGAAATGGTGTAAAATGTTTTTGAAAGGGCATTTCCCCGAAGAACTTTATGAGCTTAATCACTTCTATACTGGGATAGAAGAGGGCAAAATGACGCCACTTTATGAATTGTTTGATGATAAACCGTTGTGCGAAAAAATCCAACGCAAACTTCCTTTTCTTTTCGCCCTTGCTGAACAACAAGCATCCAGGGCCAGGCGGATTGGCATGGAAGTAGGCACACTTAGGGAGCAAATTCTCATAGCTTTACTCATCTACAAGTTCGGCGAAAACAATGTAAATTTAGATATCCCTATCACTGAACACGAACTTGATGTTCAATTGAAAGGCTTCCCTCTTTCTATCAAAACGGTTACAGCGACCTCAAGAAGCATTCCTGCTATAAAAATTGTCTGGACAGTTGACTGGGAACAAGTCAAAAATTTCGCAGAAAAATATAAACCCAAGTGCGATATATTGCTTGTAGTTATACGATGGGGAAAAGAGGGCGGGTTATATGGCATCCCCTTGCAGGCTCAGCAAGAGGTTTTTGAAAACCTCGGTAAATGGCAATATTTAAAGGTTCCTAAACGGGGCACAAATCCGCGAGGTGTTGAGATTTCATCTTTAGCCTTGGAAACACTTATTAAACATCGCCTCACAAAATCCCTGCCAATAAATTGGCAACGTCCTTCCGAATTAGATTTAAAAGAAGCATTGTTGGCGCCTTACAAACGATGGCTTTACTATTGGCAATCGGATTAAGGAGGTGAACAAAGCGATGGGGCGGAAAAAGTCAAGGACAAGCCCTTTCGGTAGTCCGGCCAGAGTTTCTCACGATTCCACCCCCTTTTACAGCCGCCGCCTCTACGAGGGTCTTCCTCAGGAAGAGGATGTTGAATACTTGGAAACGCCACTACCACCGGAGTGCGTCAACAAAATTTTCTGCAAAAGTTCGGAGCGAATGGAAGAATTGCCCGACTCCTCAGTCCACTTGATGGTCACCTCGCCACCGTATAACGTCGGCAAGGAGTATGACAGTGACTTGACGCTTGACGAATACCGGGCCTTCCTCAAGCGGGTGATGGCTGAAGTCTACCGGGTATTGGTGCCGGGGGGACGGGCTTGCATCAACCTGGCGAATTTGGGACGCCGGCCATACCTTCCACTACACGCTTTTATAATCCAGGACATGCTGGAGCTGGGATTCTTAATGCGCGGCGAAATAATCTGGGACAAAGCCTCCAGCGCCAGCCCATCAACGGCCTGGGGTAGCTGGTGTTCACCGCAAAACCCAACGCTGCGCGACACACACGAATACATCCTGGTCTTCTGCAAGAAGACTTTCTCCCGTCCCAATCCCTTCGGGCGAAAGCCAACCATAAGCCGGGAAGAGTTCTTAGAGTTCACCAAAAGCATCTGGCAATTCCCAGCCGAACCGGCTACAAAAGTCGGGCATCCTGCGCCTTTCCCGGTGGAACTGCCTTATCGGCTTATCCAGCTCTATACCTTTGAAGGCGAAGTGGTCCTTGACCCCTTCATCGGCAGCGGGACAACGGCCTTGGCGGCGTTGAAGACAAGGCGCATTTTCGTCGGCTATGATGTCAATCCCGAATACGTGGCCTTGGCCAACCAACGCCTTAGGCCGTTTCTCGCCCAATTGCCTTTGTTCTGAGCTATGGGGAAGAGAATCATTCGTTGGCTGAGGGTTTTGCTGGCGTTTTGGGTCCCACCTGTGGCGAAGTTGCAAGGGGGGAGCGACTTCTTCCAGCCAGGAGGCTTTGCCCCTGGTCCCTCAGCTTAATGAAGGCTGGCAGAGGCCAACCAAAAGCTGAAAGGAGCCCTTTTACGGCCAGGCGGGCAGCCGGGGAAAGACGTCCAATGGGTCATAAGGAAGTGTCTCTTGACAAAATGCCCCTTTGAGGGTAAATTATACCCCCGGTGGGTATAAAAACCGGGAAAGGAGGGAAGGGGTATGCCTATCTACGAATACGAGTGCCAGGATTGCGGGGAAGATTTTGAGATTTTCGTCCTGTCCGTTTCCAAAGCCGATGAAGTTGAATGCCCGAAGTGCCACAGCCGTAACATCAAACGCAAAATCTCCCTCTTCGGCTGGGCCGGTTCCAAAGGTAGTTCAAGCACCGTAGGCTCTTCCTGCTCTACTTCCACCGTAGGCTGAGGGATTTAAAAAACGGGGCCGTCGGCCCCCAAAATTTACAAGAAGGAGGATGCCATGCCGCTCATTCCAGCAAGGGAAAGGGAATACATCCAGAAGTTCTTTGAGGAAAAGCTTGTAAATCCCGTCCGATTGGTAATGTTCACCCAGGAGTTTGAGTGCGAATACTGCGCCGAGACCAGGCAACTCGTGGAAGAACTCGCCCAGCTTTCCCCCAAAATCACCGCCGAAATTTACAACTTCGTAACCGATAAAGCCCAGGCTGAGAAATATCAAGTGGACAAAATCCCAGCCATAGCCATAATCGGGCAGAAGGATTACGGAATCCGTTTCTACGGCATCCCCTCAGGCTACGAATTCTCCACCCTTTTGGAAGATATCGTGGACGTTTCCCGCGGGGAGTCGGGCCTTTCGGAGGCGAGCAAGAAGGCCTTGGCTACACTCACTAAACCGGTCCACATCCAAGTCTTCGTCACCCCTACCTGACCATACTGCCCCATGGCGGTCAGGTTGGCCCACAAGATGGCTATTGAGAGCGATTTGGTCCGGGCAGACATGGTGGAGGCCATTGAGTTCCCCCACCTCGCCGTAAAATATCACGTCCACGGTGTTCCCAAGACTGTGGTCAATGAGACCTTCTTCATTGAGGGGGCCATGCCCGAAGTGCCTTTTGTCCAGCAAATTGTCAAAGCGGTAAAATGAGGAGGAAAAATGCAAGAAATCATGCGCATAATGCAAGGATACCTCAGCCACTGGATTGAGCACAACAATGAGCATGCCGAAAGGTACGAAGAGTGGGCGATGAAGGCGAAGGAAGCCGGCCTTGAGAAGGTTTCGGAGAGGTTGGCCAAAGCTTCCTCGCTCCTCAGAGAAGCTTCCAAAGAGCTGGAAGCCGCCTACAAAGAACTTGAAAGCGTCAAGCTTGTGTGAGCTATGAGCTTGCCTCGGATTGAGATAAATACCGATTGGTGCAAAGCTTGCTACTTGTGTGTGGACATGTGCCCACGCAAAGTGCTGGAAATTGACTACTCGCGCTTCGTCAATGGTCTGCATCCCGTCGTTCCTGCCCACCCCGAAAAGTGCACGGTCTGCCGGCTCTGCGAACTCTGGTGCCCCGATATAGCTATTGCCGTTTACGAGGAGGAATCCGATGCCTGAGGGTGGCTGGACCACACGCAAGCCTGGGCTTCCCCCAGGGCAGCATTTCCTCCAAGGGGATGAAGCCTGTGCGGAAGGGGCTATAGCCGCTGGATGCTCCTACTACGCCGGTTACCCCATAACTCCGGCAAGCGAGATAATGCACTACATGTGCCGCCGGTTCCTGGAGCTTGAGGATGGAAGAGTTTTCATCCAGATGGAGGATGAAATAGGCTCCATCGCCTCCTGCATCGGTGCTTCTTGGGCCGGGGCCAAGGCTATGACCGCCACCAGCGGGCCGGGGATATCCCTGATGTTGGAGAACATCGGCTATGCAATCATGACCGAAACCCCTATAGTGGTGGTGGATGTTCAGAGGGCAGGGCCGGCCACAGGCCAAGCTACTCGGCCCGCTCAAGGGGATGTGATGCAGCTACGCTGGGGGGCTCACGGCGATTACGAGATAATTGTCCTGGCCCCATGGTCGGTCCAGGAAATGTTTGACCTTACCGTGCAAGCTTTCAACCTGGCCGAAAGGTTCCGCTTACCGGTCATAATAGCTGCCGATGAAGCCGTAGGCCACATGCGGGAAGGGCTTGTAATCCCACCAGAAGTCAAGGTTTACGAGAGGATAAGGCCCCTTCCTGGGGAGAAAATCCCGCCCTTTGGGCCAATGGAAGTCCCACCGATGCCTATCTTCGGGCAAGGCCATAAAGTGCTGGTGACCGGCTCCACCCACGATGAGTGGGGCTACAGGCGCACCGTCAGCGCCAAAGCCCAGGCCTCGCTCATCTCCCGCTTCAAAGGCAAAATCCTCAACAATTTAGAGGAAATTGTGCGCGTAGATAAGAGGTTCTGCGAGGGGGATATAGACGTTTTGGTTTTCGCCTATGGCTTCACGGCCCGAAGCGCTCTGGCTGCGGTAAAGGAAGCCCGGAAGAGAGGCGTAAAGGCCGCCTTATTCCGCCCCCAAACCCTCTGGCCTTTCCCCGAGCGCGAACTTTCGGCCCTAAGGGGGCAGGTGGATAAAGTGCTTGTGGCCGAGATGAACCAGGGGCAGATGCTCAGGGAAGTGCAGCGCTTCTTCCCCGAGGCCAAGGGATACAACAGGACCGACGGCGAGGTCATAACCCCAGCGGAAATCCTAACGGCCATGGAGAAGCTCTTAGGGAGGGCAAGCGATGAAACTGCATGAGTATCAATCAAAGCAACTCTTTGCCCGCTACCGGATACCCATTCCCCAGGGCGAGGTTGCTTCTACCCCAGAGGAAGCCAGGGCCATCGCCGAAAAGCTTGGGAAGCCGGTTGTGGTCAAGGCCCAAGTTTTAGTAGGAGGGAGGGGCAAAGCGGGTGGTATTCGCCTCGCCCGAAGCCCAGAAGAGGCCGAAAGGGTCGCTTCTCAGATTTTATCCATGGAGATAAAGGGCATACCTGTGCGCAAAGTCTTGGTTGACGAGGCTTTGGACATAGCCAAGGAGCTATACCTTGGCGTGGTGATTGATAGGGCTCAAGGCAAGCCGGTGATGATGGCTTCTTCCGAGGGCGGGGTTGACATAGAGGAAGTAGCCCGCCGCTCTCCGGAGAAAATCCTCAAGGCCACCATTGACCCCTTCCTTGGCCTGAGGCCGTATCAAGCTCGCGAGCTGGCTTTGGGGATTGGGCTGGATAAATCGCTACTGAACGCTTTCTCCTCCATAGCTACTGGCCTCTACCAATGCTTTGCCGAGAACGATGCCTCCTTAGCGGAGATAAACCCCTTGGTCCTAACCGCCGATGGCCGCCTTCTTGCCGCCGATGCCAAAGTAGTTATTGACGACAATGCCCTATTCCGCCACCCGGACCTGGCAGCCATGCGCGATCCGGAAGAGGATACCCCTTCGGAGCGGGAAGCTCGGGCCCATGGGATAAGCTATGTCCAACTGGATGGGGAAATTGGCTGTATGGTTAATGGGGCCGGCTTAGCCATGGCCACGATGGATGTAATCAAGCTTTATGGGGGTAATCCGGCCAACTTCTTGGACATAGGTGGCGGGGCCAGAGCCGAGCAAGTGGCTGCCGGGCTGCGGATAATCCTTTCGGACCCGAAGGTAAAAGCCGTGCTCATAAACATCTTCGGTGGTATAACCCGGTGCGATGAGGTAGCGAGGGGCATTCTGGAAGCGATGAAGGCAGTGGAGGTAAAAGCTCCTCTTGTGGTAAGGCTTGTGGGGACCAACGAAGAAGAAGGGCGTCGCCTCCTGGCCGAAGCCAACCTCATCACAGCCTCTTCCCTAAGCGAGGCTGCCGAGAAAGTTGTAGCCTTGGCAAAATCTCAGCCTTAACAACTTGCCGTAGCTGCTCCTTTATGCTATACTGGCAATTGAAGAAATTCAACGCAGGTCCTCCACAGGACTGGGTAGCGCAAAAGTTTTCCTCCTAAGGAGAGGTAAAAGCGGAGGCCGTATAATAGGCGGCTTGAAGCGAGTGATGAAGCAAAGCGCATCATATATGGAGGTTAACATGAATGCTGTAGAGATGTTGCAAATGGTAGAGTTTGTGGTAGATGCCCATGGGAATAAGAAAGCCGTGTTGCTTGATTACAAAGTTTGGGAAGAACTTTTGACCTTGCTTGAAGATTGGGAAGATGCAGGGGAAATTCGTCGTCTCCGCGAGGCTGGGGAGGAAGCAATCCCTTGGGAGCAAGCAAAAGCAGAGCTCCGAGCTGAGGGAATAGATGTATAGCGTTCGCATCTTGCGGCGGGCCATCAAGGACATCGCTGACCTACCCAAGGAATATGCCTAACTAATAGAGAAAGAACTATGGAGCGTTTAACAGTTGCAGATCTAACGATTGACGAATTCAAGGCCCTTGTCCGAGAAGTCATTGTGCAAACCCTCTCCGAGATTTTTGGGGATCCTGACGAAGGTCTGGAATTGAATGAAGACTTCCAGCTTGAACTCCAACAATCTTTAGACACAGTCAAAGCAGGCGGTAAGACGATACCCGTTAATGAAGTTGCCGAAAGACTATGCTTAATATGGTAGCGTCATGTATCAAATGGAGTTTACCGAAGGAGCAGCGGCTGATCTGGCTCGTTTAGACAAGCCCATCGCGCAACGAGTGCTCAGAAGGTTACGTTGGTTGGCAGAAAGCTTTTCGTCGGGTATCGTCGCGAGATTTACAAGCTGGGATAAGAGCAGTGGCTAAAAATTCGCCGCCGACTGTGCTTTGCGACGCATGTGAAAAATAAATTATTGGGCGGCACTAACCGCCGGAAGGAGGTGTGATGATGAAGCGCATAGTGGTTGTATTTTTGCTGGTTAACCTGATTTTGTCTGCTTGCAAACCTGTGCCTAAGCTGATGCACACGCCCAGCCCAACACAGTTGCCCACTACCGCGCCCACCAGCACGCCCACGATTATACCCACTGCCACACCAACGAATACGCCCAGCCCATCAGTTTCAAGCCCTGAGGAAGCCGGGAAAACCTTCTATGAAGCATTAAAACGAGGCAATTTTGAAAAGGCAGTCAGTATGTATTCCGAGTATTATCTTTCGCTAACAGGTGAGACACGCGAAAGTCTTCGGCAGTACTTTGAGAAAAGTGCGTTTGAAGGGTGGAAGTTACTTGATTATCGGATTATAGAAAGCAAGATGTTAAATGATCAGACAGCTCTTTTGCACGTTTTAACTAAAGAAGAGACAAATGACGAAGATAAAAAAGCAAAAACTTACGACTTTTGGGTAGCTTTACGCAAAGAAAATGGCCAGTGGCTTATCAATGGGTCAATCGTCGATGATCGGTTTGTAAATGTAAATCCGCAAAATGTCAACGGTGTAATAGTACAGCCTGTCCGTGTAATTCGCTTTGTTGATGGGTTTAAGATTGTTTTAAGGATTGAAAATACTAATAATAAGCGGTGCTTTTGGGGCTTTCCCGAGGCTACAACTGCTACGGTTTATTTTGGAGAACTGGCTTTTGATGTATATGTATCAGAGTTCGTAAAAATTGAGCCCAATCGTGTCTATCCAAATGCATATATTTCTACCGATAAGTTTCTAGAAATTTATCCAAATAGAGTGATTTTATCCCAATGGCGATGGGCCGATGAAACATTTCCTGAACTTCCAGATATGCAAGGGGAAACTTGGAGTTATAGTTTTGATCTTCAGTATGAAGCACCCGGCCAGTAAAATTGAAGCGAGTGAGGGACAAAAGGATGACAGAGCAACAACTTCTTGAGCGCATTACGCTCAATTCCGAAGTTATGGCTGGCAAGCCAGTCATCAAGGGAACACGTCTGACCGTGGAATATATCCTTAATTTGCTTGCTCATGGCACAGCAGTTGCAGAAATTCTTGAAGAATACCAAGGGCTAACGCCCGAAGATATTCAAGCGTGCCTGCTGTTTGCCGCAAAGTCCTTGGCAAACACCTCATTTATGCCGTTGTCGCTGGAGCTGACGTAAATGCGTTTCCTTTGGATGCACTCTGCTCGCTTCGCATGTGGTTTATGTGCAAGCCGTTCGCCACCTTTACAATAGGCACGGAGGGCATGTCGTGATGAAAAAAAGTTCTGTACTGCTTTTGGCTGTGACTTTGTTGGCCATTTGGGGGCAAACAAGTTGTGCATCGCGCCAGTCCGTAGGTTTGAAAGCGGCCGATCCTGAAGATGTTGGTTTGACCTGGCAAGAGTGTGCAATTTCCCAAGGCCGCGACTGGAATCAAGCCGAAGCTTGTTTCAGTTATCCTATGTCCTCGTGTTGGATTCAAGCCGAAGCCTGCTTCGGTCATCCTATGCCCGTGCGGAACGAAAGCGAAAAGGCAAACTTTGGGAGTTACCTCGGCGACATGGAAAGCCTTCAATTGACCATAGGCCAGGATATCTATCGCGTGAGTTTGACCGCTAAGCTGTTCATGAAAGCAAAATACACCTTGTACAAGAACGGCCACGCTATTCGGTCTTTGTACGGCGAGTTTGGCGCACATTCTCCCAACATATCCTTGCAAAATATCGGCGGCAAGGCGGCGTGGGAATTTTCTGATGGCAAGATTGCTACAATTATCTACGATGGATTGGACGTTCGCCAGGTTTACGGTTTGGACAGGGCATATGGGCCTTATGGTCTGGCCGGCAAATTAATCTTCATAGGGGAGAGAAATGGCAAGTATTTTGTTGTGTATGACGGCTGGAAAGTCGGTCCCGACTTTGATAAAATAGCGATTGCATATTGCTGCGACGTCGCACTGTGCTCTATTCATTATGGACAAGGTAAGTATTTGTTCTGGGGTTTCAGGAATGGTCAATGGCACGCTGTGGAAATAGCCCTTCGCGGAGAGTGAAGGTGACTAACCTTTGCTAAGGAAAGATATGGGCCAAGTGCCAAGTATTCAAGACCTTGAAAAGGCACGGCTGGTTTTTGAGGCTAAGGAGCCGCGTGATTTATTTTACCGCGCAGCAATAGAGCTGGTGTCGCTATCACTGGAAGGGAAAACTTCGCTGAGTGTCGCAGAGTCTTTGGCTGTGCTTTTACAGACTTGGAACAAAATGTTCTACCAATACCGAAAATTTGACAGCCAGCACTTTGCAGACATAGAACGGCTTATCAGCGATTATTATTCGGCGCTGATGGGGTTTAGACAACGCTCAATAGTGAGCTTTAACCAGGCGGATGAGGAGCAGATTATACCCCTTTTCAGAGACTTTGAAACTGTTCTTGGCCCTGTAGGTGCAGCTAAGTGCTTGCATCTTTTGGCGCCTTCCTTTTTCCCTCTTTGGGACCGTGCAATAGCCTCCGCTTATGGCTGTCAATTACAGAGTAAGGGTAAGAATGCTGAGAGATATTGCCATTTCATGAGAATTGTGAAAGAACAGATTGAGCATCTCGGTGGAGAGGAGGTGTTTGGTCGCAACCCTCTGAAGGCGTTAGATGAGTACAATTACTGCAGATTTACGAAGAGGTGGATATAAAGTTCAACCTGCACTTTTGAGCTGCCAAGCCTTACTTTCGGTCGGCCTACCGCCGATGTGTGTGCTGCTACGCGACTTCATTAAACAATTTGACATGCGCTTACCTGGCTAAAAGTGAGTTTCAATTGGGGTGAATCCAACTTTGCCTGGCTGGGTTTATAATTATGGCCATTACTTCTAAGGAGGTTACCATGCGGGCTATTTATTTTATCGCCAGTATTCCCCGCTATGTTTTGACCACAGTCCTCGGTAGGCTGGATAAGCGTTTTTATTGGAGTGCTTTGTCTTGCCTACAGTACGGCGATTTCCCGGAGCCATCTCTCCCTTCCCAGGAGTGGGTTAAGGTCAAGACTGTGTACGGAGGAATTTGCGGGAGCGATATCGGGGTCATAACTTTGCACACAAGCCCAGTGCTTTCGGCACTGTCTTCGCCGGTGTTTGTCCTCGGGCATGAGAATGTGGGGGTGGTGGTGGAGAAGGGTAAGGGCGCGGAAGGGGTTGAGGTCGGGCAAAGGGTTGTAGTGGACCCGACCCTTTCCTGCGAGGTCAGGGGTTTCCTGGACCGGTGCCCTATGTGCCGGGAGGGGAGGGAAAATCTGTGCCACAGGGTGACGGAAGGGAATATCGCTCCAGGTTTGCTCATAGGAAATTGCCAGGATACAGGCGGAAGCTGGGGGGAATACTTTGTGGCCCATCGTTCCAGGGTCTACCCGGTGCCGGATGGAGTCAGTGATGAGGAGGCAGTGTTAGCGGAGCCATTCGCCGTAGCTATTCATGCTGTCTGGAACAATTTCCCCAAGGATTCGGATACGGTGCTCATCATAGGAGGTGGGACGATAGGGCTGTGCACTGTGGCGGCTTTGAGGGCTCTGGGTTCCAAGGCCAGGATTGTGCTGCTTTACAAGTATCCTTTCCAGGCCGAGCTGGCTCGCCGCTACGGGGCCGATGTTTTGGTTAAGCTCGGCCAGACCGAGGAGCTGGTCCAGGCTATCGGGGCAAGGCCTCTGAAGCCTCTTCTGGGTGGCCCCATTTCCCTCTCCGGCCCAGCCATGACTTTTGATTGCGTCGGTTCCAGGGCCAGCATTGAGCTTGCCCTCCGCTTCACCGGGACCGGGGGGAAGGTTGTGTTGGTAGGGTTGGCCTCCACTCCGGGCGGGGTTGATTGGACCCCTATATGGCTGAAGGAGCTTAAAATAGCCGGGACTTATTCCTACGCTGTGGAAGATTACCGGGGCAAGAGGTTGCATACTTTCCGCTTAGCTCTGGATTTCATGGCTCGGAGGGAGGTAGACCTTAAGCCTTTGCTGACCCACAAGTTCCGTCCGCAGGATTACCGGAAGGCGCTGGAGTGGGTTACCGGTAAGGGGAGGAAGAGTTTGGTGAAGGCGGTTTTTCAGTTCCATGGTGATTGAATTTAGCTCTTTTGAGTTTTGGGGGCACATCCCCCACGCCCCTGCCAGGGGGCTTCGCCCCCTGGACCCCCGTTTGCCCACCCTCGTAGGCTTAGGGTTCGTCGGCGTTTTGGGTCCCACTCGTGGCGGGGTTGCTAAGGTGGGCAACTCGCCCCCTTTTTTGAATTTGTGGGGGCACATCCCCCACAGCACCCTGCCAGGGGCTCTGCCCCCTGGACCCCAGTTTGCCCACCCTCGTAGGCTTAGGGTTCGTCGGGGTTTTGGGTCCCACTCGTGGCGGGGTTGCTAAGGTGAGCAACTCGCCCCCTTTTTTGAATTTTTGGGGGCACATCCCCCACGACCCCCTGCCAGGGGGCTTCGCCCCCTGGACCCCCGTTTGCCCACCCCCGTAGGCTTGGGGTTCGCCGGAGTTTTGGGTCCCACTCGTGGCGGGGTTGCTAAGGTGGACAACCCGCCCCCTCTTTTGAATTTTTGGGGGCACATCCCCCAAGGCCCCCTGCCAGGGGGCTTCGCCCCCTGGACCCCAGTTTGCCCACCCCCGTAGGCTTAGGGTTTGCCGGCGTTTTGGGTCCCACTCGTGGCGGGGTTGCTAAGGTGGGCAACTCGCCCCCTTTTTTGAATTTGTGGGGGCACATCCCCCACAGCCCCCTGCCAGGGGGCTTCGCCCCCTGGACCCCCGTTTGCCCACCCTCGTAGGCTTAGGGTTCGTCGGGGTTTTGGGTCCCACTCGTGGCGGGGTTGCTAAGGTGGACAACTCGCCCCTTTTTAAGGTTTTGTGAGGGGACACCCCTTGGACCCCATTTTAAGCCCGGCGGGCATTTGCCAGACGGCGGCGGAATCCGCCTACAACTTTCTCCAGTTCTTCCTTGGAAAAAGCCCCAAGCGCCAGAAGCAAGGAAAGGTAGATGACCAAAGAGGCCGAAATGGCCAGCCCAAGGTTTACTTTCTGGAAAGCCCAGAAAGAAAGAGCCATCACTACCGAAGCCAGGGTCGGACGCCAGAAGAGCTCTTTCCAGGGAAGCGGCCCCAGGTTCTTGCGGACGCAGTAGTAGAAAGGAGCCAGGAGGGCCAGCTCCGAGAGGACGGTCATCACGGAGGCGCCTTTGTAGCCGTAGCGAGGGATTAGGAGCAGGTTCCCAGCAATGTTGAAGGCTACCCCGATGAGGAAGGCTTTGGTCAGGAAACGCTGCTGGTTTATCGCAATGAGCACATACTGGGTTACGCTGTTTATGCAGCTGAAGGGGAAGAACCAGATGAGGAGCTGAAGGGCAATCATGGAGTGGGGGAGGTATTCGGAACCGCCAAGGATGAGGATTAGCTCGCGCGCAGTGAAGGTGAAGAGCACGGCTATCGGCATGCTAACCATGATGAGGAGCCGAAGGGCGGTGTTGTAAACCCGCATGAATTCCTCGCGGGAGGATTCGGCGTAGCGGGAGAGCATGGGGAATAGGGCTACGGTGAAGTAGGACGGGATTATGTTGAGGCCGTCTATGTACCTGTAGGCTGCGCTGTAGTAACCCACCGCCGCATCCCCCTTGAGGGGCTGGAGGATGAGCACGTCTATCCTGAAGAAGACTGTAGCCAGGAAGTGGTTTATCATGAGGGGGAAAGCTGGGCCTAACATCCCCTTGGCCAAAGAGAAATCGGGCTCAAAGCGGGGGATGAAAAGTTTGGTGGCCATGAGGTAGAAGAGGATAGCAAAAGTGACCACGTTCGCTATTACCGAGACCCCGGCCAGACCCACATACCCAAACCCTGCCAGAAGGGCTATCGTCCCCAGAGTAACCCTCAGCAACGTGGTCACGGAAGTTATCCAAGCCGGATACTCCATCTTTTCCCAAGCGGTAAATGCGGAGCTGACCACGTCCGATAGGAGGCTGAAGAACAAGGCCAGGCTGAAGAGGCCGACGGTGAAAGCGGTATCAACGGTTAGGCCGGCGTAACGGACGTAGAAAAAGAGGATTAGGGCCATTAGGGGCCAGGAAGAAAGCCAGAGCAATGACCTCAGAATCGTCACGTTTGTGATGTAGCGGTTGGCTTGGGATTTGTCCTTAGCCACCTCACGGGTGAGCAAGATGCCGAGGCCGAAGCGGGTCAGGATTTCAAAGTAGCCGATGAAGATTACGGCGAACTGGTAGCGACCTGCTCCCTCCGGGGCCAGGATTCGGAGCATGAGCATGGCAAAGGCCATGTCAATCAGCTTATTGACAAAGGCCAGCCCCATCGGGATGAAAGTGTTCTTGGCGACCCGGCCCAGGGTTGTCTCCTCCTCTTCCCGGTAAATCCGGCGCCAGAACCAGTACCCAAAGAGGAAGAGGAGGACGCTGAAGGCTAAGAAGGAGATGAACAGGCCGAGCTTAAAGGACATCGGGCTGTATTTGAAGCGGACCAGATGGGAGCCTGGCTCCAGAATCACGGCCCGGAAATTGCCGTAAGCCCGGTACAGCTTCAGCTCTTTTTCCCCATCGTAAGCTTTCCAGCCTGGGAAGAAGGCATCAGTTAGAACCAAAAAGCCCTTTGAAGGGAGGGTGGCAGAGATTACCACTTGGGTTGGGGAGTAGGAGAGGATTTCGGCTTTACCGGCCTCGCCGGATTCGGGCAAGGGCGGGTCTGAGGGGCCATACTGCCAAGGCTGAGAGCCCTTTTCCAGCACCACGCATCTTGGCGAGCGTAGCCCTTTAAGAGCATCGGCCAGCTCCTCGCTCTCAACGGCCAATGTGCAGGTGGAGATGAAGGCTCTGGGCAAGTAGTTATCGTTCCGGTAGACGCGTACCTCGCCGTTGTAGACCAAGGTGTAGCCGGGGTTTTTTACCTCCTGGGTTGTGAGCACATACTTGACGTTGAGGAGGTCCAAGAGGGGGGAATCAAGGGCTTCGGGGAATGGGGTGTAGATTGGGGAGATGCGGTTGTAGAGCAAGTCCCACTGGGGGGAAAGGAGCTGCATGAATTCGGCGTATTGCTTGGGGATTACAGAATCGTAGCCTCTTACGTCCTGGATTCCGAAGAGCATTCCCGCGTTAGGCCAGAAGGTTTTCTCCCCCGGAAGGTTGAAGGAAGTTACGCGGTAAAGCTCGGGGTCGCTCTTGAGGAAATTAACCACCGGCGGGGTGAAGCTAAGCAGTGCGGGGTCGGAAGCGGGGTTGAACCCCCACCAGGCGCAGAGGAGGTCGGCGGCGATTACGGCCGGGATGAGGGCTTTGAGGCGGCCTCTGCCGGCCAACAGGGCCAATCCGGCCAGCGTGAGGAAGGCGGAAAAGCGCAGGAGGTTCCACCACTCGTAGGAGAAGAACATCTTCCCATCGGCGAATGCACCCTGGGCCAGCTCGGAATGGGCCAGGAAGCGCTCAGCCAGGGAGAAGAAGGGGGTGGGATTGAGGAAGGAGAGGAGGCAGAAGAGGATTCCAGCCAGGCCTGCCAAGGCTGTGAGGGCGGGGAAAAGGGCTTTGAGCTTCTCCCTCTCATCGGCCCCAATCCCGGCCAGGATTGCTACGCTTAAGGTGTAGGGGAAGACCCAGCGGAAGGGGGAATGGAGCTGGTTGTAGCCTGGGAGGAAGTAGTAGAGCAAGGCGTAGAGCGGGGTGCCGAAGGCGAAAAGCAGGGAGAGAACCGCCAGGAGGGCGAAAGTCCACTTTATCCATCGGTCCTTGCCCAGGAAAGCCCCAGCCAGAGCCAAGGCCAGGGTGAGAAGGCCCATGTAGCTTCCGGCCTCAACGTAGTTCTTTATCCCCCAGAAGATGAACCTTATCGGCTCCCCTCGGTAGTTGACTGTAACCGGAAGCCACTTCTTGGCCGCAAGGTCAAAGTAAGCGTGGTGGGCGGGGTTGCCGAAGAAGTCGGGGATTAGGAAGGTGAACACTTGGCGGGTGGGGTAAGCCCATCCCAGCACATCTTTCAGGGTTACCATTCCCTGCCGGAAGTTCTGGGTCACTACTTCGTAAAGCGGTAAGAGCTGGATTGCCCCCAAGCCTATGCCGATGCCGGCCATTATCACCAAGGCCGATAAGGATTTGGCGAGGAATGAGCCTTGGCGGATTCTGGGGTAAAAGGACAGGACCCTCGCCAGGGCAAAGTAGGCGGCTACCATTGCCACATAGTAGGAAATTTCGGGGTGGCCGGCCAGGAAGTGGAGGCCGATGAAGATTGAGCCCAGTATTACGAAGGGGATGGGCGACTTTCTCCCACCCTGGAGGCGGCGCAGGGTTAGCTCAATGCAAGCCAAGATAGCGGGAAGCCAGGCCGCTGCCGCTATTATCATCGGGAAGACGACGCTTACCACGAAGAAGCCGCTCAGCTCGTAAGCGAGGGAAGCCACGATGCTTCCCAGGCGGCGCATCCCCAGAACTCTGGCCAAGAAATACATGGATAGACCGGCCAGCCAGAGCTGAAGCAGAGTGAAGAATCCGTAGGCTCTGGGCAGAGGGATTAGGTAAAAGATGAGGGAAAGGGGGTAGAGAGCCGAATGCTGGCCTGTAGCCAGGAAAGGCATCCCGGTAAAGATGTAGGGGTTCCAGAGGGGGAGCTCCCGCCTCCGAATGCACTCCAGGATGAACTTCTTCCAGACGTAATTTTCCAGGATGAGGTCGCTCAGAAGCTCGTTGTGGGGGACCGATACCCCCAAATCCTTGGCGAAGCTCTTCCAGGGTTCAAAGGCGAAGAGGTTATCGGCCGGGATTAAGGTTTTCCCGCCGAAGGTCACAGGCCAGAGGAGGATGAGGAGGGGTAAGAGGAGAAAGAACGCTGCTGCGAGGTCCGGGCCCAGCTTCCTCAGCCTTTCCACCAAGCAACCTCCTGGCTTCAGATTTCCACCTCTTTTCCAAGCCCAAGCTCGCGGGCTTTCTCCAGAACCCTCTTGGCTACCGAGACATCCTGGACGGCATTGCCTACGGACTTGAAGTAAGTGATTTCATCGTCCCTTTCCCGGCCGGGCTTGAGGCCGGCGGCAATCTCCCCAAGCTCGGCGTAGATGTCCTTCTCGGAGATAATCCCCTTGCTTATGGGGATGATGAGGTCGCCAGCCTCGGCCAAGCAAGCGGAGCGCGAGTCCACCACGATTTTGTTGGCCCGCCGGATGGTGACTTCATCCACCTCTTGCATTTTCGGGGTGAAAGCGCCGATGGCATTTATGTGGGCTCCAGGCTTGAGGTCTTCCCCGTTGAACACGGGGGTGGAGGAGGTGGTGGCGGTGCAGATGACATCGGCTTCTTGGACGGCTTCCTTGGGGGAGGAGGCGACCCTGATGTCGGACGGGATGGGGCCGAGGCCTTTCATCTCGGCGGCGTAAGCTTCGGCCCTTTCCCTGACTATATCGTAAACCCAGACCTTTTCAATTTTCCGGACTTCGCACACGGCCAGGAGTTGGGTTCGGGCTTGGGCGCCGGCTCCGAAGATAGCGGCCACTTTGGCATCCTTGCGGGCGAGCAAATCCGTAGCTGCACCGGAAGCGGCCCCCGTCCGGAGAGCCGTGAGGTAAGTGCCGTCCATCATAGCCACGGGGCAGCCGGTCTCCGAATCAACCACGATGACTACGGCGAAGATTGTAGGCAAGCCTTTCTCCAAGTTTCTGGGGAAGACCGAGACAACCTTCGCTCCGAGGGCATCGCTTTCGGAAAGGTAAGCGGGCATGAACAAAGTCACCCCTTCATGCTTCTCTACCGGAAGCTGGGTCCTCAGAGGCACGTTGGCTTTACCGGTGGAGAGCTGAGCGAAGGCTCCTTTCACAATCTCAATCGCTTCGGCCATGGGGAGGGCTTTGCGCACCTCTTCCGCAGAAAGCAGCAGGAGCTTCACGGCACACCTCCTTGCTCAAGTTTTACCCGGCAGGCATTTCGCCCGGAGGGTAGTAAAGCTTACGGCAGGCTGGGCAAATCTCTTCCCCCTCGGTCGGGCGGAATGGTTTGCCGCACTGCCGGCAGGTTTTAAGCTCGCCTTTGAAGACGGTTAGCCTGAGGGAGCGCAAGAGGGCGGGGAAAGAGAAGTAAGGCTTGACCTTTATCGCTCCCGTAGGGCAATTTCCTTCGCAAGCCTTGCAGCCTATGCAGGCCAAGGGGACGAAATCAATGGCGAAGCTCTCCTGGTTGCGGTGGAAAATCAGGGCGCCTGTCGGGCACTGGTTGGCGCAGAGGCCGCAGGCGGTGCAAGAGTCATCCACTTCCACAAGCCCGAAAGGCAGTTCGGAGGCCGGGATTTCCTCATCCTTCGGGGTTCCGAGGCGGGCCAGAGTCCTCACAAGCCTCAGGCGTGGCTCGGGGAGGTGCTTGGGCACTCTTTCCTCCGGGGGAAGCAATTGGCCGAAGAGGCCCTCCAGGCTTTCGCCCACCGCTTTCCTCATCAGCCCGACAAGTTCACCGTAGAGCAGAGAGAAGCTTGCCCTTCGGTCCAAGAGAGGCTCATCGCCCTGGCGGACTTGGGCGGGCAGAAGGCCATCCCTATTGGGCAATGAGGACTTAAGCGCTATGGTTTCTTCTTTCCCAAAGGCCTTGAGGATGCGGTTGGCCTTTTGGGCTTGCTCTCTGATTATGCTTTGTGCGGAGCCCATTGGGCACTGGGGGCAAAGTTCATCGTTGAGCCAAAGGCCTTGAGGGGCTGACAGGGCTGTTTCCAGGATTAGGGCCAGGGATAGGGAGGCGAGGCATCGCTTTACGTTCAAGGCAACAGGGGCCGGGGAAAAGACTTCGTCCTGGGCAGCACGGTGGCAGATAAGCTCCAAGGCCGAGGTTTGGAGGGAAAGGATGGTGGTCCTCAGGGTTTTCTCCGGACTTTTGGGGAAGGCCCAGGCTTCGGTGGGGCAAACCTGCCAGCAAATCCCGCAGCCTGTGCATTTCTCCTCATCCAGCTCAAGGTAAAGGCTTTCCCTTATTGCACCGAAGGGGCAGGATTTAAGGCAGAGGTTGCAGCGGTTCAAGTAGTAGCGGAAACGCAGGCAACGTTCCCGGTGGAAAGTCGGCTGGCTTACCAGGCCCTGCTCCAAGAGGTCAAAGATGTCCACTTCCACCATAGGCTTAAATCCCCAGCTCCAATCTGGTCCGGATGAACTGGAGGAGGTGGTCGCGGCGGATTAGCCCCACGATTTCTTCCCCTTCCACTACTGGCATCTGGTTCACATCGTTCTCCACCATTAGTTCAAGGGCATCCAAAGCCTCGTCATCGGCCTTTACTTTGAGGAGTCTTTCCATGGGGGTGGAAATTTCGGCCACGGTTACCGATGGCCATTTGGCTTGCGGTATCAATTTGAGGTTGTGGAGGGTGACCATACCCTTGAGCTTTTCCCCTTCCCTGACGAAGAAGCAGCGGGTGCTGTGGGGCAAGATGTAATTGTAGACGAGGTCGTTTAAGGTTGTGGAAGCGGGGATGATTGGGCACTCCTGGCTCATGAGCTCTCGGACTTTAACTCCTCTTAGGGCTTCTTTGCTCACAAGCTGCCTGTAGCTCTGGGTAGCGGCATTATCCAAGAACCAACCGATGAAAGCGAGCCATATTCCATCAAGCCAGTGGCCGGAGAGGGCCCAGGCCAATCCTCCCACGATGAAGAGGAAAGCTACGGCTCTTCCGGCCGTTATGGCGATTTCGGTAGCCTTCCGGTAGTTTCCGGTGACCCCCCAGAGGAAGGAACGCAGGAGCCTTCCTCCGTCCAAGGGGAAGCCGGGGATGAGGTTGAAGAGGGCAAGGCTGAGGTTTATGATTCCGAGGTAAGAGCTTACGGCGGCCAGGATTTGGAGGTTGAGGACGAAACGGCTCACAAGCCAGAGGAAGCCGAATCCCCCCGCTATTATCAAGCTGGCCACAGGCCCAGCTAAAGCCATCAGGAACTCTCCGAGGGGGGTGGTGGACTCTTTGGAGATGCTGGCCACTCCGCCGAAGAGGAAGAGGGTAATGCGTTGGACCGGTATCCCTTGGAAGGTGGAGAGCAGGCTGTGGGCGAGCTCATGGATGAGGACGGAGAGGAAGAGGAGCAAGCCAGTTGCGATTCCCATAGCCCAGTACATCCAATGGCTCCAATCGGGGTAGCGTGATGGGAAGTATTGGGTGGAGAGGGAAAGGGCGATGAGGGCGAAAACTATGAACCAAGTGTAATGGACCAGGATTGGTATTCCGAAGACTTTACCCAGCCTTATGGAACCGACCAAGCTCTGCCTCCCTCACGGATTTGCAGCTCCAATTTTACCATAAAACCTCAGGAATTGCCAGGGATTCACTTAAGCACTGATTGGAAATCAGCCTTCTTTGGCACTTCGTGCCAAGCGTCGGCCTGCGCCGACGCGAAACTGAGCCGGCGCTTCGCCTTCAGTTAGGAGCTTGATCGGGCTCTACCTCTTCGGAGACAGATTCCAACTCTGGGATCAGGGCACCCACCTCGTGGTGCTCCTTCTGCCGCTGGATGTAGGCCACAATTCGCTCCACGTCCCAGCGGCTGACGCTGAAAGCCCCGTAGAAGCCCTGCCACTTGAAAAGCTGGTCTGGCTTCAGGATATGGTTGACGAAGTAAGAGGAAGCGCCTTTGAGCTGCTTGACCAGTTCGGCCACTGTCACCGTGCTGGGTATCCGGACCAGGATGTGAATGTGGTCTGGGACACTGCTCAAGGCCAAGAGGGTGCAACCCATTTTCTGAGCCTCACTGGCAATCACCCGATGCAACGGCCGCTCTATTTCTGGGGTGATGAGTGGGAGTCGGTCCCACGTCGCCCAAACCAAGTGGACGTAAATAGCCAGTGTGTCCCGAGGCATTTCTATCCTCCGTGCAATTGGAAATCGGCCATCTTTGGCACTTCGTGCCAGGCGTCAGCGCAGGCTGACGCTCCCCGGTCGGCGAAGGCCGACCGAAGGCCTGCGGCCCAGGAAGGGCGACTTCAGTCGCCCCCTACCAGCCGCACAACCTCCTCCACCAGCCTCCAATCCGGCTCTCGCTTAGCCTCTTTGCAGGCCCGGAGGTAATCACGCAACAGCGCACCGGCCAGCCCGCCGAATGCAGCAGGGATAGCCCGGACAAAGGGTAGGATGGCACGCAGCCCCTCAGCAAAGGCTGCGGAAGCCTCAGCGTGGCGTCCCAGACCATGTAGGACACTTCCGTGAGCCCCCAAGCTCCTGGCCAAGTCTGGTAAGAAAGCCTGTGGGTTTAGCTCCGAAAGCTTGCGGTAAATCCCTACCGCCTCCTCCGTAGCCTTTAATGCCTCTTCCCTCCGGCCAAGCTCAGAAAGCCGAATGCCCAGGTTGTTTAGGCTTGTGGCCAAGTATGGTAAGAAAGCCTGGGGGTTTTGCTCCGAAAGCTTGCGGTAAATCCCTACCGCCTCCTCCGTAGCCTTCAATGCCTCCTCCCTCCGGCCAAGCGCAGAAAGCATCGCACCCAGGTTGTTTAGGCTTGTGGCCAAGTCTGGTAAGAAAGCCTGGGGGTTTTGCTCCGAAAGCTTGCGGTAAATCCCTACCGCCTCCTCCGTAGCCTTCAATGCCTCCTCCCTCCGGCCAAGCGCAGAAAGCATCGCACCCAGGTTGTTTAGGCTTGTGGCCAAGTCTGGTAAGAAAGCCTGGGGGTTTTGCTCCGAAAGCTTGCGGCGAATTTTTACTGCTTCCTCCGTAGCCTTCAATGCCTCCTCCCTCCGGCCAAGCGCAGAAAGCATCATGCCCAGGTTGTTTAGGCTTGCGGCCAAGTCTGGTAAGAAAGCCTGTGGGTTTAGCTCCGAAAGCTTGCGGCGAATTTTTACTGCTTCCTCCGTAGCCTTCAATGCCTCCTCCCTCCGGCCAAGCGCAGAAAGCATCATGCCCAGGTTGTTTAGGCTTGCGGCCAAGTCTGGTAAGAAAGCCTGTGGGTTTAGCTCCGAAAGCTTGCGGCGAATTTTTACCGCTTCCTCCGTAGCCTTCAATGCCTCCTCCCTCCGGCCAAGCGCAGAAAGCATCATGCCCAGGTTGTTTAGGCTTGCGGCCAAGTCTGGTAAGAAAGCCTGTGGGTTTAGCTCCGAAAGCTTGCGGTAAATTCCTACCGCTTCCTCCGTAGCCTTAAATGCCTCCTCCCTCCGGCCAAGCGCAGAAAGCATCGCACCCAGGTTGTTTAGGCTTGTGGCCAAGTCTGGTAAGAAAGCCTGGGGGTTTTGCTCCGAAAGCTTGCGGCGAATTTTTACTGCTTCCTCCGTAGCCTTCAATGCCTCCTCCCTCCGGCCAAGCGCAGAAAGCATCATGCCCAGGTTGTTTAGGCTCATAGCCAAGTCTGGTAAGAAAGCCTGTGGGTTTAGCTCCGAAAGCTTGCGGTAAATTCCTACCGCCTCCTCCGTAGCCTTCAATGCCTCCTCCCTCCGGCCAAGAGCGGAGAGGGCTAAACCCAGCATTACCAGCACCGGCGCCCGCTCTTCCTCTGCCTCCGGGGGTATGCGCTCCAGCCGCGTCCGGTAGAAATCGGCCAAGAATGGGCGCAGGGCCAGCGTGCGGTCAGGTGGAGGCAGGACCTCATTCAAAATTCTCCATGCCAGAGAAGGCCAAGAGGCCAGGTGCTCGGCGGCAGCTCGCATCCAGCCCTCTACTTTCTTCCGCTCCGGCTCAGCGGCTGCGCGTTCCCAGAGGCGGGCCAGCACTCCTAAGGCCTCTAAAGCGGCACTGATGGCCTCAAACGGCTCCGCTTCCGCCTCTTCTCGTCCCGGCAGGGCCAGGGGAACTAAGCTCGGACGTTCTGCCAGCCGTTGCTTAAGGACAAAGTCAGCCAGGGGCTCGGGCTCAATGGGCGGGATTAGGCCTCTCTCTGCACGAGGGAAAAGCTTCGGGAGGAGGTCCACCAGTTCGCCCCAAATGATGCCGTGGATGGGCCGGTAATGGGCTTCAAGTAAGTCCACCGCCGCTTTATGGCTTGGGAAAGAGCGACCCAGTGTGGCCAGGACGCTCAAATCTTCCACAATCTCCAAGGTGTAATTCCACCGCGCCTGCGGCTGGCCTTCCAGCAGTGGTGCCAAATGCCGTTCCCAAGCTGCGCACTCCCGGCTCCAGGTGCATTTCAGCACCTCCTCAAAGTCAGTTGGGCGTTCCACCCGCTCTCCCATTGCCGCCAGCAGGGCCAGGAGGAGGACATGGAGAGGGGCCCCAGGCAATTCGGAGTAATCGGGGAGGGAGCGGCCATCGGCCCGGATGATTTCCGCAAACTGCCCCCGCGCTTTCCGGAAGAGCTCCCGCCGGTCCTCTGGGCCCAGGGCTGGAAGCGTCCGAGGCTCTTTCTCCACTGTGGGTAGGCTCAGAAACGCTGGCCAACCAACGTATTCGGGGTCGGTGTAATCAGAGAGGTCCTTCCTCAACCAATCGGGGAAGGTGCGCTCCAGTAGGACGATGGCCATGGGTGTGGCGCGCTCTTCCCGGACACGGGCGACCTCGTGCAGCAAGTCTCGCACTTCCCTATCCCGGTTGGCAATGTAGTCCACGATGAGCAGGATGGGGCGAGCGTCGGTGCTGAGGAGGCTGGCGTTCTCTTTTGTAAGCCAGCCAACTCGCAGGAAGCTCACCCACCAACCTTCCGAGCGCAGGGCCTCGCCGGCCTCAATCAGCAAGCGGGTCTTTCCTGCACCCCCAGGACCGATGTAGGTGCGCAGTCCGACCGGTGGCTTGGTTTCCTCCAACCCTTGCACCCAGGTTAAGAGTTCGTGCAAAGTTTCCTGGAACGCTTCCCCGGTGTAGGGGACCAGGCGATAGCGGGGGAGAAGGAGATCGGCACGGAGTTCAGTTATTTCCGAAAGTGTCCGGACCGGCCAGGCAACCAGGTCCTCAGGTAAGCCGATGAGGCGGTTGATGAGGCCGTAGAAGGCATCCACTACCCCCAGGAGGCGTTCAACCCTCGCCTCTGTGCGTAGGATGCTCAGGCAAACGATCACTTGGCGGAAGCTATCGTCGGCCAGCAAGCGAGTGCGCAGGCAGGCCAGGTAGAGGGCGAGGGCACGGGCTTTTTGCTCCTCTTGGATGCCGGGGGCCTGGGCAAACTCTTTGGCCAGCCGGTCCGTCAGTGCTTCCTCGTCCCAGCGTTCCCGTAGGCTTTCCAGTGCTTGGCGGAAGGTGGGGAGGTTTTGGATGGGTAAGGAGGCAACCCACTGCGCTACGCGCTCCAGGCCCTCTTTTCGGGCTTGCTGGATGAAATCCTCCTCCGCTTGCTTAAGGAGCTCTTCCAGGCGCTGGCGGGCGGCTTGGGACTGGCGGAGGCTTTCCACGCCCCGAACGGCGCGGCGGGCTACCGGAGTTCCGGGCACACCCACGGCACCCAGGACATCCAGGAGGACATCCACGGCTTGGGCAATTGCTTCGTGGGACATCCGCAGCTCCTTTCTGGCTCGGATGGTAGCTGCCACAATTATACAATCAACCGTAGGCGGGGCAAAATTTCCGGGGGGACTTGACCTAACCCCCTGGCCCGGCGAGGGCGGTGTTCTCCCCTACCTCTTCCGGGGAAGGGTCAACCCCGCCCCCGAGTGGGACCCAAAGCTTACGAGGGTGGGCAAAGGGGGGTGGAGGGAGCGAAGCCCCTCCCAGGGGGATTGGGGGATGTGCCCCCAAAATTTCAAAGAAGGGGCGAGTAGCCCACATTAGCAAACCCGCCACGAGTGGGGCCCAAAACGCCAGCGAACCCTAAGCCAACGAGGGCGGGCAAACTGGGGGGCCAGGGGGCGGAGTCCCCTGGCAGGGGGATTGGGGGATGTGCCCCCACAAATTCAAAAGAGGGGGCGAGTTGCCCACATTAGCAAACCCGCCACGAGTGGGGCCCAAAACGCTGGCAGACCCTCAGCCAACGAGGGCGGGCAAACTGGGGGGCCAGGGGGGCGGAGCCCCCATGGCGGGGGGCGTGGGGGGTGTCCCCCCACAAATTCAAAAGAGGGGGCGAG
>Ga0207433_10002229_pt1 | contig 39845 bp, 68 predicted proteins | sample YelNatPaOPGAMG01_FD_187559 | JGI IMG/M metagenome (GOLD analysis project Ga0207433, IMG submission 187559) | Hot spring thermophilic microbial communities from Obsidian Pool, Yellowstone National Park, USA - OP-RAMG-01 (SPAdes) (version 3) | ecosystem: Environmental > Aquatic > Thermal springs...
TCGCCGGTGAAGTAACTGCCCATCCTGTAGTTCTTTGCGGGTGGACAACTACGGTACCTCTCCGAGAGAAAGTCGCCGTCCTCCAATTGTAAGAACCAGGGGCAGTCCCGCCCTCCGTAGCGAATGATATCAAGTGCAACCTCCATCTGGAGGTCTCTGTCTCGGCGGAGGGCTTCAATGAACTCCAGTTCCATTGCCAACCCCACGAGGCGGTCAATGGTATACTGAAGTTCTCGTTCCCTCCACTCCCTGCGCTCGATATAATCGAGCGCCCTCATTAGGTATGAACCTGAGTCGAATGCCTTCATAGGTGGTTCTTTGGCTATTAATTCAAGCGCTGTTTGAATGTATGACATATAAACACCCCACGAGAAAAAAAGTTAGATGTGGTATACAAGTTTAGCCTTGATACCACTCAACTTCAGAGCCATCAGTGCCGATAAAACTTCACCGTAGAATGGAGCCTTGTAGACTAAAAGAGTGCTGTGAGAATGGGAGACAGTGTAGACTTGGGGCTGACCGAAACTGGTCAAGACCCTCTCGGCTAATTGCTGGGTTGAAAGGGAACCGTTACCGTTGCAGGCTTTGCACAACTTCAACCCAAACCGCCCTGAACCCTTGCAGGAGGGGCATTTTGCCCTCTCACTTAAGAGTAAGATTCCAAACGCCATATAACACCCCAAGAAAAAAATTAGTTAAATGGATTGACCTCACGGTCGGAGACCAGTATGTCGGTCTCCTCAATGAGGACGAATAGCCGACATAAACACCCCAAGAGAAAAAAGGATTAGGAGGTTTGTGGAACGTGTATCCACTCTGGAGGTACTTTATAGAAAGGTACCTCTGGTTTTGAGGTGCCGTATGATAGAACTATACCTAAGAAACTTATTTCAGGAGCAAAAGGATTTACATCCCTGAGAATCACTGTTATTTGCTCATTATTTAGTAAGTCGCCGTCCCAACGGAACCCCAAGAATGGGGTTCCGCTACGGAACGAGTTTCGCCGACCCTCAAACACAATTAACAGCTCCTCTTTGCAATAAGAGAGGGTATATGCGCCGTGCCCCGAAGCTGTGGTGTAGACGATACTACCATCCTCAAGGACTTTAACAGAAGGCAGAGGTGGCTCGAGTAACTCGGGTGCCCGAGCTACCCTGTTGAGCCACCGCTTTACTATCCCCCAGTAACCCTGGGGGATTGTTATGGAAATTGTAGTTTCCATAAAACCACCCCATAGAAAAAGAGGAAGAGAATTAGCAGACTCTCCGCAGTCGTCGTCCACAATACACACAACGAACAACGGAGAGCCCACCTACGGGTACGTCCTCACAGTGGACAGAGTACCCGTAGGCATCATTGTCACACTCAAATATCATAAAATCACCCCAGAGAAAAAAATTAGAATGTAAGGGATACTTTGACTTTGCGCCATGCAATTGGGAATTGCCGCATCTCTTCACTGGTAAGTATCTTTCCTTCCTCCAGCCTTTTCAAAAGCTGGAGGACGAGTACCTCATCGCCCTCCTTTAGGGCAATGGGTACTCGGTTAACTGGGACCGAGATCCCAGTTAACTCTTTGATTATCTCTGCGGTAGCAGAATGCCCTACCGCAGAGATGACTTCGCCTTGTAAGAATTCTTTAACCTCCCCTTCTGAGGGGGAGGTTACAGTAACAACTGCACCAGATGGTAGCATAGAAAGACTAAACGCATTAGATATATATTTTGTCATAAAACCACCCCAAAAAATAGGTTAGGGGTTTTATTTGAGTTTGATTACATGGATAATGTATCCTTTTTTCTCTATCTTTTCAAATTTTATCTTCATTTTTGCACCCCAGAAAGCGCTGAAGGGCTTCCCACTCGCCCGCCCCATTTCCTCGCCTTCCTTAAGGAAGGCTGACCGCACCCTACCCACCCGTGAGGGAACCACAGCCAGGGTTAATTGGGGGTGGCTGGCTGTGGCATGAGGCAGGGAGTAATGGGGCTTCTGTCTTGTGTTTTACGGTCTAAACCCTGCCCTCATAACCTACCCCGCCAATTGGCTCGGGCAAGGTGGTAGCCATGACTGTAAGGGTTTGCCCTACGCAGTCGGCTACCTGCTGATCGGTTAACTCCGAGGAGGGCATCATAGGGGTGTTGGGTAGCCCCTTAACTACCCAAGGCGGTCCTCCCTCCTCGAAGACCTTTGGGTTCATTATGGAAAGCCCATGTTAGCGTAATACTGTCTCTAATGCCATTACCACGCCTCTGGGTAGGGTTTCCACCCCGCCGTCCAGAGGTCTGGACGGCTTTAGGGGGAAATAGAAAAAATGGGTGTTAGAAGGAGGGTTACTCCTTCTTGCTCTTACCCTTTTTATCCAATTCCTTGGCGACCCATTCCGCAACTGCGAATATAGGCTGCGGCGTAACGCCGAGGGTTACGAGGAACTTGGGGACGGCTATGTTGTCGATGTAGCGGACTGCCTTCCTCAATGGCGTTATTTTCTCCATATGTGGAGCCCTCGCTTCCTTGAGGGTCTCCGATGCCTTCTTGATGTTCTCCACCGCCTTCTGGTATCCCTCGAAGTCCCCGTTCTTTATGAAGTTCTCGAGGTTTTCCCTCAAGAACTTTCGGGCTTCGTTCGATGCCATCCTCTGTTCTTTCGTAGCATTGGACATCTCCTTGCTTAACGCTTTCGCCCCCATAGTATAGCCGACACGCTCTGCCATGAGGTCACGAAGACCCCTGAGCAAAGTCAATTCCTGCTCTAATTCCTTGGGTATGACTACTTGGACTTGGGTCGCTTCTGCGGTTGCTCTTGGCATAGAATTTCCCTCTTTTGGTTTGGAGGCTAACCCAGAGGCTTTATGGTGGCATATCTCCCCGCCCCGCCGACCTATCAAAAAAAGGGTTATAGGGTTAGAGTTTACCACACACTCGGGCGAGTTTACGATAATGTCTAATAGCCCACCAGAACCGAGGGCTATTAGCATTATTAAGATAGTCTTGATATTCCTGCTCCGTAATATGGACTAATATTGTAGCGCTGACGCCGTGCTTTTCCATCCCATGGAGGTCTTCGTCTTCCTCTAAAGCCTCTCTATCCCGCCCAAAAGAGTGGTGGTTACAGAGCCTACAGATAGCCATGTAAGGCATTACAACCACACCCTTAAATTTGGGTCGACGGTGGCGGTTTAGAGCGCCGATAAGCGCCTTTTCCTGTGCGCCCCTTCAAGGGGTCGGTTGAGGTCGTCGCCTCGCCTCAACCCAGAACGCCGAGCCTCTCCGTGAGGACTTTGTTCGGCGTCCTGACCTTCAAGCGAAAAATCGAGCCTTACGAAACACCTTAACCCTTCAGGCGCTCAGGCGCTCCGTGATCACGAAGCGCCTCATTGCACCCTCATAAGGTTCAGGCGCCTCACTTCGGCGGGAGTGAGGCTCAAGAACCTTATTAAGGCGCTCGGAGGCTCTTTTTTTCGCTCTCATCGGTTTTTACCTTAACCTTGACCATGTTGTGGGTCAAGGTCGCATCTTTGGCTCTTGGAAAAACCCAAAAGCCAAATTAAAAATAGCCAAAAAAATATTTAAGTTTTTCGCCCCATGACAAACTACGTGTTTGTTATGGTAACATTTTGATATAAAATGTTAAATTTTTGTTTTTGCTTTTTTAAAACAGGAGGACTGGAGGACTGTGAATATGGTAGTTAATAATAAAGGTTCAAAATTTGGGGCTAAAACTAAAAGAAATTTACTAACTGATGAGGAAGTTTCTCGGTTAGTTAAGGCATGTGATGGAAAAGAAGAGGAGTTAGTCATCAAGACCTTACTTTATACCGGCATGAGGATCAGTGAATTTATTCACATGAGGAGATCTTGGATAAACTGGAAGGGTGGTTACATTCAGATACCGGAAAGTCAACCCTGCACCCTTCATCACGAGTGCAGGAGATCAAGGGAAGTGATTGACTGGTCGAGTGAGGAAAGGGTGAGGGTTAAAAACCTGTGGAGGGTAAAGGTGCCGGAAGCCTCCAGGGCGATACCGATCTTGCCGGAGGTTGAGGGCGTGCTGAGAAAGTTTTTCCGTGATCACAATGCCGTCAGTGAGGTCATTCCGAGCAGGATAGACGCATGGAAGATCGTCAAAGGCGTTGCGAAGAAAGCCGGTCTGAAAAAGAGGATCTTCCCTCACGTCCTCAGGGGGACCTTTGCCTCCATCTTGGCGGGAAAGGACTTCGACGGTCTGAGCATACAGGCGCTCCTCGGCTGGAAGTCGATAAAGACCGCCGACGAGTACGTCCGGCTATCTCCTCAGAGGCTCGTTAAAATGATGAAGGCGAAGTGGTGAATTCATTTAAAAAAAGAGATGAAAAAAAGATGGAACTCAGGCATCCGTGCCAAGTTACTGCGTTTACTCTCTCATCTTGGCTGGCCAGTTTACCTTCCACTTCTCCCAGTCTGTCCTGTGGGTTGCGGCCCTCACCGCGGCGGCGTGGTTTGCCTTTCTGGTTTGACCAAAAGGCAATGCCGCATAGTTAGATATGCATCGTTCTTTCGCTGCCTCCCAACTCTTCCTGATGTTGGCATCCTTGGTTGTTGCTTTGGTGTATCCCTTTGAAACCATCTCGTCTATGGTCTTCATATTAGACCACCACTTCTATAAAATGAAGATTAATCCTTATAAATTTTATTAATTGCAAAAAATATTTTAAATATCCCCCTCCCTACATACATATGGGGATTTCTGAAATGTCGGAAGGAAGTAAAGTTTACGAGAAGGCTGTAACATTACTCATGAACGACAAAAGAGGCGACCTGAGAGATCTGCTGGTAAGGATTGTGGAGTGGGAGAAGAAGCATCCCCCGCAGAACCAGTACGATGGCTTCTACTGGTATGATGTCAGTGGCGACCCCAGAGTACTGAACAAACTCGTCATAAAGGGGATACTCAAGGTCGCTCTCAAGACAAACAGTGGAACGTCGTACAGGCTGGTGGACCTCAAGGAGACCGAGAGAGTTTTAGCATCATTCACCGAGGAAGGACCGGAGGAGGAAGAGGAAGAAACGCTTGAGATCCCCGACAATATCCTTGAGATCGTTATTGGCCACGAGGAGAAGAAGGAGATCATCATGAGGGCGCTAAAAGCCGAGGATCGGGTCCACCTGCTGCTTTACGGGTCACCCGCATCAGCAAAGAGCCTGATACTTGAGTGCCTGCAGAAGCTCCCCAGGGCGAAGTACATCATAGGCTCGGCGTCCACGAAAGCCGGGCTGTTCGAGCTGCTTTACAACGAGGAGCCAAGGTTCTTGATACTCGACGAGATCGATAAAATGGAATCGATGGAAGATCTTTCCATATTACTCAGCCTGATGCAGTCCGGCTTCATATCTGAGACGAAGCACTCTCGCAGGAGGACCAAGACGCTTAACACGAAGGTCGTGGCTGCTGCAAACCGGATAGACAGGCTTCCGCCCGAGCTGCTGAGCAGGTTCGTCAAGCTGAGGTTCAGGGACTACACGGACGATGAGTTCGTCGATGTCTCCGCCAAGATACTCCAGCGAGAAGGCATACCGGTCGGTCTGGCCGGCTACATATCCGACCAGGTGCTGAACAAGCTGGAATCGCGCGATGTCAGGGATTCCATCAAGGTGGCCCGACTGCTGAAAGAAAAAACGAAGGAGGACGTTGACAAAGTCATAGATCTACTGCGCCGGCAGCTTTAGCGGCTCCTTCTCGTGCTTGTCAAGCCACTCCTTGAGCGCCTGCTTCATTATCTCACTCTTTATTCCGTGCAGCATCAAGCCTCTTTCGTTTATTGCGGAAAGGATGTATTTGTTGAGTCGGTCGGCTAGGTCGTCAGGAAGGTAGACTGTCGCCCATTTCTTTGGATTACCCATCCTCTCACCCAATAACCAATTGGGCAAAGGGGTATATAAACCTTTTGGTTGTTGGTTCTACTTAATTACTTTGCCATTGCCGAGATCCACTGCTCTGAAAGCTCAAGCGCCTCCGGGTAGATACTCTCGGCGACCACAGCAGCCAGCTCCGGCGGCTTGACGAACCTCGTGGCTATGCCCCTCGCCCAGTCCTCAGCCCACCTCAATCCTTTCTCAATGAGACCTGGCGAGTAGCCCTTGGCGATCCACTCCGCCTTCTTTTTCTCTCTGATCGGCTCGAACCTGTGGTCCATGTACTCTGGTGGATCGACGCCCTTCTCCTTGAACTTCTGGGCTATGGCGGAATAAGCCATCTCGCCTGCCCTCGTCTGAAGGGCAATTATCCTCCTTCGCACCTCGGCCTCTTGGCGCTCATCGATTAACCTGCTAATGTCCGCGATCTCCTTTTCTATTTCCGACCCTTCTTTTGGAGACACAAAGCCGAGCCTGATCGAGCGGTAGAGTTCGCCCAGCGCGTGGTTGGTATCAAGCCACGTCTTTGCCCTCGTGCTGTCCCTTTCTTCCAAGGCGTGCCTCGCCACTGATATGTCAAAGTAGAGGCTGTCAACGGGGTCGAGTTCCCTCATTACCTCCTTAACAACCCCCGGAGGTATGAAGCCTGAATCCGTTCCCCTGCTTCCCACGTGCACCCTTCTCTCAGTGAGAACAGCCGACAGGCAGCACGAACCGAGGAAGAGCGCTGCGCCACCCACGATGCCCAGTGAGAGATAATCAAAATTATTCTGGGACATTTTCATCCAGAATAAAATTAGTATTGGTTTATTAAATGTCTTGTGGTCCAAACCCCCAGGTGTCCATCATAAAAGTCACACTCTACGTGTTGGTTCTCTCTGCTCTGAGGCGGGAGGTTAAAACTGTGGAATTTCAGAGAGAGACGCACTCAGCACCATAACAAGTTAAGGGAGAATTTATATAGAAATACAGGTGAGAATAGGATTGAGGATTGGTATTTAATGAGTGAGGACGAGGAAGGAAAGGATGAGGAAGTAGAGGAAGAAGAGTCGGGGTACAACTTTGAAGCGCTTGGCTTTCCGCCGGACTGGGATGAGCTGCGGTTAAGGGAATACCTTTCCAACAGGTACCATCCGATAATTGACCAAGATAAAAACCGCAAGTACATATTTCTGAGAAAGGACGACGAATGGATCTCCCTTGGCAAGTACAGCGATGAGAAATGGAAGGTCGTGAACAAAATAAAGGAAGAGGTGGACACGCGCCCACCGATAGAAGAACGGATAAAGGAGCTGAGAAAGGAAAAGTTGAGTAACTTTGACATAGCGCAAATACTGTACAAAGAAGGATACCCCACTCAGCAGATATTGAAGGCGGGACTCCCACTCAGGAAGGCGGGGCGGAAGGTAAGTGAGGGCGATGAACTTGTTGAAAAACTGGCAAGTTCTACGAAGTGGCCTGGCTACGCCGAGGAACTGAAGGAACTCATAAGGAAGCAGATAAGCCTCAGCAGGGAGTTCGCCGAGGCTTGCACCGAGACCGGCGTACAGGTGGTATTTGCGGCACTGAAGAAGACGAACCTGGCGACCGATGACCTTAGGAAGATCTTTACCAACAAGGAGGCACTGACAGACGCCGTCTCGAAGGCTGCCGAGACCGCGTTGAAGGCGATAGAAGCCTACGACTCGGATGCCATGAGAAGGGTCGAGGAGGAGCGCGACGAGGCGCGGGCGGCGTACGCCTTCGCCGTCGCCAAGCTTAAACAGCTGGAGAAGGCTTTGGACCCCACGCTCAGCGTCGAAAAGATGATCCACACCTACCTCATGAGTGGAAATGTAGATCCCAACGTGTTTTCTCAATTGATGGATAATTGGTTAGAATTAAGATTAAATATAGTAAAAATGGAGGCGATCGAGAAATGAGTAGTATTGAGGACGCAATAGAAGAGTACAGCAAGAGATGGAACATCTCAAAAGAGGAGGCGGAGAAAAAGATAAGGAAACTTCTTGAGACTGTGCCTTCCACCGACAACCCGTTCCCCGAACCGCTCGGGGAGATAAGCAAGAAGGTCCAGGACATAAACCAAGCCGTGCTAAGCGCCGCTTACACCAAGAGGCTTCTCTCTGCACCACCGGAGGACGTGACGGTCCTCAGGGCGAAGATAGAGAACGTGGAAAACACCGTCAATGAGCTTAAGACGGGCTTGGAGGAGAAGATCAACCAGCTCACCGCCCTTCTCGACGAGAAACAGAAGAAGGAAAGCAGAGACGAACTGATGCAGGAACTTGAGGCTAAAATGGAGCCGCTCAAACGGGGCCTGGAAGAACTGGTGAGTAGACTGAAAGCGATAGAAGAACATAAAATTGCCACTCCACCGCCGCCGTCAGGTGAGGTAAAGCCGGAGAGCCTCAGTGAACTCTTGGATAAGGTGAAGACACTTGAGGAGGAATCCAAGAAAATGTTGAGCAGGTTTGGGTACAGGGTCGAGCCGGAGAAGCTCTCAAAAGAAGACGTGATGAGGATGATCGAGGAGGCCCAGAAACAGGCGCTTGAGAGGCTGTCGACGGAGGAGCTGAAGAAGAGGCTTGAGGCAGCGGGATACAAAGTGGTTGGCGGACCGATTTCGTGGGAGGAATTTCAGAAGGCTGTGGAAAAAGCGAAGCGCGAGGCGCAGGAAGAGGTGTCTGATGACAAGAAGATAGAAGCCGTCACCGGCATAATCAGAGACAGCGTCGCAAAGATAATCGATATGTTTAAGCCCGCCGTGGAGACGATCTTCCGGCAGCCACCGCCAGAAAACCCCGCTTCTGTGCCCCCCGTAATTCCACCGGTCAACCCGACGCCCCCACCGGTCAGCGAACCCCCACCAGTTCCCACACCAACACCGAAAACAGAGCTCACTGGAGGAGACATTGCACGTCTACTGAAAGAAGCTTCAAGTTCGCAGGGAAGCTGAGCCTGAAGATCTTAGAGGCACTGATCGAAGGAGCGATAAAGGGCGTACTGAGCATCTTCGGGACGGAGAAGTTGGGGATGTTCATCGAGAACGACTGGAACATACTGGAGGCGTTCTTCTACGGGCTATGCCGACCGCCGGTTGAGGCTTATGAGAAGATGACGCCCGAGGAGGTAAAGAAGGCGGAGAAGGTGCGGAGCATGATGGGGCGCACCATCCTTCCAATTATAAACTTGGCCCTTAAGACTGCGAGGTCCTTTCCACCCGAGGCGGTTGAATCGAAGGTGACTGCGGAGTGGCTCCTGAAAAGAAGCAGAGATCACTTCCCCGAACTCGCAGCCGTGATAGATAAGTACGGAGATAAGGGAAGGGCGTGGCTTGAAAGGCAAGCGGAGCAGATACGACTTTACCTGACGGGCAAGATAGCGTTCCATCCGGTAAAACTCAAATTCGTGACGAAAGAAGAGATCCTGGCAGAGCAAGTCATAAAAAAGCAAATTAAGTAGGAATACTAAACTAATCATGGGTGGTTGAATGACATTCTTCCAGGAGTGGCAAGAGGCTCTTGGAATCAGACCGATGGCTGAATGGGACTGGAATTCGTTCGAGTGGGGCATGCTTGCCGGGGCCGCCATCACGGTGGTTGTGGGCGGCGTGGTCCTGTATTTCGGATGGCCCTACATCACAACAGGAGCGAAGATCACATCGCTCATTGATGAGTTTAAGAAGGCTATCGGTGTCTGACTGATGTCAACGCCGCCAGGCGGTCCTCCAGGTGAGCTGCTTGGGTTAATCGTAAGTATAGGTGTAACTGTATTTGGAGCGTGCCTCATCTTAGATGATGTCAAGGACTACGGTCTATTTGGCGTTGAGAGAAACCCCCCTGTGCCGCACCACTGGATATACGGAGTGCTGTTGATGGCTGGTGGGATCGCCGGGATATGCTACTTCGGAACGATCTTACTTAAAAAGTACCAAGCCCTCACTTTTTCTTCATGAGGAAGTAAACTGCGCCACCAATTGCCGCTACGCCAATAATGCCGGCTGCGATCCACCATACTTCTGGTGGCAGAGTTGGTGTAGGTGCAGGTGGAGTCGGTACTTCAGTAACCTCAACCGATACTGAATTCGATTTACCCACATTTAACACCCCTCATATTGGTCATCCCCTGCCCACTCGGCGTAGTATGTGTAAGTCCCTCTGTTTCTCGTCACCGTCATGACGAATGCCCCAGCAGCATCCGTTGTGGCGTAGCCTATCTGCGCCCCATTCTCGTATATGTACACCCTTCTGTTAGTGAGTCCTGAGCCGGTTACCGCGTCCGTCAGACGCCCCCTGAGGATTATGTCCAGCGGCTCGGGTCCGGAGGTTATGTCGTAACCATTAACATCCGTAGCCCTCAGCTCAAGTTTAGATGCCTTTTTTGTGTACGGCTGGTTTAACACGGTCCAGTTCAAGCCTTCAAATGTTCTTGGCGGCTCACCTTCTGCTGGTTGGTACCTGACCATCGCTTGCCAATCTTGAGATGTAGTTATTCTACAATAACCACTCATTGGCTCCTCAATATGAGCAGTAAAGTTAAATTCAAAGTATCCTGAACTGTTACAAGTGGTCCATAAATCACCAGTCCTCCACCAGCAAGTATCACCAGGGCATTGCGATGGGCACATGTACCATAGAGCCAGTTGTATGTTATTGTTTTGTGGTACTGGAGAGATTGTGCCGTATATCTTTATTGTTTCACCTATGTAAAAAGTGGTTTTATTGATGGGCACACCTACCACCTTAGCAACCTTCGAGATTCTCGTCCCCATCGAACGACGCATAGTAACTGTACGATCCAGCCACGCCGATGGTCAGGGTGGTTTTTGCCTGCCCATTACTATCTGTGACCGCGCTACCCACATAGGTGCCACCCGATGTGTAAAACTTTATGGTCGCGCCCACCACCGGGATATTACGTGCCGAATTAATGAGAGTAGCAATCAAATCCACGCTTTCACCTGCAGTTATCGTGCTTCTTGATGCCACGAGTGTGAGTGACGTTGGGGCCTTTGTGATCGAGATCGGTATGGTGGATGAGGTGGACGAATTATAGGAGGAATCTCCTGCGAAGTAGGCGTACACGTTGTACGTGCCGACCTTGCCGAAGCCCAGATCGACGCTCGTCTTCCCGTTGCTGTCGGTGGTCCCTGTCCAGGACACAGACGTGCCAACGTAGAAGTCGACACTCCTTCCGACCACAGGCTTACCGTCGGAGTCTACCAGCGTTGCCGTGAAGGTTATTGTTGCCGGAACGGGGGCCGACGTTTTTGAAGCCGTAAGGGTGAGCGTTGTGTTCTTGGTAGCCGGCGTAACTGTAATTGTTATGGGGCTAGACTTACCCAATAAAAATTCCCCCTCCACTTTTTCTAATCTCTTCAGACATTATTATAGATAGCGGAAATGCCGCAATCGCCAATGATACAGCGGCGGGTAATGTGAACTCCCCTGGACTTGGCGAAGGGGGCGTAACTAAAGGACCAAAGTCCAAACTGAGGACTTCTGCAACTTTGGAAGGCTTATTCGCTACTCCCACCACAGACGACCCACCAAAACATAGCCCGGCAACCACCGGCACCCCCGCAATATTTGTCAGAAGGATTGAGCCGCTATCCCCACCCGCTATGAATGAATTGCCAGGGTTCTCCAGTATGACCTGATCCCTGAACGTGACGTAACCCATCGGGTAGAGGACCTTTATCGTTGCGCTGGTGTCCGTGACCACCGTCCTCGTCAATCCTGTGGTCCTGCCGGACTTGTACACAATCATTCCAGGAATGGGATCAACCATCCCCCTCGGAACGCCATTCTCAAGTATTTCAGGCATCATGACATCGGAGGATTCTGGTGATGCAATGGCACAGTCCACACGCCCTCCTTCTTCCAGAGCAAACTTCTCCAGGGAGGCTATCCTGTCTGCCGAGGTCCCGCCGTCATAGCGCCCCGGCTGCCAGACATCGGTGCCAGGTGAATTGAACTCGTTCGTTTTGTAGTTTATTGCGATGACGTGGGCGTTCGTGAGCAGCACGTACCTTCCATCTTTTGTCTTGGTCCACATTCCCAGCGTGCCTGCGGTACACGTTGGGTCCGAAATTGAGATCCCGCCAATACACGGTCTCCACCTGTCCGTCCTGGACGCCGTGAACGCACGTATGGAGAAGGGTGAGACCGCGGGCATGGGCATCATGGACAGTGCCACGATCTTGCCGGTGACCCTCACCATCACGGGTATGTCCTCAATGCTTGCCGGAACAACGCTCAGAAGATCGGGTGTGGCTTCTTCCACGTAAATTACGATCTTTCTGTTTCGGACTCCGATGCCGACCACACCAGGAATTTTCAGTAGTTCAGGCTCACTGGCTTCTTTTGCCCTGAGTAGTTCAATGTCCAACAAGGGAAATCACCACAGCGGTCGAAATTCTCCAACCACGACCACCTGAACTGGGATCCCCTCCAGCACCTTTGGCACGTAGTATGAGTCCGCCTCGGTCCTCACATAAACAATTATCCGATCTACGCCGGGGCTTATTCCAACCACTCCGGGAATGGACATTATGTAAGACTGATACTTGGATACAACCTCAGATACGGACATAATAATCCCACTTTTAAATTAGTAAAAAGATAGATTTATTCTTATGCAGAGCAAAATAATGAGTGAGAAGGGTGACCGTGATGGAGTTTATTGACAGGCTCCTCCCGGACGCCGTGACAGAAGGACCGAGGAGGCCGGACCAGACAGTTATCAGGGCTACCGACTTGGTGGACTGGAACTGGCTCAGGGAGTGGCTGGGAGTGCCCAACATTCAGTGGAAGACCTTCCAGAGCACGTGGAAGGGCTGGCACTACGTTGCCTTTAGCACGCCGTTCAGGGAGCCGCCGGCTGTGGTCGCCTGCTGCTCGGGGTTTGCATTCGATTTTCCTTCTCTTCCATCCCTGCCAGAACTGAAACTCCCAGCCGTTTCTCCGCTCCCGGACCTGAAATTACCGAGATGGACGCGTCCAGACTATAAGGAAGTTTACAGCAATAACTTTGCGGACTGGTTCAAGAGCGCGGCGGGCGACTGGGGAGTTTTCAACTGGCTGAGGGACGCATTGGCAGATTACTTCCTCAGACCTCTTGGCTGGGTGGTGGGCTTTGCCGCCAACTTCATGTGGGATGTTTCGATAAAGCCGCAAGCAGATACGTTAAATGATACATTGGAGAAATTTGAGGACAGCTGGAATACGCAGATCGTGCACAATTTCAACGACTTGATGAAGAGCAACTTGGAGGCATTCACAAAGACTTGGAACACGGAGGTCGTAAGCCGCCTGAATACCGCAATATCTACAGTTCAGGAGAAGCTCTTGAATTTCATCGAGGGGTTAGGTATTACTCCTCTTGGTGTAAGAGACGTTAGTACCATCGGGTGCTACGTCTACAGCCCAGAAAACACAACGGTTTATGTCATAGCAGCAGGAAGGACTAGCTGAGTTTTAGCAAATCCTCCCACAGTAGCCTGTGTATCCTCTCCTCTCTGGACAGCTTAGCGGCGAGCTCTCTGGACCTCGGGTCCTTTAATGTCATAGATGCACTACTGTACTTTTCTTCATCCTTCCTTTCATCCTCAATGTAGCTTTTTATGGCTGGAACGTCCTCTGCCGACAACTTTACCTCTCTAACTTCCTGCTCCTTTAAAAAGTCAATGAGGGCAGTAAATGCGCATATTCCAAGGAATATACCACAGGGCAAACTTATAAAGAAGTTACCCTCTTCGGACATTAAGCCTCACCCATCATAAGTATCTATAAAAATCCTTTGAGAAATAGTTTGTGTTTCATAACTTTATTTTGCCCACCTTTTAAGCCGTTTATATCCTTTATTCCGTTCTCTCACCAACTCATCAACTTTTTCCGGATGTGCTGGTGCCCCAGATACTTTACTTTCAACATACTTCTTTGCCTCTTCAATATCTTTAGCCTCAAATTCAAACTCATACTCTATTGGAGGGTAAAGAATTTCTTTCTTTAACTCTTCAAAATCCTTTAGATCATGCACGTACCAAACATAGATATTATCATCTTCTTCATAATGCAGGGAGTGAATATAACCATTTGTAGCGGTCCACCAAATATCTCCTAAATCCTTAACCCATCTAAACCTTTGCCGTGAAGGCTCTAAAGGGTCATACAGAATAGAAAGTACACATGCTCCAAGGAATACGGCTGCCCCACCTCTAACCAAGCTTGAAAAGAGGTTACCATCCTCAGATATCAAATCCGCCCCCTTTCCTTTACTCTTGCGTACCTCCTCCTTCCCCACCTTGTGTCCGGGTACATGGCGATTTGGGGGCGATACCACTCCGGCGCATCTTCCATCCCTGGCACGATCCTGTACAGTTGCTTCGGTATCGGCGCCCTACCAACTTCCCTCCTGGTCGGCTCGATCAGACCAAGGTTCTTCAATATGTAAAAATACCTCCTCACGGATTCGTATGATGTTGATGGCTTTACCTTTTTAAACTGGCTGTAAAATTCGTTGGGCGACCCTTCACCAACCGACATTAAGAACTCCTTTATCGCCAGACCGGTCAACTTCTCACTGATCTCCAACACCAACTCCGCTCCCCACTATAGTATTATGAAAATGCCAATTAAATTTTTCCGAGCGAAATGTTCATAAATAGGACCTCATAAAGTATAAAAACGGTGAGAAATATTGGTTGAATCACTCACCAAGTGGATGGACCCAGCCTTTGAATATTTTGCCAGGGAGACAGGAATTCCAGTAGATCAGCTTGTGGCTCAGCAAGGTGGAGAGGGTATAGGGACTGCCCTCGAAATCTTGTCTGATTACTTCACGAAGGGTTGGCTCAATAAGGGGCTTCAGTTTTTAGTCGGCATAGCGGCAAACGCCTATGCGGTTTGGGGTAAGGATGTGCCACCGCGGCTCAGACGAGAACTCATAGCCATGGGAACACACGAACTTCTCAGGATTCTCACAATGTCACCAGAGGAGTCTGCTCAATTCCAGGCTAGTCTGGTGATGTTTGCCAACGCAGTTCAACGCGGAGACTGGAACACCGCCGCGACGGTCGTCTTTAAGACCCCCGCTGAGATGAGGGCGGTATTTACAGCCCTTGGCTTGCCAGTACCATCAGCAATTCCAAGAGCAGCACCTGCGCCTACCCCAGCGCCTGCCCCATCTCCAGTACCGGCTGGCGGTGTGGTGTTCTAAAACACAAAGCCCTCGTGCAGAATCCCAGCCCTAGTGAGGAGTGCCCTCAACGCGTCTTCGTGGGATCTGTAGTCGACAGCATACTTCAAAAAAGTCCGCTTGGTCTCCTCGGAGCACTCAATGATCAGCTTCGACCGGGAAGCAACACGAATAATATATTTTTTTCCATTACATTCTAAGGGTTTTCTCAGGCTGTGGAGAGACTTTATCTTTGAGAATTTAACGAGGAAAGGCTCCGGACGCTTTTCGTCCACCACCGCGATCTCCGTGTCATCGCTCAGCCCCTCCCACTGCTCCTTGCTGAAGTACAGCGTACCGAACGACGGGCGCTTGACCTCAATCATTCGCCCATCAGTGAGGACGAAATCCGGGCTTTTGTTGTAGTTGTACTTTATCTCCTCTCTAGGGTACTTCTTCATGAGCCACTCCAGCACGGATCTCTCCGCAGACGTCATAACTTTCCCCAACTTATACCACCTTAGGTAATATAAGAGGACTAAACCCTTAATAGCCTTTTTCAATGCTACTTGATCGGGTGAACCGTGTGTCAGAAAGACCCATTAGTATTAACGACATAAAGGCAGGAGTAAATGTCGCCGCCCTGGAACGGACAGCCCTCAGTTATGTCGATTTATCGGACACCGAAAGATCATACATAAACTACGTCTTGGACTCCGGTCTAACGTACTTGAGAAAGGTCGCTCCTTCCATCGCTGCAGACATTGAGCGCCAAAGGCAGCTTGCCGTAAACATGGCAGGAGTTGCAAAGGCGACGTTCCCGGTGAGGAAGAACTACGCCTTCCCATCGGTGCCTGGATCTCTGGGCGTCTCGTGGCTCTTCCCGCAGGGATTCAAGTGGGCAGCAACCCCCAACTCATCCAACCCGTGCTACACCTCGTACAGTAACAACAGCTGGGACATGACCCTCACGGCTGGAACCACCGCCTACATAATGGGAGATGGTAGTAACTTCTACAGGGCAAATCCGAACACGGACAACCACACCTTCGTCCTCATATTCGACGGCGGAGTAATAGAGGTCGGCTCGACCCCGTCGATAGAGCAGTTCCAACTTTACAGTGAAGGTAAGAGGGACTACGGCATATACACAGTTGAGCCACTGACAGACATTCCGGTGGAGAAGAACGTCACAATATACCAGTACCCGACGCCCTTGGGCGCGGTCTTTGCGAGCCACGACCGCGGCTTAATGTGGGGATTCAAGCCAAGAACGAGCGGAACCAAGACAATCAAGCTGCTCGGTCTATTATTCTACGAGCATGACTTCATGAGTTCATTGAAGTGGGTCAGCTGAGGGGGGTGAACGATGACTGTCATAGGCTTGACGGCTGACGGCAGGAAGATCGTTCAGCTGACCGTCACCGGGTCTGCCAGCGTAGGCGGAACGTCGTTTGGCAACATCTCCGTGACCATACCCCTCGGCGAGCTCAGCAGGAAGGACGCGCTGCTGGGCATTGCGAGCATCAACCTTGACCAGGACGTGTACCTCGTGGAGGCCATCGGGACGGTCGACTCGTTGACGGTTAGGGTGTACAACCCCGGTAGCAACGCGACTGTGGGCGTAACGGCAGTCGTGACCTTGCTCGGCACATAACATAATCCTTTTAAACAACCTTTCCCTTCTTTTTTTTGAGGAGTGGGTAAATGAGTTTTGAAGAAAAGAGGCTTGTCAGAAGTGAAGATATAGCTGACGGACAGGTTACACCCGCCAAGACCACACGTTTGGGAGTTCACTGGGTTAAATCCGCAAGCCCAACGCCAGGCGTCGGAGGAGCGTACGGCTTGGCGGTCGCCCTCACCCCGCCTACAAACAAGTCGATAGTTCCCTTGAGCGCAGCCCTAACTTGGGGCGGGACCTTCGGCTCAGGAGAAACCGTTACGGTAAGGCTTACGGCGAAATTCTCAGACAACACTACGGCTAACATAACTAAAAGCGCGACTACAACTGGAAGCCAAGCGCTCAATTCAGCAGACCTCCAAGGCTTGATGAAGGACGGTGTCTACATAACTGAAGTTGATGTTGACAGTTCAAGCGACGCAACTTCAACAGATGTGACAACAAGTGTAACAGTATACGGATTAAGCATTTGAAATGGCGCTTTCGATAAGAACAGGTAATAACAGTACTTGAAGGAGACTGATGGATATCATACAGAATAAATTTATAAACTCGTACATCGGAAATATGGTCAGAGAGAGTGGAGGTGTTTAAATGAACCCAACGGATGAATACGGGCTTTGCCCTGAAAATACATTCATCACGGTCTTCATACCCGCGACCTCAAAAGCGTTGGTCTTCCGTGTGAAGGCAAGGGCTAACAGGCGCTACGAGGTTATGAATTACGGTCCCCTTCCACTGTCGAGTGGCGCAGTACTTCCGACCCTTGATGGTAGCAGCACAACCGTGCCGGCCGACGGCGTCATCCCAGCCAGGGCCTACACTGATGGGCTTATGTTTCCGATGAGCGGGGCTTTTGATGAAAACGATATGTGGTACGTGCCCGAGGACTACAGGGACAGGCTCTTTCACGTTGTACAGTACGTTACGCCAGCCTTTCTGCGCATGGACGTCCAGATCCCCATGGCAGTGACGCAGGGAAGGTTCCAGAAGGACAAGATCATGACGGGCATAAACAAGGACTTCGGTTTTGCAAGGGGATCCTACGAGACCGTGCACATTCCAAAGGTCCACTACGGCTACAGATACGCAAACGACACAAACGTCCCCCTGTACACTTTTGCCAAGTTCATCTACGCGGAATACATTGTGGAAACGCCCAAAAACTCAAGCTTGATATTTGACATATTGACACACAGAGTGCCGAGCCACTGGATAAGCCTGCCCATAAATATCGTGGACCCGACAATTGAGGGGGCTTTAATTGAGACCTACGGTATAACAGGTTTTCCAGTGTACCGCATGGATGAACGTGATATGGCGCTGAAAGATTATGAAACAATCCTTAGAGGGGTGAAAGTCTGATGCCTTCAGAATTAATAACAATGCGGGGAGAAACTGATGGGACAAATACTACGGGGACGGTGCCCCTTGAGAGTGACCTGTTCCAGAGCACTGTGAACTACTTCCGCATCCCAAAGGGTCTGTCTGCGAAGATATGGTTCAAGAAGATTGCCGGCGAAGGTGAGACGCTCTTCACGGTTAAATACACACACGACGTCACGGCTGCGGCGCCAGACTGGAAGAACATCCAGCAAGAGAAGCTCGCGTCAAAGGGCGAACTTTCCCTTGAGAAGCGGAGACCCGAAATACTCAGGGCACTCACAGGTAAGGAGGCTTTTCAAATATCGTGGACTCAATCCACCGCCGCAAAGGCTTACATCGAACTAGGGGTTGAAATAGAGTAAGACAAACCAACTCAGGGCAATTCAAGGTGGGAGGAGAGTAAGTTGGGTGAGAACGGAGAAGGAAAAGGGGAGGTAGGGAAGGAGATAATACTGATAGTGTCCTCCCCTGGGGCGTCCTCACTGCTCAAAGTTAAGACTTCCACGCATCAAGTCAAGATAAAAGAGGCTGGCAAGTAGTGGTTGACTACATACCAATCAACCCTTTTTTCATCATGCTGGCGTTGAAAAAAGCCCTGAGCTGGAGGGTGAGCTACCTTTTTGTACTTCCGCCTGGAGCGGAGGCTAGTCTTGAATTCGCACCCCAGTCAGGCACCTTTTTCGTAGTTGGTGGTTTCAGGATGGGAAAGGTAAAGAACTACCTGACTGGAGCTGAGCTGGAGACGACAAATGTCTTCATGTACACCGAGCACGAGCAGGCCCGCCGCTCCTACGTCTACGGGATCGACTCGGACACCATGGAGGGCGACTCGTCGTGGGTGGAGGTAGGTCCAGAAAAACCCCTCACAATCACCATAGTAAACAGAGAGACGTTCCCCGTGAGTTTCAGCGCAACCATGCAGATTGGCATATTGAACAAGTTCCAGCTCAATGAGATGATAAAGCTGTGGAAGGGTCTGTACAACTTTTTAATGTCATTTTCTGAGAAAGGTTGAGACCGATAATTAAATAACTACCCAAAACCAATTTTTAATTGATGAGATGCGAAATGAGGTGATGAGATGGAATGTCATCGTTACCATCGTTAATAGACCAGCTGTCCTTAATGAAACGTATACTTGGCAAACTTCCAAAGACAGAGTTCAGTTCCTTTGATTATCCTCTCGACAGATTGATGAGCCTTCTGGCGGCACCTAACCACACATTCTACCCGAATGTCGTGGTGGTAGATAGAGGAGTGTCCCTACCGGTGAACGGCTTCCTCGTAAGCATAAAGGTGGATCCCACCGGTTCGCCGGTCAAGGTCAATTTCGACCGACCGGTCAGCGACTCAGAGTACACAACCGTTTTCCCCGGGATCGTGAAAGTCGTTGGAAGACTGACAAAGAACCTGTACCTAAAGGCTCCGGCCGGTCAGAAATCTTCGGTCTCTGTGGAGATTCTCAAGCTGGGGTATGAAGATGTACGATGAGACGACTGTAATTGTTCCGATCCCTTTCACCACCGAAGACTACTTTCTGGTCATGCAACTTGCAAAAAGAAAGGGGCTGACAAGGAGTCAGCTTATTATGGATGCACTCAAGCAGTATTTGTTGGTGGAACAGGAACGGTGGAAGAATCAAGATCAAAAATCTATGACCCCTCGACCTCAGCCCGAGGGGGAGAAGGCAAAAGCGCTGAGGGACAAAAAGGAGGGTGAAAGCTGATGGCCTTTCTGGCCGAATTTCTCGATCCGAACTACTTAAAGACAAAGCTTGACTACATGGATTTAAGCATCTCTGGTCTCAGGGACGCACTCAGAGGTGCTGCCAGTAAAACCCTGTCAGATTTGGATACAGACTTGACTAATATCTACTCAAAGTTGGACGTATCATTATCGACCAGAGCATCTGAGACGACGCTGTCAGGATTGAGCGGAAAGTTCCCAAGCGCAGCGGCCCTGGGCGATGCCATGTCTAACCCAACCACCACGCTCCTTGGATCGGCTCTGCTGGGTTTTGATGGAACTAACTGGGAGCGTGTAATGACGGACGGCTCCAACAGGTTAAAAACCCAGTTGGACTCCATTCCTAATCCACCAAACCTTGACACGACCCTCTCATCGAGGCTCTCTGAGTCGACATTCACCGGAAGATTTCCATCAGGAGCAGCTCTGAGCGACACACTCTCAAATCCAACCACCACTCTCATAGGAAGCGCGTTACTCGGCTTTGATGGAACTAACTGGGCGAGGGTAACTGCCAAGTCTATAGACATCGCAGGGGCGACCGGCAGGGCTATTGCCATGCTGAACGCACTTACGCCCTCAAGGATGCCCTACATGGTAGATGGCATCAGCGTGACGACCACCGAATCCAGCACCACAATATCCGCGCCCGGCGCAAAGATCTTGAAGATAACGAACGGAGGCGACGTGGACTGCCTTATTGGAATAAACGCATCGGTGCCTGGCACGAACCCGCTCAAGGTCAGGGCGAGGACCACAAAGGTGTTTGCGTTTGCAGGGGCGACGTCCGTCTACTATAAGACCGCGAGCGGAAGCACGACAATCAGTATAGAATACTTCAACTGAGGTGGGGGACCATGATTTATGAGTACCTGTTCCCACAGATTGAGAAACTCAAAGATAAACCACTCAGATCCGATGAGATCATGAAGATGCTAAACCAGGCGGAACTGTTTCCCCTTCATCTGAGAGTTGATAACCACACCGGCCAGGTCTTTGTCTACTTTGATGAGGAGCTGAACAAGAAGGGGAAGAGCCGACTGGATGCAACCATTAATGAGATCTTCAAGCGCTGGCTGGAGTGAGGTAGATGGCATGGTTATTTGAAACCGTAGACCCCACCTCTTTATACAATAATATCAATTCGATGCCGGCTAATATCAGATGGGGCAGGAATGTAGCACCAGCATGGGTTATAGGTTCAGAAACAACAGCACCAGCTGCAGGCACAGCACTAGTTTCTAAAACAGTTTCCACGGGAAAGACGGGATACATTTATGGATTTATGATAACAGCTCAAGAGGCAAACGACTTCAAGATTAACTGGACTTCAGGAGGCTCAGCAAAATCATATAGAATCGTATTCGGAAGTAAGGGAACAGTTTACTTTACAAATAATGTTGCAATGAATGAAGGACTTGGAGCAGATGCTGGAACATCAGTAACAATTACAAACGTAAATGCTGGAAGTGCAGGAATGGTTTACCAGGCATGCTTGCTATATTGTGAAGTGTGAGGTGATTGAATGGGAGGATTTACAACACCAGCAGCAGCACCGGAACTTAAGAAACTGTTTGCAGATAAAGTAAAAGACCTCAGCACCGATCCAATAGACTGCATTAATATGGAAACATTGGTTAATGAAGGTAAACTTACGGTCGACCAGGTGGCTGCCTATGTTGATGCTGTTGGTACTGTGGACTTTTGGGCTGGAGTTTTCGCAGCTTGGAGCGCCGGATTCGGTGCCTCCGTTTTTAATTTATCAAGCCTATCTGTCGCAAGGGCTGCCTCCATAGTCAACTCCACTAACCTCTCAACCTCCAAGGCTGCTTCAATCTTTGACAACACCAACCTCTCAGTTGATAGGGTTGCCTCTATATGTGATAATGCAAATATTGCATCTGCAAGGTTGAAAGCCATTCTTGACTCAGGAAACTTCACTAACGCAGATAAGGTTGCCGCCGTTCTTGATAGCGATTCGCTTACAGCAGCAGATGCAGCTTCCCACATTCAATCCGCTGTCTACACGGATACATTATATATTAATGCTTTGGAATCAACCTATCTTTCAGCAGCCAAAGCTAACAGCATATTGGCTCATGCTAATTTAACGGCTGACAGAACTCAGACCCTACTCTACGGGATGTCTCTTGCAGCCAAGCTTGTTGATATCCTAACCTACGGCGCTGGAAACCTCACGGTTTCATCCAACACAAGCATAAGCGGAGTGAACAGGTATGACACGCTCACAGTTAACTCAGGAGTAACCCTCACCATCACAGGACAGCCTGGAGCGCTTATTGTAAAGAGCTTAAGCAACAGTGGGACAATAGCTAAATCGGCGACAGGTGGGGTTGGCGGGTCAGCCCCATCTTACGCTGGACCCGGCGGAGTTGGAGGGGGCGGGCTCATAATATTTGCAAACACATTAGGAAACAGCGGAATCATAAGTGCTGATGGTGCAGCTGGAGTAAATGGTACCAGCACAACTTCGTCTGGTGCAGGCGGAGGGGGCGGAGGCTCAGGCGTCTTCTTCAGAGTTGGAACGGATGTTGCTGGGACAGGTGGAAATGGTGGTTATCTTCCAGGCGCCGGAGGCGCCGGACCAGGTGGAGTGAATGGCGGAGGCGGAGGAGGTCTTGCGTCTTCGATACCTGGTGGTGCAGGTGACGGCTCATCTTACACAAGCTTTGATTATTATTCAAGCTTAGCGAGCAAAATCCGCAAGGCTGTTATAGATTGGGTTATTATAAACGTATTTGGCAAGTCTCCGACCACCACAGAAAGCATTCCAAACGCCTACGGCAGCGGAGGCGGGGGAGGAGCTGTGCAAAATGATATTGGCGTTGGCGGAGGGGGAGGTGGAGGAGGCGGTGAAATCTTGGTTTTATGCATTAACCTAAACAGCACGGGGACAATCAGAGCTAATGGTGGAAACGGTGGTGGTGGAGGCTATGAAGGTGCTGATGATGCTGGTGGTGGTGGTGGAGGTGGAGGAATAGTTTACGCCTTGTATAAATCACTTACTTCATCTGGAACTTTGAATGCAAACGGAGGAGCTGCAGGTGGAGGAGACCATCCTGGTAGCGCTGGCACAGCTGGGACTGCAAAGGCGGTGGCTGTGTAATGAAGATCCCAATCCTCGGATTTGCAGGCGAACCAGACCAAAATTACACAGTAGTCCCTCAACAGCAATTGGAGCAAATGATATCCAACCTTTACAAACTTGAGGGAGGAATACAAACTACATACGACCCAACAAAAAGCTGGTACTGTGATACCTATTACACAGCACTACCAATAGAAACTCACTTCAAAGTGGTGCTTGAGTGGTGGCGTGCTGTGCTGTCCCATGTGGCATACACTCCAGAAACTTTTGATTGCGATGACTTCGCATCTTTGCTATCCTCACTGATGGCAGCCTGCGGCTATAACTGCTGTGGTAAAGTAATTGGAGAATTGTACTACCAGGACCAATTTTTGGGCTACCATGAATGGAATTTATTCTTATTTATAAATAACCAGGGCATATTTAAAGTGATGGAATTTGAGCCTCAGACCTGCGACATATTGATTAATCATCAATCTCCTGACGGCTTCAAATACGTAGGTAGGTGGGTATTTTGGTAGAATTTGGGCGTCAGCTACTCACTAAAGAATAAAGTTTTTTAGATGAATCACTTAACTAATTTACAGGGGGAGGTGGATAATATAATGACCTTGGATCCTACAATAGTGGCGATTATTGGGATCTTCCTCGGCTGTTTTGCCCGTACGGTATTTCCGTACCTGAAGAAGGTTGAGGAAAACCCGGATACGGCATTCGACAGGAAGTACCTGGTCTCTCTCCTCATTGCACTGATCTCCTCTGTAATCGGCGCCATACTCATAATACCCTCATTCCAGATACCTCAGGGCGCCACCGTAGTCGTCTTTTCAATAGCCTTCACCACCGGCTGGGGCGCCAACGATATATTAAATGAAATAGCGGGCGGATCTAAAGGCACGAGTGAAAGTACAAGTGAAAGTAAGGGGCAAGGATGAGCGGGGGGAAGGATGGTGCCAAGGGATGATCCCCCGCCAGAGAAGCAATTCGTGACGGTCGACTTCTGCAATGAGCGGTTCAACAGAATTCTGGATCAGCTAACAATGATAGATAAAAAGGTCACGGAGCTGAGCGAAGATCTGAGCCAGGAGCAGAAGGAAAGTAAAAGGGATTGGAAGATGTTTGTGCTGAGCATACTCAGCGGTGTTATAGTCGCGCTGGTCACGTGGGCCCTCTCTCACCTGAGATAGGTGAGATGTTGTGATTGAAAAGTGTTTGAGTGTACGCAGCATCCCGTGCTACAACTTCACGGATGAAAATGGAGTTCAGAAAAAGGTCACGGCAGTAATAGTCCCGATATGTATAACGAGGACGTTCAATAAGATCGTTGTGTCTTACGCCTGCTCCATGGCGCTTCACTGCTACTGCAAGGAGTGCAGGTACTCGAAGGGGGGTCAAACCGATGAGATTAGAGATCCTTACACGGAATACTGATCGATCAATGATAACCCCATTTGACATTATTTGGTAAACATCTTCCATTATCACGATTTATCATTCATTAAAGGCACGGTCTTCCAAGGAACGTAGAACGTGAACGGCTTTTCCTTCAAGGTGTGCCTGTTGCCCCGTATCTTTTCTAAGTCGACGACCTTCTGGAATAGGTCCGGATGGCGGACGTAGAGCTGGATTATCTGCCTCTGCGTCTGCGCGGGGCATATCCAGCATCCACTCTTCGGCGGGACCTTCAGACCGTGGGATAGGATGATCTTCTTGCAGTCCTCCCTGGTGATCTGGGCGTCTATGAGCGGGTACTCGACCCTTATGCTATCGGGTCTTTTGTAATAGTGCTCCCTCGGCTTCGCCCTGTCCTTTTCGTCATAGCTTATGCCTATGAACGTGGTGCACGGCCTCTCAACGTAGTCCCATATCGGCTTCAGCTTGAAGCGGTAGGTGCACCACCGCTTCTGGAGTGACGGGAGGAATTTTCTCGCCCTGCAGTACTCGTAGAGGTTGTCAAAACCTTGGAAGTTGGGCTTGATCACCGTTATTCTGTACCCATTATCCTTCAGATACTGCACGTACTCGTAGGTCTCGGGGTAGTCGGTGCCGTGATTGACGAACACCGCCTCAAAGTCCACGCCCCTGTCCAACAGGTAGAGCATGAGGGCGGTGCTGTTGACACCCGCGCCAAACGAAAGGTAGTTCATTTTGAACACCTGAAATCATCCAGCCTCTTACATTTTTTTGCCTCTAAAAGAAGCCTCCAGTTGTCATTGGTGTGGAGCTGCGCGTGGCACGCCTTACAGACGGTTATCATATTGTCATCCGAGTTATCCTTATAAATACACCAGGGGCGTATGTGGTGCACCGTCAACTCATTACAGTCCGACTCAGACAGCTCCTTCCCACAGATCTGGCAGGTGTAATGGTCCCGTTTGAGTATCCTATAACGCACCGCGGACCAGTAAAATGTGTTCCACCACCAGTCCCGGCACTCATCAGAGCACCAGACCCGCCTCCTTGGCGGGAGGGGCTTGCCGCACCGCGCACAGAACCCCTCCTTCTTGTGGTCCGATATCCACTGTTTACCCATTTGCCACAGCGCCTTGGCGTTCATACCCATTCCCCAATGAATGGGTCATCTATTTTCTTTTCGCCGAAGAACCACTTTTTCACGGTCTGTCTGTACGGGCATTCCTGGCCATCCTCGACAGGCTCATACCCACACACCCAAGGGCAGCCCCACATTTCTTGGGCGACTGGGCATTCACTGCCAGGTCCGTCGAGTGGGCAATTCCAAGAGCACATATCGTTCTTGCCCCGCCAAATGCACGGTTTGTCCATCTTTATGCATTTCATTTCATTCACCTCCTTAGATCTCTTCCACATCTTCTTCCGTGATCTCTCCACACTCCGCACACTCGAAGTGCCCGTGCTCGCAATAGGGGCACTTGTAGAGGACGCGAACGAACCTGTTACAGTTAAGACATCTGTACGGCATTCCTCCACCTCCTTTTTGTTCCATTTTCATTCTTCTCTTTCCAACTTTTCAACATAATTCAATCATCCTTTAGCTTTTCTGCTGGCTCTTCTGGTAAACCATAAAAGTCGAATTTGTATATCCGGTCATTGTCATCTTCATGCTCATCGTATTGCGGACCACACACGGCACAGAATAAGTCGCCGGATTCGGTGACGTACGGAGGGGCGGAAATGTCGTCTATACCCTTTACTGGGTCTTTCATGTCATCGTCCCAGTAGATTATGCGACCACAGTTTGGGCAGTGAATCATGGCTTATCTGACCTCCTTTCTGACGAAAGCCCTTCATTCCCTCCTCTCCCATTTGCCGCAGGAGTAGGTTTGAGGAGTGCTGGTCTCGAACATTGCACAGTAGGCAATCTGAGTCACCTCGGATCCCTGCCAGTATTTGCAGTTGATACAACGCTCCTCGGCGGAAGGTTTAGGTTCTGGGGTCGGAGTGCTTAAGCTTTGGTTCCGTGGGGCTAGACTCTTTATTTTCTCTTCCAACTCCTTCAAGCACTTGCCACAGACCCCAAACCCGTCCGCGTAGGCTTCTATTACGTCCTGTGCGCCACAGTATGAGCACTTGCCAGGGAAGCACTCCTCAACTTTCAGTCTCCTGATCTCTGGGATATGTTGTGCGGCTGATTCTGATGTAACTGTCGGAGAAATGGTCGAAATCTCCGAAACTTGCCGATAATCTGAGTTTCGGCTATTTTTTTCACCGATCGGAGATTTTTCGGTGAATTTCGGATAATTTAAAATCGCCGACAAAACCCCGTCCGGATGTATAGCAAAATATTTCTCAGACATTATGGCTGAGAGTAAATCCTCTTTACTCAGTTCCACCCGCTCCGAATTTTTTTCTATATATACTTTCAGGTTTTCGTCGGCGATTTTTTTAATCCAATCTTGAGCACCTTTTTTCAAAATCTCCTCAAAAAATTGCCGAGAACTGAATTTTCGGTAAATTTCGGCGATTTCACTTGCATTTATCGGTCTGTAGATTATCTTTCTCTTGTCTTCTGGGTCCGGTTCGGAGTCGGCGTACCCCAGCTCTATCAGACGCTTGAGGGCCTTCTCCACCCAGTCCCTGGACACCTTCTTCGGGGAGATCTTGTTCCACTCATCCACGATCTCCCTGATGTACCACACCTCACGTTTTACGAGAACCTCATGATATAATTTTATGATACGCTCCTCAGAACCTGTGCGTGTGGTTTCAAATATGCTAGAATATATCTGGACCGCGTTCCAAACGTCGGCGAAGGTCGCAATCACGTACTTCTTGTTATTGATCTCCATCCTCGGGCGCTGGAAGGCGTGCAGCAGGGCTATGGGCTTTATGAACTGGCAGAAGTGCTGGAAATCACGCATATCCCTCACGATCTGCTTCGGGAATGGCTCGTGCAAGTTGGGGAACGGTATGACCACATCCAGAACATTGGATGAGGTCACCGCGTCCGAAACAAACCCCTTTATGGAGCGTATCAGCGTCTTTATGCAGAGATCTTCCTCAGTTTCGGCATGCTTCCATGGGAAGCTCATCATATCGTTTATCAGTTTGTGGGCTTCCTCTATCTTTTCCTTGGAAGACTCGGGGGTGGCGGTGAAGGACCTCGTTGCCAGGTCTTCCAAGTAAGATCTGTCGGTGGTCAAGAATATGGTGGCTGGCCAGCCCTTTATTACCACTCTCTGGGACCTCATGCCTTTAGTGGTCTTGTCCACAAACCTGTATTCGATCTCGTCTTTATCATGACTTAAAATTGGTAAAAGCATCCTGAAGGTCTCTAAATCTGGAGCCTCCAGGAAGACCAAGATCTTGTTGGACATATCCACCAATGTGTAGCTCTCGTTGACCTGCTTCTGGTACTCGCGTAGCTCATCTTTGTATTCCTTGAGAGCCAGCTCGTAGCTTCTATCGTCTTCAAATTCCTTTCTGTTTGGCTTGACCGGCTTCTCTATCGAATCCAGGGGTTTGCCGTCCTTCGTTAACCGGATACCGTGCTCGTGGACCAGGTTCTTCGGACTCATACCTCCAAGAAACCAGACGTCGCTCTTTGGGAAATGCTGAAGCGACTGTACAGTGTTATATGTCTTGCCTATACTCGATTCTCCCTTCAAGAATAAATTGATGGGTTCTGCCAAGTATGCACTCAGACCTGTGAAGAAGACGGACATCTTAGTTATGTTGTCCCTCTTAACATACTTCTCCAAGGCAGTGAGGACGTACTTCACCATGTCCTCACTGCGCCAGATCTGAATGAATTTCTTCAGCGGTGGAATGAGTGAATCTTCTGCACTCATGCATTATCCCACCGCTACTGCTTTTTAACTTCTTTTTGGTGCTTCAAATCCTCAAGTAAAATTTCCACGCTTTTAATAACATGTTCAAGATCTATCCCGTCTGGGTAGACAATCATGGCGAACTGGTTGGGCTTTATCTTGAGTACGTTCCCCATGGTGTTGACAATCTCCTTGGGAATGTAAGCGAGGCGCTGCTTCTCGTTTATCTTTATCAAGAATTCCACCAATCACAGCCACCAGTCTTAAGATTATATTAAGAAAAATATAAGCTTTTGCTTTAGGCATGTAGATAAAGGACGCAATAAAATTAGAGAATGGTGGACCCGGAGGGATTTGAACCCTCGACCAACAGGTTATGAGCCTGCTACTATACCGGTCTAAGCCACGGGTCCCATTATCTTTATAAAAAATATCCGACTTATTATTCTTGAGGGTATATGTCTTCGTTTGACCGCCTCAATGAAGCCCTCAGTTTTCATGACATGACTAGGGAAAAGATGGTAAATGAGGGCATCCAGTGGCTGGAAAGCGTGCAGCTGGAAAGCCCGTCCCTTTACAGATTTTTAATTGCCGACCCTCCAGAGATGGTTGATAAGATAAAGCAGTGGGACTTCACCTTTTCCACGGGTATCAGCACGGATTACCCGAAGAGGAGAAACTGGACCGGCTGGATGGCGCTCAGGGAGTTCGTTCAGAACGCCCTTGATGTGGAAGATAAGAAATTCGGCTACCAGAACATAAGCATCAGGGTCTTTCAGGACCAGCTGGGCATTCATATAATTGATGCAGGACCTGGGGTCACGATCGAGGGGTTCAAAATGGGCGGAAGCGAGAAGGGATGCCACGAGAGGGGATTTTTCGGTGAGGGTATGAAGATCGCGGCCGCATATTTTGTCAGCGCCGGCACATTTGTCTACGTGTTCAACAGGCAGGGTCAGGTTTTCAAAGTATGCGTTCCGCCAGGCACAGATCTAATCAGAGTGGTGCTGGGGAGGGCGAACCCCTCATACTCCGTACTTGGCACCGAGGTCATTATATACAGAGCCACGATGGAGCCGGACCTAATGGAGAGGATGGTGTGGCAAGAATGGAGGAAAAAACACCCCAACGCTACCGTCATCTCAAAGAGCGTGCGCCCCTCACGTAACTGCCCAACCGAAAGACCAAACTTCATAGTTGAGATCCCAAATGAGTTTGTTGATGCTTTGTGGGTCAGAGACATCTACGTCAACAAGCTGAGTGCTATTGAAAGGATCCCCGCGATGTTCGGGTACAACTTGTGGTGGGTTTCCCTGGAGCCGAACCGCAACTCTGTCGCCTCCGTTCCTGAGCTGCAGAATGAGATCGCCCAGTCGTTTGATAAAACCTCGATCAAGCACCTGCTATCACGACTGGAAGAAAAAAAGGTTGGGTACTCCAAAATTAGGTCAGATGTCTTGGAGGCTCAAATCGAATGGGGCGTCGTCACGGAAGATGCTTGCGAAGGCGCCAAAGAATGGACAGAATCCAACAAGTACGCCGTAACAAATGATGAAAGACTTCTTGATTGGGCAATATATATGGGCGTAAAGCCCTTAGTGTATCCATATGCCATGAGAAAGGTGTTCAGTAAATGTGACTCTGTTGAACATTATATTATTGAAAAGAGTATGGAACGGTTGATGACTGCCAGCAAAACTACGATCCCGGAGGAGGAATTAAACTTAGGTGAGCGGTGTATACTGGGCGTCTGTAAAAACATACTTCAGTACATCTTCTGGAGAAATAATATTGAAATGCCCAAGATAGCCATATGCAACGACTTGAAGGAGGCAAAGGGTCTTAGACATGAAAAAGTTCTCTTTGTGCGGAGGGCTGCACTTTCATGCATTGAAGAGGCATACAATGTGCTGGGGCACGAGGCGGCACATTACTACGGTAACATTGTGTACGGAGACGCCAGAGATATATCGCAGACCTTTGAAATAGCACTCAGCGACATGCTTGGCTTCACGGCAAAGGCACTTTTAAACACGGATGTACAGAGAGTCACCGAAAGGTGTATGAGTGGTGGTTGGAATGCGCGATTTTTAAATCCAATAACTAAAGAATGGAAGCACCTGTCAACTGATTTCTACGAGTTGGTCCGTAAGACTTTAACCAAAGATAATATTTTTGTCAGCTTTTCAGCATTCTCGAGCAATGACTTTGAAATGGTTGAACGGGAGTGCTTTTCTGTCATCACCATTACACACGAAGATAAGACGTTGACACCATACGGCATCAAATTTTATGGGCGGGTAAATGGCATAATTCCATTGGATATGGTTCCCATAAGAGAGATTTATGATAAAAAGGTCAATAACATTATCGCGAACATTAAATCTGATATGACACCCCTTGAAAGGGAAAGGACATATGTATTTATTTACGACCCTTGGATAGATCAGTATGTGTTCTGGGGGAAGATGGGATGACAGATATCATCACGGAAGATAAAAAAGGAGTAAGGATACATGCGTACATCGACGACGGCAAGTCGGCAGTGCTCTACGTCAGAGAGGGCGGAACGATGACCGTGAGGTACCTGGACCCGTCCAAGTACTACCTCGGCAGAGTGGTGGCTTCTTCTCTTTAATATTTGGCTACCTGTCAAGCAGCTCCTCCGGAGTGTATATTTTATGCTTTTCACCAAGCTTGCTCACGTAAGGTGCCGTGATGGGTAAGTTACGCATGCGCCTGTACACAATCCACAGGTTCGTCATGAACACCCGCATTGTTATGTTCTTCGCCGTGTAGTGGACCTTCAGTTTCTTGCTTCCTTTTTCCGGCTCTGAGCAGCGTTTCGCGTACTCCGCCTTCGCCTCCTCATAGAGCTGGGCGTACTTACACGGTCCCCTGGCACCAGCCATCAAGATCTGTCTTAGTAATTTCCACATGAGTGTTTTCACCTTCGGGTTGTAGGTCTTCCGGTCCTCCTGATTTCTCAGGAACCTGCTGCCAGGTCTGAGTCCACAGTAGGCGTGGACCTTGCTTGGGTTGCTCGCGACTTCGAGCACTGGAGGCAGCTCCGCCAGCACGTAGTCCTTCGCCTCCTCCACCACCTTTGCGTAGGTGGGCAGGTGTAAGTGAGCGCCGGGCTTCTTCTTCCAGAACTTCACCAAACGGGGCCTGCAGAGCCACGCGATCAGGTAGCCCGCCATGATGGGTCCGACCCCGCTTATCCTGCTCAAGTACTCCGTCCACATCGGCTCGCCCTCCAGCTCCGGCTCTATCTTCCTTCCGACCCTCTCCTCCAGAGACCTCAGGTCGGCAGCCAGCGATCTGAAGAACGACTCACCGGCGACCTCTGGTGGGAGGCTCCTCAACCTGTTTTCCATCCTTATTCTGTCCTTCTGAAGATCAATATACGTCTCGACCAAGAACCGAAGCCTATCCATATATTCTATCACCTCCTCGTCCATCCGGACGCATGAATCTGATGGGCTTCAAGGGAAGAATGGCTGGGCACATGAACAACGCATGTTGTTTATGGTTTTCATCTTTTCAATGGCTATGCGCATCAGGCCAATGGTTTTTAAGCTCAGACTGGCTAGACGCAGAAGCAAAATGGGTTTCATCCACCCGTTGGCTGGACGCGTTTCGTCTTTGGGTTTAAGCATTTTTATGGCTCGCATTTTCAACATGGGCTTCAAAAGACTTGTGGCTCGTATCGTAGGGTGCATGCTTTCCTTGGTTTTCAAGAGTACAGTGGCTGGGCGCATTTTTCCAGTGGTCTTCAGAGGCCCCTTGGCTATGCGCATAGATCTGATGGTTTTCAAGAGTTCAATGGCTGGGCGCATGTTCTCATTGGGCTTCAGGCACGAAATGGCTGAGCTCGCACCGATCATATGGTTTTCACTAGCATAATGGCTCGCAGAGGGAAAATGGTCTTCACCCTTTCCATGGCTCGCATTTCGATGTTGGGTTTCAAACCTTGTGCGGCTCGCATATAAGGTATGGTTTTCAAACTTTCCATGGCTCGCACTTCCGCACTGGGCTTCAGTTAAACCTTGGCTCACAGAGCCTAGATGGGTTTCATTCATGCTTTGGTTCGCATAGAAATCATGGGCTTCAGCCACATTTTGGCTCGCACCCGCATTCCGGTTTTCAGAACTGGTTTGGCTCGCAATTTCGGCATGGGATTCATCTTGGTTCTGGCTCGCATCAAAAAATTGGATTTCAAACCTCTCATGGCTCGCATCATCTTCTTGGTCTTCAAAGACTACTTGGCTCGCAAAGAAAGAATGGTTTTCATTTCCTCCATGGCTCGCAAATAAGGAATGGTTTTCATGCCTTCCATGACTCGCAGTCTGACTTTGGGTTTCAAACCTTGTATGGCTCGCACAGTGGGGTTGGGGTTCATTCGTATCTTGGCTCGCATTCTTATAATGGGATTCAAAAGTGCAATGGCTCGCAAGGTTCATTATCGGCTCCTCCTATGGTTTGTTGGGTTTTTTCATCCCAGCACGCCCTGGAATAAGCCCACAGTATCTTCGTAGCTCCTCTGGACTGCTAAATTGCTCAATGTCAAGTAGCTTTTTCAATCTTTTCACCCCCTTTTCGACTAAGATCGTAGGTAGCGCTGTAGAAATCAAAAAAAGTGATTTCGGTGGTCGGCTTTTGCCCTTCTATTAGCTTCAGTGCCTTCTGGTACGGTATCGGTCTTCCTTGCCTCGAAGGATTCTTGCGCAGTTCGCACCTTATGATCTTGCCGTTGCTTTTAGTGATCTTCAGGTAGACCATACGATTTGAACGCCTCCAGTATTTTATTTGCCAGCTTTTCCGCCTCAACATCGCCGTTGGCAGAGGCTCTCTTCAGCCTCTCGTAGTCGTCCTTCAGTATGGTCTTTGCAAACATGAAGATCTTGAGGCGGGTCTCGATCAGGTTGAGTTCCTCTGGTGTCATGAACGGCCCCCCTTTTTCTCACTCAGAACCGCCTCGTAGAAGCGAGCCCTGGCTTTGATAGCCGCCCTCTCGGACTCGCCCCTCAGCTCCTCAACAGCTTCAATGAGAGCTTGCCAGCCGTACTTCTGTCTTAGGTCTTTCAGTAGCGCCTCCGCCTCTTCGATGTGCCTCGGGCTCCTGTCGTCAAAGTCCATGTGGTTCATGTAAAACTCAAGCAGTTTCTTCTTAACCAGCTGTTTAATACTTTGCTCCTCCGACATCATTCTTCCTCCCAATCCTTCCATTGTCTCGCCTTTTCCTCGATCGCATTGACCAGCTCGCGCACCTTTTCTGGTTCTCCCTCGATTATGACGGTGACGTGGGGCAACGCGGGGCTGTGGGACTTGAAGGACAGCTCCACTTTCACTTCTGGTCACCCCACGTAATGCTTGTAAAATGGTGAATAAACAGTTTTGATTTCATCCAGCAATCGTGGCAAAGATAAATTCTTCCGCCTATTTTCTGTATCGTTATGTATTCGTCGACCTGCTTTTTGCACAGAGAACACCGTCTTTTCTTCATCCGTTCCTCCGATGTCATTTTGGTTTCTCCTCCTTAGATATCTCTGTGATATAAGCAGTGTACTCGAATTTTGTTTCTACTACCGCAACCCATCTATAATTGATTCCATTTTCTGTGCAAGTCGCTTCTGTACCAATATAGACGACACGATGATCGACATCACCACTGACACTGCCCTCTCTTCTGCCGTAATCATTGAGTCTATGAATTAATTCACTAAGTGTCCGTGCGGACAGTTCGTTCCAGAAGTATCCTGTCCTTTTTTCTGTTACTGTCTTAATAAACCTCACCACCTGCTGGCATTATATCTTTCCGTCCAAGATGTTTAAAAGTACGAGAATGTTATCGTCTGGATTGAAGGTTATCCCATACTTCTCCTTCAGCTCGTTGTGGTACTCCTCCAAGATCTTTGCCCTCCCCTTGTTAGTCATGGCTTGAAGGTAGCGCTTCTCGTACTTCGCCGCGAGTTGGATGCCGACAGCCATTTTCTCTGTCTCCTTTTCGACCTCCCCGATCGTCCACTTCTTCCCGTGCGGGTTTGACTCACTCCAGTCATCTGAGTGAGCGCAGTCGAACCCGTAGACCATGCTGCCGTCCTTGTCCTCCTTGGCATATGTTATCCCGCCGTGGACCGGCACGTACACCAGTATGCCTTCATAGCCTCTTTCCCTCACCGGACGCTTCGGAAACCTCACATATCCACAGGCGTGACCGCGTTCTGGGTGCTTCACAATGGAAAAGACCAGACCGTCCTTCTCCCACGTCATGATAGCCATGGATTCTGGGTATTTTTCGTCGGCTGTCTTTTCTCCTTTACTGACCATCAATACCACACCTTTCACCCCACTTTTTTTAATGTAGAAATTGGCTTCCAGTGCTCGACTTCCCACCCACTCTCATTCGTAAAGCGCAGCCTGGCCCTTCTGCCCCTCACCACCACGACAGTCGCAACATGCCTGATGCCGTAGTACCAAGTATAGACTTTGTCGCCAACTTTAATCATTTCTGCCCGATCTTCACCCATTAATTTCTCACATCCTTTGTCCACAATAACAGCACACTTTTACTCCCCATCCTACATTATGCCAGCAGTGTTCACCCGTTGGTGACTTTGGACACGGAGCATGAGGCCCATGTGCCAACTTACCCCACCTTCTCTGCGGTCTTCTGGTTCAATGCCTCCAGTATTCTGTCTGCCAACTCCTCCGCCTCGGCGGTGCCGGCTTTCTTCAGGGTCTCGTAGTCCGCCTCCAGCACGCCCTTGAGCATGAGAAAGAGCCTGAGGTGGATCTCACTGTCAACCGTGCTCTCCGTGCTCTCGCTCTCGAAGAGGGGGCGGTGCCGATCTAGGAACCGCTGAAGCACGAAGAGGGCGTCCCTGGCCTCCTGGTATGTCACCATCTGGACCGCCTCCTACCCCTTCTCCGCGGCCCTGGCCGCCGTCCACCCCGCAGAGGAAGAGATCTCCCTTATGGTTGCATCGTCCAGCGCCTCAGGATCGGCGGCAAATGAGATCCCCTGGAGCTGGTTGTTTTCCACGATTGGTGTGTAACTGAAGAATGACCCCTTCTCTTCTCTGGTTTTCTTTATCTGATCCAGCACCCTTCCATACAGAAAGCTCTCGACTAGTTTCGCCACGTCAGGATTGTTCAAATCCAACGGAGGGTCAAAGTACAGGTCAGCACTGCCCTCTCCCGCCTTAATGTACCCGTAGGGTTTGCCATGCGAGGTGATGAACTTCGCCCCAGGAGGCGCCTCCAATATCTTCTTTGGCTCAGCCTTTGCTACGGTGGCTGTGGTGGTGGCTTCGGCTTTGGCTGTGGTGGCGGTCTCTGGTTTGAGTTTGCCCGCCATCTTTTCCTTCCACCCCTCAACCTCTTTGGGTGGTTTAACGTACTCTTCATTTACTTCGGCCTCTTTTGTGGGTAAGATCTCCTCAGCTCCCAGTTCCCCACCGCCTATGAGGTTGGATATGGCTCGCTCCATTGCCCTAGTCTGTGCCAAAGCCCTGACATCGTGGATCTCATGGGCAAAATCTCTTTCATCCGATGAGGCGGAGCCAACCGCGTCCGCAAATCTCCCCGACGGTGCAATGGCTCGATACGTGTAGTGGTAGACTCTGGTACCGTCGTCTCTGATCTCCTCCCGCTCCTCCCTCTTTTCGAGGGATATCGAGCACGCCAGGGCGTACTTCAGCCAGCCACTCTTTTTTATGTACTTCCTCTTTTCATTCTTGATAGACATTGTAACGTAGTCGTCCTCAGTCAAGACGCGCCTCTTGAACTCTTCGAACCGCTTCAGTGCGTCAAGGGTCTTTTCGATTGAGGCCGGGGCAATGAGTTCAGGCTCCTTCAGAACGATTGCTCCTTCTTCCTTTTCTCTGCCCTCACTCATTCAAATCCCTCCGGTGCGCATCAGCAATTCATACTTGCAGTCATCGTTGCCATTCAGGGCGCTGGACACAACTTTGTCGTCCCTTTCATCGTACCAGCAGTGTGCAAAGAGGTTGTAGTAGCAGTGCATGCAGATCTTGGATCTCGGAGGCCTCCCCTTGGTGTCACGAGCGGAGCGCCAGAACTCACAGGTACCGAAAAGGTTCGTTATCTTCTTCATGTTGTCGCCTTCACCTCTCCCCGCGGCACTCCCTTCTTTTTTATTATGGCAGCTTGGAGGTTCTCATCGACCCATATTTCGAGAGGATCTCCGAGCTGCCACTGCAAGGCTCTTGCAATTTCAGGGGGGATCGCGACGTACGCAGACCCACCCCTCCTAATTAGGGTCTTCTCCCACTTAATCACAGTATCACCAATATGACACTTATGGGCAACATATATATACTTTTCTGTCCACTAATGTGACATAAGGTTGGGTTGTTAAAGTATACTTTATGCATTATTTTATTTGATGGTGGGCAACTGCACACCCCAAGATAACAGTTAAAGGACAACTTAACAAAAGGGAGTAGATACCTTCGCTCAGAGTAAATTAGTAAACAGACCATAACAGAAAAAGAAAAGAAAAAGAAAAGTGAGGGTTTAAGCCGTCTCATCAAAGATGCCGGGGAAGAGTTCCTCCGCGCGCCTCATTTCCTCGTCTGAAAGTTTAGCCGCGCCGGCCACACCAGCCTTCTCGATTAAGAATTCTTTTGCTCTCTGTTCACTAGCAAGTTCGATGCTAGGTTCCTCTCCTTGCCACATTGACCAACGAATGAAGTAGTAGTAGACCTTGCCGCTCCTGGCAACATGGCGGTACAGGTCCGTGCCTCGCGTGTACGTATCACCTGTGTTCGGCGGGTTGCGCGGTGTTTCGTACAGCCGTTCATCTTTGTTTGTGTCAACCCTCACGACCTTCCCTTCGGGCGTCCTCAGAATGTATATTCCCATTCTGGCTTCCTCCGATGGGGCTGCACCCCAACAGAAAAAGGGTTATTTTGCTTCTGCTTTTAGCCTTTCTACTTCTCGACCGAACTCTTCCTCAGACATGATCTCCCTGAGTAAGCACAGTCTGGTAACCCTGACTGCGGTCCTTCCGCATATTTGGCAGTTGCCTCTGTGATCCCAGCCCAGCTCCGGCTCACCGAGATGAGGGCACACGGGCGGATAATTATCATGGCACTCTACGGTGTTCCAGAGCTTTGACCTTTCAACCAAATCGAGGCAGCCAGAGCAGACCTCAATAAACGGCGCATCCGGGTCTGGTGTAATCTTCTGGCTTTCCTCATAGCAAGTATTACACACGTGTATATCAACGAACTCCCAAGCACGGTGACCCTTTTTTGACCCGGGACCGCACTTATGAGTGGCGTACCTGTTGTGATAACCCCAGTACTCTTCCCCCTTCTCTATCACCCGCCCACAGCCCTGGCACGTATGAGGGCGCCTTGCTCTGATCTTCCTCAACTTTCCGATATCTGGACGTAGGCGGAGTAAACGCCTTCGGTGCTCCTTGTATTCCAAGGTAAACACCCCGATAAAAAAAGGAAAGTGTTTAGCCTCCCAATTCATCACTTTCCCTCTTTTTCACTTCAACCTTTATCTTGGTTTCAGGATGCTTCAGGATCAGTATGCTCACATCGACTTGCCGATCTTCAGAATTCACAAACGTCACCTTATGCGTGTGCCCCTTGTCCATGTGAAGCTTGACGTAACCATTAGTACCAATTGCTACGAGCCAGATTGGTTCAGTGAAGTTCAAACTAACTTCTCGCTTGGGTGGTACGGTCACGTGAACATTATCGTAAATCATTTTCTCAAAACTAATATTTTCCACCATATTAATCTCCTTGGTTTAACACCCCAAATCCTCAAATTTACGTCTTTATGTAAAAAAAGGAAGGGAATTACTCTTTTTTCGCCCTCAAAAACTCCTCCATGGAAAACCTTGGCTCCGGCTTCACCGATCCCATAAGCTCGTTGATCAGTGCTATGACTTTAGTCCCCCACTCTTCCTCTTCTCTTTTACTCCAAGAAGAGGGGAACGTTACCTTGGTGGAGTGCGGGCTGTCGAGGTAGAGCTTCGGCTCCACGGTGAACTGTGTTATGTCGATCTGATCGTAGCCCCACTTGCTCTTTCCGACCACCTTGGTGCGCCTTACCGAGATCTTCTTTATTCTGCCTTCGTCATCGTAGTGGAATGTAAGGTCCCATCCGCCAGCCCTGACGACCTCGAACTTCGGGAATGAGTGGGCAAACTTCTGAAGGACTTCCTCGAACTGCTCTATCGAGTACTCACACCTGATTGTTGGCATGAACATTCACCCCAAGGTTTTTCTATTTGAAAAACTGAATAGAAATAGGAAATTGTATGGATGAGGTAGAAAGCCTTTTCCCAAGCATGGTTTGGAAGGGAGCTACTGTATACCTTGGGATTTGTATACTTTCTGCATTAAAGGGAATTTTAACTGGTGACCCTAATGATCCAACACTACCAATCTTGTCATGGGAAACGCCAGCAACTCACTACCCCGAAGGTCAAAGTGGACAAATGTTCCTATACAGGTCGATGGTGCCCAAAGGGCATGAACTGTCCATGGATGGGGTCATGGGCTACGACAAGTGTGTATTCTTGAGGAGTTGCCCGATAACAATACTTCAAGAAGGTGAGAAAAACCCGCTTAATAGCAAGACGATATGGATGAGCGACACGCCCATGGAGTGGTATGGTATGGGAGAGTTCTCAATGAGGCTTAGGGGTCCTGAGGTCCTAATTGGTGGATTGGGTTTAGGGCTTATAGTCTGGCACCTATCAAACAGGCATGACATCAAAAAGGTTGTGGTTGTGGAAAGGTCAAAGGACGTGATCAAGTTATGCAAACCCAACCTTCCCACGAACATACAGGTTGAGGTCGTGGAGGATGACTTCATAAGCGCGGTTCCCAAGCTCGAAAGGTCGGGCGCCAAATTCAATTCCGCGTTCGTGGACATATGGATCTCACCAACTGAGGAATGGAAGCAGGTTTACGAAGACTCGCGCATGGTACTTGAGGACTGGTACCCAGATATACCCCACTACTTCTGGGGATTTCAGCAGGAGTATGAAGAGGAGCTATTAACCTCTGTAATTAGAAGATGGAATAAGTTGAACTCCCTCGAAAAATTTTAAAAAATAGGGCGAGGAAAGACTACATGATTTCTGTGTTGTTACACCACGCACACACCAGCTTCTGATCGACATCAGAGCGCAGGCGGGTTTCCTGGTCGAACCTTATAACTTTAACATCCACGGAGCCACACCTCATACACCGCCAGTGCTTTATTTTTTCGTCCCACTCGAACTGGTACTTTGGCATATTACACCCCAAAATATTTAGTCAGGTAGTTCATATTAGAAAATTGTATGAGTGGAGATAAAGAAGCAGTGGGCAGATGGAGTATAAATACGAAAGCATTGTGGGAAGACTTTGGGTTTAAAGTGATTCCAAAGGAGAGTATGCCCCCCGATCTTGTGGCATTCATAGAAGACTACCTTAGAAAGTCGCATTCGTTTGGTGGGGGCGCCTTGATTGTTATCCGCGCCCATCCATAGGCGGCTCCTTTGTTGCCCTTGACTTGGGCATATTTTCGCCCAGATTCCATTGAAAGCGCCTTCTTGATCTACCTA
>Ga0207433_10002240_pt1 | contig 39701 bp, 31 predicted proteins | sample YelNatPaOPGAMG01_FD_187559 | JGI IMG/M metagenome (GOLD analysis project Ga0207433, IMG submission 187559) | Hot spring thermophilic microbial communities from Obsidian Pool, Yellowstone National Park, USA - OP-RAMG-01 (SPAdes) (version 3) | ecosystem: Environmental > Aquatic > Thermal springs...
TTTGACGCAAAAGTCGGCGGCGGCGAATTGAACGTTGCGGTTGGAATTGCCCGGTTGGGGCTTTCGAGCGCATGGGTGAGCAAATTGCCGGCGAATCCTATCGGCAGAATGGTGCGCAACAAAGCCCGCGAGCAGGGAGTCGATACGTCGAATATCGTCTGGAGCGAGTCCGGGCGGGTTGGGATTTATTTTCTGGAGTTCGGAGCGCACCCGAGAGCATCGAGCGTCCTTTATGACCGCGCGGGCTCATCGGTCAGCACGCTTGCGCCTGGTGAAGTGGACTGGAATAAGGCCTTTGAAGGCTGCAAAATTTTCCACGTAAGCGGAATTACTCCCGCTCTCAGCAAGACCTGCGCTCAGACCACTTACGAAGCGATGAAAGCAGCGAAGAAAGCCGGCGCGAAAGTGAGCTTCGATGTAAACTACCGCAAAAAACTCTGGACCCCTGAAGAAGCCAACGAGTGCATGGTCCCGATGATGGAGCTTGTCGATATCCTCATCACCACCGAAGAAGATACGGCGATCGTGTTCGGCATCCGCCAGGACAGCTATCAGGAAGTCGCGATCAAGCTCGAGGAGCGGTTCGGGTTCGAGATCGTGGCGATCACCCTCAGGGAGGACCTTTCCGTCCTGAGGAATAACTGGTCCACATTCGCTTATTTCGAGAGAAGATTCCACGAAAGCCCGAAGTTCTCATGCGAGCTCGTCGATCGCGTGGGAGCGGGTGATTCGTTTACAGCCGGGTTCATTTACGGCTATCTGACCGGCGATGTGCAAAAAGCAATCAATTACGGCACTGCATTCTCGGCTATCAAGCACTCGATCCCCGGTGATTTGAACTGGGCGACGCTGGAAGATGTCGAGAATCTACTTAAGCGCGGAGGGTCGAGGATTCAGAGATAATTCGATAATCCGAATACCCACTAACCCCGGACGCCGGCATGCCCCGCGCCCGGGGTGGTCTGCATAATATCCACAAGCCAGAAGCTAACCCGTAAACCAAACGGTCCACTCGGTATTCACAAAACCTATAGTCAGTAAGGGGGCTGTTCAGTGCTTGTGTAAACTTAATTAGTTCGCTATTTGTGGCATAGCTATTAGGATGGCAGGATTAAATTTGAGGAAGATAACTATTATGTATCTCACCACAATTCTGGCAGCGCTCCTGCTGCTGTCAACTACATTAGGAATGGCCTCTACTATGAACTCGTTCAGCAATTTAAGAGTCGGGGATATGAGCCTGAGCTTCTCCCCCGATAACGGCTTCAGCCTGGAATATGGGGGAGCGTCAGTATTCAAAGAATCCAGCCTGAGGGTAATGAAACCGGGTTGGCTGGCGACTTACTACAGCTATGAGATGGGTGACAAGAACATCTCGATCAGCGATATTTCCGGTGGTAAAGAGGTGATCGTCCACCATAAAACTCCCGGATTCGAAGGTGAACACATAATAACCGTGCTGCCGGATAAAATTACTTTCGATCTCAAGTATAAACTCCTCGCAGATGTACCTGACGCCGGTATCGAATACAACATCGGCTACCTGTCGGCTCCGCTTGTGACCGGGCAAGAATTTGATGCAGTGACCGCGAAGGGCACGGAGTCGGGCAAAGTCCCCCTGGAAGCTCTCAGCTCGGGGTGGGACGGTTTCGTTACGCGCGATAGCTTTGATAAAATCACCTTTAATTCGCGGATCGGAAAGATGACCGTTGAGACGAACGGCGACCCTAACGATCTGTGGTTGGTGGATGCGCGTGGGCTGCGCGTGACCTGGGCTGAAAAGAACCCGGTCTTTATGCTCAGCGCGCCGCGTAAACCGATAAAGAAGGACGAGGAGCACCATTCGGTAATTACGATCAGCTTTGCACCAATTTCGGAGCGCGCGAAACCGATCATGGAAACCAGCGAGCCGGCCGCGATCAGAGAAATATCGGACCTTCGAAAAACAACACCAAAGCCTGTCGTCGTGATCCCCGAGCCGCAGGATATGAAGCTGCTGGGAGGGGATTTTGTGCTGAACGATCAGGCACAGATCGTCGTGGGAAACGAGGCTAAAGAGGAAGACCTGCGTGGAGCGAAGTCGTTCGCCGCGGAGGTAAGGTCGCTTTACAATATCAAGCTGCCCATAGTTCATGAAAACGAGGCATCGGGGCAAAATCTTATTCTGGTCGGAGAAGCGGCACTGAACCATACCGCGGCAGATGCGGCAAAGGCGGAGAAGATCACGGCGCCGGCGAAAGATGAGGGATATGCGCTCAAGGTCACACCGGAGCGGGTGATTGTACTCGGGCACGACCAGCGCGGGACTTATTACGGCATGCAGACCCTGAAGCAGCTCGTTAAGGTTTCAGCGGATGCGATTACGCTGCAGGGATGCGACATCAACGATTACCCTAGCCTGCCGCTCCGTGGGATTCATATCTACACAGGCAACAAGGCGCTGCCGTTCCATGAAAAGCTCGTGGACCGCATTCTATCACGCTATAAAATGAACCTGATGCTGCTGGAATGCGACCAGATAGAGTGGAAATGCGCGCCAGAGATCAAGGTGAGCTTTGCGATGCCGCGGGAGGATGTGAAGAAAGACATCGCTTACGCAAATGACCACTTCATCGATGTCTATCCCCAGGTAAGCTCACTCGGGCACATGCACTGGATATTCGCGAACCATCAGCACCGGGACCTTGCGGAAAACCCGGATCACCCCTATGCTTACTGCCCATCTAATCCGGAGTCTTACAAGTTCATATTTAAAATCTACGATGAGGCGGTTGAACTCTTCAATCACCCGAAGTATTTCCATATAGGGCATGACGAGGTGACATCGGTCGAGGCGGAATTCCCGCATGATGCGGTGTGCAAGCAGAAGACCGCGGCGCAGTTATTTATCGAGGACACGCTGAAGATATACGATCACCTTAAAAAGCAGGGGATCGGAGTGATGATGTGGGGTGATATGATGCTTGCGCCGGGTGAAGCTCCGGACGCGTGCAATATGCCGGACGCGAAGACCGCGGACTGGATGCGCAAGTCGCTGCCGAAGGATATAATCATCACGGACTGGCATTACGCAATCGATGGGCCCGAGTCTTATCATTCACTCAAGCTCTTCCAGGACCAGGGCTTAAAATGCATCGCATCGACGTGGTATACCCCAGCGAACATCAGAAACTTCTCGCAAGCGGCGAAGAACAATAATTCGCTCGGGCTGCTGCAGACTACCTGGGCCGGCTTTGACAGCAATGAGCATAATCTTGTTGAATCGAGAGATCAGTTCACTGCTTATGTGCTCGCGGCTGAATATGCGTGGAACTCCGGTAAAACCGATCTGGAGAAGCTAAAATATCAGGCGGATAATGCGTTCTTCAGTCAATGGGACCGGCAGCCGCCAAAGCGGGAGTGCTTGAAGGGGTTCACGGTCGATCTGAGTAAGCTCTACAATGCGAGCCTGGCGAACAGCGAAGGTAATGTAGGCTGGGTAGGATCGTCGGCGGAGAATGACCTTTCTTCGGCGCCGGTTGGCAACACTCGCCTGGGAGATGACACATTCAGCCTGGCGAAGAGCACCAGCGATAAATCGGCTATCCGGCTGAGCAGCGCTTTGGACGACATGACCGCGTATCCGGAAGGCGTAACGATACCGATCGAAAAAACGGCTGATTCGCTCATATTCTTAATGACGAGCGTGTGGTCGGACACCCCCGGACGCATTGTCGGAAGCATAAAGGTCAACTACGCGGACGGTACGAGCAAGGAGATCAAGCTGGTTTACCGGAAGAACATCGCCGCATGGACGGATAAGGGCACCTGCTCGGACGCAACCGTCGCATGGGAAAGCGAGACCAGAAGCGGGCAGTATATTTCCCTGCGCGAGATGGAGTGGAAGAATCCTAATCCCGATAAGGCGATCAGCAGCGTAGAGATTCGATCTGAGAATACGGACGCCGGACCGGTACTGCTGGGGCTGAGTGGGATCAGCACCCGGTAGCATTATCTAACAAAGGTCCCTATATCAATTACGAGGTAAAAATGAGTAGGCACACAGTTATACATAGTTTTACCGCTGCTTTATTGGGACTTGTTATTGCATCGATAATGGGCTGCTCGCTCCACCGAACAAGCCAATCAACGTCTCGGAAAGATGCAAAATACATTTTAAGCGTGCATTGGCTTTAGCTGAAAAGGAAGATAAAACTCGAGCAATATCTGAATATAACGAAGCAATCAGGCTTGACCCGCGCAATTCTGATTATTGGGCTGGGTGCCGAACGCTATATGTTATTGCGAATGTATAAGGAAGCTATCAGCGACCTGAATGTTGCTATTTCAATCGACCCAAATTACGCGTTATTCATTCGTCTCAGAGCGTTAGCCTACAATATGAATGGTGATTATAATAAAGCGATGTAGCTAGATCCTACCGGCGAAACGGGTAAGGAAGCACGCGTGTTTTTGAAGCTGCTAAAGAGTGGTAAGATGCCAGGGCCAATTCTAGAGTAGGAGTCTTAATAAACATCGGCAGCTTATTCAGGAGGTCGATGCGGCTGAAATCAACTTTGAACTCCGCGGATTTATCGCCTTATGAAGGATTAAAAACGCTGGTAGCTAAGTCAGGTATCAAATGAGGACACTTCTAATCATACTGATACTAATCATAGCTCCCGCGTTTTCGGAGGAGGCGCCGATGACTGTAAAAGATGCCGTAAATACCCCTCCCGCCACAGTGGGCGCGCGTCCTTATGAGATGGAAGGGCGCAGAGAGGACAGGGTCCCGCTTATCGATTTCGAAGATCTATCGGGGTGGAAAGTCTATTGTTCGAACGGAGCGGATGCCGGTTTCATCCGAAGCCGCGAGCAGCAGATGTGGGGCGAGTATGTCGGTAAGCTCACCTATACGGGCAAGACCGATGAAGGCACAGTGATCCTGCGCCCTCCCGCACCGGTTCAGATTCCAGAAAGCTTCGACTCGATCAATATGTGGGTCTACGGCAACCTGTGGGAATGGGCTCCCGACCCGGGCACACCGTTTGTGAATATCGCCATCCTGATCGCAGGCGCTAACGGTGAGGAAGAGGCTGTTCCGCTCGTGCGGGTGCGGTGGAAGGAATGGTTCCTCGCACATACGAAAACCACAGCAAGGGACTCGGCGAAGTTCACCGGGATCAGAATTACGGGGATTAATAACTCCGAACCGCGCACGATCTTCCTGGACTCCCTCTATTTCTACAAAGAAAAATTAAAACCGCTTCACTTCCAGCCGCGCCCCGCGCGCAATCTCACTCCATTTCCGGGCCAGGACCAGGGCCTTAACGGCACCGGCGAGGGCAAGTTGCCGTTCCCCACGCGCGAAGAGACGATCCTACCCACGAATTTCTCCGTTAAATTCATAAACAAGACGCTGAAAGCCGGCAAGAGACGCTGGGAGTTCATCTACGAAGGCAAGGACTGCAGCATGAAATACGTCTATGAGCCGACGGATGCGGGCCTCGATGGGATCAGCGCATACATAAACGACAAGCTAGTCTCCAAACCCATGTCCGACGGCGGGATCAGGTTCGGCGATCAAATCGCTGCAGGAAAGATCAAGAAGGCGACGTTAAAAGGCCGCACACTGAACCTTACATTCGACCTTGGCTCCGGCCAGCAGGCTGAGTATGCGCTAAGGATATGGCAGAAATCGCTCGTGATCGATTTCATTTGCCGTGGCGGAAATGCTACCGGGCTTTCGCTCGGTGAAGTGCGGCAGGTCGAAAACCCGAAGCTCGTGCTGATCCCGTTCCTCACTTTCGGCGGATCGAACCCCAGGGTGCTGTGCTCAGGTAAGCCGGAAAAACCGGTGTTCACATCGGTGTGGGTGGATTGGTATCGGTCGAACGGATCGGAGCTGTGGTCGGACCCGCATGCGGAGGGCGACTGGGCGAGGATCAACGGCGGTGTGCGTTATAATGCGAAGGCCGACGGTAAACGAAACGACCTATATGAGCGAGTCTTCCTCACGGTCTCACCGACTTTCGAGGAGACACTGCCCACAATTGCGAACCCTAAGAGTCCTCGCGGTAAGATAGCCGGCGAAAGGTTGTGGCAGGAGAGCTGGGGTCCGGAGAACTACGCGAAAGAGCAGGAGCGCTCGAAGATGCTGCGATCCTATGGGATCGATATGCTCACGAAATGCAATCATGAGATCACCTGGCGCGACGGCGGCGAGAGCTTCACCCTCCGAACAAAAGCCGCACCGGGCAAAGGCGGAGATAAAGCGCTCAAGGAGTTCGTGGCGGAGCAGAAGGCGCTTGGGTGGCGCTCGGGGCTTTATACGAACTACACCGACTTTGCTCCGGTGAACGAGCACTGGAACGAGGATTATGTGCAACTCACGCCCGAAGGTCACTGGCGAGACGCATGGCCGCGCAACTATGCGCTAAAGCCATCGCGCGCGGTCGAACTCGACGCGAAACTCGCAAAGCAGGTGCAAATGAAGTTCGGCTCAAATGCGGCTTATACCGACGTCCAGACCGCGGTTGCTCCTTGGAATTATTGCGATTATGATGCGCGGGTGCCGGGCGCGGGCACATTTGCGGCGACGTTCTATGCCTACGGTGAGCTTCTGCTTAACGATCAGAAGGTATATGGTCCGGTGTGGTCGGAGGGCACTTATCACTGGCTCTACGCGGGGCTCGCAACCGGTAATTATGGGCTGGCATATACGAATGTGGATCTTTCGAAGGAGCCGTTGAATGTAGCGTTCGACCTGATGAAAATCCACCCGCTGGAGTGCGACATCGGGATGCCATGGACAGCTGGGTTTCTCAAGGAAGCCGGCTGGGATAAGCCGGAGCGGATCGATGAGAGCATCGATCATTTTATGGCGGCTACCATCGCTTACGGGCATATAGGGTGGCTCGTTGAAGAGCAGCATGGGATCGAACGGACGTGCAGGTCTTATTATATGCTCCAGCAATTGCAGAAACGATACGCGATGGCGCAACCGGCGTCGATCCGCTATTTCGACCGGAATAATAACGAACTGACAGCGTCTCAGGCCATAGCGTCGGGAGTAATAACTGATTCACGCTTGAGGATACGTTACAGGAATGGCTTGGAAATCCACATCAACGGCTCCAATGAACCTTGGGAGATCATATATAGCGATGTGCTGCCACCCTGGGGATGGTTCGCGAGCGATTCAACCGGAGATCTTTATGAATTTTCAGGGCTTGTCGACGGGCACCGGGTGGATTATGTAAGATCGCCCGATTACGCTTACATAGACGGTCGCGGTATCAGGACCACTTATGAAGGATTATCCGCCAAGGGCGCCTTCGTGATCCGGGATTATGAATATGAACTGGATATAATCGATATCTACGGTAACGACGAGATCGGATTTGAATTGGAGCCTAATTCGCTCGAATCCTGCACGGCCTATGACGCTGAAGGCAAGCTTCTGGGAAAAGTAGAGACACGATACGACGCTGACGGGTTTGTGTACTTCAAGACGATGAAAGGCGCGAGGCGTTATGTAGTGGCGCTGAGATTGTTGGCCCCCAGCGCCACCTGTTCTATTCAGTGGTAGATTTTTTGCCGGTCTTTTCTACTAACGGGGTGATCGCTTTGTCGAGGGTTTCTTCGGTATCGCCGGCGTTTACATCTTTGAAGAGATACCAGTGCTCGACGTGGGTCGCGGTCTCGCCGGGGTCGAGCTTTGCGAGCGGGCCGAGCGACTCGATTTCCATAAAGTTGCCCGCTGTGTAAGTCTCAAAATTGCAGCCGAAATCGGGGTAATTTGCGCCTTCTACATACGGGAATCGCTTGATGAAGAGCGTCTTGTTTCGTAAATATCCGGCCCACCCCAGCTTATCCGCCGCGCCGATTTTTTGCGGATCATCCAGCTTCTCATTCGTGCTGAGGCGAATATAGCGCTTGCCGAACTCCCACCTCGGGTCGCTCATATCCGTGAAATTCCAAAGCGCCATCGAACGCGCCGGGAGGAGCTTGTCATCGTGAGAAATGAACGGTTCCTGCGGGAAGATGGTAGTACCGCCGCCGTTCATAATCGTAAGAGCCCATGGGGCGAGCTCGACCGGCCATGGTCCTTTGTTTTTAAGCGTATGGGTAATCGTAACGCCCGTGCCTTCACGATCGAGGGAGATATACATTTCTTTCTGGATGTGTGTCGAGGTTTCAAACGGCGGAGCAACGCGGACGGTGCTCTTGCCGACGATTTCCGCCTCTACCGGCACATTATCCGGCACATAGGTTCTCGGCTTGACTTCAGGCGCATGCCATAGCCTGTGTCCGCCCCAGGGATGCCACTGATCCAGTCCATTCTTCAAATCAGCTTCCGATCCGAGCTCAGCCAGCATATTATTCTCGCCTGTGAATCCGTAGAAGATAATGCGCGGGCCGAGGTCAGTGGTGACGAGAACATCCACGACGCCGTTCGAGAGCTTATAACAGTTGCCGTAGATGGAATATTTGACCTTTTCTATTTTGATGGGAGCAGGCCCGGCGGAAGGCGTCGCGGCATTGATTGCAGCAACACCCAGCAGAGCCGATACAGCACCGGTAAACATCGGGTTCCTCCGTTTGTTAATAGACAATCACTGTTAATCAAGGTTCGACGAAGAGCAGATTATATCCTTCGCGATATCAGAACCCGCATGTACCGGTTGGGCAGCCGCCATCATATTCGGAATCAGCGGCAACATGGCCACCTTTCCCCTGCTCCTTCTCCATCACCGACCCTACATAAAGGACCTGTTCAGGCTTGCTGCCGTAGCGATAGACCGTGATTCCCTTGCAGCGCAGATCATAAGCCATCATATATATGCGGCGCACATCCTCACGCGTCGCCTCGTTAGGCAGGTTTACGGTCTTGGCGACGGCGTTGTCGCAGTGGCGCTGGAAAGCCGCCTGCATCCTGACATGCCACTCCGGCGCAATATCCATCGATGTGACGAAAAGGCGTTTCACATCATCGGGGATCCCCTCGATATTGCGGAGACTGCCGTGCCTCGCGACCTCGAGCATGAGATCATCGGAATAAAATCCCCGCCGCCGTGCAATGCGCTCGAATGTGGGGTTTGCTTCCATCAACTGCGTGCCCTCCAGGACTTCGCGCACATAAGCAATCGCGAAGAGCGGTTCGATTCCGCTGGAGCATGAGGCGATTATGCTAATTGTGCCGGTGGGAGCGACGGAGGTGACGGTCGCGTTACGCAGGGGCAGGTTACGGTCTTTCCAGATGCTATTGCCGTAATTCGGAAAGGTCCCGCGCTTGTCCGCAAGTTCTATCGATGCCTTGCGCGCTTCGTCCAGGATAAACGCCATTACCTGGTCAGCGGTAGACACGGCTTCATCGCTGTCATAAGGAATGCCCATTTTGATGAGCATATCAGCAAAGCCCATTACACCTAGCCCAATCTTGCGATTGCCTCGGGTGAGCTCTTCGATCTGCTTCAGCGGGAAACGTGTGGCATCGATCACATTATCGAGGAAGTGGACACCGGTGCGCACGAGCTGTTTAAGTCTGTTATAGTTTATCGTCTTTTCCCGAACTAACTTACCCAGGTTTATAGAAGCAAGATTGCACGATTCATAGGCAAGGAGAGGTACTTCGCCGCAGGGATTCGTGCTTTCGATCGTGCCTAGAGCAGGTGTGGGATTAGAACGATTAATCTCGTCGAGGAACGCAAGCCCAGGGTCACCCGTCTGCCAGGCCATCGTGACGATCAAATCGAACACCTCGCGCGCAGGCAGGCTCTTCACCACCGCGCCGGTGCGTGGATTGATCAGATCATATTCGCCGCCGTGTATCACCGCTTCCATAAATGCATCGGTAACCCCAACCGATATGTTGAAGTTGCGCAGCATCCCCGGATCTGATTTGCAGGTAATAAACTCGATAATATCGGGATGATCGACCCTGAGGATGCCCATATTCGCGCCGCGCCTGCGTCCTCCCTGCTTTACGACCTCAGTCGCGGCATCGTAGATGGTCATAAACGAAACCGGCCCTGATGCTATGCCGCTTGTCGATTTGACGATATCACCCTTCGGCCGAAGCCGCGAGAACGAAAACCCCGTTCCCCCACCCGACTGATGTATCACCGCCATATCTTTAAGGGTGCCGAAAATGCTATCCATCGAATCATCAACTGGAAGCACGAAACACGCTGAAAGCTGTCCCATTTCAGTGCCTGCATTCATCAGGCTCGGTGAGTTCGGGAGAAACTCGAGCTCGGACATTACCGAATAAAACTCATCCGAAATGGATTTGAGATTAGCGGAGGAATTGTAGATGGAATCGGGACGGGCGACTGCGTCCGCCACTCTCCTGAGCATCTGAGATGGTGTCTCGATCACCTCGCCTTTATCGTTCTTCATCAGGTACCGGCGCTTTAGAACACTGGTAGCATTGACGGTGAGCTTAAGATCATCTTCAACCCCAATGAAGCGCTTGAGAGCACGCACCTCGGAGCGCTGGCGGCGGTAAAGTATATACGCCTTTGCCACCTCAGGGAAATCCTGCTCCATAAGAACGCGCTCCACCATATCCTGCACGTCTTCCACTCGCGGGATCCGGCCGGTAAATTCACGGGATAAGCGCTCGGTTACCTGATGAGCAAGCTCCGCGGCAATATCGCCATCGGGTCTGCCTTCCGCCGCAAATGCCTTGGATATCGCAATTGCAATCTTACTCGCGTCGAATGACTGGATACGGCCATCGCGTTTCTGAACCTTATCGATCTGCTCCACCTCGAGCGCCTCCTCGCATTGCATTAACTCATTGTACCCGATAAATGGTTACTACGCCGCGGTGGGATATCGCTCCTACATCTGTAATGAAAACACATACATTTACTCTCAGAGATATGCCCTGTTCGGCCGATAATACATCTGGAATAACTCAAATCACGGTGGAAAAGATGGAACTACCGATAAAGACCGAAAACCTTAAAAAGGTCTACTACCTTGGCAGAAGAAAAGGCACACGGACAGCGCTCGATGGGCTCAATATAGAAGTCCAGGAGGGGGCGGTGTTCGGATTTCTCGGGCCGAACGGCGCGGGAAAGACAACGACAATCAAAATGCTGCTCGATTTCGTTCACCCAACCAGCGGAAGCGCGGCGATCTTTGGCAAACCAACAACCGACTCGGCAACCCGGCAAATGGTCGGTTACCTTCCCGAGCAGCCCTATTTTCACAAGTTCCTAAAGCCGGTCGAAGTGGTCTCGATGCACGCGGGGCTGGCGGGAGTAGAGCGCCGCACGATCCGTGAGCGCGCGATGAATGCGCTTGAACGGACAGGTATCGCCGAATACGCGGACACCCCCATCGGCAAGCTATCGAAGGGACTTACGCAGAGGGTCGGGATCGCGCAGGCGCTGGTCGGAGACCCGAAACTGCTGATACTCGATGAACCCACATCCGGTCTCGATCCGATAGGCAGACGCTACGTCCGCGACCTTCTGATCGAACTTCGAAATGAGGGGAAGACCATTTTCCTGAGCTCACATATCCTGAGTGAGATCGAAAATATCTGCGATACGGTGGCCGTGCTCAAACGTGGAAAACTGGTGGAATCAGGACCGCCGGACAGGGTTAGAAACGACAATTCTATCATCATCGCCCAAACCATTCCCATCGACCCGAACACCCGCAACAGGTTGAAATTCATCGATGTTATCGTAGAGCAGCAGGCTGATTGCACCATGCTCACAATCGACCCGAAGAATGTTTATGAAGTTATGCGGGCAATGGAAGAGATGCATCTGCCACTGCTGAAGATCGAAACCAGGCGGGAGTCGCTCGAAGAAGCATTCCTGCGGTTAGCAGCGTGAGGTAAAGATATGGCCAGAATATGGATAATTGCAAAGATGTCGCTTTTAGAAAACAGCCGGAAACAGGTTTTCCATGTGCTGTGCCTGCTGATGCTCGCAGTTATAGCAAGCTCGACGCTGCTCTCGATTTTCACCGAAGGCGTGCAGATCAAGATCCTCAAGGACCTTTGCATGACCTGCATTTTGTTCGGTGGAGCCGCGCTGGCGATAGCGCTCGGTGCGACTGGAATTCCTAACGATGTGGAATCCCGCACAATTCATCCCATAGTAGCACGGCCGGTAACGCGGGCGCAGTATGTGGTAGGGAAGTTTCTCGGGACGCTGATAACAGTTGCGATGGGAATCGGAGCGATGTCAATAGCGTTCGGGATGCTAATCTATATGTATCAGCACACATTCGATTCATTCCTGCTGATGGCAGTGCTGTTCACTCTGCTGGAAGTCGCATTAATCACCGCCATAGCCACGGCGATCTCTACGTTTGCAACCCCGGCAGTAACAACGGTGATAACATTTATGATCTACCTGGCGGGAACGATCAAAATCGGCTACATCGGCGGGCTTATCGAGCAATCGACGAATGTCCTGTCGAAAGGGATTTTTCTGCTGATCTATCACGCGCTTCCGAACCTGGAATGCTTCAATCTGAAGACCGCGCTCGTCCACCACGATGCCATACCCGCGGCTTACCTGGGCCAGGTGGCGACTTACGGCATCTGCTACACCGCATTCGTGCTCGTTGCAGGCGCGGCTTATTTCGCGAGCAGAGAGGTGTAGGGATGCGGCGAGTGGTGAAGAGCCTGATCTTATCGGTGATTTTGACGGCATCGTGCGGACCATTGTGGGCGCATGGCGCGGAAGAACTCGGGCACCATTGGCATGTCGCAGCTTATAATTTAGAGATGCGCACACAGGTCCTTGCGATGGCGGCAATTGCGGCAGGAGTGTTCGTGGTTATGTGGTTGAAACAAACCGGCAGAATCGGGAGGGCGAGACAGTGAAGGGAAAGCTTCATATAATCGCAGCGGTCGTTATCCTGTTCGCCGGAATGTGCATAATAGAGAACAGCGCGGTAAGGTCGAAGCCTGTCGATCCGGCGGATAATGTATCATCGGTCTATAAACTGGTTGGGGAGTTTCGTTCGGTCTTCGCCAATCTGCTCTGGATCAAGGTGGATTGTTATCACCACGAATTCATTCAAAACGACCCGGACTGGACCCACAATAAAGACCTGCTTGGACTTTTTAAGATGATTACCGCGCTCGATCCGCGGTTTGTAGAGGCTTACTCCACCGGCACCTACGTGCTGATGGATGGGTATAAAGACCTTCCTAAAGCCCTCGCATATCTTCGCGAGGGGCTTGCGGCAAACCCCCGGTCTTATGAACTCAACGAACTCGCAACCGTCCTTTATGCAGGTAAGCTGCACCAGCCATCGAGGGCGCTCGCATACGCAAAAAGAGCTGTGGCGTGCGCCGGAGACGATTACAATCGCGGTATAGCAAAGCGCACCCTGCGAAGTGTGGAGAGGATGATAAGAGAGGAAAATGCCGCGAAGAACTCGCGGCATTCCAGGTAAATCAAACTTCCTCCGGTAAAGAAAGCTCAGTCGCCCGAGCTATTCACCATGTTTTCCGGCGCCATTGCCAGAACCATACATACCGGGCTTGTTGAGAAGGCAAGCCACATTCGCTCCCCGTTGCGCGGTGTAGATCGCCGTGACATTGAACGACTTCGTGAAGAAGAGCGCTCGGAAGGCTACATTCAGGTTCTGCTTTATACACAGAACACCGTTATTCAGAGACCACATGCTCTTGTCGTTACGTACCTTACCATTCTTTCCGAGCCCCAGGGGCATCCCGCTTACGCTCAGGGTACCATTGCCCTGCGCCTGCAGCGAACCTGCATTCGAGTAGCTTAGAAGTTCGGTCAGATCATGCTGTTGTTTCTTCGGCTTATTATCCACAAGCACCTCACCAGTACCAGTAATCCTATTTTTAGCGGTGCCGTCAGCTGAAATGCAGGTGGCAACGGAGGAAGTGCCGATCTTTACGAGCCCACCGGTTTTATCGTCTACGCGATAGTAGTCGAACTGGGTGGAGAACGAATCAGGCGTAACCTCACGGATTATGGCATGGAAATACTTGTCATCAGCCTGTTGTCCGTCAGTATTCTGCTGGCAAGTGCCTATCCACTCACCGGTAATACCGCGGAAAAATTCACGGACATTGGTCCTTGCGGCAGGCTGAGCGCCTGCAACTATGGAGAGCATGAGAATCAGCCCGAGGGCTAACAGCATGAGACGAGCAGCGTACTTGGAATTCATCATAGGACGAACTCCCGACATAACAGCGCCAAATGTGGCCAGTGTGGTTTGGAACAAACGGTTGTCCTCCTTAGAGTGCCTAGAAGTGTATATATCCACTTTTGCACCGGAATCAGCGGGAGGAGTCACAGGAAATCACAAATAATGCAATTGCCCACTTAAAGCTTGCAGCCTAATGTTCCCGCTCCGGCTACACATTCTAAGACGAGTTTGTGATACTGCGGAGTTCCATTTTTATCTTGTTGGTCTTGTTTTTGTATTATTATGTATACTCGGTTGCAATATAAATACATAATATTCGTGCAGCAGGAGTGAGCATCCGCACAAGCGAATATTACTGAGTTTCAGGTAGTGCAGTAACAATCTGGCAGAAGGTTTCGCACACAATCTAAATTGCCAGTTCGTCATATCGTTATGCGAAACTCATTAGATTGATCGTATAGATGCATCTTCCAGTTAATGGAGGCAGGAATGTGGCAAGCGAATATGTGACGTTTATCGAGCAGCCGGTTGTGGGGCGGCCGGTCGTGTTCATAAAAAACGGCCAGCGACTGACAAGCTCGCCTGTTGTCAGCGTAAGCCCTGATCCTTCCCAGCCCGGCATCATGATCGTACATACGGCATCGGGAAGCACGTATACAGGGCAATATCAGCCCAATTATCAGCAGACGATGTATTCGACTCAGTATTCTCAGCCGCCACAGATGCCGGGAGCGCAGGCGGGGTGGTCGTGCCTGAATTGCGGATCGGTAAATATGGCCGGTTCATATTCATGCTCACGATGCGGAGCGCCGTTTGCATCTATGCCTCGACCCGGAGCCGCGGTAAATCCGGGTAATGAACGGACTTACGCGACACTGTGTCACATCTCACTGATTCCAATTCATTTTATCGGACCGCTCATCTTTCTGCTGGTGTTTGGGAACGATTCGAAGTTCGTCGGCTACCATGCACGCCAGGCGCTCAATTTCGCAATCACGATGGCGATAGCCTCCGTTATAGTGAGTATTCTTTGTATCTTCTGCATCGGCTATCTGCTTCTGATCCCGATGATGGCCTATATGGTAATTGCTCCGATCATCGCGGCGATCAGGACAAACGAGGGAGAATATTACGTGTATCCACTGGCAATACGGTTCCTTGGGTAGCGAATGCAAGAACATGGACGGTTGACTTGTGTGTGCTGTCTCGGCTAGAATAGGTTGGTCGCAGCAGCAAGGCTCGAACCGCCACAGGTAATCCATCTTATGAAGAATCGCCCAGGGACTCTTACATTCAAGCTCGATTCCCGTGAGGGCGCGGCGATCAGGCGCGCGCTCGCGGCGGAGCAGCGCGTCAAGCTGCTGAATCTGCTTGCAAAGCGGGCGATGAATGTCAATGAGATAGCCACTTCCCTGAATATATCCCAACCGACAGCTTCAGTACACATCCGCGTATTGGAAGAAGCCGGGCTTGTGGGAAGTGAATATGTGCCTACGGACAGGGGTTCCGAGAAGCGCTGCTGGGCGACGTTCCAGAAGCTTGTGTTCGAAGCTGAAATGGAGCCGGAAGCGCGCGATGAGCTGACCGATGAGACCCAGATGCCTATCGGCTTGTTCACTTCGATCTCAGTAGAACAGCCATGCGGGCTCGCAAGCGAGAATAACATCATCGGTTTCAACGATAATCCACAATCGTTCCTGCTGGCTGAGCGCGCACAGGCACAGATCCTGTGGTTTTCGAGCGGCTGGATCGAGTATACATTCCCCGGAAATCTACCTCCTAACGCCGATGTATTGAGTGTAGAGTTTGTCGCGGAGCTCTGCTCCGAAACCCCGCTTTACAATAACGAATGGCCGTCGGATATTACTATATGGATTAATGGTATCGAAGTCGGCACGTGGATGTCGCCGGGTGATTTCGGAGGCACCCGCGGCCGCCTCAACCCGGACTGGTGGCCGGCGAACAGCACGCAATATGGAATGTTAAAGACCTGGAGCGTAGATGAGAACGGAAGCCGCGTCGACGGGAACCCTGTCAGCGGTGTAAGGCTCAGCGATCTGAAGCTCAGCTACCAGCGGCCGATCGTCGTTCGCATCGGAAACAAGCACAATGCCGCGCATATAGGCGGCGTCAACCTCTTCGGGCGTCATTTCGGCAACTATCCTCAGGATCTGGTCCTTCGCACGCGTTATCGATTGAAAGCCCTCAGTGAAATGCCCACTTCTGTAGAAGGCGATCTCTAGGTACCTCGAATATACCACTTTACCGACCAAACGCATAATGGTATAATCCCGCTGGAGGTAGTTAATGAAGGTCATTCTTTTGCACCTGCCTGCGCTGCGCGGATTGGAAGTCGAGGACAGGACGGAGAGCCTCGGGCTGGGTTATATCGCTGCAGTGCTCCGCCGCGATGGTCATGAAGTTGAAATCCTGGATGCACTCATTCGTGGACTGGATGTAAAATCGACAGTTCATGAGGTAGTCTCACGGGACTTCGACTGCCTGGGCATCACCGCAATGCACGAACACAGGCGCCAGTTGATACCAATTGCACGCGCTATCCGCAAGCAAAAGCCCCATGCGGTCATCGCCGCGGGCGGCTATCTTCCCACTCTCAGCGCCGAGCACCTGCTTGGGGCATGCCCGGAGATCGACTTTATCGTCCGCGGTGAGGGAGAGACGGTCGCTTCGGATGTATTCGGCAGGATAGCTCGCGGCGAGAATTGGAGCGATTGTCCCGGTATCGCCTTCATGAAAGATGGAGCCGCAGTGCTCAATCCTCTTCCGCCTGCCGTACAAGACCTGGATTCGCTGCCGTTTCCGGTCCATGACGCGATGATCGAAGCTGGGAACATGTCCTCGGTGCTGATTTACAGCAGCCGCGGATGCTACCACCACTGCTCTTTTTGTTCGATTAACAGCTTTTATGCGCTCTCCGGCAATCATGCTCCTCGCTTCCGAAGCCCTGGTAATGTAGTTGACGAGATGGAACAGGCGCTCGCGGCGACCGGGGTGAGCCACTTCAAGTTCTGCGACGATGATTTCATCGGCCCTGGTGAAAAAACACGCAGGCGCGCTGTTCAAATAGCGGAAGAGATAAGGGCGAGGAAGCTGAAGCTGACATTTTCTTTGGAATGTCGCGCTGACGAGGTCGATGAGGATATCTTAAAGGCTCTCAAAGAAGCCGGTTTAACCGGGGTATTCCTTGGGATCGAATCGGGGATTCAAAGGCAGCTCGATACGTTCGACAAGGGCATCACCGTCGAGCAGAACAGGCGAGCGATAGAGATTGTTCGTTCACTGGACCTGCACATGCAGCCGGGATTCATACCATTCGACCCTTATACAACCCTCGACGAGCTCGCGGCGAATATGCAGTTCACCAGGGAGACGCAGCTGTGGGGTGGAACCGATGGGCATTTACCAATGAAAATGACATTGTATCCGGGGGTACCGCTGATAGAGAAGGTCCGAGCGGATGGGCTCTTGCGCGATAATGGAATGGAATACGATTACGCTTTCAAAGACCGTAGTATAAGTATGGTCTGGCATGCGCTCAATGCATGGAGCAGCACGGCGAAGTTCATCAGAGGCTTGAAGAAACAAAAACGTGCTAATGGCTAATAAGTTTCTGATAATCAAAACGTACTAGCGGCTCAGATTGAGCGCAAAACCTTTTGTCACACTACCTGAAACTCAGCTGCCGTTTTCATAAGAGCGCTGCCAATTCCCTGACCCTGGTGATCTTTATCGACATACATCACGTAGAGCTCGCCCTCGGTTGCGCGGCAATATTCGCGCTCGGGGCCTGCTATGGCGAATCCTACCACCTCACCTTCGTCGCTCTCGGCAACGAGGGTGATCGTACCGGGCCAGGGGTCGGTGAAACGGGCGCGAGTTCTTGCTTCTGCTGTCTCCGTAGACAGGTGGTCCAGGAATTCATCTGAGATAATGCCGCGGTAAGCGCTCCGCCAGGTGTCTACATGGACCCTGGCGATTCCTGCCGCATCAGTTATTCGCGCTTCACGAATGAGCATATCGATCTCCCTGAGAGGATGAAACAACATTCGGCAAGAATGATATATTGTCCTTTCGCCCGATCCGGTATTAATTGAGCTAGACTTAAAATGTCGCCGTCTTTACGAGGAGTAAGATATTGGACGAGGTTACAGTCGCATCGAAGCAGGATGAGAATGAGATACTGAATTTCCTGGAGCGGCAGGGGCTGGCAGAGAATGCATGGCTGACTTGGGACGTACAGGGAGCTTTGAACTGGCTCAGTGGCAGGAAGCAGGTAGCGATCTGCCGTCGAAGCGGCGAGATAACGGGAACAGCATGCATCGGTAGAATCGGGCTGAGCCCCTCCGGGTGGAATCCGGGATATGAATACGAAGCCGGCTTGGACGCCCTCGACCACAATGCAATGCAGTCGATTACCGAAGCGCTTCCAAACGGCACAACAATATTATGCGTCTTCTTCCGGTCACTCATTCGCGATTACTTCAAAGTAATGCCCGGCGCGTCCTGCTCCGAAGGCGATCTGTTCTTCACAGTAACACCTGAACGCTTTCAGCAGGTCGAGGGAAACGAAATAATCGAATTGACTCCTGATAACGCAGGTCTGTTTGACGGCTGCGAGAGAAACCCTCCGGATTGGGAGCGAATGGGCGAAGGACGGATGCTTGGGATAGCGCGCGATGGTAAAGCCGTATGCGCGGTTGGAGTGGCTCCGATCGGACCGCGCATGCCGTCGGGCCGGCGTGCTTATGCAATTTCCGGTCTGGCCACCGAGGTTGATTACAGGCGGCAAGGGCTCGCCAAAGAACTGGTATCATACGCGACAGAATGGATATTGCAGCAGAACGGGGTCCCGATATACTGGACAGGACCCGATAACACCGCGTCGCAATCGCTTTGCCAGGGACTCGGTTATCAGCAATACGCGCGAAGAATGACCAGCTGGTGGCGAAGGGAACGAAAGCGGAGATAAGAAATCAACCCGAAAGAGGAGATGTCTCTTCCGGGTTTGTATTAAACATCCAGCGCCACATCGGTCAGGCAGTCATCGAACTCACCTGCATTAAATTCTGAATCATGTCCGCGTGGGCTCCGCGTGTTTGCGTGAGTAGAGCCAAATCACCAGCAGAAGCCCCCAGAATGGTGAATAAACCACAAGCCAGATTAGAACAGATGCGAATGAGTTTCCTATGGCCGCGAGAGAACCGACGGCATTATTGAACGTCTTCTGAATGGATGATTGTGGAACCGGCCTGGGCTTTTTTTGTGTCAAAGTCAGATTTATGGTCGACATCGCAGCCGATGACTTCAGATATTTCAACCGCCCCTGCGATTCTTCTATCTCCCCACGAACCCGCGAGAGCTCGTTTGTTACGGTGACCACATCGGGTATGCGTTTCGCGCGGTTCATTATGTCCAGATACTGCCGTTCTTCAGCGCGAAGATTGCGCAGGCGGGAATCAAGATCGACGGTTTCACCAGTCACATCCTCGCCGCTCACGCTCTTCGCTTTCACCTCTCCCAGCGCGCTCAGCCGGTGCAGGGCGAGCTCGAAAGAGTCCGCGGGCACGCGGAGAGTGAGTGAACCGTCGGTCGGGGCGCCGGAGTCGCTCGTGGCGGAAGTATCGGTGATGTAACCTCCGCTGGAGCTGGCGATTATGGTAGCTTCGTCACTGGCTTTCTGAAAGCTCTTCACCTGCACCGTCATCTCAGCGGATTTTATGATCATCTGCCGAGGCGCCGGGGATGGAGCCACTCGGGCACTGCGATGAGCATATCCAGACCCAGGCCCAGGTTCTACCGATGCAGGCGCCGATTTCGGCATCAGTTGAACCGCATGCTTTGCAATGACTGGAGCTTCCGCCATGCGATCCTGGGATGCCCCCCCTCTTGATCTCTGGAACGTCGGGAGCAGCACGGCTGCCAGTATCATCACACCCACCAGCCCAGCGGCAACTTTCGCAGGCTTTAATAACAGGGACCATTGCCACGCTTTTCGCGCAGCCGGTTTGAAATCGAGATTCCCCAGTACCTTTTCACGAAGGCCTTCAGGGGCAGATACCACCCGTGTACCGCGCACCTCATTCATAAGCTCAGTCATCTCCAGCATCTCCTTTCGGCATTCCGCGCAGGAGGCGATGTGATTGGCTACTCGCCGGCGCATCACCGGTCCGAGCTCACCATCGATATAGGCTTTGATCTGGTCCCTAACCCCCGCGCAGTTCATAATGCGACCTCGCCTTCAGCGGCATAGTTCCGAAGCAGTTCCCTCAACTTGCCAAACGCGTTCGAAAGCCGGGATTTCACCGTTCCCACTGGGCAGCCCAACACCTTTGCGCATTCGGCGTAAGTGAGCCCCTGTAGTTCGTGGAGGATCACCACATCCCGATGCGCCTCCGGCAGATCATTGATCGCCGCGTCGACCCGGCTTTTCACCTCATTTCTTAGCGCCATATCCCCAGGATCCGGCTTCGTATCAGGCTGGCGCTCGGGAAGTTCGTCCTCGATTGGAATAACCTCCGGCTTGCGTTTGCGCCGGTGCTGCAGGCAAACGTTCACAGTCACCCTGTGAACCCAGGTGGAGAGGCTGGAATCTCCTCGAAAGGAACCTACCGCTTTGCATATCTCGATGAGCGCGTCCTGGGCGACATCATCGGCGTCCTGAGGCCCAACCATCCGATAGGCCAGGTTGTAGACCCGGTCCTCGTAAAGGTCGAGCAATTTCTCGAAAGCCTCGCGGCTCCCACGCCTTAGCTCCGCTGCCAGTTTCCGCTCGTCGCTAGAAGATGCCATAATCAATCGAGAAGTTCTCCTCGCCGGCCTGATTTACCTTGTCACAGAGTTAGTTGCATAAATAAGATAAAGGGTTCATTCGATACGAGAAAAGGTATCGACCAGACCACGGCGAATAATATGCATCGTGTTCAGATATTCTTACTTTCCGGACTGATGATATTAATGGAATTGAAATCACAAATAATAATGATGCAATTTCATGTATAGAAGTCTAACTATCAGGAGTCTATATTAGTAGTGCTGTAGCAAGAGAGCTTTATCAGGAGGAAACAGATGAGGAATTTGCTGGTTGTTCTGGTAGTAATTGCTGTTGCAGGATGCGGCGGGGGCGGCGGCAAACACAGATTTCCTGGACGATCGGAATAGCAGGTACGATTATAATTATTACCTTAGTTTGTATAGCATGCGCAAATGAGACTCATGCTACGCGTTGGGATCGATATGGGCATATCATCGACCCTGGTCTTCCGTCTGGATATAAAACACAGTATAAGTGATTGGGATAGTGCATAGTGATATGATAAGTACCCATGCAGTTTTGGACTGTACCCCCTGTAGCGGACACTCAGTTAGTAGTATAATCTGAGTGAGGTATATGATGGGACGACGCAAGTACAGTGACGAGTTCAAAGAAGAGGCAGTGAAGTTGGCGCAGCAGGAGAATGTTCCTGTAAGCCAGACGGCGAAAGAGCTTGGCGTGAATGCGGAGATGCTGCGCCGGTGGGTCAGGGATTTCGGGACGCGTCCGGATGGAAGCCGTCCGATGACCCCTGAGGAGCATTCGGAGAACATCCGGTTGCGCCGTGAGCTCAGGCGCGTGACCGAAGAGCGTGACATCCTAAAAAAAGCGATGGGTATCTTCACGAAGGAACTGCCGTAAGATACCAGTTCATAAAGGATAACTCAAGCCAGTTCCACGTAAAGCCAATGTGCAGAGTGCTCAATGTGTCCAGCAGCGGATTTTACGAGTGGCTCAAAGCCCATGGTGGAGTGCGCGCAAAGGAAGATGAAGAGCTCTGCGAGAATATCCGCATCATCTTCAAGGATAGTAAAGAGACTTATGGTAACCGCAGGATTCGCAGAGCGCTGAGAAAGTTGAATAAGCATCTTTTTCGTGGGCGTATTCGCAGGCTGATGCGCAGACTTGGGCTGATTGCGAAGCGTCGGCGGCGTTTCCGCATAACGACGAACTCGAAGCATCCTTATGATGTGCATCCTAATCTTTTGAAGCGCGAGTTCAGCGTGAGTGGAGCAAATCAGGTGTGGGTGAGTGATATAACCTACATCTGGACCGATGAGGGATGGCTGTTCCTTGCGACGGTGGTGGATTTATTTTCTCGCAAGGTGGTGGGCTGGAGTATGAGCGAGAGCCTTAGCCGCCAGGTAGCGATAGATGCTCTTAATATGGCGATAGTGGCGCGCAATCCGGCTGCTGGTTTGATTCACCACTCTGACCGGGGCGTACAGTATGCTTGTAATGATTATCAGGCAATCCTCAGGCGCGAGAAAATGCGACCGTCGATGAGCCGTAAGGGGGACTGCTGGGACAACTCGGTAGCTGAGAGTTTTTCTCAACGCTAAAGAAAGAGTTGGTCTGGAGGACGAAGTTCGAATCAAGGGAGCAGGCAAGAAGGGAGATTTTCGAGTTTATCGAAGTCTTCTATAACAGGCAGCGGATGCATTCATACCTGGACTACATGAGCCCAGTAGAATTTGAGGCTGCTGCTACTAAAGCTGCTTAATAAAGTGTCCGTTTTGGGGGGAGCAGTCCACCGTAGTATGGACTCCTATCCCCGAACCTTCCTCCCTCCTCGCCCTGGCCTGTCCGCTCCTTGGTTTTGCCGGCTTTGCTCTCAGACGTAAGAAAGCTTAGAGCAAAAAGTATAACCTTGTTCTACCAGCGTCGGCCCGGCGAATAATTACCGGGCCGTTTTTTATTACTGTTGAAGGCGTCTATGCCGGCTAAGATTCATTCGTTATGACCCCTCCTACCCTCCTTTTTGATATAATAGACTTGATGAAAACGAAGATACTTACGACGTTAAATGCGCAGCAAAGGGCTGCGGTTGAGAATACGGAAGGTCCCGTGCTCGTTTTCGCGGGCGCGGGAAGCGGAAAGACCAGAGTCCTCACATACAGGATCGCATATCTCATTAAGGAGTGCGGTGTGCGCCCGCACAACATCCTCGCGGTCACTTTCACCAACAAAGCCGCGAACGAGATGAAGGAACGCATCGAAAGCCTGCTTGGCGAGGGCGCGGACAGGCTTTGGGCGGGCACATTCCACGGCATCTGCGCGAGAATCCTGCGCGAATACGGCCCCGAGATCGGGATAGACCGCAGCTTCACCATATTCGACGACGCCGACCAGATGGCGCTCATTCGCGAAAGCATGGAGAGCCTGGATATCGACCAGAAAGTCTGGAAGCCCCGCGACATCCTCAATCTCATCTCCAAGGCTAAAGAACAGCTCGTGCTGCCGGATGAGTTCGGTCGGAGATTCGTGGGTGCGCTTGAAAATGTGGCGCGCAGCGTCTATCGTGTCTATCAGGAGAAGCTCGCGCTCAACCGGGCACTGGATTTCGATGACCTCATTATGTATGCGGTTATGCTCTTCAGAGACGAGCCCAGGGTCCTGGAGCACTATCAACAGCGGTTCAAGTATATCCTCGTCGATGAGTATCAGGACATCAACTACTCGCAGTATACGCTCGTAAAAAACCTCGCGGAAAAGAACAGGAACATATTCTGTGTCGGCGATGATGATCAGTCGATCTACCGCTGGCGCGGAGCGGATGTAGGGATCATTCTGCAGTTCGAGCACGATTACCCCGATGCGGCGATTTATAAGCTCGAACAGAATTATAGATCTACGAAGAAAATTTTAGAGGCCGCGCATGCGGTCGTTCAACGAAATGTCGGACGCGCGAACAAGAAGCTGTGGACGGAAAACGACGAGGGCTGCGACATCGAGGTGATCGACTCCGCGAACGAACTCGATGAAGCAAATAACGTGGCCCGCTCGATCCAGGACAAGGTAGGATTCGGAAACAGGAGCTACTCCGATATCGTTGTGCTCTACCGAATGAACGCGCAGTCGCGTGTGTTTGAAGAGGCGATGATCAACTCCCGCATCCCCTATAAACTCATAGGGTCGGTGCGGTTCTACGAGCGCAGGGAAATCAAGGATGTCCTGGCTTACCTGAGGCTTGCCGCGAACCCTTATGAATCGGTGAGCTTGAGGAGAGTGATCAATGTCCCCACGCGCGGGATCGGGCAATCGTCGATGGCTAAGCTGGAGAGCTTCGCGATATCGGAGCAGATCACGCTCTACGATGCCGTGCGAAGGGTGCGCGAGGCGACTGACATTCCGGCCCGTGCGCGCGGAGCAATCGATAAATTCGGCGAGATCATCAATCATCTGCACGAAATGAGCCCCACGGTTTCGGTAAGGCGCCTCATGGAGGAAGCTCTCGATCTCTCCGGTTATGTCGCTGCGCTAAAAGATGAGAACACAATGGAAGCGCAGACGCGCCTCGAGAACGTGGAAGAACTCCTCTCGGTGACCGAGCAGTTCGGCAGGAATAACGAAAACGGCAGCCTGCCGGCGTTTCTGGAGCAGGTCGCGTTAATATCGGACATCGATACCTATGATGAATCAGGCAACGCGGTCACCCTGATGACCCTGCACGCGGCGAAGGGGCTGGAATTCCCCGTCGTTTACATTACAGGTATGGAAGAAGGCATCTTCCCGCACCGCCGCTCGCTCGACGATCGCGAGGAGCTCGAAGAGGAACGACGGCTGTGCTACGTAGGCATGACCCGCGCGCAGGAAGAGCTGCTGTTTACGTATGCTCACCAGCGGATGCTGATGGGGCAGGTGATCGGGACGGACATTTCAAGGTTTATCTCCGAGATCCCAGCTGAAATGATCGCGGGCGCTCTGCCACGGCGCAGGCGAATATCGGCTGATACGCAGTGGAGAAGCGATTTCAGGCCGCATCGTCCCAGCGGCGCCGCGACCTATAAACCCGGCACTAAGGTCAAGCATCAGCAGTTCGGAAGGGGCATAGTGCTGAACTCCACCGGGAGCGGACATGAAGAGGTAGTAACTGTCGCATTTGACGGAGAAGGAATAAAGAAACTGCAAGTATCCTTTGCAAACCTTGAGAAGGTTTAGCGTGAATTTGTGATGGGGCAGAATACCCATGATGGGCGATCAGTTCCGTCCAAATAGAGCGCGTAGAAGGGTACTAAGATGCAGTGGCAAGAAAGAGGCCCCAACAGACTCGGTTATACCGAGCGGGACTTCAAAGTCTGTGACCTCTGCGACGCGCTCAACCCGGTGACGAACGCTGAATGCTTCGTCTGCGGTTGGAATGGGATGTTCCGCACGGATAGAGAGACAGTGCGGGAAGCAATGAGGGCTTTGGAGGAACAATACGGAGGTCTCAGCGAATCCCTGTTCGCGGAGGAGGTATTGCCGAGTACACCTCCCAGACCGAGTATCTGGGCGGATATATGGGGGACGTTTAAAAGGTTCTTCACACGGGCTTAGTGCGGTCGCGGCCGCGACTTTGATAAGTTACCTAGACGGGTCTGCCGGAAGTGCTGGCAGACCCGTTCGAATGTACTTACCCCAATGCTATGCTGTTTCTCTCCAGCGCGTCCTTCACGCGAGCGTTAAGCTCCGTCCTTACCTTCTCCTGATCATAGCCTGAGACCGTACCGGTCAAGCGGACGGTGGTCGCGGTGGCGCTGATCGCGGCAAGGCCATCACACTTGAACGCTTCCTTCACCTGCTCGGGATAATCTTTCACCATCGCAAATCCTACTTCGTTAAGCACCTGTCGCGCTTTGGCAAGATCGGCGGAAGCGGCGATAGGGAGATCGATAAACATGGTCAGCTTGCCACGTGAATGATTGCAGACCTGCGAGATATCACCGTTCGAGAGGATATAGAGCTTGCCGCTCGTATCTCTGATGCGGGTTGTGCGCAGCTCGAGCCCTTCGACAACACCCGTCACCCCGGAGATCGTGACTATATCCCCTACCCCATACTGGTCTTCCATCAGGATAAAGAACCCCGATATCACGTCCTTCACCATCTTCTGAGCGCCAAACGCAATCGCAAGACCGAGCACACCGGCGGAAGTAAGCAGAGGGAGTATCTGGATGTGGGCTTCCTGGAGCACCGTGATCACAGTGATAAAAGCCAGGATAAATCCTACCGCGCTTGTAAGCAGGCTGTTCAGCGCGCGCACACGGGCTTTACGCGCCTTTAGAAGATCACCGCTGAGCTTCACCAGCGATGAGTTCAGCAGACCCTTTATCAGCCTGGACGCCACAACACGAGCGACCAGGTAGCCGATGATAATTACGGTGATCCTGACCGACGCCAGCAAAAACTCACCCGTAAGCTGCTGTTTGAACTGATCCCAGTAATCAGTGCTCGCGAATATTGCGCTAAGATGCATAGTTCACCCCAATATGAGTAGAGCCGGAACAAGCTCTACTTGCTCCGGCTCATTATATGCTTATCAACGTTCGAGAGTTCCCGAACAGCTTACCGCCTCCGCAGGAACGCCGGTATATCCAGCTCGCCCTCGGGAACGAATGCTTCTTTCGGTTCAACCGTCGCCGCGGGCTTTGGGGCGGACTCCTCACCGACCACCGCAGCCGCCTTTGCTCTGACCGGCTCGTTTGATTTCTCGACCGAATCGAACCCGGTAGCGAGAACCGTAATGCGAACCTCGTTCTGCAGCGACGGGTCGATGACCGTACCGAAGATTACATTCACGTTATCGGCGTCGCAGGCTTTGTAAACGATATCAGCGGCGTCGTAGACTTCGGTAAGGGTAAGATCGGGCCCACCGGTGATGTTAATGAGAACACCTCGCGCACCATCGATTGTGGTCTCGAGCAGCGGGCTCGCGCAGGCCATCTCGGCGGCATGGACAGCTTTCTGCTCGCCGTTCGCGGTTCCGATGCCCATAAGCGCACTGCCCTGGTTCTCCATAATAGTCTTCACATCGGCGAAGTCCACGTTGATCATACCGGGAATGGTGATGATATCGGAGATACCCTGCACACCCTGCCTTACCACATCATCCGCAACCTTAAATGCCTCAGTGAGAGTCGCTCGCTTTTCGACCACGCTCAGGAGCCGGTCGTTCGGGATAGTGATAAGGGTATCGACGCGTTCGCGCAGCTCATTCACGCCCGATTCGGCGGTCCTTGCGCGGCGGGGACCTTCAAAACCGAACGGCTTGGTCACAACCGCCACCGTAAGAGCGCCGAGATCCTTGGACATCTCCGCGATCACCGGAGCAGCCCCCGTTCCGGTTCCACCACCCATACCAGCGGCGATAAATACCATATCAGCGCCTTCGAGGAGTCTGCGGATCTCCGGTCGGCTCTCTTCAGCCGCGGCCCTGCCGACTTCCGGGTTACCTCCCGCGCCGAGACCTCTGGTAAGCGCGCCGCCAATCTGGAGCTTGCTTTTGGCGTCGGACATTTCCAACACCTGGGTATCCGTATTCATAACAACAAAATCGACGCCCGAGAGGCCGGCGTCTATCATACGTGAGACGGCGTTCATACCTCCACCGCCAACACCGATTACCTTTATTTTCGCGTAATAATCAGAACCATTCCCCATCCTTGCAAGCTCCTCTCACGTTAAGTATGTAAAGGTTGTAATTGCACTCACCGATGCTTCATCATCCGCGTATATTACTTGCGGAGGAACCGGAAGCTGAACAAATCTTTAAGCCATGGCTTAAGTGTAGCGCTTTTCTCTTCCTCTCGCAAGCTTGTTTGCTGTTTTGTTGCATACATTATCAATCCGACCGCTGTTGTGTAGATAGGACTCTGGACCGTATCGCTCAGCCCGCCGATCTCGCGCGGAAGTCCGAGCCTCACCGGCATTTCCAGAAACTTCTCCGCAAGCTCGATCGTTCCCGGCAGCAGCGACCCACCGCCGGTAAGTACCGCTCCACCCGGGAGCATTCCGAAGTAACCGGACTTAATGAGCTCCTCACGCACTTTCTCGAAAATTTCTTCCATACGAGGCTCAATGATATTCGCGAGGATCTTCCCAGGGAGCTCTCTCGGTGAATCGGCACCAAGGCTTACGATCTCGAAGACATCGCCATCATCCACCATATCCACGATCGAGCAGCCGAATTTTATTTTCGCTTTTTCAGCTTCTTCCTGAGACGCACGAAGCCCGACCGCGATATCCTTGGTAACATAGTTCCCGCCAATCGGAAGCACCGCGGTGTAGAAAATTTCACCGTTTGTAAAGACAGCAACGTCGGTCGTTCCGCCCCCGATGTCGATCAATGCGACTCCGAGTTCTTTTTCCGCGTCTAAAACAGCAGATGCGCTCGTGGCGATAGGCTCGAGCACGGTCGTATCGACCACAAGCCCCGCGCGCTGGACGCACTTTACGACGTTATCGATAAAAGTACTCGAACCCGTGACGATATGCGTTTCCACTTCGAGCCTGCTGCCGGACATACCGACCGGGTCTTTAACCCCATCCTGCCCGTCGACAGTAAAACCTCTAGGTATCGAGTGGATAATCTCGCGTTCGGGCGGAAGAACGATCACCTTGGACGCATCCACAACACGATCCACATCGGAATGGGTCACTTCCTTATCCGGGCTCGTTATGGCGATGACACCCCTGCTGTTAAGCGAGGAGATATGTTCACCAGTAATGCCGACAACAACCGAACGAATCAGTACATTTCCAGCCATTCTCTGGACTTTATCTACTGCAGTCCGGATCGCCTCGGTGGTCGCGTCAAGGTCGACCACAACACCCTTCCGCACTCCATCAGACGGCGCCAGCCCGACGCCGATTATATCCACAGCGCCCGAGTCGAGGTCGACATCCGCCAGCACGCAGCACGTCTTAGTGGTTCCTATATCAAGACCAGCAATATATTCTTTTCGGCTCAACGGTTTTCACTCCAAGTGCGCCCCGCGAATGATCAGAGATCTCGCTTCTTGCTGAGCGCGGTCTGAGTCAGCCAGTAGCGGCGAATCAGCGACAGGTTAAGAAACACCCTTCCACCAAGCGCCACCACTGCCGCGAGAAGCAGGTCCACCCCGATCAGGTCACCCAGATAAGCAAGCAGCGCCGCGAGACAGGTATTAACGACAAATCCGGTGAGAAAGATATCGTCGTGGAATTTGCCCTCGATCCCCGCCCTAATGCCACCACATATAGAATCGAGCCCCGCGAGCGTAGCCAGGGACAAATAGCTCGCTAAACCCGACGGCAGCTGAACCGGCGCAAAGTATATAAGAAATCCGAGAACAAGCCCCATCACGGGCAGCCAGATCATTGACTTTCTCCCAATACAATCACAAACACAAAATGATAAAAAAAACCGGAAACAGCCGGTTATTCAGGATTCGCCTCAGAAGGTTTAGCAGAGCTAAACTTCATCACACCCGAATAAGCAGGAATCCGGATATCAGGCTCTTTGGTAATTTCTATCATATCCAGCAGGAACAATCCATCAGCTACCCCCATCGGCAGCTTTAGCGCATTTTCGAGCACATCCGGTTTACCGATCGCTCTAATCACGAACGGTGGTGCGGTCTGGGTCGAATTCACCAGGACTACAGGCCCAACACATCTGATCGACGATGTGGCGATCATGCGCTGGTCGTTAATGGAAATAGCCTCCGCCCCTGATGCAAAGAGTTCGTTTACAATATCCCGGATATCACGGTCATGCACGATATAATCGCTCACCGCGTCCTGCTTTATCTCAGCCGGCTTCTTGGGACTGTCATGCAGAGTAACGATTATTCCGGATCCGTGAACTGCCGCAGTTCCGGCCAGCATCTTCGACTCATCCAGCATCCGCAGGTAATCCTTACCATGAATGCCGCGCGCCTGCTGTCTGACCAACTTTTCTACCTTAAGCTTGGACTCAGTCAGCTGCTTTTTCAGGTCATTATTTTCGCGTTTAATGCCCAGATAGGTAGCACTAAGGACATCGCGCCTGTTAGGTTCACCCTTCTCAACGGCCTGCCTCTGCGTTTTAAGTGAGAGCGCCAGCAATGCGCCAAGCACAATTGATAGGGCAGTAACCTGCCACAGCCATGACTTTCCGCGAACGGGAGGCGCTATTGTTGACATTCGTCCTTCTCACCTGGCGCTTGCAACTCCATCGATACTCCCACGACCAGAGCGGGTCACGATGCGGCTTGTGCCACTTCCTTTGGCTTCCAAACGGGATATTTCGGGCAGCTAAGGTCGATATAAGCTCCGTCGCGAACTATAGACGGTTTGTGCGCTAAAGTATTTCTCAATAGTGACATTTTTAGCGCAATATCGTCCGGCTGACCAAGCTTGACGTAGAAATCACTTCCCATATTTAAGCACATATCACCATCAGGGTCAACCGAAATTTTGCTGAGCTTCAGTCCATCTTTGCGCGCATACTTAAACACTTCCAACGCACATTGAGCAATCATCGAAGAAACTTTTTTACCGGCTTTAACGCGCTCGGAATCTCCTAGTTCCACAATCGGAAGCCCCTTCACCGGGCCAGAAGTCCGGTGAAACATAAAACCATCGCTCTGCGCAAGGCAGTAACAGGAATTGTCGGTAATGACAACATCCGGCTTGCGCTCCCACACCCTGACCCACACCCGATTAGGGAACCTGCGGCCCATTTTAACGTTCTTAATTTCATTAATCTCGCGGATTTTCCTGATAATCGGGCTCTTGCGCAAAAGCAGGATATTCTGCCCATGCGCCTGCATCGCCATGGTCGTGATCGCGCTTTTATCAGCCAGATGAATCCCCTTTATCTGCACCTGATCGATGCTCAGCGTGGGTGTGCGAAGCGCAAATGAAATCGACCCTGCTAATATCATTGCCGTTGTAAAAGCCGTGATCAGCAGGAGGTAATTAGGCTTGCGCTTATTGCGCGGAGCTCTCTGCGGTGTGCGCGTCACATAACGAGTCTGCTGTCGTCGACTGTGCTTCAAATCTACTTCCCCTCCTCGAGCGCCAATCCGATCAGCATATCAAGAAGTTTTTTGAACGAAATCCCGGCAGCCTTGGCAGCCTCGGGCACGAGACTGGTGGGCGTCATCCCCGGAATCGTGTTCACTTCGAGCACATACATCTCACCCCCGGAGAGGATGATATCTACCCTTGCAATTCCCCTGCATCCAAGCGATTTAAAAGCAGCCAGGGCAATTTGCTGGGCTCGCGCGGTATTCTCTTCGCTGAGCCGCGCAGGTATTATGTGCTCGGAACCACCCGGCGCATACTTCGACTCATAATCGTAAAACTCATGCCCCGGCACGATCTCAGTGACGGGCAGCGCGAAAGGCTCATCATTCCCCAAAACGCCGACAGTCAGTTCCACGCCGGATATAAATTGCTCAACGATTATCTGTTCGTCGTAAGCAAGCGCATCATTAATTGCACTATTCAACCCGCCAGGCGTGTTCACCTTCGTCATTCCGATAGTCGAACCCTGGCGACTTGGCTTGACCATCACGGGATAACCGAGTTTCTCCACCTCTTTCTCGATATAATCCCTGTCCCAATCGCCAAACCTCGCGGTAAAGTCGACCGATTTAGGCGTGAGGATACCGTCAGCCGCGAGGATTTTCTTCGTCATCGACTTATCCATCGCAAGCGCGCTCGCGAGCACGCCCGATCCCGTATACGGGATTCCCAGCAAATCGAGAAAACCCTGCACGGTGCCATCTTCGCCATACTTGCCATGAAGAGCTATCAAAACGACATCGGGCCTGCAAACAGAGCCTGTATCAACGATCTGAGCAACAGGCACGAGCCTGTTCGAACCGGCAAGCGCAATGCGAGCTTCAGCGACCGCATCTATATCACTGCCCGCTCCCTTTTCAATCGCGCGCTGGCTGCCGGGCATAAGAGCCGAATCGACGCCGAATGCTTCATATTTTTCAGGATCCAGCGCTTCGAGTATCTGTCTGCCTGTCGACAGGGAAATGTCTCTTTCAGAGGAAATGCCGCCCATCATAACGGCGACTCGGATCTTTTTCTGTTCTACCATTCGCCTACTAGCCTGACCTCATACTCCAGTTCGATACCATGCTTTTCACGCACCATCCCGCGCACGCGATCCGCCAGATTGCGCAGATCGGAAGCGGTAGCGTTGTTTGCGTTCATAATAAAGTTACCGTGAACATCGGAGACCACTGCCCCACCCTCGGTAAGACCCTTGCCTCCGGCAAGCTCGATGAGTTTACCCGCGCTGAGATTCGGCGGATTCTTAAAGAAACATCCAGCGCTCTTGCCCTGCGGCTGCGTCTCGGCGCGATGTCGTCGAACGCTATCCAGATGCTCCTCGATCGCCTTTCCATCACCCGGACGCATCGCGAACGTGCCCGACGCGATAATCAGTGATTTATCACCCTGAAAACGGCTGTTGCGGTAAGTAAAACCGCACTCCTCGCGCGAGAGCGCCTGTTTCTCACCTGTCTTCGTAACGATCACCACGCTGTGTGTTACTTCGTCGATATAACCACGGTGAGTGCCAGCGTTCATAACAATGGCGCCGCCGACGCTCCCCGGCACCGTGCCGACTCCCTCGAGCCCGCTCAGATCGTGCTTAGCCGCAACATCAGCTACCCTTGCAATGCTTGCCGCGGAACCCGCGGTGATAATATTCCCATCGACAACCACCCGTTCGAACTCGCCGCCCATGTGTATCACGATACCGCGGATCCCTTTATCGGAGACAAGCAGGTTCGCGCCGTCGCCGAGCACCATCCACGGCAGCCCGTTCGATGAGATAAACTTCATCAAGCCCGCAAGCTCATCATCGTTCGCCACCTCAACGAAGTAATCAGCCGGGCCTCCGACTCCGAGCGTGGTATGCGAAGCCATCAGTTCATTCTCTCGAACGGAGCTCACGATACCATGCAATTTATTAGTGAGGCTCACTTAGCCCTCCCTGAAAGTATTGCGGCAAGCCGTTCACTCACCATCCTTACATCACCCGCGCCGAGCACGAGGACCATATCGCCACCGTGGATCCGACCGGCGAGTTCATCAGGCAGAACGTTTTTATCAGGAGCGTAACGCACGTTCTCGAAGCCATTCGCTTTCATCTTATCGACGATATTTTCCGCGCTCACACCCTCCATAGGCTGCTCGCGCGCGGCATAGATGGCGGTAACGATCACCTCATCAGCAATCGAAAGCGCGGAGGCGAAATCATCCGTAAAGAGCTTTGTGCGCGAATAAAGATGCGGCTGGAAGACCGCTATAATGCGCTTATTATATGCGGCGCGCGTGCCGGAAAGGGTCGCTTTGATCTCCGCAGGGTGGTGCGCGTAGTCATCGACCACCATAACTTCTCCGTCGTTGAAAAGTATCTCGAACCTGCGCCCCGCGCCCTTAAAGTCATAAAGCGCCGCGCTGATCGCATCGAACGAAACACCCATCTCGAATGCGACCGCAGCTGCCGCGAGCGAATCGGTCACGTTCTGCATTCCCGGCACTCCTACGTGAACATCACCGATAACAGTTCCACCGCGAACGAGCGTGTAGCTGGGCTCTGGGGTGGATACATCCACATCCAGGGCGCAGACATCGCATCCTTCACTGAGACCGAAACGGACCAGCCTCCTGCCGCAATCGCTCATCACCTTGCGCACCCGTGGATCATCCCAGCATGCGACCACGCATCCGTCCGTATCCACCTGGCTCACGAATTGCCTGAAGCTGTCTTCGATGTTTTCGATGGTGCCGTAGTAGTCGAGGTGATCGGCGTCGATATTCGTAATAACCGCGACCGACGGATGCAGATGCAGGAACGACTCGAAAGCCTCGCACGCTTCTGTAAGGATAATCGACCCAAAACCAAGCCTGGCATTGCCGCCCAGGCTCTTGAGATCGCCACCAATAAGCGCGCTCGCATCGAGCCCCGCGCGGTCGAGGATCATATTGATCATAGAAGTAGTTGTAGTCTTGCCGTGGGTGCCGGAGACCGCGATGCGGTGCTCGTAAGGCTCCATAAGACGTCCAAGCATTGCCGGGCGTTCCAGAAGCGGAACTCCGCGCTGGCGGGCTTCAGCCATTTCAGGGTTATCTTTCGGCACTGCGGCCGTATATACAACAACATCAGCGCCGTTTATGTTTTCGGCGGAATGGCCGATCGATACGGTCACTCCAGCCGCTCGAAGGCGCCGAGTTGCGTCGTTTTCCTGACGGTCGGAGCCGGAGACAACCTCACCCCTGCCGTGTAAAATATGGGCGATAGCGCTCATCCCGCTCCCGCCGATTCCTATCAGATGGTAATGTAGTTTATCAACCAATGTACTGCCCCAGTAGCGTTTTCAGATGATCTTTCTTATTGCGAAAGAAGAAAATTGTTAGATTTAGTATTAAGTAGTGATTAATGAGTAATGGACGTAGATGAAGGTCTGTAATGGTATAGGTAGTTGCCAATGTAGTTCCACTGCGATTGAAATCGCGGCTATAACTACGCCAAGTCCGGCTCTCGCACCCTTCGGGCGCTGTCGCTGAGACCGCCGCAGACTGGGACTGTTACCTGTTACCTATTCCCTGTTACCTATCCCTTCGCACATCCGCGCGCTGCAACTGCTAATGCAATTCGCGCAACTCTATCTGCTGCGTCCACTTTACCCAGTGCGGCGCTTGCTGACGCCATCGCTTTAAGCTTATCAGGTGAGGAACGCAAATCTTTTATGATCTGTGCGAGTTGCGCGGGCTTTGTGACATTATCTTCGCACATTACTGCCGCTCCGTGCTCCACAAGATACTGCGCATTCTTCTTCTGATGCTGGTCCTTGTGATACGGATACGGGAAGAGTATACTCGGCAAGCCCGCAGCTGTGATTTCGGCGATCGTGCCTCCACTCCTCGCTATGAGCAGATCAGCCGCCGCAAATGCCAGCGGTGTATCGACATAAGCCTCTACTCTATAATTGGGTTCCTCACCACATCGAGCGCGCATTTCATCGATGTTCCGGCTCCCGACCTGATGCAAAATCTGCGTGCTGCCGTCGTTGATCTCAGGCCATGCCGCGCACACGACTTTATTTATTCCGCGCGCACCCTGGCTCCCTCCGACCACGACTATGGTAAAAAGCTCATCATTCAGGCCCAGTTTTTGGCGGGCATCGAGCTTATCTTCGAGAGATGCGAACTCTCCCCGGATCGGAAGTCCCGTGACTTCCACCTTATCCGCCGGGAAATACTTAGCCGAACTCTCGATGCTCACGCAGATTTTATCCGCCATCCGCGCGAGGCCAAGATTCGTCTTGCCCGGAACCGCGTTCTGCTCATGAATGACAATCCTGCCGCGCAAGGTCCACTGCGCGAGGACTATCGCAGCCGATGTATATCCGCCTGTTCCAATCACTACATCAGGCCCAAAACCTCTTAGCAGCCGTCGCGCGCGCAGCACCCCGACCATCAATCTCCCAAGCGAGATCATATTCCGCACGGAAACGGATTTCGTGAGCGGTGAGCTCGGAATAGCTTTGAACGAAATTCCGGCTTCACGCGCTATTTCACCTTCAGGGCCGTGTGAACTGCCGACGAAAAGCAGATCCACATCCGGCGCAGCTCTTTTAAGCGCTTGCCCGATGCTGATTGCGGGATAAATGTGCCCGCCCGTGCCTCCACCTGTAAGAATTATTTTCATAAGCTTTCAGTTAACAGCCAAGATAGCTGACGATTATATCCTATCTCTTTGAGCCAAGTTCCATATCCTCGCCGGTCTGTCGTGAGACCGCAAGCAAAATGCCGATTCCCGCGAGCATCAGCACCAGAGACGATCCTCCATAACTGATGAACGGCAGCGGGACGCCTGTCGCCGGTATCGATGCGCTCACAACAGCCATGTTGATCAGAGCCTGCATGCCGATCATCGATGTCACACCGACCGCGAGCAGATTCGCATAACTGCTCTTCGAGCGCCGCGCGACATCGAGCCCACGATAGATAAAGAAAATGAATGCCGCAAGCAGGATCAGGCATCCGATCAAACCGAGTTCTTCGGCAAGCGTCGAAAAGATGAAGTCGGTCGACGCAGCCGGTATATACGTCTTCTCGCGGCCCTCGCACAGCCCCACCCCATGCCATCCGCCGGTGCCCAGAGCTATGAGCGAATGCACGACCTGGTAACCGTCACCATAACGGTATTTCCAGGGATGCTGCCAGATGCGAATCCTGTCCATACGATATGGTTCGAGCTTGATCGCAGCAATAGCAAACAAAGTGCCCAGACCGAGCATTCCGCCCAGGTGTATCTTTCGCGCTCCCGCGGCGAAAAGCATCAGGAAGCACACCGAAACGATCGCAATCGCAGTGCCAAGGTCCGGTTCGATAAACACGAGGCCGCTTATCAGCCCGACTATGCATGCCGGCGGCAGCCATCGCTGATCGAGCCGCCGGACAGCATTCTTTTGCTCGGCAAGAAGCCTGGCAAGATAAAGCACCAGCGCAAGCTTCGCGATCTCCGATGGTTGGACCGAAATCGGCCCGAGCTTGATCCACCTGAGCGCGCCATTTACCCTGTAGCCAATCCCAGGCACCATCACGCCGATAAGCATTATAACCGACATAACCAGCAGAGGCGTTGTAATCTTCAGAAGCTTGCTAAGGCGAATTCTCGAAACCAGCCACATCACAAACAATCCCGCAGCCGCAAAAAGAGCCTGGCGTTTCACAAAATACCAGGGGTCATTACCCGCCCATTTTGCGTCAGCGGTCTTTGCAAAACTGGCATCGAACACAAGCCACACACCCATGACAAGGAGCACCAGTACCGACCCGAGAACCCATACGTCCATCAGCCCGAGCTTCGTCTGCTTCCTCATCAAACGACACTCCCTTTCCTTTCCAGCTCTCTTACCGCATCCTTGAAAACCTGGCCCCGGTGCTCGAACGATTTGAACATATCGAAACTCGCGCACGCAGGCGTCAGCACGACCACATCGCCCGGCGCGGCAAGCCCATGGGCTGCATCGACGGCTTCGCGCATCGATCCCGCTTCGGATATGGCTGTGAAACCTGCTTGCTCAGCGGCATCGCGGATCAACTTCGCATCGGCGCCGATCAGCACCAAGTGTTTAACTTTCAGGCGAATAGCTTTACCAAGTTCAGCATAATCAGAGCCTTTATCCTTGCCTCCGGCGATCATGATCTGCGGCTCGTCGATAGCTTCCACCGACCTTACCGCCGCATCTACGTTCGTGCACATGGAGTTGTTGATATACTCAACTCCATCGATCACAGCCACCGGCTCGAGGCGATGTTCTACCGGCTTAAACCCCCGAACCGCCTTCACTATGCTCTCGGGATTTACACCGAACGCAATCGCGGCGCAGGAAGCCGCCAGGACATTTTCGATGTTATGCTCGCCGCGCAGGAGAATATCGGAACGCCGGCATACGACGGTCTCAGCTCCGTTCAGCTTTACAATAAGCTCGTCACCGCGCACAAAACCACCTTCTTCGATTTCCGATCGCCGCGCAAACTCCAGCACCCTGCCCCTGAGCTTCGGCGCGAGCGAAGAAGTGAACCTGTTCTCCGCATTGATGACGGCGAAATCGTCAGGGGTCTGGTTCTCGAATATACGCGCTTTCAGGTTCGCATATTCCTCAACGCTTGAATGCCGGTCCATGTGATCGCTCGTGACATTCAAAAGCATAGCGATCTTTGGGCGGAACGAGCGGATCCATTCGAGTTGGAATGTGCTAATCTCCGCCACGATGACGCTGTCCTCGCGCGCCTGGTGCGCAGCCATCACAAGCGGACAGCGGATATCACCCGCGGCGACATTGCCGGCGATGTGGGTATCGCGCCCATCAGCCTGCATTATGCGGCCGGTAAGAATAGTAGTTGTGGTTTTGCCGTTGGTTCCGGTGATAGCAATGATGGGAGCCTTCGAGAGCCTGTAAGCCAGCTCGATCTCCGAAATAACCGCGATCCCGCGCCTCTCAGCCTCCGCGAATACCGGAAGCGACGCCGGCACCCCCGGGCTCGGAACAACAAGATCGACGCCGTCCAGATCTACGGCGTCAGTCCCCGCATAAGCCTCGACTTCAAGCTTCTTCGCAGCCTCCAGAGCCTCCGCAAGGTCATCCGGGCTCTTCTTATCCCAGAGCGTGACCCGCGCGCCGAGTTCCGCCATTACCTCGGCAACTGCCAGGCCCGTTCGCGCCATTCCAATAACAGCTATCGACTTTCCATTGTAATCCCGCATTACCACCACCCCAAACTAGCTCCCGTGAAAGCGATGAGAGCGGCAATAATCGCGCAAATCCAGAAGCGGACGACTATTGCCTGCTCCATCCATCCACAGAGCTCGAAGTGGTGGTGAATCGGACTCTTCTTAAAGACGCGCCGGCCGGTACCGGTTGTAATTCGGGTGAATTTGAAAACCGCCCACTGCAGCGCGCTCGAAAGGCCGTCGAGAATGAAAACCAGGCTGATGACGATCATCAGCACCTCGCGGTGAGTAAGAATTGCCACCGCTGGCAAAACAACTCCAAGCGCCAGCGCGCCGGTATCGCCCATGAAAACTTTCGCGGGATTAGTGTTGAACCACAGGAAAGCAACGCATGCCCCCGCAACTCCCATTAAAAGCGCGAGGAGCAACTGGGAATCGATCCCCATGTGCGGCGGTACGATTATAACGACAATGGCAAACGCCACTGCTGCTATCGCTGTGAGCCCGGATACAAGCCCGTCGAGCCCATCGGTTATGTTGACGAAATTCCCCATCCCCGTGATAAATAACACCGCGAATATCCAATACGGCACACCCTGCAGGACCACTACCCCATCCACGGTGAGCATAGGTGCGAAGGTTCCCGCTCTATGGGAAGCCAGCCACATCACAAAAGCCACCGAAAGAAGAATCTGCGCAGCCGATTTAGGCTTGCTCGCAATCCCGCGCACGCCGCGAACAGGATGGATCGTGAGGTAATCATCGGCCAATCCGAGGAGCGCATACGCTATCACGAGGAGCAGAACCGCAAAGAGATCGGTTATCCCCGGCTCGTAGGTATCGGCCGGCAGATACTGGCGCCCGAAATACGCTATCATAAGCACCGCACCGAGTATACCGGCAAGGATGATCAACCCGCCCATCGTCGGGGTGCCGGCCTTAGGCTTATGCGACTCGGGGCCGTCCTCGCTGATCGTCTGGCCGACCTTCTTACGCCTCAACGCGCCTATCACACCAGGCCCGAAAGCCATCGCCACTATGAACGCTGCCGCGAACGGAAGCACTACTAAAAAAACCTCAGGCGGCAAGTAACCCCTCCACTACTCGTTCCATTTTCATCGCGCGCGAGCCCTTTACCAGCACCACATCGCGCTCTCGCACCTTGCTCGCGACCTCATGGGCGGCTTGCGCGCTGTCCTCGAACTCCACCACCGCCGATATCGGCATTCCCGCGTCGATAGCTCCGCGCGCAATCAGCCTAGCCAGTTCTCCGACAGCTACAAGCATATCGATGCCCAGTTCCCGCGCCGTACGGCCTATCTCCAAGTGCGCTTCCACGGCATGATCGCCGAGTTCCAGCATGTCTCCAAGCACCGCGATCTTACGGTCGCCCTCCATCATGCTGAGCGTTTTGAGGGCGCTTTTCACCGAAGCCGGACCCGCGTTATACGTATCATCCACCACGACGAACCCGCTGCGGCTCGGAATTACATTCGATCTCTT
>Ga0207433_10002245_pt1 | contig 39678 bp, 28 predicted proteins | sample YelNatPaOPGAMG01_FD_187559 | JGI IMG/M metagenome (GOLD analysis project Ga0207433, IMG submission 187559) | Hot spring thermophilic microbial communities from Obsidian Pool, Yellowstone National Park, USA - OP-RAMG-01 (SPAdes) (version 3) | ecosystem: Environmental > Aquatic > Thermal springs...
TCATCAGATTGTAAGCAAACATCACAAAACTTAAGGCAGCCTCTGTTCCATAAAAACTTCTCAAGTTAAAACTGTCAAACCCAAAATCATATTTTAGTTCCTTAATTTTGTTTTCAGCTTCAGCACGATGACGGTACATCCGCCAGAGTTCTGCCGGCGGTAAACTCATGTTTGTAACCAAACAGCTTTACTGATAGCGTTCATACAAATCGGTATCCTTCTGCGTAAATTTTCCAAAGTATCGTTTATACACATCTTGACCCGGTCTTCTCTCCAATCAAATATCTGACCCAGTGGGGTGCCTTCTCTAAGCATATCTGTATGAAGAAAACGATTGACTCCGCACCAAACCGAAACGATAAATGATTCTATAACTTCTTATTTGCTTATCACTTTTGCAATCTTTTTTCTATTGCGTTTTTTGGGATTAATTCTAAAAATTTTGTTCATCATAGATAAAATTTTAGATTGATGAGTCGAAAAGTAAATTGTAACTCGTCAAGTATACTTCTTAAGCACTTAACGCATAGTCTTAACCTCAATTGTCATCAAGCTCTCAATCGAATTAAAAACCGGGAAAGAATATTCCTACCTGCAGGCAGGAGCATTAAAGAGGATTAAGAATTTTCTAAACAACTTGAGTTATTAATTAATTTTATGAGCAAACGCTCCGCCGGTAAACTGTTCGTAGTTAAATCCAGTTACCTTGCCCGAATTATCTTTCTTAAAGTGCACAAAAAGGTAAGTGCCATCAACATAAAAATCCGTGTCCGATTGAGCATGCAAAACAATCTTGCTATTATCGGGCATCTGCGCAACAAGTGTATTATCTTCATCCGATAATTTTACTACATATCCCGGAGCAACCTGATAAGAGCCAGCATAGCTATCCAAAATAGATTTATCAAGCGTTAACGATTTCTTTTTAAATACTGCCTGCAAACCCTTTGTATAGCCTTCGGCTTTTGCACCTGAATGACCGCATCCTTCAACTACCCATGAATTGAAGTCAAGACCTTCGTAATTTCTGCTTTTCAAAGTATCAATAAACCTTTGAAATACAGGCTGTGCTTCATAACTTCCCCAACCTATAAACAGCCTAACCGGAAGCGATTTATTTTTTTCATGATATTCATTTTCAATTTTGTAAATAACGCCGTTATCCCACGTTACTGCGGGGCTTGTAAGTATGTAACGATTGAACAAGCTTGTTTCAGTAAGCAGCGTGTACAAAGTAAATAGACCGCCGAAAGAACTTCCCATTAATGTTCTATCACTATTATCAATCCGATACTTCGATTCGATAAAAGGAATAATTTCTTTTTTAATACACTGCAAGAATTTCGGAGCGTTGCCGTATTTATCTGCCGGCTGGTTGCCGCTGGTTGGAGTTAAATCAAAAGCACGACGTGCATCGTAATCAGGATTTTTGCCTCCCCACGTTATGCCCACAACAATAGTCGCTGGAACAAAGCCGTCATAATATTGCTGACCGTAAAGTGCTTGAACCAGGGAGAAATCCCATTGACCGTCGAGAACATAAATAACGGGAAATTTTTTGTCGTGTCGCTGTAGTTCCTTGGCAAGTTAACGTAAAGGACATACTTTTGTCCATCAATTGCGGATGTAATCTTTTGAAGTTGAGTTCCTAAGATAGGCACTTCAGGAGGATTACTTGAATTATTTTCGCTTTGCGCAAATATCGTCACCCCAACTATCGCAAAAATGAAACAGAAAAAAACTGAAATTTTATAAATCATAACGCCACTTTAACTTTAAATTATTAGTTGTTAATCGCACTTTTTATATTCCCCTAAAAAATATTTTATTTTCTTTTCACCGCTTGAATAAATGCTTCAATATTTTTGCTGCTAACACCCGGAGGCATTCCACCGCCGCAAGATAGAATTACCCTCGTCCTGTCATTCAATGAATTTACCAGTTCAATAGTTTTTTGCGAAACTTCCCCGGCGTTACAATTTGCCAAAACGTCGCGAGGTGGAATGTTACCTACTAATGTTATTTTATTTTGTGTAAGCTCTTTCAATTCATTCAGCGTTACGTCAAAACCCATGTTAAAAAGATTTACTCCCATTTCCGGCAAATAAGGCGCTGACACTTTGCACGACGCATCGTTATGTAGAAATTTTACAGATACATTTGCGTCAAATAATTCTTTAAAATAAGGAAGTCCAAAAGTTTTAAATTCCTCTTCGCCCATAAAACCAATTATATCGTCAAGAAGAAAAATACCATCTATAGTGGGAAAAGTTTCCATTTGAAGTTGAAGCCAGTTTTTTAAATAAGCCGTTATTTTTTTAATTAATAATTCAGCTTTTTCGGGCATCATCATCATGGTGGTCAAAAATTCTGTAGAGCCCATAAGATAGCTGGCAATATTTAATGGACCACGAGCAACCGCAAAGCGAATTTTATGACCAGCGGCTTGAATTTTAGGTTGTGCAAGTTTTAATCTGTTAATAACAAAAGGCAAGAGACCGTCAGTTTTGGGATTCGGTTCTGGAAGGGAGTCAATTTCATCAGCCGAGTTTATAATTTTATGAGCATAAGGAAATTCATTTGGCGGGAAAGTGCATCTGACTCCAAATGCTGAAGGCTCTGTGCACATTCCAAACTCAGACCAAAAACCCGGCAGAAACATAACGTCAGGGAATTTATAAATAGCTTTTAAATTTGCCTGGATCCATAAATCATCATTTGAAAAATAATCTAAAATATTTATGCCAAACCAGTTTGGAAGCCACGGACTATCAATTATAAAACCAATTGGCAAAGGATTTAGAACTTCGCCTTTAATAGATTTTTGTAGTATATCCCATTCTTTATCTGTCATTTTTAATTTCCTCTATTTTTAATAAAAAAATATTTTCTAAAGTTTCATTGAGAAAGTGTCTTAGATTTAGCCATGGATAAACGATAAGTCCGATAGGTACAGTCCTTCACGCCGCAAGTATCGCAACTATATTTTGAGTATTTAACATTTTTTCCAATGCCGATAATACCACTAACGGATTTAACAGGCAACATCAATGCGGAATCAGTTAAAGATATTTCACAAAAATTTTTGGGAAGAAATGAAAATAATATATGCTGCTCAGCAACATCCCAATTGCAATAGCCCGGGCTATATCTATTAGTAATTTTTAGTCCGCGCATTATCATTTGGTTTTCTATATGATCGTGTAGCAAGTCAACAGCACATTCAACTGTAACAGAAGCAACTGTATCGACAATATAGGCTTTAGTAAAATCGCCTTCAAAGTTCAACTTCTTAGTCCATTCTTCCATTGCTGGACCAATTGTGCAAAGGAATATAGCGACTTCATCAGATTTCTTTAATTGGGCAGTAACAATTTTATCCAATTTTAAAAATTTATTTTCAACAAATATCCCGTCACCCCTATCAGAAAAATATTTAGCATTCACAATTCTATAACCGGCAGTAATCTGACACTTATTTGGCAATTGAGAAATAACTTCGTCGATGATTTCTGAGAAATGCTCAGGGATTTTACCTTTATTATAACCCAGGGTAAGTTCTACTTCATCCTTATTGATGATAAGTTCATTAAAATTAATTTTAACTTGGTAAATTTTATTTTCAGAATCTAATTGTGAAGATATAATTTCCATCAAAGTTCTCTTATCTTTTTTGCAATTGCGGTAATATGAGCTGGAGTAGTACCGCAACAGCCTCCAATAATATTTGCGCCGCATTTTAAAAGGCTCTCAACTTTAGAAGCCATCATTTCCGGTGTTTCCGGAAAAATTGTTTGTCCATTTTCAAGTATTGGTTTACCAGCATTTGCATGAATAAGAACAGGAGTTAACGAATCCACACTTCTTATCTGAGAAACAATATCAATCATCTGATCAAAACCGTTCCCGCAGTTTGCTCCAATTACATCTGCCCCCGCTTCCTTTACAGCACTAACCATTTCAACCGGAGAAAAACCCATCATTGTTTTATATTCACCAGAAATAGTTTTTTCAAAAGTAAAAGTACAAACTATTTCCAACCCAGTAGCTTCTTTGGCGGCACGAATAGCAATACAAGCTTCATCAATTGCAGACATTGTTTCGATGCAAATTGCGTCGACATGTCCTTTTTTTAATGCCTGAGCTTGAATAAAAAAACCATCATAAAGAGATTGTTCGGAAACATCGCCCATCATTAAAATGACACCAGTAGGTCCCATTGAGCCAAGCACAATATGGTCATTGCCTGCAGCCTCTCTAGAAATAGCGCCGGCAGCTTCGTTCAATTCTGAAGCGCGTTTTTCAAGCCCATAATGGGCAAGTTTAATAGGGCTTCCACCAAAGCTGTTAGTCAAAATAATATCAGCACCAGAATCAACATAACTTTTTGCAATTGAAAAAACCTCTGAACGGTGGGTGACATTCCATAACTCTGGGCACTCACCTGGCTGCAATCCTTTTTGATGAAGAAAAGTGCCCCATGCACCATCGGAAACAAGAGTTTTACCATTTTTTAAGGCTTCAATAAGAGAAATCATTTTATTACCAAATCTATTTTATAATTTTTATTCTTATCGAACATTTATGTAATACCAAGAGAATAAATTCATATAATTAAACCACTATGATGAAACAAAAAATTTTTGTTTATTAATTTTAATTTTGTAACACTTTCTCAAGAAAAGCAACAGCCCCCTGTGGATCAGGTGCATACCCATCGGCGCCCATTTGTTCTGCAGCTTTTGCAGATAAAGGCGCGCCCCCAACAATAATAACAATTTCTGGGTTTACTGCTTTTATTTCTTTTACAGTTCTTGACATATTAACCATTGTTGTAGTAAGCAAAGCACTTAAACCGACGATGCAGCCGGGATTTTCTATAACTGCAGAAATAAATTTTGCAGATTTAACATCAACTCCAAGGTCTATAACTTGCCAACCGTTTCCTTCAACAACCATAGAGACAAGATTTTTCCCGATATCATGTAAATCTCCCGCGACTGTTCCAATTATAAATTTCCCTTTTGCTTTAACACTTCCAGATTGAAAGAAAGGTTTTAAGTGTACCATCACGGCATTCATTGCTTTGGCAGACATTAAAAGTTCTGGGACAAAAACTTCATTACGGCTAAACTTTTCTCCAATACGTTTCATGCCATCATTGCAAGCGCGCAAAATTTTTTCTGGTGTAATGCCAGAATCCAAAGCCATTTTAGATAATTCGTCGGCACCTTCCCTTCCAAGCAAATCGCGAGGATAAGGAGAAGATTTATTTACTTTTCCACGCTCAATACAAAATCCAATTTCGTCAATAAGCTTATTCATTTATTTAAGTCCGATATATTATTTTTTAAAATATTCCTTAAGCCATTTTAAAGCAGGTCTTTCAGTACCATCAGCACGAACTAAATAAGCATTTGGTCTCCAAATTATACCTTGAATATAACCCCATAAAGTAATTCCTCTTATAGCTTTTGATTTCCAAAAAATAGGGAATTGTTCTTTATATGTCTCCAATTGTTTTGCATCATCAGCAATATTAACATCATATTCGGAAATATAAATAGGTAAGCCCAGCCTTTCAACTTTTTTTAAATTTTTATGAATCGTAGCCGAGTCAGTCTCCTCCAGAAAATGCCCTTGAAGTCCGATTCCATCAATGAGATTTCTTTTTTTCAAAAGATTAACTATGTAAATTAACGTATCAATTGGTCGTTTACCGTTTAGGATATTATATTCATTTAAAATTAATTTTGCATGAGGAAAATTTTTTCTTGCTTGTTTGTAAGACCATATAACCCAGTCCCAACCTGTTTTCCCTCTTCCACCAATAGCATTATAATATGGTGGATATGCAGCATCTAACTTAGTTCTAATCGGTTCATTTACAACATCAACGAAAGAAGCCTTAGGATAACGTTCACCGCAGAGTTTAATCCATTGTTCTACCTGTTTCTTTTGCTGAGCCATCGGAAGGTCTTTAATCCAGTTAGGCTGTTGCTTTCCCCAAACAAGGTTATGAAATTTGAAAGGAATATTATTTTCTAATGCGTAGTGATAAATCCCGTCAAGAGTATCCCAAACGAAAACGTTTTCTTTAATTTCTACGTTACCCCATTTGCCAGCATTTTCTGGAGTAACTTGGTCCCAATATTTTGTAAAATCATTTGGAATTGAACTTCCAATAATGTTGCCAACAAACTTGTCTTTCCCTTTTGCTAATTGGCTAAAGGAGGTATTGCTCATTATACCAAAAAATATAAACATTAAAAAAAATATGATTTTTTTAAAATATGAAGAACAATTGATATTCATAATTAATCCTATTTCCTTTTATAAAAAGTTTATTTATATGCTTCGTTTTCACCAGAATATTTGAACCAATCAAAATAAGATTTATTTTGAGAAGGCTTGCCGAGCGACGTTGAATATAAAGCATACATGCAACCAACAAATCCTCCTGCTACTTTTGTACTAAGAAATTTTCCGTCTACACCATCTTTTAATAAATTCCACTTTTGCGGAGCAAAACCATACCAAAATGAATACGTTGCTCCATGAGATTCAATCTTAAAATAAACCTCTTTATCATTTTCTTCTTTACTTATTTTAATTGATTCCAAAAGTTTCATCTTATTAAATGAACTATCGTTATTAACTGACTTTAACAACTGAATAACCGGTTGATTCTTTTCAATTGACTTGCAAATAAAATAATAATGAGTTTCATTCTGAAAGATTAGTAAACCTGATTTTTCATTTTCTGATTCCGGCAAGAAATCCATGCCTATACTTGCAGAGCTAAAATTATGCTGCTGGCGTCTTGCGAGAAAACTTGGATTCATGTTTCCCGAACATGTTTCGGGTCTCAATTGCATTGATAGAAAACCTTTTCTACTTGTAAGGTCATACCATTTTTCCCATGGAGTTCTTAAGAATTGCCAATTAAGATTTAAAGAATCCGAATCAAAATTATCTGTGTATTCAAAATTACCACTATGTGGAATGTCTTGAAAATTTTTAATTTTAGGAAGCGGAGCGGGATATTTCCATTTTACCACTTCATGATCGCTCGTAATAACAGGCCAACTATTTTCCCATTTAACTGGAGCTAAAAAAGTTTCTCTTCCTAAGTTATAATAATCCTCTTTATAAGGTGGATAAGGCTGGCAACCTAAAAATACAGCCCACCAATTTGTTTTGGCGCCATGCTGTTTATTAGATGGAACTTCAACAAAATCTGCATGACCAGTAGAAGTAATCGGGAAGCTTCTATTCGGATCAAGATTTCTTTGCGTAAGAATAGGATTATTTTGGTATGAAATATAAGGACCTTCAACATTCTTGCTTCTAAAAACAACTTCTGAATGATTATAAGCCGTGCCACCCTCAGCACAGATTAAATAGTAATAATCATTCTTCTTAAAAATATGTGGTGCTTCAATCCAGACTGGTTTTTTCTTTATGTCTGTTCCACCATTTATCAAAATATGCTCTTCTCCTTTAACCTTAAGGCTATCGTAATCGAACTCATAAATTCTAATGGTTCTATGACCTTCATAAAGAGGCTTATTGCCAGGAGGAATACTATTGTAAGTTATATATGCCTTACCATTATCATCAAAAAATAATGAAGGATCTATACCGTTTATTTGCGGAAGCCAAACTGGATTTGACCATGGACCAGCTGGGTTTTTTGCCGTTACTACAAAATTTCCACCTTTATCTACAAGTGTGCAAGTAATGTAAAAAATCCCTTTGTTATATCTTATTGCTGGCGCAAACAAACCTCGAGAAACACCAGCACTGTCCAAATTTAATTGTTCAGGCTTATCTAATGCATAACCTATCAAACGCCAATCAACTAGATCCTTGCTTTGAAAAATTGTTATCCCTGGAAAGTACGCAAAGGTCGAATTTACAAGATAATAATTGTCACCTACTCTACATATACTGGGATCAGGATAAAACCCGGCAAGGATAGGATTATAAAATTCATTTTTATTCTGCGCCAACAATAGAAAACTAAAAAAAAAGAATAACAGAAAAAAAAATTTATTAAGACGTAAGTATTTTAACATGTTTGATTTGTCATTTTGTTAATAAAATTTGATAACAAAAATTATTTTTCACTTCTAAATTTCTGTTGATAATTTTTATTTATAATTGAAAACATTACGGCAAAAACTTTCTGGAGGACCCAAATAGCTTTTAAGTAAACCACCAATTTCGTTGATTGGATCAAGTACATCAACAACAATTTTTTGCAATACAACTGCTGGATTAACCATCCAGAATTTTAAGATATGTTCGCCAGGACTTTTTATATCGAGGACTGTGTTTTCAATATTGATATTATTAGACACCCACTTGTTCCATAATTTATCCCTATTCAAATCGGCGTAGTTAGAATCGGGAGTCATATTAACCATTTCAGGTTTTTCGTCATCTATTGAAATTGCATAATATAAATTTGTTCCATTAAACTTTAGAGTAGGAGATAAATAAGCGCTTACTTTTACTTTTCCAGTATCAAAGAAATAAATTTTATATTCAAGATGAGGACTATTACCACCTGGAATTTGAGGTGATGAGGTTACCGGAAACGGCGTTACGGCAGAACTTGTTCTTCCAAGATTCGGAATTACCTGCCAATAAATTGAATAATTACCAATCGCTTTTGAATAATGTTCTGCCTCTATTGAAACATAACCATTGCATTCAACAAAACCATCTACCAAAGACGGTTTTGGGAATTTAGGATTAAAAACTGGAACATTTACAATAAAATTTCTACCGGTTGGACTTGAAATATTTATTGGAACAATACTTGTTCCATAAGGAACTTTCTTCCAATCAACACTTACCCAAAGACGTTTTTGAATCTTTACTAAACCAGAATGTGAACTAATTTTAATCCACTTCTTTTCAGCTTTAGCAAAATAATTAAGTGGAACCTTACCACGATTAAATAAATCAATATAATAAGATTGCCGGTTGTAGGGATCAAACTGTGGTAGAGAGATTTCATTACCATTCTTCGGAAGCCATTCGGTAGTATCTTCAACAGCAATACCAAGCTCTGCGCTATCAGGAAGTGAAATTTCCTTAACAGAAGGCATAATATTCGAATCAGGCTGCTGCCAACTTGTATAGCCAATGTGCGTTTGATCCATCATGTGGTCCCATTTACCATTAGCCATAACGTGGTTATAAAAGTAGGAAAGCTTCTCATCTTTTAGAAATAATTCCTTGACCTTTTGAGCAAGGCTATCTGTTGCAGCACGTCTTTGTTCAGCATAAAGCCAGTTTCTTTCTGCTGTAACATAAAGTTCATTCAGATTAGCACAGGCAAGAACAGGATAAAGCACAAGCTGATAAAAAGCATCTCGATAATTTTTAGGAAGAGCACTATTAATTCTCTCAGCTTCAGAGGCAATTTTTTTGTAATCCTTAACAACAGTTTCAGCTTCTCGATAATTAGTTAAGCTGTAAGTATTAGGTGAAAGTAATTCTGGTTTACGGCGTGCATTGTATTTTGTATATAGATTTAAAATGTTAGCAATTTCTTTTGAATATTTTTCGCCAAATTGTTGAGCAGCCCACTCTTCAGAATATTTTGGTAAATCCTCAGCAGTAATTTTGTCTGGATTCCATGCATAATCAAGAAAGAAAGAAATAGGAAATTCCATTGGTTTAATATCGCCAACATTAACAATCCAAATTTGCTTTACTCCATATTCATAAGCTAAATGCATTTGTTCCCATGTTCTTTCAATTTGATTTGTATTTAGCCATTTATAATTTCTTGGACCGCCGACGTAATCGAAGTGGTAATAAATTCCATAACCACCTTTGCGAGGTTTAGCATTAAGTTTTGGAAGCATTCTTAAGTTACCCCAATTATCATCGCACAACAACAATGTCACGTCGTCCGGTACACGCATTCCCTTTTCATAATATTCCTGCACTTCTTTATAAAGTGCCCAAACTTGAGGAATTTTTGTTACATCTTTCCCGGTAACTTGAGCAATTATTTTGCGTTGGTCAGCAACAATTTTTTCGAGCAAACTAATATTAGCATTTTGGCTCATAGCTTCATCGCCATTTCCACGCATTCCTAAAGTAACAATACTTTCATAATCATTCATTCGTTTGATGCCGCCACGCCAGTATTCACGAAGAGCGCTGTCATTGGTCTGGTAATTCCAATCTCCGTGACCATATTTTGCCCATTCTTTCCAAGAGCGCATCATAGGTTCTTGATGAGAAGTACCCATTACAATTCCGTACTCATCGGCGAGTTTTTGATTGAGTGAATCGTCGTCATCAAAATTATTATTCCACATTGCCGGCCATAAATAATTTGCTTTTAGTCGAAGCAAAAGTTCAAAAACTTTTTCGTAAAATTGATGATTAAGCCCGCCGTATTTTTTATAAGCCCAGCCAGTTAAAGAAGGTGCTTCATCATTTATAAAAATGCCTCTATATTTAACTGCAGGAGGTCCAAGCTTATAAGTACCAGGAATTAAATAAAGACCAGAATGTTTTTTTACCGGAACATCAGCCCACCAGTACCAAGGTGAAACTCCTATTTTTTCAGATACATCATAAATACCATATATAGTTCCACGCTTATCGCTACCTGCAATAACCAAAGCTCTATTTATTCCAGGCACTGGATTATCAATAACCTGTATTATTGTTGCTTCCCATTTATTTTTTATTCCTTCTACATTTATTTTTTTCTCGGTTACAAGCTTATCAATTATGGGGCTTTTATCTAGTGTACCAACAATAATTGCATCATTTGATTTTGGGAGGGTATCAATCGAAAGCGCAGGTTCAATGCCAGTTACATTTTTAATATCATTTTGAAGATCTTTTAAAGCAAATATTACACCTGGATAATCTTCAGAACTTATATATAAAGGAGTTGACTTACCTAATTCAGATATGGCAAAATAATAATTCTCTTTTTTATAAGAAATATAGTTTTTTTCGTTATCGATTATATTTTTCTTACTGCTTGAAAAAGATGTTTGGATGAGCAATACTGAAAATATTGATATGAAAGAAAGATCGATAAAAAACTTTTCTAACTTAAAATTAAATTTTCTTTTAGAATTCATAAAAAAATCTCATCGTTAAAAATATATTTTGTTAGTGATAAGCCACTTCAAAAAATTAGTTTGAACAATCTTGAACTGGCTTGACGGAGAGATCATAAATTCTAAAGTTTCCGCTGACCTGCAACATACCAAGTAAATATAACATACCGTCATAATAACGATAATGCCCAGTGGGAATGTTAGTATTCCATAATTCTTCGACGAAATCTTTTCTGTATTTATTTGTAGATGCCAGGCTGGCCACTGCATTCATCGCAACCAAGCCTACACTATGTTCATCGGAAAGCTGATTACCTTCCAATGTAAAAAGGTTACCATATTTTCTAATACCTTTTGAATAAAAAAAGTTCAATAGTTTATTACATTCTTGCACTTCCCATTTGTCTTTGGCAAACCATTCATAATCTATGGCAACATTCATAGCAACACGCCATGCGTCATAACGAAAATCATTATGACCTCCTCCCCATCCAGTGAAGGGTTTCCCGTTGAATGTAGCATAATCAGGAGTTAATCCGGTAATTGGATTAGCAACTTTTTTTAAGAACATTCTGCTTACAGAAGCGGCACTGCACCAAAAAGTATTGTTGGTATCTGCCCATCTTGCCCAAAGTTCATAATAATGCGGAAGATGATATGAAGGATCCGTAAAGTCATCAGCAATACCGACTGGCACAAAAACGACCTCTTTTTCTTTTTTATTAAACATATTGGTAACCACGCTTTCATTATCCGAGGTTTCTTTTTTATTAAGCATAGCATCCAATATTTTTTGAGCTTCAGCTTTATAATTATAAATTCCTTGACCATTTCCCCATCTTGCAGATGCGAAAAATAACGCCATAACGAACCACTGCTCACCGTCTGAGGCTGAATTAGAATCGATAATAGAGCCGTCAGTTCTACAATGCCATGCAAAATAATTTGCATGTTGCCCTCTCGGAATTTGCATGTAAGTCTTAGCCCATTTCCATAATCTGTCAAATTCCTTTTTCATATTAAGCTGAACTGTAATCATTAAACCGTAAGACATTCCTTCTGTGCGGACATCGTTGTTATTAATATCTTCAATATAAGCCATATCCGAGCCGACAGGATAATACACTCTTTGGGTCGAATCATTGCCATAAAATAGTTGATTAACAGCTGCCTTTATTTTGTTTTTAACTTCTTGAGGATTTTTATTTAACAGCGTGACAAAAAGGTCCGGGTATTTTCCTGTATAATATGCGCCTTTAGAAGGGACAGAATCTGGTTTAATAGCAAAAGCACTAAATGAATAGATAAAAACAAAAAGTAAAATACATTTCAATTTCATAATATTATTTTTAAAAAGGTTTCTAACTTTGGGAGAAAAAGAACTTATTAGCTTTTCAACATTTTTACTTAGATGCTAATCTAAAAATCTTAAAAAGAAAAAACGCAAAAACAGTTTTAGAACTTGCAGTGTTTTTTATTTGAAATTATCATGAAGTAACTAAATCAGAATTTTTTTCTTTTCGTCTTGCTGTTAGTTCCTCTTCTATCTTAATCATCATTTTATTAGTGAGCGGATAAAACAGCATTAGAGCACCGCCGGCTATTCCGAATACTGCTGGATAAAAACTCATTAATAAAATTATTCCATGCATAGAGTTTTGGGTTTGGACCTGATTTGCAGCAAACCCATGATAAGCAAGTACCCAACCGACTATGGCTCCTCCCAGTGAAAGGCCCAATTTGAGAGCAAACAACGAAGCTGCCATAATTAAACCAGTTGCACGACGATTATTTTTCCATTCTGAATAATCTGCTGCATCGGTATACATTGCCCATTGCAGAACAGAAACTGGACCAAAGAAGAAAGATATAAGCAGATTAAGCACGAAAATTAACATTACATTTTGCGGATGCAAAAAATAAAATGACGTACACAAAACAGAACTAACAATAAGAAAACCAAGATAGGTAATTTTTTTATCTAATATTTTGGTAAACCATTTAGTAAGGATTGCACCAATTACTGTAGCGATTGTACCAGACATTAAAAACATAGAAGTGAAATCTTCCATTGTCATATGAAATATATGACCGAAAAAGTTAAATGGTTGAGCACCGACATAATATTTAAAATAATACACCACGGAAGAACTGCGCATAACAATATATATCAATTGAAAGATTGTTGCCCCCGCAACAAGAAGCCATGGTTTATTCCCGAATAAATCTTTCAAATCTTGTTTAAAATTTGCTTTTTGTTCTTTAGGAGGATAAACTCTTTCTTTAGTGGTAAAAAAAGTAATCATAAATAAAACGAAGGCAAGCCCTGCAATACAGCTCATTGTCAATTGCCAGCCGACTTGCTTATCACCTTTTCCAAAAAAGCTAACAAGATAAACAGTAACCGCTTGAACAATGAACCCCCCCGAGAAAGCGGCAACGAATCTATAAGAAGATAAAATAGTTCTCTGTTCAGAGTTAGAAGTAATAACCCCCATCAAGGCAGAATAAGGTACATTGATAGCTGAATAAAACATCATCATCAAAGAGTAAGTTATATAGGCATAAATTAATTTACCGGTTGTATCAAAACCTGGGGTAGTAAAAGTAAGCACGCCGATAATAGCGAACGGAAGAGCAAACCATAGAAGATAAGGACGAAACTTTCCCCAGCGTGTTTGTGTCCGGTCTGAAATCATACCAATAACCGGGTCAAAAAAGGCATCCCAAATTCGTGTAACTAAAAACATTGTTCCTACGGCTGCTGCTGGCAATCCAAACACATCCGTATAAAAGAACATCAAGAATAAAACAAAAGTTTGAAAAAAAAGATTGGAGGCTGCATCCCCAAAACTAAAACCAATTTTTTCCTTGAATGACAGTTTTTCAGCAGTGTTTTCCACAAATTACTCCATATTTTTTGTAATGTTTTTAGGACTTATTTTATCATTTAGTAGAATTTAATACTAAAAAGATATTTTTAATTATTCAATTACTGATAAAACAATACTCATTAAATCTTCATCACGCGAAGAATTTCCTACTTTAATTTCAAAATCACCTGGCTCTATTGTATATTTTTTATTTATATCTGTAAAAGCAAGATGTTCAGAAAGAATTGGTAACTCAACCGTAGTTGATTCTCCGGGTTTTAATTGAATTTTCTTAAATCCCTTTAGCTCCTTAACCGGTCTTGTTACAGAACTAAACATATCGCGAATATACATTTGAACTACTTCGGTACCTATGCGCTTACCGGTATTTTTCACATCGATAAAAACCTTTGTTGTTTCACCAACTTTTATGACTGATTTTTCGAGGCGCAAATTACTAAAACTAAACTTTGTATAACTTAATCCAAATCCGAATGGATAGAGAGGAGAGATATCATCAAAAATATAACCTCGGCGGGCAGCTGGCTTATAATTATAATAACAAGGAATATGCCCAACAGATCTTGGAATTGAAATTGGTAATTTACCACCCGGGTTAAAACTACCAAAAATAACATTGGCAATTGCCCTGCCGGTTTCTTGACCTAAATACCAGCATTCTAAAATTGCTGGGACGTTGTCGTTGACATAATTAAATGAATTTGGTCTACCATTAAACAGAACGGCAACTACAGGTTTGCCGGTTTTTAATATTTCTTTGACAAGTTCATTTTGCATTCCGAATAATTCAAGACTTGCTCTATCGCCGAGATGTACCTTCGTCCAAGCTTCTCGTGAAATTTGTTCATTCTCTCCGATGGCAAGAACAACAGCGTCGGCTTTTTTTGCCACTGCAACAGCTTTTCTAATTGCCTTGCGATCTTCTTCAGGATCTGGTAAAACAACTACGTCATCTTCCCAAGCGCCGTCAACGGTAATTTTGCAACCTTCACTATATAATACATTTATATCTTTACCGACCTTATCTTTAATACCTTCTAAAACAGTAGAATAATATTTTGGTTTGCCACTATAACCGCCTAACAATCGCCGGTCGGCATTAGGACCAATAACTGCAAGCGTACTGCCTTTCTTAAGTTTTAATGGGAGTAAACCTTTTTCATTTTTTAACAAAGTTATAGTTTCGAGAGCAGCCTGCAATGCTATTTCTCTGTTCTTTTCAATTTTTAAATCATTTTGTTCATGGTCTAATTTAATATACGGTTCATCAAAGAGCCCGAGTTTAAATTTATAAAACAACAGAGAATAAACAAGTTCATCAATTACAGCTTCGTCTAACTTTTTAGATTGAACAAGGTTTATTAGCTCCGGATAACAATCGATATCTGGCAATTCAATATTTACGCCAGCGTTAACTGCCAGTAAAGCAGCTTCCCTTTTATCTTTAGCCAAGCAATTACTAATTGCATCATCTTTTTGATTCAACTCTGTAATAGCATAATAATCTGAAACGACAAAACCATCGAAGCCCCATTCATCTCTAAGAACATCTTTTAGCAGCCATTTATTAGCATGTGAAGGGACGCCGTCAATTTCATTATAGGAAGCCATTACACTTTTAACATTCGCTTTTTTAATTACTTCCCTAAATGGGAAAAGATAAATATCCCTTAAAAGACGTTCTGAAAAATTAGCAGGTGCACAGTTTGTTCCAGACTCCGGCTGACCATGCGCGGCAAAATGTTTTAGGGTTGCAATAATTTTGTTTTTATCTTTAAGATTTCCATCACCTTGAAGACCTTTAACTGCAGCAATACCCATTTTAGAAATAAGAAAAGGGTCCTCGCCAAAAGTCTCTTCCACACGTCCCCACCTCGGCTCTCTGGCAACATCCAAAACTGGAGTAAGTGCTTGATGAGCGCCTCTTGCACGAGCTTCGGAAGCAATAGCGGAATATATTTTTTCAATAAGTTCCGGATTAAATGTAGAGGCTAAGCCAATTGGCTGAGGGTAACTTGTTGCATCCTTAGCCACAAGTCCATGAAGGCATTCTTCATGAAAAATTACAGGAATACCTAAGCGGGTTTCTTCTACAAAATATTTTTGAATTGAATTAGCAAGTTTAGCCATTTCATAAGCATCCAAACCACCGCCGGTATCACTTAACCTTCCTATCTGTCCAATGCCATTTGGGAGGTGTTCATTTAATCTATCAAGATTAATATTGCCTTCTTCGTCAAAAAGCATAACTTTTTTTTGCCCCCATATACAAAGCATTTGAGCAACTTTTTCTTCAAGAGTCATTCTGCTTAAAAGATCGGACGTTCTTTTTTCGACCGATAATTTCGGATTCTTATAGTCAAATAATTCTTCTTGCAGAAGTGTTTCCTCATATTGTAAATTTTTTTCATTCATTTGTAATTTTCCCATGAAAAATATTTTATTAAATGTATGATTTTATAATCCATTTAAACTTTTCAGATAAATTTCAAAAATTCTTTTCTTTTTTAATTTGAATTATTTCATTTGCATTAGATAAGCACTTAATGAAAACAAAAATCTATTTATCCATTACATAATTTTCAACTAAGTGGTTATATAATTTAAGATTAAGATATTTTTTTAACCGTTCAAAAATAATTGAACCGTTTCAATAATAAGAATAATTATTATCAATGTCAATAAATATCCAACTTATTTATGCAAAAAAAAATCAAAAATAATTAAGGGGGGAATTACCATAGCTTAAAGATTGGATTAATAGAAAAATTCAAATAAAGAGGTCATTAAAAATAAGCAGCTAATCAAAAATCAAATTGTAAACGTATGAGAAGAAAATTCAATTTAAGTGAACAATAAAAAAAACTAAAGCAATTTTTCTTCTGTAAAAAAAGAAGAAAGGAATATTTTTTTACCAAGTTCCCGGTGCATAGGGAAAAGAAAGGCTTTCGTAATATTTTAATGTTTTATCTGGTTTTTCTAAACCAACGGGGATTGGCATTTTAGAAAAAGTTTGGAAATAAAGAACGCAAGCATTTCTCCACCAAACAGCTTCTTTTTCTTGAATTTTTAAATACATTTGTTCATCATTAAATTCTTCATCATCAATTTTCCCTTTTAACGAGTTCCAAGTTTTTTGCATTTGTCTAACGCCATCAACGCCTTGATAATAATGATAGCATAGTTCTTCCCACAAAGTATTACCTGACTTCATCTTATAATCCCATCTTACATGATGAAACCAAAGCAAATATTTTGAAGGACAATTTGCTAAGGAAGCAAATTTTTTCGCAACAGGCGGGAAATATTGGCTTACAGCATTACTACCGGTAATTGTCCGGTCAAATCCTACGCCTAAGCTGTCAGCTCGATGATAATAAGTTGAGTTCCAATCCTTATGAGGTGAATAATCTATCCATGGACCGGGTCCATAATGATTATTGTAGCCAAAAATCATGTTCAGCCCAAGAGGGTCCATATAATTAACAACATTTTCTCTGGAAGCCATCATAATAGTTTCAATTGGATTAATAATGCTGGTGTCGTTTGAAAAGGTCATTCTAATCCATTCATTTGCAATTTGTTGAGAAGTTAAGCCAGGATTCCAGGCAAGGCGACCGAAGGCAAACCAGCTAGACTGACCGAATAAATTTCCAGTCCAATCTCTATCAGCTCCAATATTCGAAACGCCGGCAATTCCAGAGATTGAATGATGGTCGAGAGAGCCCTCGACAATTTTTGCAACAGTAGAGCCTTTACCTTTTGCATAAGTATCCGAATCAAGACATTCTTTAAAAAGTGGGGCCAAGAAAACCGTACTAGTTCCCTGCCCCAAATATTCCAAAGTTATTTGAAACTCGAGCATCAAAGGAGTATTAGGCATAGCGCCAAATAAAGGGCTAAATGGTTCGCGTGGCTGAAAATCGAGAGGACCATTTTTAATTTGAAGCAAGACATTATCCGCAAATTTGCCATCTAAAGGTTTGAACTCTTCATAAGCTTGTTTAGCCCGGTCTTTTGCATCATAAGAATAAACAAAAGCCCGCCACATTACAATTCCGCCAAAAGGTTTTAGAGCATCGGCAAGGAGATTAGCACCATCTGCTTGAGTTCTACCATAATCTTTTGGACCTGGTTCGCCTTCAGAGTTGGCTTTAACGAGAAATCCTCCAAAATCCGGAATAAGGGAATAAATCTCTTTAGCTTTATTTTTCCACCATTCTTTGACGTTGGGATCAAAAGGATCAGCAGTTTTTAATCCGCCAATTTTAATAGGTGCATCAAAGTTGGCGCAAAGATACAATTTAATTCCATAAGGTCGAAAAACATCAGCAAGAGCTGCTGCCTTAACAAGGTATCTATGCGTTAGGATAAGAGGATCGGCATTTACGTTATTCATTACAGCACCATTGAGACCTATGGATGCTTCTGCGCGTGCATAATCGCGGTAACGTGATTTAATAAAAATGGGAAGGGTATGCCAATTCCAAATTGAAAAACCCGCATATCCTCTTTCAACTGTTCCATTAAGATTATCCCAATGATCGAGCATTCTGAATTTAATTTTAGGAAAAGATACTATATCAAGATTAGTGATTTCGCTGTTTGTTTGTAAAAGCCTTAAGAAATGAAATACACCATAAAGAACGCCTATGTCTTCGTTGGCTGTAATTATTATTACATTTTTATTATTTATTTTGGTATTCGAAATAATATAACCTTCTGAACCAACTTTATTAAGTTCATCTTTAATATTAGAGCTTAAAGGAAAATTAAAATTTTTATAGGTTCCTATTAATAATGTTCCATCTTCAATTATATTTTCTGAAACTGGAATGTTAACACCGAGTAGTCCATCAAGCCCTATTTTTAATTCATGATTTGCAGCTTCAATTGTTGGAGAATTGCCTTTGATTACTTTTTCTTTGATAAGTTTTTTATATTCACTCAACTTCTGGAGATTAGAAATTTGGTCATATTTCAGCCAAAGCCTGTATCCGTCGTCGCCATAGGTAGAATAGTTAAGAACAACTACCAAAAATAACAAAGTAAAAACAATGAATAACTTTTTCATTTTCACCTCAAATATTTATTCCACTATGTAAATGTGGCACATAGGAACAAGCGAACTTATCTATTATAAAAATTGTCATTTAATTTTGGTAATTCATCTTTGAAGAAATATAGTAAAACCAAAATTGAGCAATTTTTATGTTATTGCGATTGTAATTTTATCAGGAAAAGCAATCTCATACATGGTAAAGAGATTGCTAAGTATCCTTCGTGTTCTTGCAATGGCAGTTAAGCCAGAGAATAACAAAAAAGAAGCCTTGTAAGAAGAATCGCTCAGTTAAGATTGAAGTTAGGCAGAGCTTAAAAATAAATTAAACTTTTTTATGTTTTAATTTTCAAGAATTTTCATCAAATTACTTTTCCACAAACTATAAACCGAATTATATTTATTTACCAATTCTTCAGCAGGTTTTATTCTTTCGATTAAACTTAAGCCTTTGAAAGCTTCTTTTGGAGAGAATAAATCTATGCCAATACCAGCGCCTCTTGCAGCACCTTGAGAGCCATCAGTATTATAAATTTCTAATGCGACATTACAAGTATTGACAAAAGCTTCTCTAAAAACATTGCTTTGGAACAGGTTTGAGTTTCCTGCTTTTATTACATTCAATTCAAGGCCAATATTTTTAAGGATATCAAAACCATATTTAAAAGAGAAAGCAATTCCCTCTTGAGCGGCACGAACTAAATGACCTTTATTGTGAATATTAAAATTAATGCCGTTAAAGTGTGCCCGAACATCTTTATTTTCGAGGCTTCTTTCAGCACCGTTGCCGTAAGGAAAGCAGAACAATCCTTCAGAGCCAATATTTACATTTGAGGCAAATTCATTTAATTGATTGTAGGAGTATTTGTTTTCCAAAATATTTTGTTTAATCCAGCTATATTGAATTCCGGTTCCGTTTATGCACAGCAAAACACCTTTGTTTGGTTGTTGGGGGGAATAATTTACGTGAGCAAAAGGATTAACGCGTCCTTTACTATCAAAAATATTTTTGTCAGTTACGCCATAAATAACACCAGAAGTACCGGCAGTAGCTGCCACCTCGCCAGAGTTAAGCACATTTAAGGAAAATGCATTATTAGGTTGATCGCCGGCTCTGTAGGCAACAGGAATACCGGCTTTTAATCCTAATTCAACAGCCGCCTTTTTAGAAACAGAACCTTGAATTCCGAAAGTAGGAACAAGCTCCGGAATTAAGTTTTCGTTAAAGCCATAATAATTTATTAAATCATGAGCAATGCTTTTTTTATCAAAGTCCCACAGTATACCTTCGCTTAAACCAGAAACAGTGGTACAAATTTTATCTGTCAGTTTCATGGCAATAAAGTCACCGGGGAGCATTATTTTGAAAATCTTAGAATACAAATCTGGAAGATTATCTTTTACCCACTTTAACTTTGAAGCAGTAAAATTACCAGGAGCATTCAAATAATTCTTTAGACAAAATTCACTGCCTAATTCTAAAAAAGCTTTATTACCAATTTCAACTGCGCGGCTATCGCACCAAATTATTGAAGGATGAAGGACATTATGATTAACATCTACCATAACCAAGCCGTGCATTTGATATGAAATTCCAATGCCTAAAATTTCATAATTGCTTGAGGGAAGTTCGGAAAATATTTTTTGAATAGCGGACTTAACATGCTGCCACCACATTTCGGGATGTTGCTCTGCCCAACCTATTTGAGGGGAATCAATTTTCATTTCCTGTTCGGGTGAAATTCCCGATGCTACTACTTTGCCAGACTCGCTGTCTATTAGCGAGGCTTTAATAGAAGAACTACCGATATCGAGTCCGAGTAAAAAATTATTTTTCACATCAATCTCCTAAAGTTAAAATTTTTTAAAATGATAATACTTAATAAAAAGAATAAAACCTCAAAACATTTAGAAGCCCAAACCAAAGAGATTATTCTCACCCAAATGGGGATTCAAAAACTTATAACATCAAGTGAGCTCTTAACCTAAATATTAGCCTTTGGCTTATAAACTCAATTCCACTTTACAAAAGCAAGCTAAAAATGAAAGTTAAAGTTTTATTTGATTTATAGAGTAGACTCATTTATTAAAAAAGATTATATAAATTAAACATTAAATGAAATGCAGGACAAAAGTGAACAGTTAAGGTTAACGCATTAAATATAAATCTACTTTAATTTATTTTGGTTTAAAACTCTTGTTGATTCTCTAACTACAAATTCAGTTTCCAACACAATTCGTTCAACAGGAAGAAGCTTTGGCGATTCAATATTCCTAATCAAAATTTCAGCAGCTTTTCTGCCAATTTCCTGCTGTGGAGCTCTAATTGTTGTTAAAGGAACAGGATAAATCTTAGCATAATAAATATCGTCATTACCAACGATAGAAATATCATCAGGGATTTTAATATTTAGTCCTCTTAATGCCGTCATAACTGCCAGAGCTTGCATATCATTAAAACAAACAATAGCAGTAGGATAATCTTTTTTGTTTTTATTTTGAAAATACTCTAAAGTTTTGCTATAACTTTCATCGTAATTAGAGCCGATATGAACAACCATTTCTTTATGAAAAATCAGTGGGCTTTCGCTAAAAGCGTGGCGAAAACCTTCTATTCTTTCCAGGGTATGAGAAGAATTAGCTGGACCGGCAAAATGAACAATCTTTGTATGGCCATTGTCTATTAAATATTTAACAGCTTTTTTAATTGCTCTTAAGTTATCAATTGCAACAACATTAGCTTGAATACCTTTAACATCCTCTAAAAGGACAAAGGGATAATTAATCATTTTCAATTTAAAGAGGTGTTCAATTTCAACGGAGCCTACAACGATTGGGGCAATAATAGTACCTTTAATATCTTTTGTAGAGAATAAATGAGATAATTTTTTTTCATATTCATGGTCATTTTCGGAACTGGAGACAATTACAGAATAGCCTTTACTTTTAGCATATTCTCTTGCGCCAGCTGCTATTGCAGTATAAAAGGGATAAGTAATATCTTTAATAATTATTCCAATGCTTTTATCCTGGCTTCCATTCTTCAAATTACGAGCAACGCCCTTTGGTCTAAAGTTAAGTTCTTTCATAACTGAAAGAATCTTTTCCCTTGTTTGCGGTTTGACTGAATTTTTAGCATTTATTACAGCAGAAATAGTTCCTTTTGAAACACCAGCTTTTTTTGCCACCTCTTCAATAGTAATTCTTTTCATCAATTTCTCCAGCGCCTATTAAAAAAGGACGCTTCTTATTAAAACGGTTTAATTATTTTAGTAAAAATATTATTTGATTGAATTAAAATCAATAATTTTTCTACTTGTTTTGTTATATAGTTATAGATTTATGATAAAATAAAAGGATTTTTCCCCACTACACTTTAATTAATTAGCAGGAATCTGACTATAGGAATTGTAACTTAATCAGAGACAGAGAAAATTTTTATATTTTTATCAATGTTTACGGAATGCTTACATGGTAAAACTTGACTTCCTCATTCGTGGATAATTCATACTCAAAAAGGAAAGCAGGTATTAAGAATGATTCGCCCTTCGAAAATTTAGTGAAACAAATACTGCCCTCAAATTTCCATTTAACAATTAAAGAGCCTTCTGCAATAAGGTAAACGCTTGGCTTGTCATCAGAGTGGCATAACTTCTTAAACCCATTCCCTTTTGTAAATAAAGATACTTCAAATTCTTCAGCGGAAGTTTTATAGGTTACATCATCCTGCCGCTGGAGAGAATTTATTATTTGGAATTTGGAAAAATCATAGCGCATAATATTTAGCAAAGTATTTACGTCTTTAAATTTATTTGTAAGACCAGCACGAACAACATTATCAGAGTTTGCCATACATTCAATAATATTCCCTTTTATATAAGCATGAGGAACGCCCGCATCCGTAAAAATAGCCTGACCGGGTTCGAGCTTTACTAAATTGAAAAAGAAAAAAGACAAAAGACCTACATCAACACCGAACAGATTAAATTGTTCAACAAATAGTGATTCTTCAGGCAAGAGGGAATTTTTATTTGATAATCTTTTATGGATGTTTTTAATACAAGATGAAAGCTTTTCTTTATCAGAAGCATTAAGCATTACCTTTGCGTATAGTTCTTTAATAAGCATTTGGCGTTCAACATCATCATTCGTGGAAATTATTTTATTATAAAATTCTTCTCCCGTAAGAAAGCTAATTTCTTTAAGTGAAAAAAGATTATTAACTATTTCATTTACGGGGCGAAAGCCGGCAATAGCAAGAAGTGAATCAATTGCGATAGCAATTTCAGGTTTATGATTATTATCTGGGTAATTCTTGGGATCGCTTTTGTGTAGTTTTTCTGCTTGATTTTTATTAGGATGCAGTTGAATTGAAAGCGCATTTGCTGCAGATAGAACCTTGAGTAAAAAAGGGAAAGTATCTCCGAATTTATTCCTAACATAAGTGCCTAAGCATTCCTTTGTATAGTTAGCTACTAATGAATCAAGCGGAATTCTTTCATTTTCAATTTCAACTTCTGAAGGTGACTTAGGATGCGCTCCAATCCATAATTCAGCATAAGGTAGGTCAGGTTCGGGATTTATATCTAAGAATTTTGGAATATAAGCATCATTATTTCTTGTGCCCCAGTCATAATGTTGAACTTTATTAAAAAGTTTGTAAGGTTGTGCTTTTAGCTTTTTCAAATTATTCCTTTATAATATATTCAGACGGCATTTGTTTTGTAAAAGTTAAAAATTACTTTGTAAAAAATAAGGAAAAAAATTATAATAACGTTCCGCTAAAAGTATTGCTGTTTTTTAAGAGAGTAAGTAGGAATATTTTTCAGGTGTCCGGTTATAATGTAAAACTTGCATATTTGTTCTTAAAAAAATGGGAATATTTATGAAGTGAACATTCTACTTTATTTTAACATAAAAATTAATTATAATTAGTTATAAATTTTGTGCGGTAATTTATATTACTGTAGGAGTATATTAGATAGAGCTGCATTGTGCCAACGATGCTTCATGAATAAAGGGGAGGTTTTAGCATTTCTCAAATAACTTCAACAAAGCAATCAAAAAGAACGGAGACGGAACGTATTCAGAACGGATTCAGAACGTATTCAGAGACTGACAGGAGCGAGACAGAAGTATGGAAGAAGAGAGTTTAAAGGCTATATATTTGCTATTATCATAAATGGGAAGCACCCATTTTAGCAACATAGAATGCTATTCTGTTCTACGAGTAATTTAGAGATAGAAGGATTATTTTAATTTGTGGGCACAGATTATTAATCTGTGCCTACGATGCTTAATATTTAGAATAAGCTAATTAGCAGGCAGATTATAATTTTTTTTGTTAAAACAAACAAAAATTTTAACGTAATTATTTGGAAATGAGAAAATTATTATGTTATATTTAAAAAACAAAAAATTTAATATGGGAGTTAAGATATTTAGGAAGTTGATCTTATAAAATTGGGGCATGAGAGAAGACACTTTGCCACTTTATTTTTAAAATCACTCAAATAAAATATTTCCTTTAATAAAAGTATAAATATCTTAAAAATATGCGGCTAGTGATTAAAATAAGAGCTTTTAACACTGATTTTGTATCGGCAAATTATAATTATGCTTTATCATCGGCTATATATAAATTGCTTAGATTAGGTTCGGGGGAATTTGCTGATTTCTTACATAACAAGGGGTTTAAGGTTGACAAAAAACCTTATAAGCTATTCACATTTGCACTTCAGTTTGATGAATTTGAAATAATTAATAATCTAATAAAATTAAATGAACCGAGTGCACGGTTATATATTAGTTCACCAATGATTGGGGATTTTATACAAAATTTTTTAATTGGGACATTTAACGAACAGAGAATAGAAATTTTTGCAGACAACATTAAATCATATTTCCATATAAGTCACGCCGAGATAATTCCTGAACAAAAGTTTTATGATAGGATGGATTTTAATTTACTGTCGCCATTAGTAATTTCAACAATAGCAGAACACAATGGGAAGTTAGTACCACATTATTTTACAAATGACGATGATATAAAAGAAATAAACAGAGTGCTGAACAAGAACCTATCGAATAAATATAATTTGATAAATAAAGAAGAATATAAAGGCAGGGGTGTTAAGTTAAAGTGGGATGAGAAATTTATAGAGGAAGCAAAGAAAAGGAATAAAAGGCTTACAAAAAAGGTATCCATAACAAAGGAATTAGGGAACCCAATAAATATAATTGGTTTAAAAATACCATTTAGCCTGGAAGGTGATCCTGAGTTGATGTATACCGGATATGAATGCGGGTTTGGTGAAAAGAATTCGATGGGGTTCGGGCTGGCGGAGATATTGAATAGGTAAGGCAGAATAGTATTCTGTGGAAAAAGCAAATAGTAGCACAGAATAGTATACATGGAAAAAATAAATCGTAGCACAGAATAGTATTCTTTGCAGAATGAAGGAAAAGAGAAAGAGCACAGATTGCTAATCTGTGGTACGAGGATGACAAGTGCGTAGTGCACAGATTATTAATCTGTGCTACGAGAGGATAAATAAAAATGTTTTGGAAATGTTTCTATTGTATGAAATAAAAATAATTATTTGAATTTTTAAAATAGAAATTTAGGAAAGGTAATGGATATAAGAACAAAAATTATATTATCAGCTTTTTTCCACGATATCGGGAAATTTCAACAAAGAGGTATCCCCTTAACAGAAAGATTAAAACATCAAGAATATTCATCAGCTTTTGTAAATGGATTATTTAAAGATGAGTTAATCAATCTTTTAGTTAGGAACCATCATGTTGAAGATATTCGCATATCAAATATGATTGGAGAAAAAAGAATTTTAAGTGAAATAATTTGCGAAGCCGATAACTTAGCTAGCGGAGAGAGAAACCCAGATACCGCTGTTAAATCACAGCAACCATTAGAATCTATATTTACTAATATTAATTATGGAAAAGATGAAAATCCCGTATACTTCCAAAACATTTCGGACATAATTTTTAATACCTATCAATTCCCAGTTAATCATGAGAAAGCAGAAGAACTAGAAAATAGTTATGCTGTTTGGTGGAATAAATATTTTAATGAGATAAATAGTGCAAATAAAAATGAAATAGAAACTCTCATTAATATAACGCAAAAATATTTATGGTGTATTCCATCATCTTCTTATAAAACCCGATCCGATGTTTCATTATTTGAGCATTCTAAAATTACTTCAGGATTAGCTGTATCATTAAATGATTTTTTGATAGAGAAATACGAAAGATTAGATAAAATTAATGTAGATGACATAAGGAACAGAGAAGAAGAAAGATATCTTTTAATACTTGCTGATATAACCGGTATTCAAAAATACATATACAATATTGGACATAAAGGTGCGGCAAAGGCACTTAAAGGCAGATCATTTTATATCCAGCAAATGCTTGATAATATTGCTTATTGGATTATTGATGAAAAATTTAATCTTCCAATAACAAATCTAATTTATTCAAGTGGAGGTAAGTTTTATATCCTTGCCCCCAAAACTCAACTTGTGATTGAGAAGATTAATGAAATACAGAGGGAATTAGAGCATAAATTTTTGATAGAATATGAAGGAAATCTTGGAATTATTTTGGGTAAAATTGCTTTAACCGGAAAAGACTTAGAATATGACCCAAATAAGAAAGAACATATTATCTCAATAAAATGGGACATGCTTAACAAGATAGTCGAAAGGAATAAAAAGAAAAAGCTATCTGAGAATTGGGGTTATTCGTTGTTCACGCCGCAAGGTAATTACGGCGAATTGATAAAATGTATTTCTACCGGTAAAGAATTAATTAATGAACAAGGATTATCTGCTTGCAATAAATCTGATGCAGAAATTGGTGAATCAAAATATATTAAATATTCAAATGCTAATACTATTTTTTATCAGTTAAAAGATGAGCTAGATAATCCAATTGAAAATAGTTTTATATCTCAAGAACAATTTAAATCCCAGCAATTAGGTCTGTTACTAAAAAGAGAAAATAATACAATTGTTATTAGAGATTATTTAAAAGAATTTTCAGTGTTGGACATAAATTCATTTGAGCTGATTAACAATTTCAATTTAGTTGATAATGAAGCAAAGAAAGTAAGACATTTTCTCATTAACGACATAGAATTTTTAAAAAAGTTGAAAGGTAATTCACAAAAAGGAATTAAATTTTACGGTGGTGACTGGTATCTGAAAGAATTTGAAGAAATAATTACTAAAGGTATTGGTATTGAAAGACTAGGGATTCTTAGAATTGATGTTGACAATCTTGGATTAATATTTAAAGATGGTTTTGGCAAAAAAGCTACATTTGGACGAGTGGTACAGCTTTCTGCCATGCTCGATTTTTTCTTTAGTAATTATATTAACAAAATTGTTAGCTTATATTGGGACCCCTTTAAAGGTGTAACAACTAATAATACTGAGTACAAATTAAAAGAATTATTGCAAGTAGTTTACTCTGGCGGGGATGATTTGTTTATTGTTGGGCACTGGTCTGTTTTGCCGGATGTTGCAATTTGGATTAATAAGGAATTCAAGAAATTTACTTGCTACAATTCATATTTCTCTATTTCGGGCGGTATTTTTCTTTTTGAGGATAAATATCCACTTTATAAAGCTGCGATGGAAGCTGGCGAATATGAAAGTAATGCAAAAAAAAGGGAAAGAAAAAACCGAATTGGATCAATTCAAAAGACCAAGAATGGAATTTGCTTTTTAGATAAAGAAACCCCTATAAGCTGGAAGGATTTTGAAATTATTAGTAATTATGTAAAACAATTTTATAAATGGATTGTAATTGGGAAAGCAAATGATGAAGGAGAATTCCAAAAAATAAGTAAGGGAATAATTACAAGATTATATTTCATTTATAATGAATATATTGATGGTAAATATCAGAACTGGGCAAAATGGCGTTGGAGGGCTGCATATTCTTTAAGCAGATTTGGGAGGCAATATAAAATTTACCAAAAAGAAATAGAAAATTTTTCCGCCGAATTATTTACAAGTGAAAAAACAGAACAGGAATTAATACAGTTGCTATTTATCATAGCTAATTGGACAGAATTATTAATAAGAAATAAGGAGAACAAATAATGTCGACAAAATTTGATAAAATTGATGATATCCAAAAAGTTACCGTATGGATAACAAATGGATTGGATGCGGAAGCAATTAAATATTCAGAATTATTTGGAAAAGAATTGTCGCCACAAGGGTCTGGCAAAGATAAAGATGCGCTAACAACATCCCAAATAAGGAACATATATGGAGAAGTGCAACGATTGAAAATGAAAGGATTTGATAAAACAAGTTTATTGTTGTTAAAGCCACGGCTTGCATATACTACCGAAAGGAAAGGAACAGAAGGTTCAAAAAATTTTAGAAAAATAATTGATAAAGCCTTGGATGCAGTATTAAGCAGTGCAACAGAAGAAGAGAAAAAAATTAGATTTGAAAACTTTGCCAACTTTTTTGAGGCAATATTAGCATATCATAGATCATTTGGAGGTAAATAAAATGATTAAAGGACAATTAATAAAAAAGATTCTAATTAAAGGTACAATAACCGCAAAAACAGGTTTGCATATAGGTGGAAGTAGTGTCGGAATGGCAATAGGTGGTGCAGATGCAACGGTTGTAAGGAACCCTTTAACCAATCAGCCATATATTCCAGGAAGTTCTCTTAAGGGAAAAATGAGAAGTTTGCTTGAAAAGGTTGAGGGGAAATTTACTGAAGTTAATATGAGTGATGTAAAAAATGCAGCATTTGTTGATAATCCAGATCATTTTATTTGTAAAATATTTGGGACAATGCCCGAAAAAATGAAAGGTAACGAACAGCCTACTTCACGTTTGATTGTCAGAGATTGTGAACTTACTGACAAAAGCGCTAAAAAATTATTCGGATCAAAAGATACCGATATGCCTTATACTGAAGTTAAGACAGAAGTTGTTATTGATAGAATAACCTCAGCCGCAGTTCCCAGACAGCTTGAAAGGGTTCCTGCAGGTGCTGTATTTAACATGAGACTAATATTAAACATATATGATGATGACAAAGAAAATGAGCTAGTTGAAAAAGTTTATGAATCGTTAGAACTTGTACAAAATGATTACCTTGGGGGCAAAGGTACACGTGGCAGTGGAGAAGTTAAAATTGGAATAACACACCTTAAATATAAAGATAAAGATGCCTATGAAAAGCAAAAAGAGTGGGAAGAATATTTAAGTGTAAAAATTCCATTGGGTTTAGAACCAGAAAAAGAATAATTATGAAAGCATATAAATTAAAATTTTATTCATCTTTTCATTTAGATTCAGAAACAGCAGTTGATGGACTATCAGAAATATTTATTAAGTCAGACACTCTATTTAGTGCAATTTGTTCAGCAGCTAATAAATTTTATGGAAATGAAATTGTGGAAGAATTTCTTTTTCCAGGTAATGTAATAGTTTCTTCTGCATTCCCATTTTATAAAGAAGAATTGTTCTTCCCCAAGCCAATGAGTTATTTTCCTGAAATAGAAGATTATGAAATAATTAAAGAGTTCAAAAAAATAAAATTTATATCTCAAAATTATTTGAATTTTATAGCTCAAGGTAATAAAATTGAAACTTCTCTCCTTAGAAAAGATTTTATATTAAATGGATGTTGGATGAGCAAAAGGGTTGGAAATAGTGATCTGATATTTAAAACATATGAAAGCCCGCATATTGTTCTTGATAGAATTTCCAATGCAACACAAATATTTTACAAAACCGAAGTTTATTTTTCTACTCAACCTCAAGCTGGATTATATTTTATTGCTGATGTGAAAGATGAATTGGTGACTAAATTTGAAACTGTTCTAAGGTTCTTAGGGGATGAAGGTATTGGCGCTGATAGAACTATAGGTAAAGGATTATTTGCAGTAGAAGAGATTAGAAATTTTTCTTTACCCACATGCGAAGGGACTAATTTTTATTATTTACTTTCAATGTATTCACCGAATGAAACTGAATTTAACTCTATTCTTCCCAAAGAATCATTTTATGACTTTGAAATAAGAAAAGGATGGATTACTAATAATACTCTAAGGAGAAAAGCGTTAAGGATGTTTCGCGAAGGTTCTGTAATTAAAGTTAATAGTAATATTCCGCTGAAAGGTATGATTCATAAAGTTTTGGATAGAAATGAATATTCTGAAAGGCTCCAAACGGATATTTTTAGAAGCGGTCAAGTAATTGCAATGCCAATTAAAGGATAATTAAATGGAAATAAAAGAAAAACTTGGGATAAAAATACCTTGTTCTTTAAAAACACTTACTCCTGTTCATGTTGGTAGTGGTGTAAAGTTATCGAAAGGTATTGACTTCATTGCAACACCAAGCTCTGTTACAATTATAACTGAAGCCGAGCTGATGGAACATTTAGAAAATAATCCAGAAGAAATAGAGCTATTTGCCAAAGGGGAATATAAATTAAACGCGTTAAGTAAAATGCCAAGCGGTAAGAAGTATTATATTAATAATGAAAAAGTATTTGATATTGCTCAATTTATAAGAAATGGTTTAGGCAAACCATATATACCAGGCTCATCAATTAAAGGAGCCATTAGAACAGTAATATTAAAGAATCGTTTTAAAAGTTTGAGCGCAATAAGACAAAATAGTCTATTTGAAGGCATTATAAGTGCTCAAAATGTGGGAAAAGAATGGGCAGCAGAGGCGCTTATTAAAGAAATATTTGGCTTAGATTCAAATCATAATCTTATGCGTGCGCTTCAAGTATTTGATGCTCAGTTTTCTGAGGTTAGTTTAGAAAAAGTTTTAATTTTAAGTCTTGCAAATTTAGATTCAACATCTTATGCATGGAAGAAAATGGGGCAAGATGTTCAAAATCAAACTGATCCATCTAGAGCAACATCAATATTTATTGAAGCTCTTCCGGCAGATGCGGAAGGTAATTTTTCTTTATCATTAAACAGCTTTTTATTTAATAATGAAGAAGCTAAAAGATTATTAAAATTTTCAGAACCGGCATTAGAAAGTATTAATGAATTGGTTAAATCAATAAATAATTATTCTTTAGAAAAATTAAATAAAGAAAAAGCTTTTTTTGTCAATCTAACTTCACCTACGAAATTGGATAGTATTATTGCAAACATAGATTTTCTTATTGATAACCTGACAAAGTTACAAAAAGATGAGTTTATAATAAGGTTATCTTGGGGAAGTGGCTGGGAAGGAATGACTGGAAATTTTTTATCAAGAGAATGGTTAGATAAATTTAGAAAAAAATTTGGCAGGGGAATGGGCAAGCCTAATTTTTCTGTTTTCCCCAAAACGCGAAGAATAATTTTTGAGGGAAATGAACCCAAATATTTGACAGGATGGGTCAAAGTAAAATTAAATGATAGTATTACTAATTCCGGGTTTGCAAAAAAACAAAAAGAGACAGATGCTTTAATAGATGACTCCGATTGGGCAGCCAAGTTGGGAACTAAATTTAAAGTTAATAAAAAAAAGAAAAATTAAAATTGCGATTATTCGCAGCAGTTCGGGATGCCGTTTACGTTAAATTTTTATATACAGAACACCGATTGACAATGTGTTTAAATTGCACAGCGGCACAGATTACTAATCTGTGCTACGGAAATTAATAAATTTTAAATTAATTATGTTGAATGAAAAAATGAAATTTAAAAAGGCTTTTATTTCAATCTTAGGTACTAACAATTATTTGGAATGCAGGCACAGTTTCAAAGGGGAGGTGAAAGATAATATAATTAAAAAGTATGTTCAAGAAGACCTTGTCCATATGCTTTGCAGGGAGTGGGATGAAAATTCTGAAATAAGGATATTCCTAACGGATGATGCAAAGAAAAAGAATTGGCTTAATGACGGGCATAAGGATAGAAGTGGAAATACAATTGAAAACATGGGGCTTAAAAAAAGATTGGAATTGTTAAATATTAAAGCAAGAATTATTCCCTTCGAAATTCCTATAGGAAATGATGAGAAAGAAGTTTGGGAAATATTTAATATCATCCATAATTCATTTTCCCAAGGCGAAGAAATTTATGTCGATATAACACATGCTTTTAGATATTTACCGATGTTGTTGACAATACTATTAAATTATTCAAAGCTTACAAAAGAAATTACTGTAAAAGGAATTTTTTATGCCTCCTTTGAATCATTAGGAACAATTTCGGAGGTGGAAAATATCCCAACTAAAGATAGAATTGTACCGATAATCGATTTTTCGTCTTTTACTAAATTGCAGGACTGGTCACTTGCGACTTATGATTATTTTACAAATGCTAACACAAATGAATTAAATAAATTAATAAAAGCGGAAAGTTTATTATTATATAAATCATCCGATGCGAGAAATCATAAGGAATCTCTTTTATTAAGAGAAGTGGTTACTGAACTAGAAAATCTAAGTAATTATTTAGCATTTTGCAGAGGTAAAGAATTATTTAACAAAGATATTGCCGCGGTTATTGATAAATTGAAAAAAGTTAAAGAAATAAATAATATTGTACCTATGCAGCCGTTATTTGATATAATTATTTCAAAGATTTCCCCATTAGTTCAAGATGATTTTAAAAAAGTATATGCTATGGTTGAATGGTGCAAGAAACATCAATTATATCAGCAGGCAATTACCTTATTACAAGAATTCATTATAACATTAGTCCTTAAATCCCTTAATGAAGATTACACAGATAAAAGATTAAGAGAAATTGTTTCCTCTGCGTTTTCAATCCGACAATTAGGAACACCAGAGAAAGAGTGGAGAGGAGAAGCAGCCAAATTTCCAGATAAGACCTACCAATATTTAAATTCGAAATTATTATCTGACTTTACTAAATTGTATGGTAAAATTACGTCAATTAGAAATGACATAAATCATTCGGGTTTTCTTAAGGATGCAAGAAATACAAAATCCATCAAGGGTAAGTTAGACAGTGCAATGAAATTATATTATGATTATATAGTTTGTAAGGAATAATACACATTATGCTAATCAACCTCTCTAATCATCCATCCTCTAATTGGGAAGACAAACAAATTAAGGAAGCCGAAGGGGCTTTTGGCTCTGTTGTGGATTTGGCTTTTCCGACTGTGCCGCCCAACGCGAATATTTTGTTTATAATAAAGTTAGCCGATGAGTATTTTATTAAGTGTGTCGATTTGTTAAATAAAAGTACGGACTCAAATAATGCCGTACACATTATGGGTGAAATGACTTTTTCTTTTGCGCTGGTCAATAGGCTGATTAAGACTAATATTGTTTGCGTTGCCTCTACTAGTGAAAGGAATGTTTCCGAATCTAACAATACAAAGATTTCTAAGTTTGGGTTTGTAAGGTTTAGGGAGTATAATCTGTAGTATTTAATAACAATTTAAGTTATGGGAAATGGGCACAGATTATTAATCTGTGCTACGGAAAAATGAAAGTTTTTTTCGGTTGAGGCAAGAAAAAGAGTACGGTTCCAAATTAATAGTCGGGTCTTAGAAAATAGTGATGAAACTAGTTGTTTTTTATAATGTTTAGTAACCATCAAAATGAAAGATCAAAAATATAAGCCTGCTATTGAGTGGTTTTTGCAAGCAGATTATGATATTAAAACTGATGATGTAAAATTGAGTACGGGCAAGTATATTTATGATTCATCTGTAAAAACAGTATCAATTATTTTATCTTCGGCAAAAGGAGGTATTAAATTGGCTCAAATTCAAATTGAATAAATAAAAGAGACGATACTTTCTTTTTTTGCTTTGAGGAATATTCGCATAAATAAAATTATTTTTTTTCGACTCTTCAAATAAAGGAATACAATCTAAAGGCAGAGATATCGATTTGTTAGTGCGTGCAGATGAATTTGAAAATAAGAATATATTCCAGAAGGCAAAGGCAGTTGATGGTTTAAAATGGATTCTTGGAAAAGAATTTAAGAAACCATTTGATATTCTGTACTATTCAAATATCGAGTGGGAAAACGCCAACAGCTTAATAATAACGAAGCAAAAAATACGGATACTGTAATCTATTCATAATCAATAATTAAAATGAAGAATATACTGATTTGCGTTTCAGGTTTAACACCGCAGGTTGTAACAGAAACTTTGTTCTGTCTTTCGGTAAAAGAAAAGATTAAGATTGATGAAGTTTATGTTCTTACCACTAAGCGCGGGAGAGACGTAATACTTGGATTGGATAAAGCAGCCAGCACGCCTAAAACTGCATTAAAGACAGAGATCAAGAATCTTTGTAAACAATATAATTTAAAGATGCCATTGTTTGACAATAATGATACCCATATAATTGTCGCAAAGGAAGAATCAATAGAGCTGCCGGATGTAAGATCGGATAAAGATAATGTACTTTTCCCCAACAGAGTTGCTTCATTTATAAGGGATAAAACGAGCAGTTCGGATAATACAATTTTCTGTTCAATTACGGGAGGCAGAAAATCAATGAGTGTGCATATTGCAAATGCGCTTTCACTTTTTGCAAGAGAACGCGACAGGCTTTTGCATGTGCTTACAAAGGAGGAAAACGAATTTAAGGGATTTTATCCAGTTACAAAGAGAGAAGCTAAAGACCTTCAGCTTTCTGATATACCTTTTGTTCGGCTGCGTTCTTTATTATCACAGGATATTAAAGGTGAAGAATTAATTAAAATGAGCTTTGATAAAATTGTTGGTTATACTCAAAAGCAGTTAAAGTTAATCAGCGAGCAAAAACAGCTTATCTGCGATATTGAGAAAAGAGAGCTTAAGTATGGCTATAATTCAATTACTTTAGAGCCAATGGAGTTTTTGTTCTACTTTTATTTTATAGATAAAAAGACAAAAGGAGAAAATAAAATTCCCATCTACGAGATTATTTCCGCTTCAGCTTCCAGGCAGTTTAAGAATTTTATTGAGATGTATTATCCTTTTTATTATATACGCGAAAGCCAACAGAAAGCCTGGCAACATGGGTTTGATGCAAAGGATTTCCGTTCAAAACGAACTAAGATAAATCAAAAGATTAATGATCTTATAAAAGATAAAGATTTGGCTCAGAGGTTTATAATTGAAGTCGATAAGATTTATGGGGATTCAAAGTACTATATACCGGCGGCAATAAACAATATTAAAATTGTGCTTCCGCAAAAATAATTAAAACCGTAGCACAGAATATTTTTCTGTGCCGTCAAGACGCACAGCACAGCACAGCACAGATTGCTAATCTGTGCTACGGATATAACGGATATGCCGGATATTTTGGAGTATTTATGAAGAGAGAATTTCATGACGGAATTTACCTCATTTATATTACGATGAGGGAATCTATTTTATAACATACAATCTTGAAAATTCAATTCCTTTAGAAACTTTAAATAAGCTTAAGGAAGAAAATAAAAATATTTTCGAGGAACAAAAACAACATTTGTTTATAAAATATGATTCTCTGCTGCATACCGCGAATACAGACTTAACTTATTTAAGCATTCCGGAAGTAATAGAAATAACAAAACAGACTATCCATTTTCCAGATGGCAAAGATTACAAGTTAATTTGTTATACTATTATGCCTAATCATGTTCATTTGGTTTTTGAGTTATTAAAAAATAACAAAGGGGTGTGCAAAATTATGCAATCGATAAAAAGGATATCAGCAAGAAGAAGCAATCAGTTTTTGAAGAAAAAAGGGAAATTTTGGCAGGATGAAAGCTATGATAGGCTGGTTAGGGATGAAGTCGAATTGTATTTTGTAATTAAGTATATTTTGATGAATCCGGTTGAAGCAGGGTTGGCTAGCGATTGGAAGCAATGGGGACATACATATTGTAATAAAAATTATTTAGTTATATAATTTCGCAACACAGAATATTATTCTCAAGGCAACACAGAATATTATTCTGTGCTACGGGAACGGTGGGCACGAGGGAACGGGGAAAAACATTTCCGAAACATTTCTATTATTGTTCAATGAATTAGAATCCTCTAAGTTTGAACCAATAAAATTATTAACTAAAATAAGCTGCTCAAAATGCAGCTGAAAGAAAAAAACAATGGATTTAATTATTGATATTTTGATTGCAGTGACTCCTATTGTTTTAAAGGCACTTAAAAAAGAAGAGCTAACTTGAATATACAAAGTGGTGAAGATTTAGTTTATTCCTATGATCAATTTTGAGAGAAGTGTAATTCAATTAATATTTCATTTTAAAATTCGCTCACTGGAATAATTAAACCGTAGTTGAGTAGTGACTTCATCACTTTGCATGCTTTAAAAGATTTCAGCGTTAAGAAGCAACCAATTTTTGAAGAAACAATGAAAACTTTGGCAGGACGAAAGCTATAATAGACCGGTAAGGAATGAAGTTTGTAATTATGTATAATTTGGTGAATCCGGTAGAAGCATGGCTGGTTAGCGATTGGAAGCAATAGGAACGCACATATTGCAGTAAAAATTATTTAGTCATAAAATTTCGCAGGACAGAATATTATTCACAAGGCAGCACAGAATATTATTCTGTGCTACGGGGGGAAATGGAGAGGACAATGCAAAAACAATTATACATTTTTTCGGATTCAATTATAAGAAGAAAAGATAATACACTTTTATTTGAAACAATTGCAAATCCTGAAAATACCGAAACAAACGAAAATGGGGAAAGCAAAGGGGAAACAGGGGAGCCCTTTGACAGGGAGGAGTATCTTTTTGATGATAGAATAATAATTCCAACTGGAGAAAAGAAGTATATACCGGTTGAAAACATAGAGTCGATTTATTCATTTGGGACGCTACATTTTAACACCAGACTCATATATTTTATTTCCCGAAGCCGGATACCACTACATATATTTAATAATAACGGAGGCTATGCAGGTTCATTCAATCCGGCAGAAAGAAATATAAACGGATCGATATTGATAAAGCAGGTTGAGCATTATAAACAACCACAAAAAAGGATATTTATTGCGCAGCAAATAATAAGGGGTGCTGTTGGAAATACTTTGGCTAATTTAAAATATCATCAAAACAGAAGAGTTGAGTTAAGAGAAGAAATAGAATACATAAACGAATTTCTAAAGGATTTTGATAAAATAGAAACGGTGGAAGAGCTTATGGGATATGAAGGAATAATAAAAAAAACATATTATGAAACATGGGAAAAAATATTCAGGCAGCCTGTCAATTTTACCCAAAGGATAAAGCATCCGCCTAATAATTTAGTTAATTCGTTAATATCATACGGCAATGCAATTTTATATTCGATATGCTTAGATCAAATATACCAGACACGTTTATATCCAGAGATAGGTTTTATTCACGAAGCAGGCGAAGGGAAACTGGCATTAGCTTATGATTTATCAGAAATATTTAAACCCCTAATTACAGACCGGGTAATATTTAAGGTAATTAATAAATTGATGATAACCGAAGATGATTTTGTAAGCAGAAATGGAACCGGCTGGATTAAGAAGACGGCAAAGAAAATATTTGTTCAGGAGTTTGAATTAAAGCTTATGCAAAAAATAACTGACCGGAGTACGGGACGAAGCATGAGTTATAGAAGATTGATAAAAGAGGAGTGTTACAAATTATTAAAACATATAAAGGATGAAGAAAAATATAAGCCGTATGTTTCTCCATGGTAACAAAGAATATTATTTTGTACTGCTAAAGACTATACGGGAGAGGAACGAGTAATGCGGGATAAATAAAAAAAGAGATTTTTTGCACAACTGGTTATAGGTAATTCCGACAAAGCCAGCAACTGAAAAAAAGCTATAAAACGTCAGACTTCATCCCAGGTTTACCCGGCATTTGTTAATGTTGAAATAACAATAAAATTAAAAATTTATTTTGCAGAAATTTTAGCAAATATTGAACGGGAACAGTTGAGTTTAATTATGGCGCATAGGATGTATTATATAATAACATACGATGTAAGTTCACCAAAGCGGCTACCCAAGATATTAAAGACATTAAGAAGGTACTTGAATTGGGTACAAAATTCCGTATTTGAAGGTTATTTAACAGAACGCCAATCATTTGAGCTTGAAGGGAAAATTAAGGAAATAATTAATAAAAAAGAGGATTCGGTAATATTTTACATTTTGCGTAATGAAGAAGTATTTAAGCGTAACGTAATAGGAATAGAGAAAAATGAGCTTACGAATTTTTTATAAGTGGAATAATCGTCGACCTCCGGTACTTTTTAAGAAAAATGAGATAGACGAGAGCTATAAATTGTGGAAATTTGATTGAATAGAGTGGAAAATTTAATTATTTTAGAGGAAGTAATCAGACTATAATAGAATTGAGACAATTTGTATTTCATTAATGTTTTCAAAAATATTTCCGAAGTAATCAGACTATAATAGAATTGAGACATTTTATAGGGTTGATATTTCCCAGTTGGGTCAGAAGTAATCAGACTATAATAGAATTGAGACTGTTTTGCTGCGTCCACAGCGAAGATTTTGACATCGAAGTAATCAGACTATAATAGAATTGAGACTACATTCTTACTTCCATTTTAGTACCTCCTAATAGAAGTAATCAGACTATAATAGAATTGAGACATGGAGTGAGAGGTTTGTATTTGAACTTCTCAATTCCGAAGTAATCAGACTATAATAGAATTGAGACATTACTCCGCCTACTTTGCCCAGTGACCCAAATTTTCGAAGTAATCAGACTATAATAGAATTGAGACGCCTTTGCCTAAAGCATCCTCAGCTTGAACGCCTTGTGAAGTAATCAGACTATAATAGAATTGAGACTTTTATTTGTTTATTTAATTTTTCAAACTGCTGTTTTGGAAGTAATCAGACTATAATAGAATTGAGACTCCTTAAATTGTTAATGTTAAAATTTCTGAATTTCGAAGTAATCAGACTATAATAGAATTGAGACGAATTATGTCCCATTGTCATGGATGAAGAATTGTTGCGAAGTAATCAGACTATAATAGAATTGAGACCACAAACTTGGGAGTGTCGTGATTCTCAATAAATGAAGTAATCAGACTATAATAGAATTGAGACAGAAGTTACCCTAAAAGGGTGGCTTTACAATAAGAAGTAATCAGACTATAATAGAATTGAGACGGATATACCAAAGCCTAAATACTTTGCAATAGAAGAAGTAATCAGACTATAATAGAATTGAGACTACATTCTGAGTTCCATATATCCTCCTAAATTGTAGAAGTAATCAGACTATAATAGAATTGAGACGGATATTAAATTGTTGGTCGTTCATGGTTACTCCCGAAGTAATCAGACTATAATAGAATTGAGACGGTGGTGAATCAAGGGAGGCAGGTTTCTTTAAGGGAGGAAGTAATCAGACTATAATAGAATTGAGACAGTTCTTTCTTTACGTTGTGGCAATCATCAGAATATAGAAGTAATCAGACTATAATAGAATTGAGACTATATTAGTTCCAAGTGTCGTAGTAAGTGGCTATAATGCTTAAGTTGGAAAGTTACTTTTGAAGGAATAAATTAAGTATAAAAAACTTTAGGAGTAAATATGAAAAACGAAAAAAGACATTTCACGGCAG
>Ga0207433_10002247_pt1 | contig 39671 bp, 37 predicted proteins | sample YelNatPaOPGAMG01_FD_187559 | JGI IMG/M metagenome (GOLD analysis project Ga0207433, IMG submission 187559) | Hot spring thermophilic microbial communities from Obsidian Pool, Yellowstone National Park, USA - OP-RAMG-01 (SPAdes) (version 3) | ecosystem: Environmental > Aquatic > Thermal springs...
TTGTCATCGGTTTTATCTTATTTCTATTATTTTCAGCCATTGTAGCAAATACACTTCTAGTCAGCTCTTTTCTTTCATTTCTTTCATTTTCAGATAGATTTGTGACTGGTTTTCTATCATTTTTAGGTGTGTTTGTCATTGGTTTTCTTTCATTTCTTTTATTTTCAGATAGATTTGTGACTGGTTTTCTATCATTTTTAGGTGTGTTTGTCATTGGTTTTCTTTCATTTCTTTTATTTTCAGATAGATTTGTGACTGGTTTTCTATCATTTTTAGGTGTGTTTGTCATTGGTTTTCTTTCATTTCTTTTATTTTCAGGTAGATTTGTGACTGGTTTTCTATTATTTTTAGGTGTGTTTGTCATCGGTTTTCTATTATTTTTTTCCATTTTTAGCTAGATTTGTGACTGGTTTTCTATTATTTTTAGGTGTGTTTGTCATCGGTTTTATCTTATTTCTATTACTTTCAGTTTTTGAAGAAAAGATACTCAGCAGTTTTTCTTCTATACTATTTCTTTTCCTTTTAGATAGATTTGTCATCGGTTTTTTATTAGTTTTAGGTGTTGAAAGTAAATTTTTCTTGTTCTTATAATTTTTTTTGTTTAACAAATTTAATTTAAAGTTGTCTAAGTTAAAAACTTTTTTACGTAATTGGTTAATTAAATTATAATTAATTAAAATTTTTGTTTTTAGCGTAACATCTGAAAATAAATTAAATTTAATTTTTTTTATTTTATGTAAAGTACTAACAAATTGTGGTAAGTTAAAATTTACGTTTTTAAAATAGGTGTTATATTGAAATTGTTCTTGCGCTCTTTTATTTACGTGAGGGGACTTTAAAATAGTTAGCACTTTTCTTTTTTTACTTTTTTGAAAATTTTTATTCATAAATTTATAGCTTTTACAGCTTTTGAAAAAAACCTTCAAAAAATTTTTTAGTGATTTTTTATTTTTTGATAATAGATTTATTTTGTACTGATTCATAAGCAACTATTTATCCTCCGTCCTGTATATAGATACAGCTTAAAGTTATAAAAACATATGTTTGAATTAGAGCAACACCTAGTTCTAATCCAAATAAAATAACTAAAGTTAATAAAGGTAATATCAATCCTAATGATGTAAAGTTCTCAAGTAATAACATGCTCCAAGCAAATCCTAAAATAACTTTTAATAAAGTGTGACCAGCCATTAAATTTATAAACAGTCGAGCTCCTAAACTAATGGGTTTTATTAAATGAGAGATAAATTCTAAAGGAACTAGAATCAACGCAAGAAAAAATGAAGTATTAGATGGTAAAAATAGTGAAAAAGATTGCATTTTGTACTTTTGAAAAGTTACAAGATTTATACCAATAAATACAGAAAAAGATAGTGAAAATGTTATAAATAAGTGACTAGTAGTAGTAAAACTATAAGGTATTAAACCTATCAAGTTACTAACTAAAATAAAATTAAACAGTACTGAAATAATTGGAAAATATTTTTCGCTTTGAGTTGGAATTAAATCTGTGATGATTTGAGTTGTTATTTCTGAGATAGATTCTATAACTTTTTGCCAAGCATTTGCAACAAAAAACGAAGATGTAATATTTAAGTAATTTAAATTTAAATTATTAAAATATATAAAGCTTCTAAAAACAAGAAGACTTAGTAAATTTATCAATAAAAAGTTAGTTATAGAAAAATCTAAATTAAAAAATTTTATATTAACTAATGAAAGAATTTGAAATTGTTCTAGTGGAGCGTATAGCATTTATTATTTATATAAATTAATATTAAATTTAGTAAAAGACATTTTAACGAAATAGCGTTAGTTAGTGTGTCGTTGTAAAAGACAAGATTCGAACTTGTATTGTGTTCAGGGCATGAGCCTGACCGGTTAACCATTACCGCACTTTTACTAAAGGTTTAAATTAATTAGAGGTAATCGGAATCTAACTAATACTGTACGCTTGCAACATACAATCTACCTTTAGATACTTTTATTTGTTATATATTTCTTATATAACAAATAGAAGTTCATTGTTAAGTATAAGTTATCAGAATTTAACTAGGTACTACACTTGTAAACTATTCTCTACAGAAAATAAAAATAGAGTTAATAAATCTGTTGGTTGTAAAAGAGAAAATTTTGAATTTGTATGTGTTCATAGCAGAAGCCTGACTGGTTAACTATTACCGTACTTTTTTTTTTAACGTTTCAACTACTTGATGATGTGGGGGGCTATTGGAATCGAACCAATATTGTAAGCTTACAAACCATACACAGATAATTATCCTTTAAACGTACCCCCCTATATTTTGTCCTATAAAGTATATAACAAACAAAGCTCATTGTTAAGTTTAAACAAAACCCAGAGTTTATAAGTACTACACCTGCGTAACTTTTTATCGTAAATAAAAATAGTGCTAATTAATCCCCAGGTTGTAAAAGACAAGATTCGAACTTGTATTGTGTTCAGGGCATGAGCCTGACCGGTTAACCATTACCGCACTTTTACTAAAGGTTTAAATTAATTAGAGGTAATCGGAATCTAACTAATACTGTACGCTTGCAACATACAATCTACCTTTAGATACTTTTATTTGTTATATATTTCTTATATAACAAATAGAAGTTCATTGTTAAGTATAAGTTATCAGAATTTAACTAGGTACTACACTTGTAAACTATTCTCTACAGAAAATAAAAATAGAGTTAATAAATCTGTTGGTTGTAAAAGAGAAAATTTTGAATTTGTATGTGTTCATAGCAGAAGCCTGACTGGTTAACTATTACCGTACTTTTTTTTTTAACGTTTCAACTACTTGATGATGTGGGGGGCTATTGGAATCGAACCAATATTGTAAGCTTACAAACCATACACAGATAATTATCCTTTAAACGTACCCCCCTATATTTTGTCCTATAAAGTATATAACAAACAAAGCTCATTGTTAAGTTTAAACAAAACCCAGAGTTTATAAGTACTACACCTGCGTAACTTTTTATCGTAAATAAAAATAGTGCTAATTAATCCCCAGGTTGTAAAAGACAAGATTCGAACTTGTATTGTGTTCAGGGCATGAGCCTGACCGGTTAACCATTACCGCACTTTTACTTTAAACGTTTAAATTAATTGGAAGTAATCGGAATCGAACCGATACCATATGCTTGCAAAACATACACTCTACCTTTAAGTTATACCCCCATATTTGTAGTATAAAAATATAAAACTAAAGATCATCGTTAAATTTAACTCTGTTTTACAGAGTGCCAAGTTTGCAATTAAAATAACCGGATTAAAATTTGCTATCGTTTATATTAGGTTTATCTTGACCTAAAAACGCATCTATTAATACTAAAAAAAAAATTAACACAGAAAATGCTGATACGTAAGATCCCCAAGAAGCTATTTTATTAAAAAAGTAGAATGCATCCGGATAACCTGGTATTCTTCTTGGCATTCCAGCAACTCCTAAAAAGTGCATTGGAAAGAAAGTTAGATTAACTCCAATAAAAAAAGTCCAAAAATGCAGTTGACCTAAGAATTCAGAATATTTTAAACCAGTTAGCTTGTTAAACCAATAGTAAGTTCCTCCAAATATTGAAAAAACAGCACCCATAGATAACACATAATGAAAATGTGCAACTACGTAATAGGTGTCATGAAGCCCAATATCAATACCAGAGTTGGCAAGTACTACACCTGTAACACCTCCTATAGTAAATAAAAATATAAATCCTAAAGCAAACAAAATAGGTGTTTTAATTTCTACTGAACTTCCCCATAAAGTTGCTAACCAGCTAAAAACCTTTATTCCAGTTGGAATTGCAATAATCATTGTTGCAGCAGTAAAGTAAGCTCTAGTATCAATATCTAGTCCTACTGTATACATATGATGCGCCCAAACTATAAAACCAAGTACTCCAATAGAAAACATTGCGTAAACCATTCCTAAATAACCAAAAATTGGTTTTTTAGCTGCACTAACAATAATGTGACTTATGATACCAAAACCAGGAAGGATAAGAATATAAACTTCTGGGTGACCGAAAAACCAGAACAGATGCTGATATAAAACTGGGTCACCGCCACCAGCAGGATCAAAAAATGTTGTATTAAAGTTTCTATCAGTTAACAACATTGTAATTGCACCAGCCAACACAGGCAATGAAAGTAAAAGTAAAAATGCTGTTATAAAAATAGCCCATGCAAATAAAGGTAGTCGATGAAATGGTAAACTTTTTGACCTCATGTTAGTAATGGTACATATAAAATTAATAGCACCTAAAATTGACGCTGCACCAGAAAGATGTAAACTAAAAATAGCTAAGTCTACTGCACCACCTGAGTGAGCAGCTACTCCTGATAATGGAGGATAAACAGTCCAACCTGTACCTACACCTGCTTCACATAAAACAGAACCTATTAACAACATTAATGATGGTGGTAGTAACCAAAAACTGATATTATTCATTCTAGGGAAAGCCATATCAGGAGCGCCAATCATTAATGGTACAAACCAATTACCAAATCCACCTATCAAAGCAGGCATCACCATAAAAAATATCATAATAAATGCATGACCAGTAACTATAACATTATAAAGATGGTAGTTATATTCTAAAAAATTAGAGTTTGGAGAAGCAAGAGTCGCTCTTATGTATAACGACAGTACCGTACCCGCAACCCCTGACAATGCAGCAAAAATTAGATAAAGAGTACCAATATCTTTGTGGTTAGTAGAAAATAACCATCTTACAGCAAAGTTATAAATTTTATTGTTTTCACTAATTAGCATTTGGAATAAAAGGATTCGAACCTTTGTATAATAGTACCAAAAACTATCGCCTTCCCACTTGGCTATATTCCATTTATAAAAAAAATTATTTATTTTATAATAATTTATTATCTTTTATAAGATAACGAATTACCAACTAGCTTTTTTAATACCAGAGATTCGTCCTGCTCTAATTAATTTTAAAAAAACATGACGTGAAAAGGGAGTCAATTTATTAAAATTTTTACGATTTATAGTTGTTATACAGCGAGCTGATAAAGCTACTTTAGAAAATTTAGAACTTATTAAGTGTAATTTAACAAAAGCTTTCCATCGAACTAAAACAAAAAAATTTGTATTTTTAAAAATAGATTTTAATATAAAAGATTGATTTTCGAATTGTTTTATGTTAAACCTTAAATTTTTATCTTTTTCTAATAGCTTTTTCATTTTTAATAATAAAATCTTCCCAAGGTGATATAAATTCAAAAGTTCTATATTCTTGAGCTAATTCTATATTTTCATAAACAACTCGATTTTTTGTAGTATTATATCGTAACTCTATAAAACCTGTTAGAGGAAAATCTTTTCTTAGTGGGTGTCCTTGAAAACCATAATCAGTTAATAAACGCGTTAAATTATTTTGATTTAAAAAAAACACACCAAACATATCCCAAATTTCGGACTCCCACCAAGCAGCCCCTATAAATATACTTTCAATAGAATCCATAGGAGTTAGCTCATCTACAAATACTTTTATTCGAATTCTTAAGTTATACTTAATACTTAAAAGTTCGTAAACAAGTTGAAATCGATACAAGTTTTCAGGATAATCTACTCCTGATATACAAGTTAATACTTTGAATTGATAATTAAAATGATGTTTAAGAACTGTTAAAACTTTGTGTAGAAAATTTGTTTGAATTAAAAAAGAACACTCGTTATTGTAAAGCTCAAATCTTACGATCGGTAATATTTTTATAATAGTATCAAACGCTATAAGCATTAATTTAAGTATCGATTTTTATAACGATTATTGAATTCTAATTTTAACTTTAACTTGTGCTTTTTTCTGTGTACACTAATGTAATCTTTATCGTAAAAACAAAAGTTATTAACATTACTATAATTGTTATTATATTTGTAAAACGAGCTACCGTTTGAAAAAATTGTTAAAGTTTTTAATTTACTCATCCTATCTATCAATTTCTCCAAATACTATGTCTTGAGTTCCTATAATAGTAACAACATCAGATATTAAATGACCTTTTGACATATGATTTAATGCTTGTAAATGTGCAAACCCTGGAGACTTAATTTTACATCTATAAGGTTTATTTGTGTTATTAGATATTAAATAAACACCAAATTCACCTTTTGGTGCTTCTGTGCCAACATAAGTTTCACTGCTAGGAATGCTTATTCCATTCGTGTAAATTTTAAAATGATGAATTAACGCCTCCATTGACAATTTCATCTCCGACCTTGTTGGAGGACAAATTTTGAAGTCATTTACTTTCACTAAACCAGTAGGTATCTTGTTTATACACTGAGAAATTATACTTAATGCTTGTTTCATTTCAAATATTCTTACTAAGTACCTATCATAGCAATCACCGTTATCACCAACAGGGACTTCAAAATCTAGTTTGTTGTAAATTTCATAAGGCTGGCTTTTTCTTAAATCCCAATTAATACCAGATCCTCTTAACATAACACCACTAAAACCCCAATCTAAAGCATCTTTAGCTTTTACAATACCAATATCAACTAATCTTTGCTTCCAGATTCGATTTTCTGACAACATTTCTTCTATTTCAATTAGTTTTGTATTAAATTGTTCTATAAATATATAAATATCTGCTAATAATCCCATAGGAATATCTTCATTAACTCCTCCTGGTCTAAAATAAGCTGCATGCATTCTTGCACCAGATACTCTTTCATAAAATTCCATAAGTTTTTCTCGCTCTTCAAAAGCCCAAAGCATTGGAGTCATCGCACCAACATCCATTGCGTGACAACCTACAGCTAACAGATGATTTAAAATTCTTGTTATTTCAGCAAAGATAACCCTTATATACTTTGCACGTTCTGGTATTCTACAGTTAGTTAATCTTTCAATAGCCAAACAGTAAGAATGCTCTTGTGACATCATAGAAACATAATCTAGTCTATCAAAGTAGGGCAAAGCTTGCAAATAATTTTTGTATTCAATTAATTTTTCTGTACCCCTATGTAATAACCCAATATGTGGTGTAGCTTGTATAACTCTTTCTCCTTCTAACTCTAATAAAAGCCTAAGAACGCCATGCGCTGCAGGGTGCTGGGGTCCAAAGTTTAAGGTAAAGTTTTTTATACTTTTAACTAAAGATTTTTTTTTTAAAGTCATCTAAACCAAATTAATTAAGCCTGAGTAGACTTGAACTACCGACTTTGCGCTTATCAGGCACACGCTCTAAACCACTGAGCTACAGGCTTTAATTGCCAAAATACTATTTTATTTAAAATTTAATTTTTAGTTAATTAAATTTTAAATTTGTCATAATTATGTAATGGTATTGGGCTGACGGCACTGCCAGTAACACAATTGGCATGAAGCCGTGATTTACACCACAAATTTCACTACACTGACCAAAAAATACCCCAAATCTTTTTATAAATAGATTTGCTTGATTTAATCTTCCAGGACAAGCATCTACTTTAACCCCGAAAGAAGGTATAGTCCAACTGTGTAAAACATCCACAGCTGTTATTAATAGTCTTAAATGTGTGTTAGTTGGTAATACTACTCTTTTGTTTGTCTCAAGAACTCTAAAAAGACCCAATCTAGAATATTCTCTAAAAATCTCGGAAGACAGTAGGTAACTTGAATACTTTAAATTTTGAGTTTTTGAACAAGAATTAAAATCAGAAATTTCATAACTCCAGTACCACTGGTGACCTAAAATTTTTAAAGTTAACTCAGGATTAGATATCTCATCTAAACTATACAATAATGAAAAAGAAGGTGACGCAAGGCTTAAAAGAATAAGAGCTGGTATAGATGTCCACACAATTTCTATAGTATTTGAATGGTTGAACTTCGCTATTTGAGAATGATCCACTTCTGTAAAATTAGTAATAATAATTAGCAATAACCAACCTACAAGTAAAACAATACTTATAATTACAAATAATAAGTGTAAATTAAATAGAAAAATGCCTTCCATTGTTGTGGTGGCTGGATCCTGAAAACCTAGTTGTCCGCTACAAGCTGAATCTCCTAGCCAATCCAATGAAATGGGGTTGCTGAACATTTTTATAAAATCAGGCACACTTATAAGATTCTTTGGTAAATTAATGCCAATCAAGTGCTTTAACGTACCAAACATAAAAAAATCCTATTCCTAATTCTATTAAAAAGTCAATTACAGCCCAAAAGCCTAGAAGATCCAGCTTGGCGATCGTGACACACCAGGGAATCAAAAACATTATTTCTATGTCAAAAATAATAAACAGTATAGCAATAACACAAAATCTTACGTCGAAAGTATGTCTAGAATCTTCATAAGGTTCAAATCCACACTCATAAGCCGACAATTTTTCTACTTCAGGGTTTTGTTTTGCTAGAAAGTATGAAGCTCCGATAATAACTAAAGTTAATACGATGGCAAAAATTAAAAATATAAACAGTATTAGATATTCTTTTCTTATTAAAGAATTATCTAAAAAAAACATTATTTGAGTTTGTACAGTTGTCATTTAATTTAATTAGTTAAATTATTTATTACTCCACCAATAAACATTTATAAACAGGAATAACCAAACTACGTCAACAAAATGCCAATACCAGATAGCTGATTCAAAACCAAAATGATGTGTATTGGTAAAATGGTTTAATACTAGTCTAACTAAAGAAACAACTAAAGCTATAGTACCCACAAATACATGAAACCCATGAAATCCTGTTGATAAATAAAAACATGACCCATAGATTCCGTCGCTGATATTAAAAGGAGCATTAACGTACTCTAACCATTGTAAACTCGTAAATAAACTAGCTAATAAAATAGTAAGAATTAGTGCTAAAATAGCGTGTCTTTTTGCTCTTACTAAAAGAGCGTGATGGGCCCAAGTTACAGCAGCTCCAGAGGTAAGTAATATACATGTATTTGTTAAAGGAATTGTGTAAGTACTAATTGTAGTAATTGCTTTAGGAGGCCATACACCTCCTATGTTAAAAGCAGGTGATATACTCGAATGAAAGAAAGCCCAAAAAAATGCAAAAAAAAACATTACTTCAGACACAATAAATAAAACCATACCTAATCGTAACCCTCTTTGAACTGTTACAGTATGTTTATCTTCAAAAGTTGCTTCTCTAATAACGTCTCTCCACCAAGTGTACATTACAAAAATAATAGTAATAAAGCCAGTCATAAGCAAATTAAATCCACCATTAAATCTTTGCATGTATAAAACACCACCTGAGGCTAGCATAAAAGCTCCAAAAGCTGCTAATAGAGGCCAAGGACTAGGATCTACTAAATGATAAGAATGAGTAGTTTTTATATAATTAAAAGAACTTGGAGTTTTTACATCAATAACAAAAAAAGTTGGAGTTTTTTTTTTTTTATAACCAGAAGCATTAGAAATTTTTTCCGCTAATGGAGAACTATATTTTTTCTTATAAATCTCAATTTCTTCGTCTTCAATAAAATGACGTTTATAATCGTTATAATTTTCTTTGTTTAACAATTTAGTTTTTTTTAATTTTAACATTTTTTAACAATATATACGTAAATTCTTGCCATTCGATTAAAAACTCTATAGATTATTATATATATAATTTTTATTCATAGACAAAAATTTATAAACATAAAAAATAAATATGACAAAAAATGTTTAATAGATTTGCAATTTTAAATATATTTAAATAGATGGTTTTCTACAACTTTTTGCATTAGTATGAGTTCTTTGACCTCTCGCAGGTAAACCTTGAGACTTTCGAAAACCTCTGTATGATTTAATTGCAACTAAGTTCTTAGTTCTAAACTGTTTTGTTTTTTTTAACTCAGTTCCAATTTTTAACTCCATTAATTCTGTTATTTTTATTAGTTTGCTTATTTGTTCACTAGACAATTCTTTTACTTTAAAATTTTGTGAAAAACCTAAATTTTTACAAATTAATAAAGAAATAGAATAGTTTATACCATAAACATATCTTAAAGCGAAAAGCACTGACTTTTCTTCAGGTATTCTTGATTCAAATAAATAAGCCATTAAAAATATATTAGTTCAACTAAATGATTTACGCTAGCATGTATAGAAATTAAAAAAAAATCAGGATAAAGTCCTACAAACAAAGTTCCTAATATAAGTGGCAAAAAAACTACTAGTTCTCTAGGGCTTAAATCTAAGAATAAATTAGTATATTGTGTTTTCAAATTACCATAAGCAATTCTATTAAATAGCCACAATGAATATACTGCACCGATAACAACACTTGTCGCACCTAAAAAAGTTATAGTTGTATTTACTTTAAATGATCCTACTAAAATTAAAAACTCACCTACAAAACTGCTAGTTCCTGGGAAACTAATATTAGCCATAGTAAAAAATAGAAAAATTAAAATGTAAATTGGCATCACAGAAGCTAAACCACCATAATATTGAACAATACGAGTTCCATATCGATCATATACTACACCAATTACTAAAAAAAGTGCACTAGCCACAAACCCATGACTTAAACTTTGTAATATAGCACCTTCTATACCAATTACATTGAAACTAAAAATACCTAAAATTACTAAATTCATGTGAGCTATGGAAGTATAGGCAACAATTCTTTTAAAATCTGTTTGACGTATCGCTGTAAACGACGTGTAGACAATACCAATTAAAGCGATGGTATAAACTAAAGGGGTAAAAAAAAAAGAAGCATACGGAAATAGCGGTAAAGAAAATCGGATAAAACCGTAAGTTCCTAATTTTAATAAAACACCAGCTAATATAACAGAACCACCAGTTGGAGCTTCAACATGCGCTTCTGGTAGCCATAAATGAACAGGTACCATAGGCACTTTACTAGCAAACGCTAAAAAAAAAGTAAACCATAAAAATTTTTGCTCTACCTTTGAAAACGAAAATGTTAATAAAACCTCATAATTAGTAGTGCCTATATGATAATAAATATATAAGATAGACAACAACATTAAAACTGAGCCTACTAAAGTGTAAATAAAAAAATAATAAGCAGCTAATATTTTTCTATCTCTAGAACCCCAAATACCTATAATTAAAAACATTGGTATTAAAACACTTTCGAAAAACACATAAAAGAATAAAAGATCTACTACACAAAAAGTACCAATTAAAAAAAAGTCTAATAATAAGAAATAGATTAAAAATTCTCTTAAATAGTCGCTCACGCTATTCCAACTAGTTAGTAAACAAAGAGGTATCAATAAGGTTGTTAGTATTAAAAAAAATAAAGAAATTCCGTCAACCCCAAGTGTAAATGTTAAATTAAAAAAAGCTAACCATTTAAATGTTGTTACAAACTGAAAAGAACCGATTGATTTTTTAAAAAAAAACCAAACAAGTAAAGATCCTGTAAAAGACAAACAAGACGCATTTAAAGCAACACTTTTTAATAACTTTTCTTCACTAGATGGTATTACTAACAGTAATAAGATCCCAAAAATCGGGAAAAGCAAAATATAAATTAATAAATTTTTAATAGCAAACATATTTTTTATTACATTCTATAGGATTCAAACCTATGACCATCAGTTTAGAAAACTGTTGCTCTATCCACTGAGCTAAGAATGTTGGCAAATAATGGAAAAGGGACTCGAACCCCTGACATTTGGATTATGATTCCAAAGTTCTAACCATCTGAACTATTCCATTTTATTAGAATAAAACATGAACTACTCTAATACCCCAAGCCATTTTATAAATTATTAAATATAATAAAGTTGGGTTAATAAATAAAAAGATTAGTAAAAAAACTAAAAAACTTAATATTAAAACTTTTTGATTATTTATTGGGTGATATAGCTTACCTACTAGAGTATTTTCAAAAAACAAAATTTTAACTATTCTAATGTAATAAAATGTAGACACAACACTACATAAAATTGTGATTACTGCTACAAAGTAATACTCGTGATTATACGAAGTTAAATAACGCCTTATAATTGGTTCATAATAATTTAGCTCTTGACCACTACTTACTATTGATAAAAAAACACCTAATTTGGCTAGAAAACCTATCAGAGGCGGCATCCCTGCAATAGAAAACATGGTAGTTGCAAAAGCTACTGCTAACCCAGGGTTAGCTTTGTGCAATGAGGCTAAATCTCCTAACTCTTTATTAAATTTATTAGGAAACTTTTTAGTTTTTAAAATCAAAGAAAGAATAATAAACCAAGTAGCTAAACCAGCTATTATATAAATAACTAAATAAAAAAAAATTATTTCAACTGCAAACTTTGCACCAATTGAAGATGTAAAAGCTAACAACGCGTACCCCATGTGACTTGTTGAGCTATAAGCAAATAATGTTTTTAATTTTCTAGTCTGTAGTCCGCCAAAAGATCCTACAAATATACTAATAACAGACAAAATAAGTGAATAAAAAATCCATGATTCTCTAAAAGTTGGTAGAGTGTGGTAACATAATCTGATAATTAAAACAAAAATACTTAATTTAGTAATTACCGCAAAAAAAAAAGTTGCTGATGTTGGTGATCCTTCATAAACATCAAGAGACCACAGATGAAAAGGTGCTATACCTAATTTTATAAATAGACTGAAAAGTATTAACGCCAGACCTAAATCCACAAGACTGCTAGAAAACATTGTAAAATGTGAAAATAAATACCAAAGAATGTGACGAAGTGCAATATTAAACCACTCAGGATTATCTTTTGGAGGCCAATCTACCCAATCTAAAGGAAATTTATCTGAGTACTTTGTGTCTGTTAATAATTTTATAACATCAAAATTTATACTACCTAACTGCCCATATAAAAAAGAACTACCTAACAAGAAAAATGCTGATGATAAAGCTCCTGTTACAAAATATTTTAAACCACTATCAATTGAATAAGTTGAAGTTTTTTTAAATGAAGCTAATAAGTAAGAAGCTAAACTAAAAAGTTCTATAGCTAAATACGCAGTTAGTAGATCATTACTTCCACATAATAGGATAAGCCCGATTATAGCGAACAATGTTATTAATAAATATTCAAAAGAGGTTAAACGGTAGTATTTTAAAAAATTTGAAATTATTAAAAAATAAAAAGCAGAAGAAATGCAAACAATTAACTTACTGTAATAAGCTAACGAATCGTTAAGTATTGACCCATTAAAATTACTAAAACCCACATTAATAATATCATCATTTATAAGCAAATAACTCGCCATAAATAACATTAAGCCTAATGATTCGCTAATAGCTTTTTGAAGCATTAAGCCGTAAACATTATAAGTGATTAATGTAATTACAATTAGTATATATATACCACTTAAACCAAGAAAGTACTCAGGAAACAATGTAAATGAGTCTAAGTACACTACGCTATTTATCAGTTTGTCTCTCATTTTTTACTAGTTTTTAAAAAAAAATTTTGACTCTCTAGCAAGCTGTTTAAAAGCAACCTGTTCTGAATTACTTGGTTTAACTGAGTAGGTGTTTGTCAAATAAACTACGCCTATTAAAACCATTAGTAATATTAAACCTGTAATTAATAATTGCAGTACAAAATAAGAATATAACACTTGACCATAAACCTCAACATCCGTAGTTGAGTCAATTAAATCGTACCAATTTTGGTAAATGTTAATATAAAAACTATCAGAAGGATATTTTTCGAAGTTAGAATTCACTTCATATAAAAGTATTGATAGAAAGCCTAAACCAAAAATTACAGCAATCGGTAAATACTTTATTGTATTTCTAGATAAGTCAGTTGACTTATAATCTAGCATCATGATAGCGAATAAAAATAAAATTGCGATTGCTCCCACATAAATTATAATGAAGAGAAAAGCTAGAAATTCGCATTCTATTAAAAATAGTATGAATGACGCTAGTAAAAAACTTGTAACTAGAGCCAATAAAGAAAATATGGGGTGTTTTGAGAGAACTACTACTGTAGAGCTTACTATTAATAAAATAGCAAATATATTGAATAGGTTTAGCATCTTTTTTTTTTTTTGCAACTAAGAAGGTTAATTCTTAAGCTACATTTAACCATTGAAATTTTTTAAATGATTCTCGCATTTAACAATATTTAATAAAAATTTCAATACACACTTGAGATCATACGATTTCAGGTTAAGTGAATAATGAAAAAGGAGTCGAACCTTCCAAAAGTTTTGGGACCAACTTAATACTTGTTCATTTATAATTTTTCCAGCTACACGTTCCCGTACAGCTACCTTGTTACGACTTCATCCAAATTACCAGTTTTTTAATAAGCTTAACAAAGTTAAACTTTCAAAAAAAACTAACTCTTTGCATGTGACGGGCGGTGTGTACAAGGCTAGTTTACATATTCACCGCGACGTTCTGATTCGCGATTACTAGTGATTCCAACTTCATGTAAGCGAGTTTCAGCCTACAATCCGAACTGGGGAGACTTTTACAGATTAACAAAAACTAAATTTTTGTAACTTTTTGTAGTATCCATTGTAGCACGTGTGTAGCCCAATTTATAAGGGTCACATTGACTTGGCTTAGTTCTCACCTTCCTCTAATTTATTTGTTAGCAGTATCAAATAAAGCTTTTTAAAAAAAAAATTTTTAAAAATAGTAAATTATTTAATTAAAGATAAGAGTTACGCTCGTTTAAAAGGAATTAACCAAACATCTCACGACACGAGCTGACGACAGTCGTGCAACACCTGTAATAGTTAAAATATATTATATTTACACAAATGTAAAATAAAATTTTAGCTATTATGTCAAAAATTGGTAAGGTTTTGCGCGGGTTATCGCATTAAACCACATACTCCACCACTAGTCCTAGCCCCCGTCAATTCCTTTGAGTTCCAACCTTGCGGTCATACTCCTCAGGCGGAGTGCTTATAGTGTTAACTTAAAAATCTAAATAAAAGAATTAACTTTTACATTAAATTACAGCACTCAGAATTTACAGTGTAGACTACCAGGGTATCTAATCCTGTTTGCTACCTACACTTTCGTTCCTCAACGTCAGTTTTTACTAAAGAGTTGCCTTCGCTATTGGTATTCCTTTATATATTTCCAGATTTTACCCTTTCGTATAAAATTCTACTCTTCTGTATAAAACTCAAAGTAAAGCTGTATTACATGCTTATTTAAAGTTAAGCTTTAAAGTTTAACAAGTAACTTACTTTACCGTCTACGAACTCTTTACGCCCAGTAATGGTGGGTAACGCTTGCCCCTCCCGTATCACCGCGGCTGCTGGCACGAGTATTGGCCGGGACTAACTTCTTTAAATAATGTCATTATCATATTTTAACGAAAGAACTTTACAGCGCAAGCCGTCATTCATTCAAGTAGTATTGCTGGATCAAACTTTCGTTCATTGTCCAATATTCCTCACTGCTGGCCGAAAAATTCAGCCTGGACCTTATTTCAGTTCCAGTGTGGTTGATCATCCTCTAAGACCAACTAAAGATCAAAGGCTTGGTAGGCTGTTAAATCTACCAACTACCTAATCTTACACAAACTTATCTTTTAGCGGAAAGTTTTAAAAACTTACCTTTCAATATATTTAGTATTTAAACATTTAAAAAACGTTTTTTGTCCTAAACTAAAAGGTATTAGTTTGTATTTTCCTCACCCGTTCGCTACGAATAAAATTATCCGTTCAACTTGCATGTGTAAAGCATACTACTAGCGTTCACCCTGAGCCAGGATAAAACTCATATTATTTTAACTTATAATATTTAAATAATTACAAGTTATTTAGAATTAAAATCTATTTTTCTCCCTTTTATAAAAGTTAAAAAGTTAAATTAAAATTTCTTTTTAGTACTTATAAGCTCAAACCTTACAGTTTTTACACCTTAAGCCTATCTATGTAATAGTCTATTACAATTTTAAAAACTAGTTTCAAGGTTAATTTCTCACTTAGATGCTTTCAGTGATTATTTAGTACGAATTTAGCTACTCAACTATGCTATTGGTCTAACAATTGATTCACCAGAGATTCGTTTTTCCCGGTCCTCTCGTACTAGGGTTTACTCCTTTCAGTTTTTTACACCCACGGTAGATAGGGACCAAACTGTCTCACGACGTTCTAAACTCAGATCATGTACCGCGTTCTTTTGCGAACAGCAAAACCCTTGGAACCGCTTACAGCTCCAGGATGCGATAATCCAACATCGAGGTGCCAAACCATTTCGTCGATAGGGTCTCTAGGAAATGATTAGCCTGTTATCCCCGGCGTACCTTTTATCCGTTGAGCGATGATCTTTTCCACGTAGAATCACCGGATCACTATAACCGACTTTCGTCTCTGTTCGAATTGTCAATCTTACAGTCAAGCAAGTAATTACTATTACGCTTAAAAATTGGTTCTCAATTTAAACTTACCTTTGTGCGCCTCCGTTACTCTTTAGGAGGCGACCGCCCCAGTCAAACTACCCATTATACACTGTATAAATAATTAGTGAAAAAAAATTTTTAAGAGTGGTATTTCAGACAACGTTAAAACGATTTTCTTGCGAAAAAGTTTGAAACAACTAAAAAATTAGTAAGTTAACTCCCACTTATTCTACACATAAAAACTTTTACCACAATATATAACTATAGTAAAGGTGCACGGGGTCTTTCCGTCTAGCCGCGGGTATTCCGCATCTTCACGGAAACTTCAATTTCACTGAGTTTGTATTGGAGACAGTGGGACAGGCGTTACGCCATTCATGCAGGACACCAATTAAGTGACAAGGAATTTCGCTACCTTAGGACCGTCAGAGTTACAGCCGCCGTTTACTGGGGTTTAGGAAAAAAGCTTAAAAAACTTTTTTCTTTAATCTTGCAGCACTGGGCAGGCGTCAGCCTCAATACATCTTTTTACAAATTAGCAGAGACCTGTGGTTTTATTAACCAGTCGCTGTCCCCGATTCTGTGACAACTTTGAAAGGGTTACCTAACAAAGTCACTCCTTATTCCGAAGTTACGGAGTCATTTTGCCGAGTTCCTTCAATACAATTCTCTCAAGCGCTTTAATTTACTAAATTTGTCCACCTGTGTCGGTTTTAGTACGGTTTTTATTTAAAGCTATTTCTTGAAAATACTATAAAACATTTATTTACCATAAAATAAATATAATATTTGCATTTTGTCACTTTTAAATAATAAAAAAATATTATTTTTTACTCATCGAATAAAAATTTCTTTTTTTTTCTTAGAGACCGATTAACTATACCAAAATGGATTATCCTTGTTTTGGAAACCTAGGACTTAAAGCGACAATGTTTCTCACATTGTTTATCGTTACTCATATCAACATTATCAATTCTGATTTTTCCAATTTATGTAACCATAAATCTTTATAAATTTACAGAACGTTCTGCTACCATTTAAATTAATTAAAATTTAAATCTACAGTTTCGGTAAGTAATTTAAGCCTCTTTACATTTTTAATGCAACAAAGCTAGACTAGTGAGCTGTTACGCATTCTTTAAAGAGTCGCTGCTTCTAAGCTAATCTACTGGTTGTCTGTGCTATGTTACAATTTTATCACTTAACTACTTTTAAAGACCTTAACTATTAATCTGGGCTGTTTCCCTTTTGACTATAAATCTTAGCACTTATAGTCTGTCTGCTTAAATTCTTTTAACTTGTATTCGAAGTTTCAATAAACTCAGTAAGAAGTTCATCCCCATTGCTTATCGAGAGCTCTACCCCAAAATAAAGAACTTTAAACGCTCTACTTAAATAGATTTCGCAGAAAACCAGCTATCTCTAAGTTTGATTAGCCTTTCACTCCTAACCACAAGTCATCTCAGTATTTTTCTACATACACGAGTTCGGTCCTCCAATAAGTGTTACCTCTTTAAATTCAACCTGCTCATGGTTAGATCACTTAGTTTCGGGTCTTATTCTAGAGACTTATAGCATTTTAAAACTTAATTTCTTTTCGCCTACCTTTAAAAAGTTAAGCTCGCCACTAAAATAAACTTGTTGATCCCTTATGCAAAAGGTACGTTGTCACTATTAATAAGCTACAACTGTTTGTTAGCATTAAATTTCAGTATCTTTTCAATTTTCGCAAATTCTATTTCACCTTTCCTTCACAGTACTAGTACACTATCAAGCATCAAAAATTTTAAACTTTGAGGGTGGGCCCCCAATATTCAAATAGCACATGACTTGTGCCATTTTACTTTTAACAAAACTTTATATTTTTTGCTTCACAGGGCTTTCCTTCTCTGGCTAAAAATTTATTAAACTAAATACAAAGTTTTTTAGTTTTTACCGCGTTCGCTCGCCACTACTTACGGAGTCTCGGTTGATTTTTTATTTTTAGTTACTTAGATGATTCAGTTCACTAAATTTTCGCTGTCTTAAAAAACAGATTTAATTAAATAAATATGATTTTTCATCTTCTGGAAAATAAAAGTTCTCAGCAAATAAATTTACTCACTTTTACATTTCGTCATTTAACGTCCAGAATTATTTTTGATGTTTAGGCATCCATTTAATGCATAAAAACTTTTTAACTTTTTAAAACGAAACTTGGCGAATAACAGGACTTGAACCTGTGACCATTAAATCCACAATCTAATACTCTAACCAACTGAGCTATACACGCCACTAACTTAAGTCCTCATAATCGTAATTAGCTAAATAAAAACTTAATATAAAAATCAAAAAAAGTAAACGATAATCATAGTAGATTTTAAACACATACCATAATTCTCTTAAACTTATTAAAAGTGTAATACTTATTAAAGTAACTAACATATAATGATACAAATACCCAGAGTTCAACTTATGAAGTTGCGCCGCTACATTTAAAGACACTTGTGAAATTCCTGTAGGTCCTAACATTTCAAATATACCTCTATCTATAAATTTATAACTGGTTGAATAACCGAATTTAAAAAAAAATTGACCAAAATATTCATTGTATAACTTGTCAAAAAACCACTTCCTGTTAAAAAAAACATAAAATTTTTTACCTAAATCTGAAGTTTTTAATTTGAACAATAGTTCAGAGTTAAAATTATAAAGACTAAAAGCTGAAATAAATCCAAGTAAACTTAAAACTACAGGTAAAAGTTTAGAAAAAGTACTACTAAATTCCGCATCAAATAAATTAAAATTGTTTATTTGAATCATGATAGCAGTATTAAACACAGGAGTACCCATACCAACAAACATATCTTTTAAGTAATAACCCGCAAATATACTTGGCACAGCCAAACAACCTAAAGCTAAAGTTATCTGGTCGCCTGAATCTTGAGCAAAACAAATAATTTGTTTGTGTCCTGTTGGTTTAGACAAAAAAGTTAAGTAAAGTAATCTTGTTGAATAAAAAGCTGTAAAAAAAGCTCCGATCGTACCTAAAATGTAACTGAAGTAACTTAATAAACTGTACTTTCCATAAGCGACTTCAAGAATCAAATCTTTAGAATAAAAACCTGCTAAAAATGGGAAACCGATTAATGCTAAAGAACCAATTACCATCATCGAGTATGTAAATGGTATTAGATATTTTAAGCCTCCCATTTTTCTCATATCTTGTTCATCATTTATAGCGTGAATAACAGAACCCGCGCTTAAAAATAAAAGAGCTTTAAAAAAAGCATGTGTTGTTAAATGAAAAATTCCTGCTGAGTAATTTGATAAACCGCATGCAAAAACCATGTAACCTAACTGACTACAAGTTGAATAAGCAATTACTCGTTTTAAGTCGTTTTGAACAAGACCTGTAGTAGAGGCAAAAAAAGCAGTCAAAGAACCAACAATAATAATAATTTTTAAATTACTCGGAGAATACTCATATAAGAAAGAAGTTCTGGCTAATAAAAATACACCTGCAGTAACCATCGTAGCAGCATGAATTAAAGCTGACACGGGAGTCGGTCCTTCCATGGCATCAGGTAACCAAGTGTGTAAACCTAATTGAGCGGATTTACCTATAGCACCGATAAATAAAAAAAAGCAAATAGCATTTATAGAATTAATTTCTATGTTTAAAAAATTAACAGTTTGATGTTTTAGAAATGGGGTTAACGCCGAAACGGTAGCGTAATCAACAGCTTTAAAATTAACAAAAATAAGCATTATTCCTATAAGTAAACTAAAATCTCCTATTCTATTTAAAATCATAGCTTTAATAGCAGCTTTATTTGCTTGAATTCTAGTAAACCAAAAATTAATTAATAAATAAGAGCAAAGCCCCACTCCTTCCCAGCCAACAAACATTTGTATAAAATTATCAGCCGTTACTAGTATTAACATAAAAAAAGTGAACAGCGACAAATAAGACATAAACCTAGGTAAATGAGGATCGTGCGACATATACTCAGTAGAATATAAATGAACTAAAAATGAAATAAAAGTGACAACTACGCACATTATAACAGTTAGAGTATCAAACATAAAACCCCAATCAACATTTAAAACTTCAGAACTTATCCATTTGTTTAATTTTATGTAAACAAAACATCCAACTAAAAAAACTTCGTAAAACGCGAAAAAAGAAAGTAATAAAGACAAAAGTAAACAACTTGTTGATGTTATAGCAGACCCCCAAGATCCTAAATACCTGCCGAAGAGTCCAGCAGAACAAGAACCAATTAAAGGTAAAAAAATTATTAATAGATACATTTTACAAATGGAAAAAGTGGGATTTGAACCCACGATATAGATATTTTCTATATAAAGATTTAGCAGATCTTCGCTATAAACCACTCAGCCATTTTTCCAACTATCTTTAATGGGATTTGAACCCATGTTGTTGCTGTGAAAGAGCAATGTCCTAACCCCTAGACGATAAAGACAGATTTTCTCTTTCTAGCTTTAACTTCTTTTGGTTTATAGTGAACAAGAGCTGACTCTAGTTTCCCAACAAAAGGTATGCATATAAAAAAAAATATAAAATAGTACGCAGTTGCAACTTGACCAGCAAAAATATAAGCGTCTCGAGTAGGTTTTTGACCAACCCAGGTTAATATTATAAAATCTGAAATAAAAAGCCAAAAACACAATCGAAATATAGGTCTATAAGTTGTACTTCTAATATCTGAGCTATAAATAAACGGTGGTAAAAATAATACGAAGATAGATCCTAGCATAGCAAGAATACCACCTCCTTTATGAGGAATCGATCTTAAAATGGCATAGAAAGGTAAAAAGTACCATTCTGGAACTACATGTGCTGGGGTATGATAAGGATCTGCAGGTAGATAGTTATCAGGGTGGTTTAAGGTGTTAGGAAAGTAAAATACAAAAATGCCAAAAAAAACTAAAAAAGTAAAAAAAGCAAAAACGTCTTTAGATACAAAATAAGGGTAAAAAGGTAAATCGTCTACTCCTGTATCAGATGCCAATGGACTACTAGAACCTTCTTTATGCAATAATGCTAGATGTATTAAAGAGATACCTGCGATTAGAAACGGTAAAAAAAAATGAAGACTAAAAAATCTATGTAAAGTTGGGTTATTAACAGTATATCCTCCCCATAACCATTGAACCACACTTTTACCTCCAACGGGAAGTGCAGTTACCATGCTTGTAATTACAGTCGCTCCCCAAAAACTCATTTGACCCCATGGCAACACATAACCTGTAAACGCGGTAGCCATCATTAAAAAAAGGATTAATACACCAGAACACCAAAGCAATTCTCTAGGTTTCATATAAGAACCATAATAAAGTCCTCGGCATATGTGGGCATATACTACAATAAAAAACATAGAAGCCCCATTAGCATGTATATATCTAATTAACCAGCCATTTTTAACATCTCTCATAATAAATTCAATACTACTAAAAGCCATTGTTATATCAGGAGTATAATACATAGCTAGAAAAATACCAGACAGTATTTGAATTACTAAACAAATACCGGCTAGTGAACCAAAACTCCAAGCGTAAGTTAAGGTTATCGGGGTTGGGTAAAATACAATGTGGCTAGCTAAAAACCCAAAAAGGTAGTTTTTAGTTACTCTAGCCTGATTTACTGGCATTAACATTTTTAGTTTATTTAAAATCAATAAACTTGAGTTTGTTTTGGATCCATTTGGCACATTCTTTTTTATAAAATTAAAGTTTGAAGGATTTAAGTTTTTAGACATTATAAGAGACAAGATTTTAACTTGTATTTTTAGAAATAATTTCTAAATGGTTAATCAATTACCGCACTCTTATGATTAAGTTATCAGGTTTAACGTTTTCATTTACAGAACTTATTTAACTAAGTTTTATAAATTATTCTAACAATAAATTTTTATTTTTTTCGATACTTTTATACATTCCTCTAAGAGGGTCAAAAAATTTAACATCAATTTAAAACTTGCATTTAGAAATTATTTCTAAATGGTTAATTCATTTTATTTCATTCTTCTTATTTTAAATTGTTAGATTTAACGTTGAATTTTCATTTACAGAACTTATTTTAACTAAGTTTTATAGATTATTCTAACAATAAATTTTTAATTTTCGATACTTTTACACATTCCTCTAAGAGGGTCAAAAAATTTAACATCAAATTCAGGCAATTCAGCACTTGTTAAACAGCTATATACTAATTTAAAACTCTTAGAATTGGTACTATTTAAACTTTAGTACTAAAAATGGTAAAGTTTTAAGGTGTCCACCCCGTATAAAATATTGAAGTTTCTTCTAAATAAAACCCTAAGATTAAAAATCTTTTAATAAATATAAACAAGTTTATCTATGCTTGCCAGCCAGATGATTGTATTTAAAAATCACTTATTTTATGTATTCGAAATTATATAAAAAAAGAATTTTAGTAAAATTAATTTAATAATTAACCTTTTAATCCAAAAAGAGAGAATTATATAGAAAATCATATCTGTTAAGCGTATTATTGCAGTATTGGAAAAAGTATGATATATAAGTTACTTTAATAAAACTAAAATTTAAATTTAGAATTTTATAAAAAGTTTTTATTTAAAAAAAATTAAAAGATACTGAAAGTTATAATTTTTAAAAAGTAACGATTTTTGTGTCGATATTCTTTAAAAAGGTCCTTATTTGCGTGATACACCTACGTACTTATATCACTATAGCTTTAATAAAACTACTGTTAATTAAAAACGTTTAATATTTATATACAACTGTTTAGCAAATATGGACTTATGACAAATTTATATTAAATTTTTTAACTTTTTTAAAGAAAAAATTAATTTTAATATTTTTTTGCGAAAATATAAAAAAAAATTATTATGATTTTAAAAAAATACGATATTTTTACAAAAATATTGAAAATTACAATGATTTAATCAAAAAATACGGTATTTTGTACGGTATACCTGTGTACGTATATCACTATAGCTAAAGTTTGAGTATTACTAGTTAAAAAGGGTTAAAATTTGATTACAACTATTTAATAAATAGTTGTTTATGTATAATTTATGTTAACATTTTTTATCTTTTGAATAAAAAACACTAATTTTAGAACTTTTTGTAAAAGCTTGACAATTAAGGATATTCTTTAAAAAAGGTCCTTATTTTGCGTGATACACCTACGTACCTATATTACTATATCTAAAATAAAACTACTATTAATTAAAAACATTACATTTTGTGTGCAGTTGTTTAACAACTTACTGCTTTATGAAAAATTGATGTTAAATTTTTTTTAACTTTTTTAAAGAAAAAATTAATTTTAATATTTTTTTGCGAAAATATTAAAAAAATTGTTGTAATTTTGTTAAAAATACGATATTTTTAGGACATTCCTTAGAATTTTGTTTTTAGTAATAAAATCGTAAAATAATGCCTAAAAAGACTTAAATTTTGTATATAGCGATTTAACAAATGCAGGATTCGCTTAAATTGATGTTAAATTTTTTGACCCTCTTAGAGGAATATAAAAGTAATAATTAAAATATATAAAAAGTATCAAAATTTTTAAAAATAAAATATGTAATATAAAATATATTCTTATGGTTACTTAAATTAGTTGGAAAAGAAAAGTTTAAAACTTCATCATATAATTGAGTTCCATTTTTTCAAATTCTAGTTTATTCTATAAAGTAGGGTATAAAAATTAATAATAATTTATTTACTAGAAGTATCAAAAATAAAAGTTTACTGTTAAAATATTTTTATAACATTAGTTAAGGTGGCTTTCCTGCAAATGGAAAAATCGATACTAAACCAATAATTCAAAATAAACTGCGGTCAATGATGAATCATCTGAAGAAATAATTTTTAAAATACTAGTTAAATTTTTTTATCTTATTTCTAAAAGAGCAATTAACTCAATGGTAGAGTGTCTCGCTTACAACGAGAAAGTTAGAAGTTCGAATCTTCTATTGTTTACAACTAAAAAAAATTTGTAGATTTTGTTCTTAAAATGCTTGAACAATTAGCTAAAACCAGTGAGGTTTGGCTGTACTCATCCCTTCCACCACTGTAAAAATCATCTAACCAGTATTTGACTTTTGTGCTAATATATTTTTGGGTTTTTGACTTAAACTTTTTATATGTAATAGTAAAAGATCGAGTTTTATTTATTAAGTAAAAATTTAAATTTAGTAATGATTGTGTTGCTTGATAGTTAAAATTAACAAAATTTCTAAATAAACTTATATTTTTAGAATTGAAAAAGAGTAAATTGTTGCTTTTTTTATCTAAAAAATTGATATTCGTTTTTAAATGTTTAAAAATTTTTCTTAACAGTTGCCAATTGTTTTTAGTTTTTTTTCTAAAAATAATTTTTACTGTTTTTTTTATGAGTCCCTCTGTGTTTATTAATGTTTCTTCATTCTCATAAAAAAGGCTTGTTGGCAAAAAAAAATATTTAAGTTTATTATTATTTGTTAAACTAAGTTTATTAGAAAATTCTAAATTAGGTGCTGTTAATGGTGATTGGTCTAAAAATAAAGCGTTAAATTTTTGTGAGTTTATATTTTTTTTATTTAAGTTAAGAAGTTTAAAATTTATTATCTGTTTTAAATTCGAAATGTTACTAGTATTCAAATTTAAAAAGTAAATAACTCCAGAAGATGATAAATCAATTTTAGTTACTGATAAAAATTTTGCTAAACTTTGTATTCCAGTTTCGCTTAGAGTAGATGAAAAACTATTTAAATTGTTCCAACTTTTTAAAAAAATATTTGAATATTTTAACATTTTTAATGATTCAATTAAGTTTTGATTATTTAATCTTTTTAGAATCTCGTTGTTGTAAATAGCAATATTGTTTATACTAGATTTTAACGTTTGGCAAGTTAAATTAGTCCCTTCAGCAATAGTTTTTGTTATATTTAGGTTTGATCCTAAAAAGGTAATTGGAAAAGTTAAATTTATTACTGAACCTATAAGTAAACATTTAAAATTACCTTTAAAAAATCTTTGGCGTAAACTTAAATTTAAAAAGTAACCTTCATATCTAGGATTAGTTGAAACGAGTAAACAAGTTGCAGAGTTTGCTAGTTTTGTTTTGTTGTTCGATGTTAAATTTAATTGATAATTAGACTCTAAATCATTATTCGTTTTATAGTTTTCTGCTCTTTTTAAATTTACAAAATAATAATTTTGAGATATTACAATTAAAAAGCTAAGTACTTCAAGACTTAGATTTTCAAAAATGATAGTAAAAAATTTGTTACTCTTTTTTATTGTGCATTGATTATAGAGATAAACAATTCTAGTTAAAATTTTAGTTATATTTGTCCAAGAATCTGATAAGGTTTTATTTTTTAAAGTACTGTTTTTAGATAAAACTTCGAACATGCCGTCAAAAAACTGCCGACCCTTATCACTTAACCACGTATTATAGTTATGAATATTGTATTCTGGTTCAATTAAAATTATTTTATTATTATTTACATAAACTCGAGTGTTTGAACCAAACCCGTCCGTCGGATCAGTGCTTTCTGATTTTTCGGTATCCCAATTACGCACGTAGAAGGAGAGACTTTTAAGGGTTAAAGCACCCACTACGTGCGCTTTGGTTATTGGACTACCTGTAAATATATAAATATGATATAAAAAACAACAAGCCCATATAATATATATGTATCAGTATCTATTATTCGCATCAAAACGGATAAACTCATAGCAACAATAAAAATTAACCATATTAAAAGTATTGGTAAATATTTTTTGAAATTTTTGTTACCCATTTTATATAGAATAAAGGGTATGGGTAAAACTACCTACTGGACATAAATCTATAACATTGCCAGATAGTTCAGAAGCTAGAACTTTGTCTACATAAGTACCGATTTCGCTATCTCCTCCACGTCCAAATACACCAAGTTCTTCTTCACCTGAAATTTCTTCAGAAAACCGTATGCATCTGGTGCAATGAATACATCTTGTCATTACGGTTTTAACGATAGGTCCTAAGTCCTTATCACTTACAGCTCTTTTAAACTTATAAAATCGTCTTTTACTGAAACCGAAGAATAATGACTGATCTTGAAGATCACAGTCACCTCCTTGGTCACATATAGGGCAATCTAGTGGGTGATTTAAAAGCAAGAATTCTAAAATATTTTCTCGAGCTTTCTTTACGAGCGCACTGTCGTGGTACATTTTACCATCGTGCAGTGCGGCCTTTGCATTAGTAGCACAAGAAACAATAGGTTTTGCTGCGTTTTTAAGTTCTATCAAACATACTCGACAGTTCCCAGCTATAGAAAGATCATTATGATAGCAGTAATGAGGAACAGAAATGCCGTTAGCTATTAAATATGACAGTAACGAAAGTTTGTCGTTGATTTTTTTGTTATTATTTAACATTAAATATTGAAAATGTAGCTTAATTTGGTTAAAGCGTCGGCCTGTCACGCCGAAGACTGCGGGTTCGAACCCCGTCATTTTCGAATTTTTAAAGTTTACTAGTGATTTGTTTTTTTATAGGTTCGAGTTGGATTGAGTTTTTTAACCTATAAAAAACTGTTATAATAGCCAAACCGATTGCGGATTCAGTAGCAGCTATAGCTAAAATGAATAAAACAAAAATTTGGCCAACAATATCGTCATAATAAATTGAAAATGCAGCAAAGTTTAAATTTACAGCTAACAACATTAGCTCAATTGACATAATAATAACTAAAATATTTTTACGATTGAAAACAATTCCTAGCACTCCAATAAAAAAAACTATACTGGTTAGGGTTAAAAAATTTTGAATATTTATTAGAATCATTTATGTTTTAGGTATACTGGGACTTGAACCCAGGGCTCGTGGATTAAAAGTCCAATACTCTACCGACTGAGTTATATACCTCTCTATAACTATAGCGTTAAAGAGCGAATAATAATAAAAATGCTATCATTAATGCGAATAGAGCAATTGCTTCTGTTAAAGCAAATCCTAAAATTGCCATTCTAAAAAGCTCATCTTTTAAAGAAGGATTTCTTGAAATTCCGATAACTAGTGCTCCAAATACAGTACCGATACCGATACCAGCTCCTGCTAGTCCAATAGTTGCTAAACCTGCTCCAATATACTTAGCTGCTTGTAATAATACCATAAATTATTAAAGTTAAATTTATGTATTTCGGGCGTTCTAATATTTTAAAATAGAATGCTAAATTTTTTAATGCATCTTTTAAAATTTTAAGTAAAAATTTTTGTTTTTATAGGTAACTTAGCACCTCCAGTTTTTAAAGCTTCATTAGCTGTAAGAAGGTTAACTCCACATATTTCAAATAATACGGTTCCTCCTCTGACTCTCGCTCCCCAGTACGATACCTGACCTTTTCCTTTACCCATTCTCACACCTGTCGGCTTAGAAGTTATAGGTAAATCTGGGAAAATTTTGATCCACATTTTCCCTTTTCTTTTGATTTTTCTTGAAATGGCTTGTCTTGCAGCTTCTATTTGCTTAGCACTTAGAATACCAGCTTCAGAGGCTTTTAGTCCAATTGTACCAAATGTCAAATTATTAGATTTAAATTCAAGTTTTACTAACTTTCCTTTTTTTGTTTTTTTATACTTAGTCTGTTTAGGTCCGTTTAACATATTTTGTTTTTTAAAAAGCCCAAATTTTAATTCCTATAGTTCCATTGGAAGTAAAAGCGACTTTTTCACAGTAACTTATCTTTGATTTTATAGATAAAGCAGGTATTTCTTTACCAATTTTAAAAATTTTATGTCTAGCTCTAGGTCTTTTATTTAGTCGTCCTTTTATTTTTATTTTAATACCCTCTATTTTTGAATTTTGACTCTTTCTGAAAGTTTTTAAACAGTTTCTAACAAAGTACAAAAAAAAATTATGACGTTTTAATTTTTTTTGTTCAAGCTGCTTTGCTAAAAATTCTGCAATTAGTACTGCATAATTTGGTTTTTCAGAGCAAGTGTAAAGTAGGTTTAGTCCTTCTTTAAAAAAGTCGTTTTTCGTATACCTATTAAATTTTGCTACATTTTTTTTTAAAAAGCTTATTTCTTTTTTACCTTTGATATTTTCGCTGGTTTTGTTAAGCTGTTTTAAAGTTAAAAAAATTTTTATTTTTTTTTTTAAGAATTTTGAAATACTTTCACATATTAAGTTAACAAAATGATTATGTTTTATTTCAGCAATATTGAAGTATTTTTTCTTGCCAAAGTGATTCTGAAATCTTTTTAAATAAATTCGATAGCTAGTTTTGAGTTTTTTTTTAACTGAACCTAAATTTGATTTTTTAAAAGTTTTTAGATAACTAAACAAACTATAGGTATTGAATTTTCTTTGTCTTTTTTTAATATTATAGTCGTTATTAAACATTAAAACGTTTAGTTCTGGTGTGACGTAGTAGGATATAAAAATTTTAAGTATTTCGTCTTGAGCGTAGTTTACTTTACAATTGGCTACGTAAAGTTGGTTATCTTTAAAAAGTTTGTATATGAATTTTTCAATTTCTAAATTGTTAAAACTATATTTAGATATTTCAGAAGATTTTTTTTCTATGTATCTGTTTGTGTAACTCTTTTTTACACCTAGTCTTAAAATATTAGGATTTGTTTTTTGACCCATTTCTATTTTTTTTGATTTTTTTTTTTAAAAATAAATTTTGCTCGAGTAAAAACAAACTCACCAAAATTATGACCAACCATTTCTTTTGTTACTAAAATTTCTTCAAAACTTTTGCCATTGTGTACAGTAACTGTTTGATTTATATATTTGGGCAGAATTTTTAAATTTCGATTTAATCTATTTAAATTGTTTTTGTTAACAGTACTTTTTATTGTAGGGGTAGCAATATTAATAACAGGACCTTTAAACTTTGATCTAACCATATTGTTTATGTATGTTTACCTTTCTTTTTTTACTATTCAAACCGTGTTTTACAGGTTTACCCCAAGGTGTTTTACCTTTACCAGATTTTTTACCTTCCCCACCTCCGTGTGGATGATCCACAGGGTTCATAGCGACACCTCTTACAGTTGGTCTTACGTTTAACCATCTTGATCGGCCTGCTTTTCCGCGTCGTGTTAAAAAAAAAAGCTCATTTGATAAAATTCCTATAGTAGCGTAACATTCTGACGTAACTGAAATAGTTTTACCAGAGTTGAGTTCTATGACAGCACCAGTTAGAGTTTTTTCTTTTATAAAAGCGAATGCTCCTGCTGACCGGGCAAATTTAGCTGGTTTATTCACTCTAGAAGAAACATTGTTTAGTAAACTTCCAAGTGGAATTTCTGATATCGGTAATGAGTAGCCAAGTTTTGGTTCTATGTTACTACCAGATTTTATTATATCACCCACCCTTAAATTTTTTGGGGTAATAATGTAAAAAAATGTTTTTGAGGAAATATCAAATACCGATGAAATATTAGAGTTTCTGTTAGGGTCATATTCTATGCTACAAATAATACCTGTAGATTCATTAGTTCTGTTAAAATTAATTATTCTATATTTATGCTTGTGTCCACCACCTTTATGTCTCACTGTTATTTTACCAGTGTTATTTCGTCCATTTGAATTTTTTATTCCTTTTACTGCTTTTTTAAGAAGTGGTTTTTTTAATAAGTTAAAGTTATTTATTTGAATTAAGTTACGTTGTGATGGTGTAATTGGTTTTCTTTTTTTTAAAAACATTTTTTAAGTAATATAATAAATGCAAAAGTTTGAATTAAATGAGTTTTTTCAAAATATTAAGTTAAAAAAACAATATATAAATAAATTAAAAGTTGAAGTTACTAATTTAAATTTGATTAAAGATACAAATTTAAATAACAATACAGAGAATAATTTAGTTAAATACATAGTCGATATTACTTTTTCTCGAACTAATACGTTGTTGCATGTGATGGACTTTTCAGGAAACTTAAAGTTTTATTCTTCTGCGGGTAAATTGGGCTACAAAGGAAAAAGTAAAAAAGTAAGAAAATTAATACTAAGAGCTATATATAAAAGCTTAGTTTTAAAACTAGACTATTTACTTAATCAACCCATTGCATTACATTTAAAAAACGTAAGCTTTTCTTCTAGTTCTTGGATTATTGACCGATTGAAAAAAAAATTGTTTATAAAAGTTGTAAAAATTTACGAGTCTAATGTTTATAATGGTTGTAGAAAAAGAAAACTCAAAAAAAAAAAAATCAGAACTAAAAGACTAAATTTTAAACGTAATTTAAGTTAATTGATTCATTTTTTTCAGTATTTTATAAGAAGAAGTGGCTGAGTGGTTTAAAGCGGCAGACTGTAAATCTGTTGAGTTTACTCATCGTAGGTTCGAATCCTACTTTCTTCAAAAAAGTAATTTTCCTAGTTTACGACGAAATATAACGCAGTGGTAGCGTGCCTGTTTTGGGAACAGGAAGTCATGTGTTCGAGTCACATTATTTCGACTTAATTAAGTTTTTAGAGCAAATTGTTACGTTAGCGGTTAAAAACTGAAAACATAGTAAATTATTATTTAAGTAATTTAAAAAACTTAAATTTTTAATAACTTGAACTGAGTAAATTTTGTTATTCAGTTTAGCAGCGGATAATACAAAAAGTAAAGACTCTAATTTATTTAATAAAACTTTTTTAGACAAAATTTTTGAACTATCATTAGAAACTATAAAAAAAACTATACCTGTTAAAACAAATTTAATGTTAGAATAAATGGATTTTTTTATAGCAATTTTAGCAGGCTTGTTTGTTATTTTACGGCAATTAAAGTTAATTTTTTTAAAACTTTGTTCTGTAACTAACCACTCACTTGATTTACAATTTACTCCATTGTAAATAAAAAATAAGTTATTTGTTTTTATAAATCTTTGAGTACTGTTTTTTTGATGAGTTTTAATTCTAATTTCCATTTTAATTTAAAAATTTTTTGTAGGCTCAGCAGGATTCGAACCTACGACTAAACCGTTATGAGCGGTACGTTCTACCTCTGAACTATAAGCCTTAAAAATTATGCGTAATCTAAGTTTTAAACAAGTGGTATTATTACTTTTAGTATTTTTTTTTCTTTTTGGAGATTTTTTTAATTTAAAAAAAAAAATTAACAATTTAATAAAATATCTTAATAATTTTGTTTTTAAAAAAAACAGGAAAAAAGGGACTTGAACCCCTGACCTTTGGTTTTGGAAACCACTGTTCTACCAACTGAACTATTTTCCTTTAAATTAATATAATAGTTATGGTAAGTTATTTATTAGAAATAAAAAACAGATTCGTTTTTCTTACAATATCTATACTGTTAACACTATTAACAAGTTATTATTATAAAGAAGTACTTTTGTTTATTTTAATAAACCCTTTAAGTGTTACAAATATAAATTCAGATTTTTTCATTTTTTATTTTATTTTTACAGATTTGGTAGCAATATTTACAGTGTACTTTAAAATCGTATTTTTTGTAACAATTCAAGTAGCTTCCTTTTATTTAGTATATCAAACTTTTGCTTTTCTTAGTTTTGCATTATATAAAAGTGAGTACAATTTGTATAAAAATATAATAATTACTTGTTTTGTCGTTTGGGTTTTTTCTTTAGTAATTTCTTACTTTTTATTAGTACCTATAAGTTGGAAATTTTTTTTTAGTTTCCAAAGCTTTATTTCTAATAAATTTATCTCATTACACTTTGAACCTAAGATAGACGAATACTTAAATTTTTATTTAACTTTGTATTATAGTTGTATTTTTTATTTTCAACTTTTTTTTATATTGTTTATTTTAATAGACAAATACAATAGCAGTACAAACTCAATAAAAAAAGTCCGAAAGTTTTATTACTTAAGTTTTTTTGTTTTTTCAACTATTGTAAGTCCTCCTGACGTTTTTAGTCAGCTTTTTATTAGTTTTAGTTTAACTGCTGTTTATGAAGTTTCTGTTTTAATTGTTATTTTTAAAAAACTACTAGTTCGGCAAACAGTTAAAACTAATTAATATACTAGTAGTAAAAGATAGTATAACCCTAAAGTTAAAGGCAAAAACACTTGCAACCTAAAACATTAATTGATCGTAGCTATACCTGGGGTAAAGTTGCTCTAGTACTAATAAAGTACCCGACTAGAATTTTTATGTCAATCCAAATAGTACTTGGGGTTTTAGTAATTTTTTTTGAGGGAGAAAGTTAGCCTCCTAAAAGTAAAGCGGCAAAGTACTACAATTGATCCGAACACCATACTATTTTAAAAGCTAAAATCGGATTCGAACCGATATTATAAAATTTGCAATTTTATACATTAACCATTTATGTTATTTAGCCTTTTACAAGGACAAAGGGTAAGGTGGAATTGGAACACACGATATTTGTTTTTATTTTGAAATACAATAGTTTTCGAAACTGATGTCATATAACCTACTCGACCACTTATACAAAAGCAAATAAAGAGATTCGAACCCTTAACTTTAATCTTGGCAAGATTACACTCTACCATTGAGTTATATTTGCATCAGTTTTTGTTGACAGACACATACAACAGCTGTGTACAAATTTAATAAAAGCTCAAAAGTTTTATTACTTAAATTTTTTTGTTTTTCAACCGTTGTAAGTCTTCTTGAGATTTTAGTCAGCTTTTATTTGTCCTAGGTTAACTGCTGTTTATGAAATTCTATTTTAATTGTTATTCTTTTAAAACTACTAGTTAGGCAAATAATTAAAACTAATTAATATACCAGCAGTAAAGATAGTATAACCTAAAGTTAAAGGCAAAAAACACTTCCAACCTAAAGACATTAATTGATCGTAGCGATATCGAGGTAAAGTTGCTCTAGTAATGATAAAAAAAAGTACCCCGACTACAATTTTTAGGCAAAGCCAAATAGTACTTGGAATTTTAGTAAAAAAAAAATTATCTGATGGCGGAAGCCAGCCTCCTAAAAAAAGTAAAGCAGCAAAAGTACTCATTAGTAGCATGTTTGCATATTCTCCTAGAAAAAAAAGAGCAAAAGTCATAGCTGAGTATTCTACGTTATAACCCGAAACAAGTTCAGCTTCAGCTTCTGGCAAATCAAAAGGATGCCTGTTTGTTTCTGCTAAAGCAGAAATATAAAATATAATACAGATGGGTAACAGCGGAATTATAAACCAAGTTTTTTGTTGAGCTAGTACTATAGTAGTTAAATTAAAAGATCCTGAGCAAAGGGCAACGCATAAAACAGAAAAACCTATTGACATTTCATAAGAGATCATCTGTGCTGCGGATCTTATTGAGCCTAAAAAAGCGTATTTAGAGTTACTAGACCAACCGGCAAGTAATATGCCGTAAACATTTAAAGCAGAAACTCCTAAGATGTATAAAACACCTAAATTTAAGTCACAAATAACTATTCCTTCAGCTAAAGGTATAACTGCCCAACTCATAAGACTTAAAACGAAAGCCAGTCCTGGTGCAAGTAAAAATATACCAGTATTAGCATTAGTTGGTAAAATAGTTTCTTTTACAAATAGTTTTAACCCATCAGCCAAAGGTTGTAGTAATCCAATGAAACCAACAACATTGGGACCTCTACGCCGTTGGATAGCGCCCATAATTTTCCTTTCTGCTATTGTGAAATAAGCCACAGCTAACAATAACGGAATAACGAGGCTAAGAATTTTTAAAATTGTTATAATTACAAATATCATTAGCTAAAAGCGGATTCGAACCGATATTCTAAATTTTGCAATTTATACATTAAACCATTATGTTATTTAGCTTTGTACAAAGATAAGGTGGGATTTGAACCCACGGTATTTCTTTTTTTTTACGAAATACAAAAGTTTTCAAAACTAACGCCTTAAACCACTCGGCCACTTATCCAAGAGTAAAAAAGTTCAAACTTTAATTTAATCTTGGCAAGATTAGATTCTACTATTGAGTTGTATCCGTATTAGTTTATTTTGAAAGAAGCTAAGAAAAATTTAATTTCTTTTTTTAAAAAAGATTCATAAACTATTGTTACTTCTAACTTTGGTAGATTGTTAAAAAGATAGTAATTTTTTTCTAATTCTTGGAAGTAAAACGTGTTGTTGATTTGAAATGAGAAAAGCTTTTTATTAGTGGCGCTTTTTAAATGCGGGTATCTAGTTTCTGAAAAAGCTTCAACAAAAAGTCGTTCTAAAAAATTAAACATTTCATGTTTTCTTAAAACAACTTTACATCCTACAGGATTACCCTTTCGAATTTTCATTAAGATATTAGGTTTTTTTGTTAAAGTTAATTTACCTTTTTTAGAAGTAATTATTTTAAGAGCTAATAAACTGGAAGATAAAATTTTTAATTTTAAACTTTTACAATTAAAGTTTAATACAATTTTTTTAAGTTTTGGTAAATTTTTTAATTTATTATATTTAAATTTGTTTAACAAGTCATATTTGAAAATTTTTAAATAAAAATATTCTAAAAAATGCATGTAAGGTTTAAATTAAAGCTGATGAGATACTTAAAAATTTTTGAAATTTTTTTTTTTTGAAAAATTTAGGTATTGGTCCAATTATTCTGGTACCGATAGGTTTGTCTGTATCACTTAATAAAATCACTGAGTTTTCTGTAAAAGTCATTGAAGACCCGTCTTTTTTTTTTAGTTTTGTTTTAGTTCTAATTAACAAAGCTTTATAGATTTCTTTTCTTTGAACTTTCGAAGTTTTTTTTGATTTGTTCCTTAAGGTTTGGACGGAAACAACTATAGTATCTCCAAGAACAGCTTGTTTTTTTTTAAATCCACCTAAAACTTTTATACATTTAACTGTTTTGGCTCCTGAGTTATCAGAAACTTTAAGTATTGATTGCTGTTGTATCATTTTATATTTGCGTTTATAGCTCAATTGGATAGAGCGTTGGATTTCGGTCCCAAAGGTTATAGGTTCGACTCCTATTTAACGTGTTACTATTTACCATCTATAATGTTTTAAATAACGTTTATTTATATTAACGTTTTTCTGTGATTCTTTTTTTAGTTCAGGTATAATTCCTTTTTTATCTGCAACTAATAAAATTTCATTTGTAAGTTTTTGATAAAAAAATGCATTGGATTTAATTTTTCTTAAGTGCTGCAGAAAAAATTTAATACCAAAAGATGTTCTGTTTTGTGTTTTATTTATAAATACTGGGGTTATTTTGATTTTTCTTTTTTTTTTCTTAACTTTTTTATTAGAACTTTTATGTAATTTAAATAATGGTGTCAAATTTATTAAACATAATTGTAAAACTTTTTTAGTCTGTTTTAAAGATTTTACTTGCAAAGCTTTTAAACTTTTTAAAAACAGCTTTTCGCTTGTGTTTTTTTCGCCATTTAGCATCAGATGACGAATTAGTTTTTTAGCAATTTCTATTTTATTTTTATCAATCATTCTTTTTAAAGATATTTACGTAAGTTTTTTGTTCCATACTTAGATCTTGAAGTTTTACGACTTTTTAATCCTGAAAGGTCTAATTTACCACGAATTAAGTGATATTTTACACCAGGTAAGTCTTTAACTTTTCCTCCTCGTATAAGAACACTGGAATACTCTTGTAAATTATGTCCCTCTCCAGGTATATAAGCATATACTCTTTTTTGATTACTTAGTCTTAACTTAACGAGTTTTCTCAAAGCAGAGTTTGGTTTTTTAGGAGCTCTTAGCACTAACTTTGTACATACTCCTTTTTTTTGGGGACACCCTTCTAAAGCAGGCGTTTTGTTTAACTTTTTTTTTGGTTTTCGTTTTTTTCTACAAAGTTGATTGTATGTAGGCATAATTTTATTTACCAAAAAGGGGACTCGAACCCCTACTCAAAAGAACTAGAACCTAAACCTAGCATGTCTACCAATTCCATCATTTTGGTTTGTACTCGTTATTGGACTTGAACCAATACTTTATAAAAATCAGATTTTAAGTCTGACGTGTCTACCATTCCACCAAACGAGTTTTTATGTCGCAGTTTGATTCTCTAATTATATTTTCTTTACTTTGGGGTTTACTACTTTCTTTACTACTTTATTACAATTTAACAATAAAATTTTTAATTCCTAGCTTTTTTGGAACTAGAAAGTTTAGAGAAAAAAAATTAAATTTATATACTTTTTATAAATTTTTAAATGAGAATTCTGAAATAAAAGCATCTTCATCGGCTATATCAGCTATTTAATAATAGCAATTTTTTAACTTAGTAATTTTTTTACCTCTTTAAGTTGGATTCGAACCAACGTCCTGGTGGTTAACAGCCACTCGCTCTACCTCTGAGCTATTAAAGAAATAATTTTAGTACTTGTAATAACTTGTTAAAATATTTTCTAGATTTAAGCCACTTTTAAAACTAGTTGATAAGTTAACAAGATCTATGTTATCGATCACTATTTCCATGGTATTGTAATTAATGATTAAATGTTTAGGTGGTAATGGCCAAAGTTTTGCATTATGTCGTACCCAATTTAGCAGACAATATTTTAAGTTGTCTTCTATGTTGTTTTTAATATTTAAATCAAAAGATATCAAATCTCCTTGTTTTAATTTATAAGAAGGTGAGTTTACAATCTTGTTATTTACATAAACTTTTTTATGATTAATAAGTTGTCTAGCGTTTCTAAAATTCTTAGCAAATTTTGCTCTGTATAAAACGGTGTCCAGTCTTCGTTCAAACAGTTTTAAAAATAACACGTTTTTGTGAGTTGTTTTTTTAATTTTTGTTAATAAAAAAGTTTTTATATATTTTTTAATCTTAAATCTAGACAAACCTCCGTAAAAAAGTCGTAATTTACGTATATTATTAAGATTATTCCTGAATCGCTTTTTATATGAGGTTCCTTTATAAGGGTACTTACTAATAACATACTTACTCTGGTCTTGTGGTTTATACCTGTTGTACCACTTTAATTTTTTTAAATAATACCCAATAAATTCGCTCCATTTTTTTTTTTTAAATTTTAAAAGTTTGGTTTTGTCTTCAATGTTTTCTCTTACTCTTATTAGCCGTTTATATAAAAGTTTACCTTTGGTTTTTTTTTTTAAAAACATTTTTACCTTTTTTTTTATTTTTTGTTTTATTAACTTTTTTGTATTCTGCCATATTAACTTTTTTGTATTTTTTTACTATATTCCCTTTTTTTAGTAAAGCAACTAAAAGTAAATAGAAAAATTTATCGATACCCTTTTTCTTTAAAAATTGAAAATTACCTGGTATGTTATAACTAGATGTAGCATATTCACTGTTTAAGCAGTTACCTAAAAAAATTACAGGAATATTTGACTGATAACTTTCTTTAATTATATTTTCTTTATAAACACTGTTTATAATAACAATCAAGTTAAATCGTTTTTTTAATTTGTATAAAGAAGTGTAGACGGCAGTATTCAGAGTATTTCTATTTGTCTTTAAATGTTTAAAAAACATAAACTTATTTGTAAGTATACCGTTCATCCAAACGTGTTTTGGTAACATAATATGGTTACTACCAATTAAAAGTTTTTTAAAGTTAAATGGTAAATTTAAATCTTCACCTACAAATAGAATTTTTTTTCTATTAATATGATATTTATAAATTACAGTAAGGGCTTTTTTTAAATTATAAACAGTTTCAATGGTTTTTCTAGGAGTATTAAGTTTGTTTGTATAAATCCCAGCTTCTAAAAGTTTTAGTTTTGTAAGTTTAGTATTAAATAATTGTTTTTTTTGTATTTTCATTATGTTTTTTTACCTTCTTTTAATTTAATTGTTTCGTTATGATACAGAATACCTTTACCCTTATAAGGTTCTGGAGCTTTACACGCTTGCAATTTTGATGCTATTTGTGTTACAGCTTGACAGGAATTACCATATAAAAATACTTTTGTGTTTTTTAAGCAAAATACTTTTAATTCAGTTGGAACTTTAAAATAAATAGAATGACTAAATCCTAATTTTAATAATAAAAGTTTATCTCCTATATTGTTATCCTGAGTAACTCTGTAACCAACTCCTACAAATTTTAGTTTTTTGTATATAGTCGCAGAAGTTTCTAAAATAAGTTGTTTTATTAATGATACAGTTGTCCCTTTTAAAGCTTTAATAGTTTTTTTTTTATAGTTAGGCAACTCTTTAAATGTTTTAGAAGTAACATAAATTATTTTTTTGTTTTTTAATAGTTTTACTTTTAATTTTATTTTTTTAGATTTAGTTTCTGAAGGGCCTATCATAGAAATTAGTTGTTTTTTATTTGAGTATAAAACTGTAATATCACTTGGTATTTTTATACTGTATTTTTTCCTTATATTGCTCATTTTAATTTATTGATATTAAGAGTTCTCCGCCTAAGTTTAGTTTTTTACACTCACTACATGACTTTAAACCTTTATTTGTTGATATTATTATTAATTGTGTAGTAGAGTCTAATTTCCAAAGTTGTTTTGCAGAACAATAAATTCTACGACTTGGTTTAGATATTACATTTATAGTTTTAATAACTGGTTGTCCGTTTTTATATTTTAAAAAAATTTTTAAAGAATTTTTATCTAAGGAACTAACAGAATATCCTAGTATGAATCCTTCATCCCATAAAATTTTTAATAGTTTTTCAATTATTTTTTTTCTTCTTTGTCTTATATAACTTTGGTTTGCTAATTGTCCATTTTTTATATTACTAAACATATTCCATAAATAATTTTTCATTTTTTAATTAGTTGTTTAGAGGCAGATTTGAACTACCGACACAAGGATTTTCAGTCCTTTGCTCTACCCCTGAGCTATCTAAACAGAGACATTTAACTATCATTTATTTATGTAATAACAACTCTCCAAAAATATCTAAAGTTTTTAAAAAAACTGCTAATTTTTTTTTCGAGTTTATCTCATTTTTAGGTGTGTCTGTCATAGGTTTTATCTCATTTCTTTCATTTTCAGATAGATTATTTGTGACTGGTTTTCTATCATTTTTAGGTGAGTTTGTCATCGGTTTTCTTTCATTTCTTTCATTTTCAGATAGATTTGTGACTGGTTTTCTATCATTTTTAGGTGAGTTTGTCATCGGTTTTCTTTCATTTCTTTCATTTTCAGATAGATTTGTGACTGGTTTTCTATCATTTTTAGGTGAGTTTGTCATTGGTTTTCTTTCATTTCTTTCATTTTCAGATAGATTTGTGACTGGTTTTCTATCATTTTTAGGTGTGTTTGTCATTGGTTTTCTTTCATTTCTTTCATTTTCAGATAGATTTGTGACTGGTTTTCTATCATTTTTAGGTGTGTTTGTCATCGGTTTTCTTTCATTTCTTTTATTTTCAGATAGATTTGTGACTGGTTTTCTATCATTTTTAGGTGTGTTTGTCATCGGTTTTCTTTCATTTCTTTTATTTTCAGATAGATTTGTGACTGGTTTTCTATCATTTTTAGGTGAGTTTGTC